>Ga0210077_1000275_pt1 | contig 21649 bp, 23 predicted proteins | sample RushMan_CattailN_5_FD_185556 | JGI IMG/M metagenome (GOLD analysis project Ga0210077, IMG submission 185556) | Wetland microbial communities from San Francisco Bay, California, USA, that impact long-term carbon sequestration -... | ecosystem: Environmental > Aquatic > Marine > Wetlands ... | reverse complement strand
AGGCGAGGAACGCGCCCCACAGCGAGCCGAGCCCGCCGACCACGATGACGACGAACACGATGCTGCCGAGCACCGCCGCCATGCCGGGGGAGGTGCCGAGCTCCGGACCGGCGATGACCCCGGCGAGACCGGCGAGCGCTGAGCCGAAGCCGAACACGCCGGTGAACACCAGCGGCACGTTGTGGCCGAGCATCGCCACCTGGTTCGGGTGCGAGATCGCGGCCTGGATGATCAGCCCGATGCGCGTGCGGGTGAGCACGAGGAGCAGGGCGATGAAGATCCCGATCGAGATCGCGAGCATGAAGGCCTTATAGGCCGGAAACTCGATGCCCCAAAGCGCGAACAGCGGAAAGTTGAGAATCGCCGGTCCGTGATAATCCATGGTCTGCTTGCCCCAGATCAGCTGGACGGTCTCCTCGATCAGGAAGGCGATGCCGAAGGTGAAGATCAGCTCGGCGACGTGGCCGTAGCGGTGCACGTTGCGCAGGCCGTAGCGCTCGATCAGGGCGCCGACCACGCCCACGAGCACCGGCGCGACGACCAGCCCCGGCCAGAAGCCGACCTTGGTGCTGATCGAGTACGCAAAGTAGGCCCCCAGCATGTAGAGGCTGGCGTGGGCGAAGTTGAGCACGCCCATCATCGAGAAGATGAGGGTCAGTCCGGCTGAGAGCATGAACAGCAGCAGGCCGTAGACCAGGCCGTTCAGCAGCGAAAAGACGGTGAGCTCGAGCACGCGCGACGAATCCTACCGCGCCCGGCGCCGATCGAAGGCGGCCGGGCGCGGAAGGGGCGTTGCGGGTTGCGCGCCTACGGGCGCTTCATCTTGCAGGTGGTCGGCGTCGACGCGTTCTTCGCGCTAACGGTGGACTCGTTCAGCAGCCCGAGGCCCGAGTTGTCGAAGTCGAACTCGATGTGCTTGTCGGTTTGCACCTGGATGCGGACCGGCATCTGCAGCTGGTGGTCGGAGGCCCGCATCGTCACCTTGTCGCCCCACAAGGCCGTGTAGTGCATGCCTTCGAGCGCGGCCGCGACCTTCGCCGGATCGGTGCTGCCCGCCTTGTTGATCGCGAGCGCGAGCATGCGCAGCGTGTTCGAGACGCGCGGCTGTGACCAGTCTTCGCCGGGGTACTTCGCCTTGAAGCCCTTCATTTCATCGGCCCAGGCCTTGGTGAGCGGTGGGTTCATGGTGCCTTCGGAGACGAGGAACACCTTGCCGTTGAGGCCCGCGCCGAGCGCCTTGGTGATGCCGTTGCCCGCCGCGTAGTAGGTGTAGAACGGAATCTCGAGCCCGGCGTCCTGGGCCGCCTTGGCGAGGTTGAGCATGTCCGCGCCCCAGTTGCCGGTGATCACCGCCTGCGCGCCCGCGGCCTTGATCTTGGCGATGTAGGGCGAGAAGTCCTTGACCTTGCCGATCGGATGCAGCTCGTTGCCGACGATCTTGATGTCCGGCCGCTTCTCGCCGAGAAACTTCACTGCGGCGGCGGCGACCGCTTTGCCGAAGGAGTAATCCTGGCCGATGATGTAGATCCTCTTCATCTTCTTGTTCTTCGCGATGACGTCGGTCAGCGCGTTCATCTTCATGTCGGAGTTGGCGTCGAAGCGGAAGTGCCAGTAGCTGCAGTCCTCGTTGGTCAGGGCCGGATCGACCGCGGAGTAGTTCAGGTACAGCACCCGCTTGTCGGGGTTGCGCTCGTCCTGCTTGGTCACCGCGTCGATCAGCGCGTGGGCGACGCCGGACGAGTTGCCCTGCACGATGAACTGGATGCCGTCGCCGATCACGCGCTTGAGCTGGATCAGGCTCTCCTTGGGCGAGACCTTGTTGTCGTAGCCGATGACCTCGAGCTTTCTGCCGCCCAGCACGCCGCCCGCCTTGTTGATCTCTTCGGCGGTGTACTGGAACTGATGCAAGCCGTACGTGCCGATGGAGGCGAACGGTCCGGACAGCGGGTCGATGAACGCGATGCGCACCGGGTCGGCCGCCAGGGTGGGGAATGCGACCAGGCCGGCGGCGAGCGCCGCGGCGAGCCGCGTGAACTGTCTGCGATTGATCATGAGTTCCTCCTTTTCTTTCTGATTGAATTCCCCGTCCCCGATCGTCTCGGCCGAGGTTTCCCGGAGTGTCCTCAGGTTTGTGCAAGCTGTCCAGTCCAGGACCGAATCCGGGGTGCTTCGGATCAAGAACAGCGACGATATTGCGCCGCACAAAGACGAGCCCGGTCGCGACCGAGGGCGCGGCTATAGTCGGCGCAATTGGGGGGTCTCCGGCGTATTGTGATTGTTGCGGTCGTGCTGGCGCAGGGTTGTACCTACAACAATCCCCCGCCTGGCCAAGAAGCTGAGCGTGTGGGAGTAACGGGAAGCGTGGAGTACTCGCACAGGCTGCTGGATAACGATGAGCACGTTGTCGCTGTCACCGTCGGGCCCGGGTATTACGAGTCGGAACCGTCGATGGCCAGACGACACAACGAGTTCGCAAATAGATATGCCGCGAAGACGTGTCTAGGCGAATACGCGTTCGTGCATGATCCGAATGTCGACGAGCGCATGCAGCAGGCATGGTGGAAGAGAACCAAGAATTATGTGTTCGTTTGCAAGCAGTCGCGCTGATCTCTTGAACCTGCGCGTTCCCGTCGCTCCGCCTTAAACGAGGCAATTTCGTTGCGCCTGGCCATCGGCGTCGCGAACATGGCGGCAGCGCAAAGCATGATCGCCCTGTGATACCGTTCCGGAGCCTCGACCCAGGGAGGACCGGAACACATGTACCCCGCGCCGCACGCCGCCGCGCATCCGGATCGCGCGGCCGTGATCATGGCGAGCACCGGCGCGGTCGTGACTTACGCCGAGCTCGAGGCGCGCAGCAATCGCCTTGCGCATTTCCTGCGCGCGCAGGGGCTCTCGCGCCTCGACCACTACGCGATCTTCATGGAGAACAACGACCGCTACGTCGAGTGCTGCGCGGCGGGGACGCGCTCGGGCCTTTACTACACCTGCGTCAACTCGTACCTCAAGGCGGACGAGCTCGCCTATATCCTGAACAACAGCCTGTCCCGGGTGGTGATCACTTCGCGCGCGAAGCGCGAGGTGGTGCGCGAGGCGCTCGCGCAGTGCCCGAGGGTCACCCGGTGCCTGGTGGTCGGGGGCGGGGCGGATGCGGATCCGCGCTTCTTGGATTTCGACGCGGCGCTGGCCGGGCTGCCGGCGACGCCGATCGCGGACGAGTGGCTCGGGACTTCGATGCTGTATTCGTCCGGGACGACCGGGCGACCGAAGGGGATCCTGCGCCCGCTTGCCGAGGAGCCGCCGTCGTACCAGATGCCGCTCTTCGCGTTCCTCTACAAGCTCTGGCACTACCGGGAGGGGATGATTTATCTCTCGCCGGCGCCGCTCTATCACTCGGCGCCGCAGGCCGCGGTGCACCTGACGATCCAGGCCGGCGGCACGGCGATCATCATGGAGCACTTCGATCCGGAGCACTACTTGCAGCTCGTCGAGCGCTACCGCGTCACGCACAGCCAGCTCGTGCCGACGATGTTCAGCCGGATGCTGAAGCTGCCCGCGGCGGTGCGCGCGCGCTACGACCTGTCCTCGCTCGAGGTCGCGGTGCACGCCGCCGCGCCGTGTCCGGTGCAGGTGAAGGAGAAGATGATCGAGTGGTGGGGGCCGATCATCGAGGAGTATTACGGCGCGACCGAGGGGCTGGGCTTCACCGCCTGCACCAGCGCGGAGTGGCTCGCGCATCGCGGCACGGTCGGCCGGGTGCTGTTCGGCGAGCTTCATATTCTGGACGCGGAGATGCAGCCTCTGCCGAAGGGCACGCCGGGGGAGATCTGGTTTCGCACCGCGACGCCGTTCGAGTACTTCAACGACCCCGAGCGCACGCGCGCCGCGCGCTCGCCGGACGGCACGATGAGCACGGTGGGCGACGTGGGCTACGTCGACGACGACGGGTTTCTGTACCTCACCGACCGCTCGACGTTCATGATCATCTCGGGCGGGGTGAACATCTACCCGCAGGAATGCGAGAACCTGCTGATCGGCCATCCCAAGGTCGCCGACGCCGCGGTGTTCGGCGTGCCGAACGAGGATCTCGGGGAGGAGGTCAAGGCGGTGGTGCAGGTCATGCCGGGAGAGAGGGCGGGCCCCGCATTGGAGGCCGAGCTGATCGCGTACTGCCGCGAGCACCTCGCGCACCTCAAGTGCCCGCGCAGCGTGGACTTCATCGACCTCATGCCGCGCCTGCCGACCGGCAAGCTCTACAAGAAGCCCCTGCGCGACAAGTACTGGGCGGAGCACAAGAGCCGTATCGTCTGAGCGCGGGGCGGACCCTCGCCGGCCTGGGGGGGGGCTTGCAACATTCACCCTTTTGGGTTAATGTTGCGGCCATGGACCTCGACGACACCCTGGTCGCTCTCGCCGACGAGACCCGCCGCAGCATCCTGCAGCGGCTGGCGGCGGGCGAGGCGCGCGTGACGGAGATCGCCGCGCCGTACGACATCTCGCTCAATTCCGTCTCCAAGCACATTCGCATCCTCGAGCGCGCCGGGCTGGTGCGCCGGCGCGTCTCGGGGCGCGATCACTTTCTCTCGCTCGAGCCGAAGCCGATGGACCAGGTCTCGGCCTGGATCCAGCGCGAGCGCGCCGCCTGGGCCGCGCGCCTCGACCGGCTGGAGGCCGCGTTGCGAGCGGAGGACGCCATCGAGGCCGCCAAGGCCGCTTCCCGCAAACCCGCTGCCAAACGAAGGAGAAAGACATGACTGCCCGTGCCACCCTGATTCAACCGTCCACCGTGCGCTTCGAGCGCCTGCTGCCCGGGCCCGTCGAGCGCGTCTGGGCCTACCTCACCGAGTCCAAGAAGCGCGCGCTGTGGCTCGCCGCCGGCGAGTTCGACCTGCGCGTGGGCGGCAAGATCGAGCTCCTGTTCGACAACAGCAGGATCACCGACGAGACGCCGCCCGCCGGCGCGCGCGGCGCGGCGCCCCACCGGGCCGAGGGCGTGATCACGCGCCTGGAGCCGATGAAGCTGCTCGCGCACACCTGGGGCTGGGAGGGCGGCATGTCCGAAGTGACCTACGAGCTCGCCCCGCGCGGCAAGGACGTGCTGCTCACCATCCACCACAAGCTGCCCGACGACGCGAGCCTGAGGACCGCGGTCGGCGGCGGCTGGGCCACGCACGTGGGCATCCTCGAGGACCGGCTGAACGGCGCAAAGCCGCGGCCGTTCTTCTCGACGCACGCGCGCGAGATGAAGGACTTTGAGAGGAGCCTCGCCGAAGCGCGCGTCTAGCGGCGCAGGGGCGGTCCGCACGGGCCGCCCTTGCTATCCTTTAGCGCGTGAATCTGGACTTCGACGCACTGTATCGCAGGGAATCGCGCCGCGTGCTGGCGACGCTGATCCGCCTGCTCGGCGACTTCGGCCTCGCGGAGGAAGCGACGGCGGAGGCGTTCCGCGCCGCCATGGAGCAGTGGCCGAAGACGGGCGTTCCGGCGAACCCGCGCGCGTGGCTGGTCTCGGCCGGGCGGTTCAAGGCGATCGACGCGATCCGGCGCCAAGCGCGCTTCTCGACCGTCGATCCGGAGGCGCTCGAGGCCGTCCCCGCCGAGCCCGAAGCCGAGCGCGAAGGGATCGAGGACGACCGGCTGCGGCTCGTCTTCACCTGCTGCCACCCCGCGCTCGCGCCGGATGCGCAGGTGGCGCTGACGCTGCGCGAGGTGTGCGGGCTGACGACCGGCGAGATCGCGCGCGCGTTCCTCGCGCAGGAGCCGGCGCTCGCGCAGCGCATCGTGCGCGCGAAGACCAAGATCCGCGACGCGAGGATTCCCTACGAGGTGCCCGGGAAGGCGGAGCTGCCCGAGCGGCTCGAGGCGGTGCTGCGGGTGGTGTACCTCGTCTTCAACGAGGGCTACTCGGCGTCCTCGGGCGAATCGGTGACGCGCGCCGAGCTGTCGCAGGAAGCGATCCGCCTCGGGCGGCTGCTGGTGGAGCTGCTGCCCGAGCCCGAGGCGATGGGGCTCCTCGCGCTGATGCTGATCCAGGAGTCGCGCCGCGCCGCGCGCTCGCGGCCGGACGGGGAGCTCGTGCTGCTGGAGGACCAGGACCGCGGCCTGTGGAACCGCGGGCTGATCGCCGAAGGGGTCGAGCTCACCACGCGGGCGCTGCGCACGCGCATGTTCGGGCCCTACTGCATCCAGGCGGCGATCGCCGCGGTGCACGCCGAGGCCCCGAGCACGAGCCAGACCGACTGGAGCGAGATCATCGGCCTGTACGACGTGCTCTCGCGGCTCGATGCGTCGCCGGTGATCGAGCTCAACCGCGCGGTGGCGGTCGCGATGCGCGACGGCCCGGCGGCCGGGCTCGCGCTCGTCGACGCGCTGATGGAAGAGCTCGAAGGCTACCACCTCGCCCACGCCGCGCGCGCGGACCTTTGCCGGCGGCTGGGAAGGAAGGAGCAGGCGCTTGCCTCCTACGAGAAGGCGCTCGCGCTTTCCCGCCAGGGGCCCGAGCGCCGCTACCTCGAGCGGCGGATCGCCGAGCTGGAAAAATAATTTCGCGGGGATGTCGAATCGGCCGTTCGCCGTTCGACTACGCTGCAGGAAAGGAGGTCAGCCCCATGAGCAAGGTGTGCGTGAACTGCTTCGCCGTTTCCCTGGACGGCTACGGCGCGGGTCCGCGCCAGAGCGTGGAGAACCCGCTGGGCGAGGGCGGCACCGCGCTGCACCAGTGGTTCTTTCCGACGCGCACCTTCCAGTCCGCGTTGTTCGGTAAGGAAGAAGGCACGACCGGGCTCGACGACGACTACGCGCGGCAAGGCATGGCGAACCTCGGCGCCTGGATCCTCGGCCGCAACATGTTCGGCCCGATCCGCGGCGAGTGGCCCGACGAAGCGTGGAAAGGCTGGTGGGGCGAGAACCCGCCGTACCACGTGCCGGTGTTCGTGCTGACGCACCACCCCCGCAAGCCGCTCGAGATGGCGGGCGGCACGACCTTCCACTTCGTGACCGGGGGGATCGAGGAAGCCCTGCGGCAGGCGAAAGATGCCGCCGGGGCGAAGGACGTCCGGATCGGGGGCGGCGTCGAAACCGTTCGGCAGTTTCTCCGGGCAGGGCTCGTGGACCGGATGCACCTGGTGTTTTCGCCGGCCCTGCTCGGCTCGGGCGAGCACCTGCTCTCGGGCCTGGACCTTCCCGCGCTCGGCTTCCGGGTCGCGGAGCACGCTTCGTCGGAGGCGGCGCTGCACGTCGTTCTCAGGCGGCAGGACATTATCAATCCCTAAGGAGAGACATCGTGAAGTTCATGATTCTGGTCAAGGCGACCAAGGACAGCGAGGCGGGCAAGATGCCGCCCGAGTCGCTGCTCGCCGAGATGGGCGGCTTTCACGAGGAGATGGCGAAGGCCGGCATCCTCGTCGACGGCAACGGCCTGAAGCCCACCTCGGCCGGCTGGCGCATTAGGTACGACAAGGGCGGCAAGCGCAGCTTCGTCGACGGACCGTTCACCGAGACGAAGGAGCTCGTCGCCGGCTACACCATCATCGACGTCAAGTCGCGCGAGGAGGCGCTCGCCTGGACCCGGCGCTTCCCCAACCCCGCGATCGACGGCGCCGAAGGAGAGATCGAGGTTCGCCCGTTCTTCGCGCTCGAGGACTTCGGCGACAGCCCCGCGGTCGAGCGCATGAAAGACTCCTGGAAAAAGGACTGAAGCCATGGCCACCCAACCCTACCTGTTCTTCGAAGGCAAGACCGAGGAAGCCCTGCAGTTCTACGCCAAGGCGCTCGGCGCGCAGACGCAGATGCTGCTGCACTACCGCGACGCGCCCGGCGGCGCCGCGAAGTGCCCCGACGGCAGCACCCCGCCGGGCGACAAAGTCATGCACGCGAGCTTCCAGATCGGCGACAGCATGCTCATGGCCTCGGACGGCTTTTGCAGCGGCAAGCCAAGCTTCGGCGGCTTTTCGCTCTCCTTCGAGGCGAGAGACGAGGCCGACGCGAAAAAGCGCTTCGACGCATTGGCTGCCGGAGGAAAGGTTACCCAACCCCTGACGGAGACCTTCTTCGCCCGGGCCTTCGGCATGTGCACCGACAGGTTCGGGCTGTCGTGGATGGTCATCGCCGGGCAGAAGCAGCCCGGATGAGCAAATCACGATGGAGAAGCGACATGGCGAAAATCGCAAAGAACACGATTTGCCTTTGGTACGAGCGCGATGCCGAGGAGGCGGCGCGGTTCTACGCCAAGACTTTCCCCGATTCGTCGGTCGGCGCGGTGCATCGTGCGCCGGGAGACTTTCCGTCGGGCAAGCAAGGGGACGTATTGACCGTTGAGTTCACCGTGATGGCCATTCCCTGCCTGGGGCTGAACGGCGGGCCCGAGTTCAAACACAATGAAGCGTTCTCGTTCCAAGTCGCCACGGAAGATCAGGCCGAGACCGATCGATATTGGAACGCGATCGTCGGCAACGGCGGCCAAGAGAGCGCGTGCGGTTGGTGCAAGGACAAGTGGGGGGTCTCCTGGCAGATAACGCCGATCGCGTTGACCAGGGCGTATACCGGCGCCGATCGCGCCGCCGCCGGGCGCGCGTTCGATGCAATGATGACGATGACGAAGATCGACATCGCCGTGATCGAGGCGGCGGTTCGCGGCGAAAAGCCGGGCGGTCAACGTCCGACAGGGAGCTTTCGATGAAATACCTGCTGCTGGTCTACGGCGAGGAGGAGAAGATGCAGGCAGTCGACGACCTGCACTGCCTCGCATTCGACAATTCCATCCGCGACAGCGGCCACTGCATCGCGTCGGAAGCGCTGCAGCCGGTCGCCACCGCCACCACCGTGCGCGTGCGCGACGGCAAGGCGAGCGTCACCGACGGTCCATTCGCCGAGACCAAGGAGTGCCTGGCGGGGTTCTACATGATCGAGGCGAAGGACCTGGACGAGGCGATCCGGATCGCCTCGAGGATTCCGCCGGCGCAGGTGGGCAGCATCGAGGTGAGGCCGGTGAGGCCGATCCGCGAGGCGCCGAACGCGCACCGGGTCAGCGCGGGCGCCTGATCACGACGAAGCAGGCGAGCGCCGCCGACGCGAAGGCGGCGGCAAGTCCGAGGGCCGCGCCGTCGGACAGGCGCTCCACCACGAAGGCCATCACCAGCGGCGCCGCGGCCTGCATCAGCATCCACGGGCTGGCCAGCCGGCCCATCAGCCTGCCGTAGCCGGAAGGACCGAACAGCGCCAGCGGCACCGCGCCGCGCGTGATGGTGATCAGGCCGTTGGCGCCGCCGAACATCAGCGCGAACGCCGCCGCCGACGCGGTCGAGACGCCGAAGATCGCGAGCAGCACGAAGCCGCAAAGCAGCGCCGAAAGCGCGAAGCGCACCACCCACAGCGGATGCACGTCGCGGCCGAAGGCGAACTCGATCAGGCGCGCGCCGACCTGCGCCGGACCGAACAACGCGCCGATCCACACCACCGTCCCGGCATCGATGCCGGAGCGGGCGAAGATCTCCAGCAGGTTGGCCGACATGCCAGACGGCACGAAGGCGTAGGACGCGAACGCGGAGGCCACCAGCACGAAGGGCAGGCCGTGCGGCGGCAGCACCCTGGCCGGCGCCTCGGCTTGCGCGCGCGCGCCGGTCGGCGCTTCGGCGCGGCTGCGCGGCAGCGCCAGCGCGTGCAGCGGCGCCGCGACCGTGGCGAGCAGCGCGGCATAGATGAGGTAGGTGCCGCGCCAGCCCACGCCCTGCAGCAGGAAGTGGGTCGCCGGCCAGCTCACCGTGGAGGCGAAGCCGGCGATCAGCGTGAGCGCGGTGATCGGCCGCCGCGCCGCCGCGCCGAAGATGCGTCCGAGGCTCGCGAAGGCGGAATCGTACAGGCTCGCCGCCATGGCGACGCCGAGCACCATCCATACGGCGAAATAGGCGACCGGCTCGGCGGCGCGCACGATCAGAGCGAGGCCGAGCGCACCGATCAGCGAGCCGGCGGTCATGACGACGTGGCCGCCGTAATGGTCAACCGCGCGGCCGACGTAGGGCAACACCAGCCCGGCCACCAGCAGCCCGACCGAAAAGCCGCCCATGGTGAAGGCGATCGACCAGCCGCGCTCGGCGGCGATCAGCGGCACGATCAGCACCGGCGTGTAGAAGATGCTTCCCCAGGCGAGGATCTGGGTGACGCCGAGCACCGGGACGGCGCGCCAGGGCCCGCGGAGGAACGCGCGAATGGTGATCACGCGGGGCCGGATCCGGCCCCGCCCGTCGATGATGCGGGAAGCGGGTGCCGGCCTACAGTTGAAGCTAACGCGGCTGGCAACGCTTGCAAGCGGATACCACCTTCAGAGCTCTCAGTGCCAAGTTGTCGCCATGAAGCAACCTGCGACACCAATCTGACACGCTGGGTCGAGCCCGCGTGGCGCCACAAGGAATCCTAGGCAGCGGAGCCAGTCCCGGAATTACTGTTCTATGACGGTACATCTAATGCCAGACAGCTTCGTGATCATGTCTTTGGTTTCCGCACGAATCCGAGCAATGTAGGGGCCATTCCAATGCACCTGAAACGCCTTTTCGTCCACGTACTCCTCATAGGCCATGACCTTGTTGGCTTCGCCGTTCGGAATCAGGATATCGAAACGCAGCGTCCCGGGCTCATTCGCCAAGCAGCGCTCCTTGTGGGCGTGTAGCAGTGGCAAGAATGCGTCCATCGTTCCCTGCGCAATTTCGAAAGTCGCCACTATTGCAAACTTGCTCATAGGCAGGCCTTCTCCACTGAAGATGCTACGGTAGGTGCATCACGCGGCTTAAGCAATCAGCGTATTAACAGTCGAAGCTGCGTACTGAAAGTTGCAGCGCATCGTGCGACCCTTGTTCGCGTAGCGTGTTTCGACCGAGATATTAGTTGAAAAATAAGGGTTCCCCACCTCCGCACTGACGGATCGAGAGTTCGCCTGCTACGCACGCGTCTGCAGTTCGAAGCAAGCTGTTTGCCTCCCCTGCTTCAGGGAAGTCGCAGCAGGCTTCGGATCTGGGCACAGCGCCGTCCGGGGGGGCTCCTCGTGCGTCCCGCGCACCGGCTCGATGAAGAGCGGGAACAGCAGGCCGATGTCGCGCAAATCCGCCGTCAACCACCCGAGAGCGCCTGCACGATGACGACTTCGTCGGCCGCGGCGAGCGGCTGCGAGAGTTCGCGCGCCTGCTCGCCGTTGACGAAGATGCGGATGTGGCGCCGGATGCGGTCCTGCTCGTCGATGATGCGAAAGCGGATGCCCGCGTACTGGCGCTCGAGGTCGGCGAGCAGCGCGGCGAGGGTGGCGCCGCGCGCTTCGGTCTCGGCGCGCTCGGTGTAGGAGCGAAGCGCGCTGGGGATCAGGACCTTCATTGCGGTCAGCGGAGGGCGGCGGTCTCGACGGCGTAGATTTCCGGCAGGTGGCGCGCGATGCAGGCCCAGCGCCGGCCCTCGTCGCGGCCGATCCACAGCTCGCCCTGGGTGTTGCCGACGTAGAGCGCGACGGGGTCGCAGGCGTCGGCCGCCATGCTCTGGCGCTTGACGGTCCACCACCCCTGGCGCTTCGGCAGGCCGGCGTCGAGCCGTTGCCAGGTCTTGCCGGCGTTGCGCGTGACGTAGGCCGCGGGCTTGCCGCCGGGGCTGGTGCGCGGCCAAACCTGGGTGCCGTCCATCGGGAACACCCAGGCGACCTTGTCGTTTCTCGGGTGCAGCACGAGCGGAAAGCCGATGTCGCCGATGGTCTTCGGCATGCTGCGGCCGATGCGCAGCCAGGTGTCGGAAGGCCGGTCGAGCCGGTAGATGCCGCAGTGATTCTGCTGGTAGAGCCGGTCCGGGTTGGTCGCGCACAGGCGCATGCAGTGCGGGTCGTGGAAGGTGGGTTTCGCCGGGTCGAAGCCGAAGCCCTCGACCACGTCCATGCCCTGGATGAGCGTTTTCCAGCTGCGGCCGCCGTCGGTGGTCTCGTGCACGCCGCCGCCGGACATCCCGATGTAGAGGTGGTCGCCGTCGCGCGGATCGACGATGATCGAATGCAGCTTCGGCCCGTCCGGCGTGCCGTCCTGCACGGTGCCCATCCATTCGCGGAATTGCGCGTCGTCGTTGAGGCTCGAGAACGGCTCCCAGGTCACGCCGCCGTCGTGTGATCGGAACAGGCCCTGCGGCGAGGTACCCGCGTACCAGAGGTCTTTGTCCGCGGCGCGGCCCGGCGCGAGCCAGAACGTGTGGTCGACCGAGCGCCCGGTCTCGCCTTCCTTCGCCTTGGCGAACGCGGGCGGCTTGGCCGCTTCCTTCCAGGTCTTGCCAAGGTCGGTGGAGCGGAACACCGTCGGCCCGAGATGGCCGGTCTTCGCCGCGGCGAGCAGCGTGCGGCCGTCGCGCGGGTCGAGCACGAGGTGGCTCACGTTATGGCCGAGGAAATGCGGCCCGTCCGCCCGCCAAGTCCTTCGCGCCGGGTCGCCGTGGAAGATCCACGCGCCCTTGCGCGTCGCCACCAGCACGATCGTGCGGGGCGCGGCGCGCGCCCGGGCGGAGCGGGGTTTCGGGGAAACCGCTTTGCTCTTGCTCGCGCGCGTGGCTGCCATGGCCGGCTCCTTTCAGGATCGATCGGGCCGCTGCACAATATACCGCCTCACGGCGAACAAATATGGGAAATCCATGGCACGCAAGGAATTCGCCGTCCTCGGCGCGGGCATCGTCGGCCTGTGCGTCGCGCTGCATCTGCAGAAGCGCGGCCGCTCGGTGGCCCTCGTCGACCGGCGCGGCGCCGCCGAGGAGACCTCGTTCGGCAACGCCGGGCTGATCCAGCGCGAGGGCGTCTATCCCTACGGCTTCCCGCACGATTTCGGCGCGCTCGCGCGCTACGCGGTCAACCGCACGATCGACGCGCACTATCACCCGAGCGCGCTGCCCGGGCTGGCGCCGTTCCTGTGGCAGTACTGGCGCTACTCGCGCCCCGCCCGCCACGCCGCGGTCGCGCGCGTGTACGCGAAGCTGATCGAGCACAGCGTGAGCGAGCACGAGGCGCTGGTGGCCGAATCGGGCGCCGGGGACCTCGTGGTGCGCGGCGGCTGGATGAAGATCTTCCGCAGCGCGCGCGAGCGCGACCGGCGCTTCGCCGAGGCCGATCGCTGGCAGGCCGAGTTCGGCGTCGAGCACCGCAAGCTCGACGCCCGGGCGCTGCAGGAAGCGGAGCCGTTCCTCGCGCCCGTGCTCGCCGGCGCGCTGCACTGGACGCAGCCGATCCGCGTGCTCGACCCGCACGCGCTCGGCCAGGCCTACCTGAAGCGCTTCGAGGCGCTGGGCGGCGAGTTCGTGCAGGGCAACGCCGCGACGCTCGAGGCGGCGGGCGACGGCTGGAAGCTTCGCACCGCGCGCGGCGCGCTCGAAGCGGGCGCCGCGGTCGTCGCGCTCGGGCCGTGGTCGGACGTGCTCACGCGCGCGCTCGGCTACCGCCTGCCGCTCGCGGTGAAGCGCGGCTACCACATGCACTACCGGCCCGCCGGCGAGGCGAAGCTGAACCACCCGATCCTCGACACCGAGCGCGGCTACTTCCTCGCGCCGATGCGCCGCGGCATCCGGCTCACGACCGGCGCGGAGTTCGCGCGGCGCGACGCGATCCGCACCCCGGTGCAGCTCGGGCGCGCCGAGCCGATCGCGCGCGAGCTCATTCCGCTCGCCGAGCGCCTGGACGTCGAGCCGTGGATGGGGGCGCGCCCCTGCACGCCGGACATGCTGCCGGTCATCGGGCGCGCGCCGCGGCACGCGAATCTCTGGTTCGCCTTCGGGCACGCGCACCACGGGCTGACGCTCGCCGCGGTCACCGGGCGGCTGGTCGCCGAGATGGCGACGGGCGAGCCGCCCTTCGTCGACCCCTTGCCGTACGCGGCGGAGCGGTTCGGCCCCTAAGCCGGCAGTTCCTCGCGCGCATCGACATTTGCGCCTGTATGAAGGCGCCTTCCACGCGGCGTTATCCTGCGGGAATGCTCGAAGCATTCGGAGCGTCGCTTTACCTCGCCGAGGGGCCGACCGTTTCGTTCTTCGGCTTTCCGTATCCCACGCGAATGGCGGTGGCGCGGCTCTCGGATGCGAGCGTTTGGGTGTGGTCGCCGGTGGCATTGACCCCGGAGCTGGCGAAGGAAGTGGAGGCGCTCGGGCCGGTGCGCCATATCGTCTCGCCGAACAAGCTGCATCATCTGTTTCTGCGCCAATGGTTCGAGCGCTGGCCGGACGCGCGCGTGCACGCGCCGCCGGGCCTCGCGCGCAAGAAGCCCGCGCTGCGTTTCGATGCGGAACTGGGCGACGGCCCCGACCCCGCCTGGGCGGCGGACATCGACCAGGCGATCTTTCGCGGCTCGCTCGCGCTCGAGGAAGCGGTGTTCTTCCATCGCGCCTCGCGCACCGCGATTTTCGGCGACCTCATCCAGCGCTTCCCCGAATCGCAGGTGTCCGGCTGGAAGGGAGCGCTGATGCGCCTCGACGGCCTGGTCGGCAAGAACGGCAGCACGCCGCGCGAATGGCGGGCGAGCTTCCTGCGGCGGGGCCCGGCGCGCGCGGCCCGCGAGCGGGTGCTCGGCTGGAAGCCCGAGCGGCTGCTGATCGCCCACGGCGAGTGCGCGCAGTCGGGTGCGACGGAGATCGTCGCCGCGGCGTTGCGCTGGATCTAGCGCGTCCGCGCCTTCCTTGTTCGCCGTCCGAGGTGCGCAGCGCGGTGAAGCTCTCTGCGATCTTGAAATCCTGCGTGGTGGAGATCATCGACTGCGAATAGCTCCGGCAGTCGCGCGGCTCGACGCCGAAGGGGTTCTCGCCGGGAGGAACCCAGCGAACTCCCGAAAAGGGATCGGCAGTCGCCGGCGGCGCCCGCCCGCCCGCGTCCGATGAGCCCCTTTAGCCGCGACAGGAAGGCCACGCCAGTCTCCTGACATCCAACCGACATGGAAGTTACGGCGCGTGGTAGGCCGGGCAAATCCCCCGCATATGGTCAGGCTCGTGTCAGCAAAGTCCGCTTCGAGTTGCGCCCGGACACGGCTCGCTCGATGACTTTTCGCAAGGTCCGTTCCAGAATTGCGGCACCCGCATCTGGGCGGTAGACGGGGCAGTCCGATCAATATCAATAATTAGGGAGGAGAGTCACATGAAACTCGGCACTTTCTTCGCGATTACGGGCCTCATAGGTGTTCTTTTTGGGTTGCAGTTCTTGCTGGTTCCTGGATTTGCACTCAAGCAGTACGCAATTCCCACCGATCCGCACAGTCTGATGCAGGCGCGCTACTTCGGCGCAACACTGTTGCCTTACGGTTTGCTTGTTTGGCTCGCGCGCAGGACGCGCGATGACGGAGCGTTGCGCGCCATATTGCAGGCGAATGTGGTCGCCTACTCGCTGGGGTGCGTGATCAGCGGTTGGGCGGCGGTAACCGGCCTTCAGAACCAAATGGCCTGGAGCTCAGTGGTTATCTATGGGCTGTTCTTGCTCGGCAGCCTGTATTTTCTTTCGTCACCAACGCGGCGAGCGTAAGCAGCGATCAGTTCTCGGTCAGATCGGCGACGCCGCCCCGGCCGCGTTCGCGCGGCTTGACCGTCAATCGGACCAAAAGTCCGCCCGCCGCGCGCGCGCCTGCAGCTTGAAGAGTGGCGGCAGCGGCGCCAACGTTGCCGCGCAGCGCAATGGCCGGGCGCGCAGCCGTGCTCGCACGCCGCGCCAGAAGGCCTCGCCGTCCCAGGTGCGTTTCGCGTAGAGCGCCGCATCGAGCGCGGCGAACTGCTCGCGCGCGGTGTCGTCCCAGCCGGCGCCCATCCTGGATAGAAGCGGCACCGGCTCGTGCGGGCGGGCGAGGACCCACCACTCATTCAGCGCGGCGCGGGCGGCGCGAGGGTGGTTGCGGCGGCAGGCGTCGCGCAGGCGGTTTCTTGCGTCGCGGAGGGTCTGGCGGCGCAGGTGCCAGGCGAGGAGCAGCGCGGAGAGGACGACGATCGCGACGGCGAACCAACGCAGCGCGGCGCGCCGGGACATGAGGGGCGGGGTCGCGGCCGGGGCGGCGGCGACGGGGGCGGGGTGGAGGATCAGCGTTCGGCCGGGGAGGTCGGCGCTGCGCGGGGCGTCGGTGGCGACGTCCCACCAGTCGATGTGCAGCGGCGGGAGTTCGATCCTGCCGTTGGCGGTGGGGATGAGGACGAAGCGCTGGACGCTCTGGCCGGTGAGGCCGGCGGGGCCCGGCGTGGTGGTGAGCTCGGGGCGGTCGGCGCGCACGCGAAGGAGCGGGGTGTCGGGCAGGGCGAGCCGCGGCAGGCGCGCGGCGGCGAGGCCGTCGGCGCGGATGACGAGGGTGCGGGTGACGGGCTCGCCCAAGGCGAGGGCGCGCGGGTCGCGCGACCAGTGTTCTTCCAGGGTGAGACGGCGCGCGGGGAGCCACGGGGTGGCGGCGCCGGGGGGGATCGGGCGCACGTCGAGCGTGAGTTGCGGTCCGCGCGCGTCGCCGTGCTCGCCCGGCGCGGGTTCGAACGCGGCCTCCGGCACGGCGAGGGATCCCGCGTGGCGCGGCACGAGGACGAAGTCGCGCTCGACGGCCTCGAACGCGGTGCCCGCGCGCACGATGAAATTGATCTGCGCGGGCCCGAGCGGCCGGAGCGTTGCCTCGTCCCCGAGGTCGGGCGGGACGAGCGCGCCGCGCGGGGCGCCCGGCGCGCGCAGGAGGCGCAGGGTGAGGCGCGCTTCCTGGCCGACGTAAACCCTTGCCGCGGCGAGCTCGGCCCCGATCGCGAGGCCGGGGGTGGCGCCATGCGCGGGCAGGGCGAGCAGCAGCGCCGCGGCGCTCCACACATACAGATATAGGGCGCGCGTCACCAACGCTCTCCCGGGTCGTGGGTCCAGTCCCCGCGCAGGCGCAGCTCGCGCGCGAAGCGGTTCGCGAGCAGCTCGCCGGGGTCGTCGGGCACCTCGGCGAGCAGACTTTCGAGCCGGCGCCGCGCGGCGTCGCGCGTGTCGTCTCCCGCCGGTTCGGAGCCGGGCGTGGACCCGACGCGCGCGGGGGCCGCGCGCGCACCTCGCCCGGCCTTGGGCGCGGCGTTTTCGGATGCGGCGTTTCCGCCTTTCGCGCCCGGCGCGTTGCCGGATTCGCCCGGGCGTCGGCGCGCGTTGGTGGAGTTGCCGCCCTGCTCGTTGGCGAAGCGCTGCGCGAGGGCGGCGCGCACGATGGCGCGGTTCGCGCGCGCGTCGCGCATCGACGGGCTGCGCTCCAGCGCGGCGTCGTAGGCGGCGACCGCCTCGCCGAGCCGGCCCATGAGCGCGAGCGCGTTGGCGCGGTCGTACCAGGCCTCGGCGTCGTCGCGCTGCGCGTACAGCGCGGCGGCCTCGGCGTAGCGGCCGCTGCGGTACAGCAGGGCCGCGCGCCACGGCGAATCCGGCGCGAGGCGTGCCAGCGCGCCGACGCGTTCGCGCGGGCCGCCCGCGGCGTAGGCGCTCGCGGCCTGCTGATCGGGGCGCTGCCAGAGCGCGTGCCAGTCGAACGCCAGCGCGGGGCGCGGCGCGGAAGCGACGCCGAGCGTGAACACGGCGAGGCCCATCAGCCAGCCGCGGCGAAAGAGCAGCGCGGCGAACGGCAGCGCGAGGAGCGCGAGCCAGGCGCCGTCGTCCACGCGCAGGCTCGCGCCGCGCGCGCGCGCCGCCTCGGCGGTCCCGAAGGCGCGCGCCGCAGCGGCGAATTGCGGCGTCGGCCCCTCGGCGGGCAGCAGGCGGAACGTTCCGCCGCCTTCGCGCGCGACGCGCTCGAGCGCGGCGAGTTCGGGCTTGACCACCAGGATGTCGCCGAGCGCGCTGCGCACGAGGCCGCCGTCCGTGCGCCGCACCGGCCCGCCGCCCGGCGTGCCGACCGCTAGCACCGAGACCGGGAAGCCCTCGCGCGCGAGCTCGCGCGCGGCGGAGAGGGTGCGCGCGCCGCCGGCGCTGTCGCCGACCAGGATCACCTCGCCCGCGACGACGCCGGCATGCTCGAGAAGCTCGCGCGCCTTGTCGAGCGCGAGGTCGGGGCGGCTGCCCGCGCGCGGCACGGTCGCGGGCGAAAGGCCGGGCAGCAGGTGAACCAGCGCGGCGGGGTCGGTCACCAGCGGCGCGGCGGCGAAGGCGTCGGCGCCGAACACCACCAGTCCGAGCCGGGCGTCGGGCGCGCCGCGCAGCAGGTCGGCTGCGGCGGCGCGCGCGCGCGCGATGCGGCTCGGCGCGAAGTCGACCGCGTCCATCGACGGCGAGAGGTCGAGCACCACGATGCGAGCCGAAAGCTCGCGCACCTCGGGCGCAGGCTGCGTCTGCCACGACGGTCCCGCGAGCGCGAGCGAGGCGAGGCCGAGCGCGACGGCGGCGAGGGCGAGGGGCCGGCGCGCCCGGGCCGGCGCGCGCTGCGCGAGCGCGGCGAGCAGCTCGGGATCCACCACTCGCCGCCACGGCGCCGTGCCGCCGTTCGCGCGCCACCACGCCCAGCCAAGCGCGAGCGCGACCGGCAGCGCGAGCAGCCATGCCGGGCGCAGGAAGACGATCATGCCCGCGCCCTCCGCCGTTCGCCGAACTGCGCACCGGCGGCGAGCGCGACGAGCGCGAGAAGAAACGCGAGGCCGAGCGGCCAGGCGTAGAGCTCGCTGCTCGGGCGTACGCGGCGTGCTTCGTGCGCGGCCGGCTCGGCGCGGTCGATCCCGGCATAGACGCGCGCGAGCGCCGCGCGGTCGCCGGCGCGAAAATAATGCCCGCCGGTCTCGACGGCGACCCGCTCGAGCACCGGCTCGTCCAGGCCCATGCCCGGCTGGCGCCCCGTGCTGCGGGGCACGCCGATGCCGATCGCGTACACGCGAACGCCGTATGCGCGCGCGAGTCGCGTCGCCTCATCGACGCTCAGCGCGCCCTCGGTGTTCGAGCCGTCGGTGATCAGGACCAGCACCCGCGCGTCGCGCGGCATCGCGCGCAGGCGCGCCACCGCGAGCGCGATCGCGTCGCCGATCGCGGTGCCCTCGCCGGCGAGGCCGATGAAGGTCTCCTCGACCATCTTCTCCACCGCGCCGAGATCGAAGGTGAGCGGCGCCTGCACGTAGGCTTTCGAGCCGAACACGATCAGGCCGACGCGATCGCCTTCGCGGTGCGCGACGAACGCGCGCGCGGTGCGGGTCATGACATCGAAGCTGAGGCCGCCGCCGGGCACCGGATCGCTCATGCTGCCCGAGACGTCGAGCGCGAGCAGCATGCTGCGCCCGCTCGCCGGCACCGCCACGGGCGCGCCGACCCACTGCGGCCTGCACGCCGCGAGAACCAGCAGCGCCCAGGCGGCGAGTGCGAGCGCCGAGCGCACGCCGCCGTTCGCCTGCCAGCGGCGCGCGCCGGCCTTCGCCTGCCAGCCCCGCGCAGCGGGGAGGAACGGCACCCTGAGCGGCGCGGCGAGCGGCGCCGCCGGCGGGACGAGGCGGGCGACGATCCAGGGCAGCGCGAGCGCCGCGGCGAGGAAGGGCCAGGCGAGCTCGAGCATGCGCGCTCTCTACAGCACCGCGCGCAGCCAGCCGCGCGCCGCCGCGCGCAGCGCGTCCGGATCGCCCCGGGCGGGCCGGTAAGGCGCTTCGGTCAGCGCCGCGCCGAGCGCGGCGAAGCGCCCGGGTCTCGCGTCGCGCGCCTCGAGGAACTCGACCCACGCCGCGCCGTGCAGCCCGGCGGGCTCGTCCTTCGGGAAGCGCTCGAGGGCGGCCGCGCGAAGGAGCTGCGACACCTCGGCCGCGTCGGTGCAGGCCTCGAGCGCACTGATCAGGCGCCGGCGCCGCCGCAGGCGCCGCCACCATTTCGGCGCGGCGCGCCAGGCGAGCGCGGCGAGCGCCGCCGCGACGATGAGCGCGAGCCACCAGCCCGGCGCCGGCGGCCACCACGGCGGCGCGCTCGGCGGGTGCAGCGCGCGCAGCTGCGCGGCGAGGTCCGGGTCGGTGATCATCGCGGCGCGCCGAAGGGGCGCTCGAGCGCCGCGAACAGGTCTTCGCCGGTGCCGACCGCGTGCGCGCGCACGCCGGGCTGCGCCGCGTGGCGCGCCAGCCTCGCGCGCCGCTCGGCGGCCTCGCGCGCGTGCGCGGCGCGCACCGCGGCCGGCGCGGTGTCGAGCACCAGCTGCGCGCACCCGTCGGTGAGCGGGTAGCGTCCCGGCGGCGGCAGGCGCAGCTCGAGCGGGTCGAAGATCCACGCCAGCGTCACCTCGCCGCGCGCGCGCAGCAGCCGCAGCGCGCCGGCGAGCGCCGCCTCGGAATCGGCGAAATCGGACACCACCAGAAAGCGCGTGCCCGCGGCGGCTTGCGCGACCGCGCGTGCGGCGAGGCGGTCGAGCGGCGCGCCGTCGCCCGCGGCGGCGCCGTCGGCGGCCGCGAGCGCCGCGCACAGCGCCCCGGCCGAGGCTTCCGCCGCGCCGGTCTTCACGCCCTGCTCGCGTGCGCCGGCGATGAGCGCGCCGAAGCGCTCGCCGCCGGCGGCCGCGGCCCAGCCGGCGAGCGCGGCGAGGTGCGCGGCGACCACCGACTTGAACGCGGCGCGGGTGCCGAAGCGCATCGGCGCGCGCAGGTCGGCGATGCAGAACAGGTCGCGCCCGCGCTCGAGGCGGAACAGCTTCGTATGCGCGCGCCCGGTGCGCGCGGTGACGCGCCAGTCGATGCGCCGCACGTCGTCGCCCGGCGAGTAGGGGCGCGATTCGAGATAGTCCATGCCCTGGGCGGGGGCGGCGGTCGCGGCCTCGGGCGCGCGCTCTGCGTCGAGCGCGAGGATCCTTCGCATCTCCGGGCCATGGCGCCGCAGCGCGAGCAGCGCTTCGGGCGCCGCGCGCAGCCCTTGGGGAATCACGGCACCGGCACCTTCGCGAGCAGGCGCGCGATCACCTCGCCGGCGCCGACGCCGTCCGCGCGCGCCTGGTAGCTGAGGATCACGCGGTGGCGCAGCACGTCGGGCGCGACCGCGTGCAGGTCCTCGGGCGAGACGTAATCGCGCCCGGCGAGCCAGGCGTGCGCGCGCGCGGCGCGATCGAGGCCGAGCGTCGCGCGCGGGCTCGCGCCCAGGCGCACCAGCGGCGCGAGCTCCGCGTCGTAGGCGCCGGGCTCGCGCGTGGCGAGCACCAGCTCGACCAGGTACTGCTCGAGCGCCGGCGCCATGTGCAGCGCGAGCGCCTCGCGCCGCGCGGCGAAGACCTGGGACTCGGACGCGATCGGTCGCGCCGGCCGATGCGCGGACTCGACGCGCGAAAGGCGCAGGATCTCGTGCTCGGCTTCCGGGGCGGGGTAGCCGACCTCGACGTGAAGCAGAAAGCGGTCGAGCTGCGACTCGGGCAGCGGATAGGTGCCGTCCTGCTCGATCGGGTTCTGCGTCGCCATCACCATGAACAGTGCGGGCAGCGGGTAGCTCGCGCGGCCGACGCTGACCTGCCTTTCCTCCATCGCCTCGAGCAGCGCCGACTGCACCTTGGCCGGCGCGCGGTTGATCTCGTCGGCGAGCACCAGGCTGCGGAACACCGGGCCGGGGCGGAATTCGAAAGTGCCGGTCTCGGCGCGGAACACCTCGGTGCCGGTGAGGTCGGCCGGCAGCAGGTCGGGGGTGAACTGGATGCGGTGGAAGTCGGCTTCGAGCAGCTCGGCGAGCGTCTTCACCGCGGTGGTCTTGGCCAGGCCCGGCACGCCCTCG
>Ga0210077_1000274_pt1 | contig 21661 bp, 19 predicted proteins | sample RushMan_CattailN_5_FD_185556 | JGI IMG/M metagenome (GOLD analysis project Ga0210077, IMG submission 185556) | Wetland microbial communities from San Francisco Bay, California, USA, that impact long-term carbon sequestration -... | ecosystem: Environmental > Aquatic > Marine > Wetlands ... | reverse complement strand
GCTGCGCCTACCCAGCCAATAACGGCGGAAACCGCCTGGAAACCATACTCAACACTTCGCCCCCCCACAAATGCATCTCCGGCAACGGCTGCAACGCCAGCCACAGCTGCCTCTCCGCTAGCTAGGGGGGCGAATGCACCAAGCGCGGCACCATAGCCTATGCCGCTAAAAATACTCTTTCTGCAATTCGGATGCTCTAAATTTGATATCTCATTGCCCGCAATACTCGCTAGCGCGCCGGAAGCCGCTCCGAGCCCGACGTAACTGGCGGTCGCAGCGATGATTCCTGCGGCGCCTGCACCGGCGGCAGCCCCTGCTGCTTCCGATAATGTCGGGGCCACTATACCTGTAATGCCACCGATTGCAGCGCCGGCCAGAGCGCCCTCCCATCCTCCGCTCTCATATCCGCCTATAGCTCCAGCCACTGCGCCAAACGCGGCAGTAAATATTAGGAGGCCGTGTTGGTCCTTAAAGCGTAGAGGGTTGCCGCGAACATAATTGTAGGTATTTAGCCCTCCAATCAACCCTATTGGATCGGACTCGACATAGCGCCCGAATTGGGAGCTGTAATCCCTCAAATGGTTGTACGTAGTTCCAGTCTCGACGTCTGCATACTGCCCCGGGAACCTCATCTGGAAGGTGAAGTTGACCGAGTTCCCATCGGGATCTTCGTTTGGCGCGCTGTCTCCGAACGGCTCCTGCTGATCCCAACGCCACACAACCGTTTGAGTGGTGTCCTCGATGACGCGCGGTGTGTTCAGATACCAAGCGCCCGACGCGCTTTCGTCGTAGCGGGATCGATTTCCCCTGACGCGCTCTGCGGTTGCAGCAGCTAAGGTGAAGGCGGCGCTCCCCGTCGTTCGTATTTTTTCCTAGAGGCGCATTTTCAGCCGCGTGCTCGATCGAGCGCAAGCGATCGGTGCGCGCAGCGCGAGCGGCGCTGGCGCGTGTGCGGCTAACGATGTTTTAGCAGTTCGTCCAGCGTGAGGCCGATGTCCTTGGCGATTTGCCGCAGCAGGATCGGCGAGATGTCGCGCCCGGCGTGGAAGGGCACGGTGGTGGCACGGCCGTCGGCGTGGCGGAACTGCTTGTGCGAGCCGCGCTGGCGCACCTCGGCGAAGCCAAGCGCGGCGAGGATGGCAACGACCTCGCGCGGCTTTAAGACCGGGACCCCGGCCATTCAGCCGACGAGGACGGTCTGCGTGCCGACGAACTCCGCCTCGAGCTTGGGTTCGCCGTCCTCGAGCAGCATCGCGATCACCTCGCGCAGGTTGGCGTGCAGCTCGTCGAGCGTCGCGCCCTGGCTGTGCGCGCCGGGGAACCCGGGCACGTAGCCCACGTAGAGCTGCGTATCGGGGCAGTGCTCGATCACGGCGGTGTAGGCATGCATGGCGAACCTCGGGCAGCGGACCTTCGTCATTTTAGCCGCTAAAGGGGGAGCCCCCGCTTGCGGGGGCGGACGGGAGCGAGCGCGCGCCGACGTGCGCGCGCGAGCTGGGCGGGCCGGGGGGCGTGGGGTTTGCTTTTGCCTCGCGGCGACGGCGAAGCGGTGGCCGCGCTGACTCGCGCTGAGCGCGCGCAGGGTGGCGAAGCCACGCTGCGCGCGTGCCGCCGGCCGGGGCGCCAGACATAACCGACCGTGTGCGAACTTGAGGCCGCCCGCACGCACCTGGCGGGCGGCCTCAAGCTTGGTTCGCGCACCGAGCGAGCGCTGCGAGCGAATGCGCGAACTTCGCACACGCGCGGTTATGTTGAATGGCCCGCCAGGGCCATTTACCCCGGCCGGCGGCCAGGGCGAAGGCGGCTCGACACCGCCTGAGCCCTGAGACGAGCGCTCGCAGAACGCACGGTGCTCGAGCAAGCACGGCGTAGCCCCGGCGCGCGCGTTGCTCTGCACCCACGGTGGTGCAGACCGAGCAACGCGCGTGACGGGGCGGTCCAAGCGCTTACGGCGCGTACACCGGCGCGTCGCTGCCGTCCTCGTCCTCGCCGTCTGCCGCGAGCGCCGCGGCAAGCGTTCGCCGATCCCGCTCAAGCCTTGCCGGGTGCGTGGCCGCGTGGATCTCCTTTAGCTTCACGATCGAGACCTGGGTGTAAATCTGCGTGGAGCTCAAGTCCGCGTGTCCGAGCAACGCCTGGATGAAGCGGATGTCGGCGCCGTTCTCCAGCATGTGGGTGGCGCAGGCGTGCCTGAGCAAGTGGCAGGAGCCCGGCACCTTGACGCCGGCATAGTCGAGGTAGCGGCGAACGAGATCGCCAAGCCTGTTCTTGCCGAAGGGCTCGCCGTAGTCGGTGAGGAACATCGTGCCATGGTCGGGCTCGCGGCTAAGAGAAGGCCGCACCTCGTCGACGTACTTTCCGAGCCAGGCCGCCGCCCGATCGCCGATCGGCACCACCCGGTCCTTGCCGCCCTTGCCCTGCCTCACCGTCAACGCCCCGCGCGCACGGTCCCAGTCGAAGACCGCCAGCGCCGCAAGCTCGGAACGCCGAACACCGGTCGAGTAAAGCACTTCCAGCATCGCGCGGTCGCGCACGCCCCAGGCGGTCTCGACCCTTGCCTGGTTCATCAGGTGCTCGACCTCCGCGACCGACAGAACGTGCGCCGGAAGGCGCATCGGTTTCCTGGGCAGCACGAGCTCGGAGGCGGGGTTGTACAGGATGTGCCGGGATCTCGTTAACCACTTGAACCAGCCCTTCAAGGGCACGAGCAGGAGCTGCTGCGAGGTGAACGCCAAGGGCGCGCCGTCGGGCTTGCGGTAGTGGTAGAGGTAGCGCTGGTAGCGCTCGAGGATCGGCAGCGTTACCTCGGTCACCTGCCGAATGCCCCGTTCGTCCGCCCAGGCAACGAACCGCTTGAGCGCTTTCTTGCGAACAAGCACGCCCATCTCCCGGTAGCCCATCTGCCGCCAGTAATCGAGATACGCGCCGACGTAGGCGTTCAAGGGGTTCGCTGCGCTCGGATCGGGCGCCGCGGCGCGTACAGGCGGCCGGCGTTTCCTCGAGAGCGCGCGCTTCTTACGCAGCACGAGCCGCGGCGGCTACCGCTACGACAGGGTTTTCGCTGTCGGCCCCGGAGACGTGCATTCTTGCTCTTTTCGCCGTCGAATCGCTGGAAGCGCTTTCGCTTCCGGGAGTTGGGGCGTTTTCGCCAAGCCGACCACCCCCCGACCGAAGTCCGACCGCACCCCGACCGGACCCCGACCGATCGGCATTTGGCCCCGACCGCTCGGCCTCATAGAGGTGTCCGAGCGTCGTCACATCGATCAGCCCCGGAACAAACGCCGCACCGTCTGTTCCGCCACCGTCGTAGAGGAGCTCGTAGCCAAAGCCCCGAGCCTCACGGTGCACGATCGCGTATTCGAGATCGACCAGGCGCGCAAGGTGCAACTTCAACTGCGTATCGCCCCAACCAATCGCCTCGCGCAGCTCCCGGCGGCTAAAGCGCACCTGAGCGCGTTCCACGCCCCGCACGCGCGCGCGCTCGGCGACGAACCGATCGAGCACGAGAAGGAGCTTTCGCGTCTGCGGCGGCAATTCGTCCAGAGACCGGCCCAGCACCTCGTGCGCAAGGCGGTTGGCGAGCGCGACGTCCGCGGCCGTGACCTCGATGTACTCGATCAGCTTGTCGCCGTTTCGGATCGCCTTCACCTCGCGCTGGCACTGGTGCACGAGCGCGATGGTGTCGATCAAGGTCAGGTACTTCTCATGATCGCGCCTGAGCCTTGTGGCCGTGTCGGGGAAGGTCAAGCGCGTCGCGTAGGGGTTGAGCACCCCGAGCGGCCGAAGCAGGCGCTGCGCGTTCGCGTGCAGCCCCTGGATCTCCGCGCGCCGCGCCCGAGCAAGCAGGCCCTCGAGCGTACGCTTGTGCCGCTGCAGCGCGTGAATGGCTTTCGTCTGCTCGCGGCTCTCGTCCACCGACAGGACCAAGCAGCGGTTCTGCAACTCCGGATCGATCTCGATCGCGGTCGTGGTGAGGAACATCATCACCGGCCCCTCGACGCGATACTCCTGGGTGACCAAGTTTCCCGTCTCCGGGTCCTTGCCCGTGCTCGCAATCGTCAGCTCGCCTTCGCTTTGCAAGAGCTTGAGCGCGTAGGCGGCGCGCGCCGCGCCTTCCTCTTCCACAATCGCAAGGATCTTGTGTTTCAGGTTCGCGCTTCCCATGTAGAACAAGCTCTGCCCCGTCACCGCGCTGTACTTGATCCGTTCTTCCGCGGGCATCAACGCCAACACCGCGTCCATGAGGCTCGATTTCCCCGCGGCGCTTGATGACTGCACGAGCACCGCGAGCGGCGCGTCGAGCTTGCGGGAGGTGGCCGCGAGATAGGCCACGAGCTTGTTCGTTCGCTCGCCCACGATCCCGCAGGCCTCCAGATCGCCGAGGATGCGCTCCACCAGATTCGGTGCACGCAGGAGCTCGAGCGCCGCCTCGCGCTCGGGCTCCGCCATCACCACTGCTTCGACAGGTTTGGGCTCCAGGGCGCGCTTGATATTCGCCTCTTGCAGCTGCTCGAGCTTCAGGAGCACCTTGCCCAGGTCCGCCTTGATCACGTCCTCAGGAACCGCGAGCTCGATCGCCGCCTGCGTCACGAACGAGCCGCGCGGCTTCGCGGCGTACAGATCGAGCGTATCGACGTAGAAGCGCTCACCGGTGCCGGCGAGCACGTTCACCTTCATCACCTCGTAGCCGAGGTTCTTCGCAAGCCCGCGCACGCGGTAGCGCCGGGCGGCGTCGTCCTCGCCGAAGGTGAACACGACCTCGGCCTGCTTGACCTCCGGCGCGACATCGCCCGGCGCCGCCGGCGGCAGCGGACTCGCCGGCAGGACTGGCTCGGAGGTTTCCTCTTTAGCCGCTAAAGCAGCTAAGGAAGAAGCCGCGCGTGCGGGCTCGACGTGCTCAATCTCGAGCACTGGCTCTGCAGCAGGGCGCACCGAGGCCTTCCCCTTGCCAAGCCACACGGCTTTGCGGATCGCAAGGCCCAGGCTCTTGACCGCCGGACCGACCTTCAGCGCGTAGGCGTTCGCGTCCATCGCCTTCGGGAACTCGATCCGCCAGGCCTCGATGCCTTCGGCGATCAGCACTTGCGCATGCTTCAGTGCAGCCCGTTCACCGGCCTCGTCCCGGTCGTAGGCAATCAGCACCCGTTCGGTCCCGTAGCGTTTGAAGGCGGCGAGAATGTCCTCGGTAAAGCCCTCCACCCCGTAGGCAGCCGTGACGTTGCGATAGCCCGCGCACCAGAAGGTGAGCGCATCGACGAGCGCCTCGCACAGGATCACCTCCTTGTGAGCCGCAAGCGCCTGGACGTTCCACACCCCGCGATGCGGGCCAGGCAGGTACAGATGAAGCGGCGTGCCGGGGCGCAACCGCTCGGTGATCTTCCTGCCGTACACCTCGGTGACGTTCCCGTGCTCGTCGATCACCGGGATGACGAGCGAGCCGTTGAAGTGCTCGTGGCCCGAAGATCGCAGGATGCCGATTCTCTCGAGCTGGGCCCGGATCCTCTCGCCGGCAACCCGCTGGTTGTTGGGCAGCCGCAGGCCGAGCGTCCTGTTCGCGAACCCGAGCCGGAACGTGTCGATCGCCTCGGGCGCGTCGATCCCGCGCGCTTTGAGATAGCCAAGCGCCTCGGGCGAGGCCTTCAGCGTCTCGTGGTAGTAGCCGATCACCTGGTTGAGCAGCACCTGGTCCTGCACCCCGAGCGCCACCGGCGCGGGAAGCTTTCTGACCGTTCCCACCTTCACCGGCTCGGGGCCGGCGGCGAGCGGCTGACCCTCGCGCAAGAGCTCCACGGCGTGCCGGAAGCTCACCCCTTGCGTTCGCATCACCCAGTCGATCGGCCCCCCGCCCGCTCCGCAGCCGAAGCAGTGCCACAGGTTCTTCGCCGGGCTCACCACCAGGCTCGCCTCGCGATCGTCGTGAAACGGGCAGCGCCCCAGCAGGTCCTTGCCCGCGCGCTTCAATTCGATCCCGCCCGAGGCGACCAGGCGCTCGGCCGAGACCTCGCGCTTGAGCCGCTCGATCTCGCTATCCGGGATCCTCGCCATCGAATCGGGCCTTTCGCTAAAACCCTGTCAAGGGGGTTGGCGGGTTTTGTATGAACTTTTTTACGTGCATCGTATAATACAAGCGTTGTATGGCGTGTCAACCCGAACCCATGCCGAGCGCAAACCCGCCCCTACAATCGATCGCATCGTTCGATCCGCAAGGAACGCACACGATGTCCAAGATCAAACGCGGCGCCGCGCTCGAGTTCGGCCCGCGCCTCGCAGCGCTCAGGAAGAAGGCGGGCTTCACCCAGACGGCCTTCGCCGCCGAGATCGGCGTGAGCCAGCGCATGATGGCCTACTACGAGAGCCCCGCCGCGCACCCACCCGCGAACCTCCTTCCCAAGATGGCCGAGGGGCTCGGCGTGTCGGTCGACGCGCTCCTGGGCGTGGAGACCGCCAAGCGCCGCAGCAAACCCTCCGACACCCGCATGCAGCGCCGGCTTCAGCAGCTCGAGAAGCTCCCCCCCGAGGAGCGCCGCCAGATCCTTCAGGTGCTCGATGCCTTCATCGAGCGCAATCAGCTCAAACAGAAGACGCAGACGAAACAGGCCGCATAATCGCTACGGGCGGCCACTAAAGGGGAGGAAGGCGCGGCATGGCCCAGGGGGACGCGCACTTCAGCATCGTCTACGACGGCGAGGCGCTCGCCGAGGGCGCGATCGAAGCGCGCGACCTCGCCCCGGCGCTGCTTGCGCTCGCCGAGGTCTTCGAGGAAGCGCAGCCCCTCGTCCCCGAGCTCGAGACGAGAATCACGCTGCGCGTGCGCGCAGGCTTCGAGCGCGGCTCGTTCGAAGTCACGCTCGAAGTCGCCAAGCTCTACCAGCAGGTGGTGAGCCTGTTCTCGGGCCAGGACGCCACCGCCTGGGCGAATCTCTTTCAGATCATCGGCATCGCCGGCGTCGCGGGGCTCGTGGGGCTCTTGCAGCTGATCAAGCGCGCGCGCGGCCGCAAGAGCGTCTCGGTCACGATCGAACGAAGCGAGCGTATCCGCGTCACCTTCGAGGGCGACGCCGAACCGATCGAGGTCGACCGCCGCGTGTGGGCGCTCTTCAACAAGATGCGCGTGCGGAAGGCGATCGAGCAGGTCATCGCGCCGCTTCTTCGCCAGGGCATCGACTCCTTCAAGATCCGCCACAAGGGACGAGACTCGCTCAGCGTCGCCCAGGACGAGGCGAAGTACTTCCTCGCCCCCACCGAGCACGAGGGCGAGACGATCTCCTCCACCGACACCCGCGTGGTGATCGTCGCGCCGTCTTTTCAGGAAGGCAACAAGTGGCGCGTGTCCGACGGCAGCCGCACCATCTTCGTCGCGATCGAAGACCCCGGCTTCGTCGGCGCCGTGCAGTCAGGCCGCGAAGCTTTCCGCAAGGGCGACATCCTGCGCGTCACCCTGCAGACCCGCCAATGGCTCGAAGGCACCGAGCTCAAGGCCGAGCACGCCATCGTCAAAGTCCTCGAGCACGAGAGCGCGCCTGAGCAGCAGAACCTGCCGCTGGCGCGGGGCAACAGCGACGATCGCGAGGGCTAAGAAGGCCGGCAAACAGCGACGACGTACCTATGACTTGTCGCGACCGCGCTGTTCTAACGCCGCCTGCACCTTATCCCACACATCGATGGGAATGCGATTGCGCCAAACTGCTGCAACAACATCCGCAAACTTCGCATTGCCCCTAATTTCAGCAATCACGCGATCGACGAAATCCCTACCGTGTTGAGTCAGCAAATCTTCGAGCGGCCCAGAACCCACACAAGCTAAGATCGCCTCATCATCCACGCGATTAACAATTCGCCTCATAACGTCCCACGCGGCTTCGGGGTCAATACGGCATAGATCAGACATCGTTTCATATGCCCAGAAGTGTTCATCGCTCACCTCGCCGCCCGTGCGAACCCCGTGCTCCGTATGACTGATCCAACTATCGATCAGCTTCCCGTAGTCGCCGGTCAGACGCTCAGAGGTCATCGGGGTCATTCTAAGTCACTACCGCGCTGGGCAGGTGGGAGGGTCACGCTTGATCCAGTCGTCGGCCTCGGGATCGTACGGGCAGCCTCGCTGTTTTGCTTGCGCAACCAATTTCTGCAGACGCTTGCGCTCATTGTTATACGCGAACTGATGGCCAAACCAAGAGAACTTGCCGGTAGGTCTCGTGCAGTAGAGATTGTTCACGTCTGCGGTCATCTGCACATACCGTACGCGAAGCGTGCTGATCGACGCATCGATCTGCTGCTGTATGTCAGCGCAGTCCGGCGGACAGAACCAACTCTCTATAGTTCTCTGAAGCTGCTGCGCCAGGCTTCGCTGCGCCTCTGCGCTGGGATTTCGGAGTCCGATCGGTGGTCTCCGCGTGCCGCCTTCGAGTAAATCCGAATATCCCATCAAATCCACTTTGCTAAGCGGATTGCCGCTCAAGTGAAGATAGGTGTTCGTGCCACCCAACAGGCCCACTGGGTCACTCTGCAAATAGCGACCGAGTGCTGGATCTGCTGTCCGATTCCAGTTATAGAGCTTCCCGCCAATCTCCTTGTCCCTATAGGTGCCGGCGAATCCGAGCGGAAACTCGAACGCACCTAGCCCCGAGGGGTCTTCGTTCGCAGGAGAGTCGCCAAACGGCTCCGCATTGTCGTTACGCCAAACTGCGGTGCCAGAGGAATCGGCAACGAGCCGCGGCGTGTTCAGATACTCCGCGAACACGCTCTACACTGCGCGACGCGCGACGTGGACGTTCTCATGGAATTGAGCCTTTCCAAGGTAATGCATCTGGCATTACGGATGCAGGTGCAATTTGAACACCAATTCCAAGACTCCCTATCGTTCGGATAGTCGACGCATCTAGGACACAGTGGAACATTTCGTCAGGGGTTTGATCGACTGGACAGAGCGTTAGATATGCGTATCGGATGCCTGCACGATTGATCTCTAACGGCCTTCCGAGTGCGGCATACTGACTCACAAACGATCCCAGTTGTTCGTCTATCTTCTCGATGTCGAATTCGTACATCGTCGACTCCCAGGCCCAGTCGTCTGTATGTGGATTTGTCCGCTTGTGACCAACCTGCACGACCGATCCCCGCAAATCAGGAACCGCCGATGCGATCGCCTCAATTGCTGCCCTGCTTCCGAAGAGCGATATTCGTCCGAGTATCCGCACGCTTTTCAGTCCCAAAAATCGCTAGTCTTGCCGCATTGGCCCACCGGCGCAATCCGAATGGAACCGTCCTTGCACTTGCAGATATCGAACCGTGACTCGGGAACGGCGCCATGCTCCCGCTTATAGCGATGCTCATCAAAGATCCCGGCCTGCCTCAAGTCCCACTTTGTCGCCTTACGGCAATCGGGCTTCTTGGTATCTGGTGGGCAGTGTGATTCTTCGGTGCTACTAGTCTGGCTAGCAGCGGCGGCGCCCCCGATTAGGGTAGTTACTGCCCTTGTTATGCTTCCGGCCGTGTTTGCACTGGGCCCGATCCCGGCAGCGGCGCAGGCAGCAGCGTTGGCCGGGTTGGCGCACAGGGCAAGCGACTGTAGACCCAGAGAATCGATCGAACTTAGGGGACTGCCCTCGACGTACGCGTACGTGTTAATGCCACCTTCGAGCCCGATGGGGTCACTTTCCGGGAATCTTCCAATATTTGGGTCATACTCCCGGAAGTTGTTCTGGTGTAGGCCGCTCTCCGCGTCGTAGTACTGCCCCGGCAGTCGTAGCGGTAGATCGAAGGCGACCGAGTTCGCGTCCGGGTCCTCATTTGCCGGGCTGTCTCCGAAGGGCTCCTGCTGATCCCAGCGCCACACCGTCGTACCGGTAGCGTCGGCCACGAGGCGTGGCGTGTTCAGATGCTCGATTAATCCGCCAGTCAAAGGCAGTCAACCGTTACTCAGGCCGAAATGCGGCGATTCCGCGACCCAGACCTTAGTATCAACGTGGTAATCAACAAGACAAGTTGAATTGTGGGCATGAGCAGCTGGACGTAAGTACTTTGCAGTCCTCGCCAGATCTGCCCCTGTTGGAAGTTCCCCAGAATTACGTACATCACATTCTCGATTCGATTGCCAACCGCTGGACCCGCTGCCATGTCGCCATATATGGCCGCGTCGATCGCGATCCAGTAAACAACGAACATCGTGAGGAATAACGCAGGAGCACCAGCGTTGACGATGACATAGCGATGACCCGCGCGCAAAGAGTTAATGAGCAGGAGACACGCCGCAATTCCGAGGACAAGCCACAACCAATATATGGGCATCTCCAAGTTAAACAGAGCCGAGGCGACAAACACGACGAAGACTCCCCACGTAACCAGCGCAATCTTGGATAGCGTCACCATAATTGCAATCCTCTAGCTTCGCGTGGGTATAGGGCACCCGGATCGCGGTCCCGGCGTGCTCGTACATTTCTCAATAGTCTGCCGACAGCCTTTGAAGCATGCCTCCTGAGTCTCGTGTTCAGGAAACAGTCGGATGCAGTCGGCACAATCTATCAGCGGGCCCCGGGGAACCCCGCCTCCTTTACAGACCCGGTTTCCAAGCGCATTTCCGAACTGTTCGGCACCACTGATTGCCTTGGCAGCTTCGCCAGTGAAGAACTCAATGAACTGCTCGAACAAGGTATGTCCGGCAAAGAGCAGCCCGAAACGATCGGACGCACGCAACGGACTACTCGCGACATAGAGGTAGGTGTTCACCCCGCCGCCCAGGCCGATCGGATCGCTTTGCTTATAGATTCCAAGACTTGGGTCGTAATCCCGGAAGTAGTTGTAGTGAAGCGCGCTCTCCGCGTCGTAGTACTGCCCGGGCAGTCGTAGCGGTAGAGCGAAGGTGCCCGCGCCGCTCGGGCTTTCGTCGGCTGGGCTATCGCCGAAGGGCTCGGCCTGATCCCACCGCCACACCGTCGTACCGGTAGCATCGGCGACCAGGCGCGGAGTGTTCAGATGATCGGCGTTAAAGTCGCTTGAGCTACCGCGTGCGACGATTGATACTCCAGACGGCGAACAGAAACCCAAAGAACATTACGGATAGGCCAAAGACTAAGACCACATTGCCAAGGTCTGGAAAGAACTCACCGCATACCATTCCGAGGATCGCTATGCAAAAGCCCACGACCGCTATTCTGTGGGCTCTTCCATAGCGCTGGTTGCTATGTGCTTGTGATGCAACCCAGTTACCACCTATTGCTCCTAACAGAGCAAGCGCAAAACCTATTATGCCGAGGCTAAACCCAATTCGGTTATTGTCGAAATACGTGAACGCAGCGCCCAGGAAGAATACTGCAAAACCCACCAACACCATCCATCGGATTATCTGCATTCAAATCACCTCCTAAGGCAAAACGCACGCGTGATGCAAGTCTGAACCCCGGCCGCGAATCCAACCCCGCCCCCGATTCCGATTGTTGCTGTGGTTCCCGTTGAAGTCGTGTTTGTCGATAGGCTACCGAAGGGGCCGGCTCCAATATTTCCGAATGCGCCAAATCCTAGACTGTTCCGGCCCGGGCAATACTGGCCAGTGCCTAGGGAAACACCACCGCCTACACCGATCGACGTTCCTGCCCCTAAGCGACCGCAAGTCTGAATTTGGGCGCAAAGTTGACCGCTTGAACTGAATCCCACTGAACCGCCCACAGTGCCACCGGCACCACCGAAGAAGAACGAACCGCGCGCACCCAGAGCGAACGTGAACAGACCGAACGGATCGGAAAAAGTGATTGGGCTTCCATCCACATAGATGTAAGTATCGACGCCGGCATGAATTCCAGCTGGGTCACTTTCCAGATACCTTCCGAGACTTGGGAAATAATTCCGAAAGTCGTTGTACGCAAGGTCTGTTTCCGTGTCGTAGTACTGCCCAGGGAGTCGTAGAGGTAGATCGAAGGCGACCAAGTTGCCGTCCGGATCGTCGTTCGCCGGGCTATCCCCGAACGGTTCTGCCTGATCCCACCGCCACACCGTCGTACCGGTAGCGTCGGCCACCAGGCGTGGTGTGTTCAGATGAGTGTCTATCAATCCGTGGGAAGCCCACTGTGCGGATCTGTTACGCGGAGCACCCCGCCTTCGAGTCACGCCGCAACACGAGGCATCGGACCCAACCGGACAGCGCTATAAACGTATACCCTGGACATACGATCTCTGTCATGCCAATCATAATGCCAGTCGATTGCGCAGCAGCAAACATCGATAATGAAGAATCTCCGTATAGACCATACAAAACACACACGATAAATAATGCGGCACCAAGAGCGATGGAGCCCAAGGCCTGCAATAGCCAGCGCGGTTCTCTTACGTCTCGCTCTATCTGAAACCAAGCGATATAACCGCCCAGCACCAATACCAGGTATATCGGAATGAACAGATAAACGCGCTGCGTCAGTCTTTCCCCAGGAGAAATGGCCCAAACGAGGAGCGCGACAAGAGCGAATAAGGCTGCACACCCCACCAAATCAGCTAACGCGCGCCGACTCAACGATTTCATGGACTCGCCGGCGATTCGCAGCCGCATCTAGCAAAATGATTATTGAAGACCCAAAAGTTGTACGCGCTGGCGAGGGCGATCGCTAAGGCGCTGGTGTACCCCCATGTTTTGGTTACCTTGGGTCCTGTCTTAGGAAATTTCTTGTTGATCGTCGAACTTACTAGCTTTCCTCCAGCGGCAGTGTAGATGGCCTGTTTCACGCGGACTGAAGGACCTCTGGGATCCATGTTCCACGGCCCGGACACATAATTTGCGAGGCTGAACTGACGAACGAAAGCGAGTAGCGCCGGATGATTCTTCCGCAAATATGCCAGCGTGCATGGGTCAGGCGAGTTCCACCCATTTTGCAAATTCTGCAAAGTAGACAGGCCCTGCGCCTCTGTCGAGGCCACAGAGGTTTGACCGGCCATCATTCCTGGCCAGGATGATTGTTGCCCTCTCGCATCGCTCTGAGTGAGGGGACTCCCTTCAGCGTACACGTATGAATTGATTCCCCCCAGAAGCCCGATCGGATCGCTTTGCTTATAACTTCCGATACTTGGGTCGTAGTCTCGGAAGTAGTTGTAGTGCAGCCCGCTCTCCGCGTCGTAGTACTGCCCAGGGAGTCGTAGCGGTAGGTCGAAGGGCCCGGCGCCCGATGGATTTTCGTCGGCCGGACTGTCCCCGAAGGGCTCTGCCTGATCCCACCGCCACACCGTCGAACCCGTAGCGTCGGCCACGAGTCTGGGTGTGTTCAGATGGTCGGGCTCGTACAAAGAGCCCTTACTCCTGCTTCAGGTTCTTCAGATCACTTTGCCGTTACATCCAGCACATACGTTTGCGCAATTGGTCCTTTCAGGACATGAAACGCTAGTGCTCGATTTCTAACAGGCGGCTCTATTCCGTAGGAAATATTAGCGTCAACAAGATCGGGTAAGTAGATCCCTCTCAATTTCCAGGTTCCGGGTGGAAGCCTGAAGTGAAATTCCCCGTTTGGGCCAATGTCTATCGGTCGCGATACGTATGATCCATCAAACAAGAATACGAGAGATCTCGGAACAGCCTTTCCGTCTTCAGTCCGCACACGCCCGGTAAATTCCACCGAACCGCTTCCATCAGGCATTAGGTGACCCAAGACCTCCACATTCCGCATGTGAGCGACCGGAAGCTTCTCGGTTCCAATATATGCTCTTGAATAGAATGAAATGGTGGATACCGCAATAACTGCCCATGCGACGAACGATACCGCGACTGATTCCAAGGCTCCGAGAGTCGAAATACTTCGCGATTGCTCTTTCGGGGTGACAAGGAGAGACCTAAGACTGAAGAAAGCAACCGCGAGGAAGCCAACAGTCAGTGCAATTGATCCAACTATGGGAGATGCCGGTGCCCGACCTGGGTCACCAGCAAGCCAGAACGCCTCCAAAATCCACGCTACGAACGGAACAAGGACAAGCGCAAGCAAATATAGGTAGGCTCGACGCCTGTGTGAGTTGGCAATGTGCCCTCCCACGAAATTTAGGATTTGTGCAAGCAAGCGCATGCGAAAGTCGTCAATCAATAATTTGACTGCCCTTGCAGTATCTGCGTCGGATCACCGTGCTGAGGGAGCCTTGGATTCCCTCCAAGTGATGGAAGCCCGGGATACGTAGACACTAGTCTTGGATTTCCGACTGAAATATTGCCCTGATATATCGTGTCCACATAAGTGTCCTTCGGCGGACATCCCTTCATACACCATTGCTCAATGGTGTACGGGATCTTGGTTTGGACATAGACGTGGACCACCCACAAGTTGATTACAGCCGGTGAATTGCGAAAGCTAACGGACTGCAATGCGCACTTTATTATTTTGTACGTGCTTTGCGGTATTGGATTGCTTTGTATAGGGGAACCTGGTGCCGCGAGGCATTGTACATATTTCCCATTATTCGGCCACGGGATCCCGGGCGATGCGTAGAGATCGTGGCTCTTGGTTGTAACGTCAAATGGGTCGCCTTGATTCATCACGTAGTGACACTTTGCAAGCCCAATCGAATCGACGAAATACACTGGACTGTCTGTTACGTAGCTATAGGAATTCACCCCTCCACGAAGTCCGATCGGGTCACTCTCAATATATCTTCCCGCACTAGGATCGTAGTCCCGATAGTAGTTATATGCGGTGTTGGTCTCCCCGTCCGCATACTGCCCCGGGAACCTCATCGGGAAGCTGAAGCTGACTGAGTTTCCGTCCGGATCTTCGTTGGCTGCGCTGTCTCCGAACGGCTCGGCCTGATCCCAGCGCCACACCGTCGTACCGGTAGCATCGGCGACGAGTCTGGGTGTGTTCAGGTGGTCCACTTCGATGAAGTAGAGTTGTGCTTGCGTTTGCACGGGCACTAGCCGTATGGCGTCTGCGATCACATAGCCGTTTGCCTGATCGGTCAGTGTAATGCTGTCCGTGGTACCCGGGGCAAGGGCGTATGTCCCAAGGAGGTTCCAAGTACCCCCGTTTGTCTGCTGGTTCACCGTCACGGGCGTGCTGCCCTGGGTATTGGTCACTGTGTAAGTCGCATTGCTGGCCCGGTTCGGGGCGGCCGACCACCAGGCGTACACCTGGTACTGGCCCGCCTGCGGGACGTTCGGGGTCCAGACTGCGCTGTTGGGGGGCGATCCGGGTGGAAGCAGCATCACCGCATCGGCGATCACGTAGCCGTCGGCCTGATCGGTGAGGCTTACCGAGGCGGGGCCCGAGTTGAAGCTGTAGGTGCCGAGCAGGTTCCACTGGCCGCCCGCGCCGTCTTGCTGGTTGACCGTGACGGTGCTGGGTCCCGAGGCGGAGTTGACGGTGAACTGCGCGTCGGTCGCCCGGTTCGGGTAGGCCGTCCACCTCGCGTAGACGTTGTAAGTGCCGGCGCTCGGTACGTTCATCGACCAGGTGGCGGTGTTGGGGGCGGCACCCGGCGGCTCGAGCATCACCGCGTCGGCGATCACGTAGCCGTCGGCATCATCCGAAAGGCTGACGGTCGCCGCGCCCGCATCGAAGTTGTAGGTCCCGAGGAGCTGCCAGGTCGCGCTGGTGGCCTGTTGGTCGACCGTGACGACATCCGAGCCGCCGGAGTGGTTGATGGTGTACTTGGCATTCGATGCCCGGTTCGGGTAGGCCGTCCAGCGTGCGTAGACCTCGTAGGTGCCCGCGGTGGCGACGTTCAGCGTCCAGGTGAAGGTGTTCGCGCCGGTGCCCGCGGCGTGAGTCTGGTAGTTGGTGCCGTAATAGCCCCCGACCGAGGTGGAGGTGGGCCACGTGCCCACCGCGCTTCCGTCGGTATTGTCCGCGGCAATGGCGGTGGGCGGCACGCCGTTGGCCGCATGGACCTGATAGTTCGTCCCGTAGTAGCCCGAGACCGAGGTGCTGGTGGGCCAGCTGCCGGTCACCGAGAAGCCGGGGTCGGAGTTGTCCACCGCGATCGCCGCGGGCGGAATCCCGTTGGCCGCGTGGATCTGGTAGTTCGTCCCGTAATAGCCGGCGGTGGAGGTCGAGGTCGGCCAGGTGCCGATCGTCGAGAAGGCGGCACTGGTGTTGTCCAGAATGATGTCGGACTGGGCGTTCGCCGCGCCGGCGGCGGCAAGCAGCGCGAAGGCGAGGCCAAGCTTGTGGAGGGCGCTCATTGGACCACCCCCACCGGAATGTCACCGAGGTAGAGGAGCTCGCGTTTCACCGCTCCTCCCGGATCGGCTTCTTCGATCAGGTGCCCGCGCGTGTCGTAGACGAACACGCGGTCGTCGCCCGAGTTGGTCTTCCTGAAGCGCTGGCCGAGGGCGTTCACCTGATAGGTGGTCGTGCCCTGGGCGGTGATGGCCTGCACCATGCGGCCGCGTGAATCGTAGGCGTACTGATTCACTCCGTCGTTGGTCGTCGAGCCGTTCGCGTCGAACGCGAAGTCCCTCACCGGACCCGTGGCCGGCGTGATGGATGCGATCTGATTGCTCGTCGGGCTGTAGGCGTAGGTGTCGGTGCTGGCGCCGACCGTCTTGGTGAGGCGATTGCCGACGGCGTCGTAGCTGTAGCCGTAAGACGTACTCGGCAGCACCGCCGAGGTGAGACGATCGAGCGGGTCGTAGCCGTAGGTGTCAACGTTGGCCGGATTGCCCGCTTCGGCGATGCCGGTGATGCGGCTCGCGCCATCGAAGCTGATGTCGTAGGTGGAGGCCCCGAGCGTGTAGGAAGCGATGCGCCCGTCCTGGTCGATCGTGCGGCTGTAGACCTGGCCGTTGCCGAGCGTGTAGCCCTTGACCCCGCCGAAGGGCTGGTACTGGACGTTCTGCACCACGACCCGGGTCTGGCCATCCTTGCTGGTGTCGATCTCGCTCACCCGCCCCAGGGCGTCGAAGGTGTACGCGACCGTCCTGCCCGAGGGGTAGGTCATTCCTGAAAGGCGCCCGAAGCCGTCGTAGCTGTAGCCGGTGACGTAGACCACTCCGTTGATGGTGCGCGTCTCGGTGGTGACCCGCCCGTGCGAGTCGTAGGCGTAGGCGATCTGGTCGGTGACCTGGCTCGATGGATCGGTCTCCGTGATGCCGGTAAGCCGTCCCAGCCCGTTCGCGCCCTGGTCGTAGGCGTAGGCCTGCTTCGAGCCGTCCTGGAAGGTGGTGCTGGTGACGCGATTGAGCGCGTCGTAGGCGTAGCTCGTCGTCTGGCCCTTGGCGTCGGTCTGCGTGAGGAGATTCCCCGCCGAGTCGTAGGCGTTAGTCGTGGTACCGGTGTCCGGGCTCGCCTGCTGGGTAAGGTTACCCAGGCCATCCACCGTGTACCCCGTCACGAGGTTCCTCGGATCGGTGACGCTGGTGAGCGCGCTTTCGCCGTTGTAAGCGTATTGCGTTACGCCCTGATTCGGGTCCGTGACCTTAATCAGCCGGTTGAGCGCGTCGTACGCATCTGCCGTGGTGTGGTTGAGCGGGTCGGTGACCCCCGTGACGTTGCCCTGGTTGTCGTAGGTATACGTCGTCGTCTGGCCCGCCGCGCCGATTTCCTGGTACAGCCGGTTCAGGTTCGAATACACCCGGCTGCGGGTCTGGGCGAGATTGTTCGCCGGATCGAACGCCTCCTCCTGGGTCCGGTTGCCCATCGCATCGAGCGTGTAGGCAATGTGGTTTCCGAGGTTGTCCTGTATGCCGGTGAGGCGATGCGCCGCGTCGTAGCTGTACGATAGGTAGCTGCTGTCCGGCAGTGTGACCTTGGTAAGCTGCCCTACTCCGTCGTACACGTAGGTAGTCGTCTCGCCGCCCACATCCCGCGAGGTGAGCCGCATGCGCGCGTCGTAGACGAGCGTCGTGGTGAGCCCGTTCGGATCGACGACGGTGAGCGGCTGGCCGTTCGCGTTGTAGGCCGTGATCTGAGTCGTCTGCCCGAGCGCATTCGTAACTGTCGCGATGTTGCCCCGCTTGCCGAGGTCGGGGTCGTCGTTCGCGTAGTAGGTGTAGGTCGTCGTGTCGGCCACGTCGGTACGTGGACCGTCGACGGTCAGCACCGAGCCATTTTGGTTGTAGGCATAGGTCCAGACGCGCGGAGTGCCTGTCGCGGTGGCGCTGAAACCCTGGCTGCCATTCGCGTCGGTCGTGGCCTGGATGGTCTTCGAGCACAGCGCCCCGCGCGCGCCGCAGACGGTGCCATCGGGGTCATAGACGTTGGTCGTGACTCTCAACGCCTCGGCAATTCGAGTGGGCAGCCTGAAGTTGGCGTCCCACTGCGTGCTGATGGTGCGCGTCTGAGCCGTCGCGCTACCGTCCGCCGCCAGTCCCTCTACCCGCTGCGTCTCCAGGTTCCTCGTCAGGTCGTAGGTGTAGTTCGTACGGTGGCCGTCCCAGTCCGTACTGGATGCAACGTTTGCATTCGCATCGAACGTCTCAGAGGCAGGGCCACATGCCGGACACGCCGGACCCGTGACACCGGTAGTCCTCGGCACGGCCTGATATACCCCACTCAGATACGTCCTCGTGGCAGAAAGTGGACTCGCAACGTCCGCTGATCCGTCGGCGTTGTACGTGAGCGAGTAGAGTTCCACCCCGCCTGCGTGCTGTGTACTAATCGGTTTACCACTTGCGTCATAGGTAATCGTGGTAAACCGTGCTCCGTTCTCATCGGTAATCCCGGTGAGCGCATACGGCAGGTTGGCTCCCGACGTATATGCTGGCTCATTGTATTGATAGCTGCGAATCTTCCCATCCGGATACGTAACAGACGCAAGGTTTCCATTTGCATCGTAGGCGTACGCGTAATTTGCGCCGCTCGCATCTGTCATCCGGACAATTCGATCACTCGCATCGTATCCAAAGCTCACGGTCCGACCGAATGGGTCCTCGAGCTGCAGCAATAGACCGCCGGGGAGCCGAGTGCTTGCACCTTCAACCACTCCAGCACCATTGGGCCCACCGATCCCGTCGGTGTACGTGGCGGTTATGACAAGCCCAGCTCGATTCTGAACACTCAATAGCTGACCCGTCTTACTGTACGTCTCGATTGAGTCATTGTTCGATACCGTATAGCGCCACCCCGTGATCGCGCCGGTACTGTCGTACAAGGCCTCAAGGCGATCTTTGACATCCCCGTCTGAATTGAACTCCGATCCATTTTGTGTAAAGTCGAGCGTTCTTCCGTCGGGGCGACGTGCCGCCACAACGATGGGCGAGTAATCAAAGCGCACAACGAGTCGCTGCTGGAACGTGGATGCCCAATCCGGCCCAAAGCCACTACCGCGATCTGCAGGTTGTCCGGAATACTGCAAAGCGAGCGGAAGGTGCGTATAGGTTCGCGTAATTCGAATCGGCCATGGCCCTGCTTCGGCATAGTCCGTCTCGCGGTGTATTTCGGTCGCCGTTGCGGGGTCGCAGGGCTCTCCTACGCGGGCGTGGCACGGCGGCGGAAACTTTTTCGGCTGCTGCGTGCTGCACGTACCGCCGTTCGCGAAGAGCTGAGTAGGCGTTGAATCGCATGTGCACCGGTTGTTTGCATCGCACGTACCGCCACTGGGAGGCGCGGCAATGCACACGCCGCCAAGCTCGTAGTTGTAACACGAGCATGAGTTGCCGCCAGCTGGATCCGCTGGTAGGACGATGTGGGTGCCAGGGGCGCACGAATAGCCGTAGTACATTTCCCCTTGGTTGGTCGTTCCATTGGGATAGAGACATTCAACCCACCCGTGTGCGTCACCCACCGTATAGTCAAAAGCGAGTATCTTGTTCAAGGTGGCGCCACCCGCCTCACACAACGCATTTGCCCCGTCCAGCAGAGTCGGATACCACGGTGGACCCGACCCACCGCCATTCCAACCTTCTGAAGTCACTGGCATGGCAAACAACTTGGCGCTGGCAGTGAGAGCAAGAGTCACAAGTATTACGTAGCGTAGAAGTCGCATCGCCAATTCCTCATCTACTCCAGGCCAGAGTCCACATTTGCTCGTAAGTCCTGCCGGCCATAGGCGTTAATTTCTTGCACCCTCTCTTCGCGCACACCCGCCGGTTATCCAAGCGCGAATAAGAACCATACGATTGCTGTGCCGGGTGACCCGCGTGCTTCTCGAGATCATGTCTCTTCATCGTCGACGTCGTAGTCTGCAATTTCGCTTTCGCTCAACATAAAGCTCAGCTAGGCGTCTCGTCGAACGAAAAAATCAGCTAGCACTCGCTGGGAGGTCTGCCATCTCGCGCGGAGATGGCACGGCGCGGTCGCCCGAATTTCCAGAAGATCACTCGACGCGCCTATCTCTCGGCGCTGCTTCGTATTTCAGGAATCGGCTCAGACAACGGGATACAACCTGACTTCAGTTGAAGTAAACGAGCGCTTCCCCTCGTATCTTTTTTCGCGATAGGCTCTCCGCGTAGCGCATCACCGGTGAAGTGCCCAAGGCACGTTTCTCGCAGAAGAACACCGGACGCGTAAGGGGAGAACAAAAATGGATCTCAAGGATCTGCGGTACTTCGTTGCCGTCTACGAAGCCGGGGGGTTTTCGCGCGCGTCGCGGTATCTCAATACCGTGCAGTCCAACGTGTCGGCGCGGATACAGGGACTGGAGCGCTCGCTCGGCGCGCCGCTGTTCGAACGGCAGTGGCGCAGCGTGGTGCCGACCGATCACGGCGATCGCCTTTACAGCCAGGCCAAGCAGGTGATCGCGGCGCTCGACCGGGTCGAGGAAGCCTTCAAGGGCTCCCGGACCGTGTGAAGGAATCATGCGCAACCCGGGCATCCTCGGTCGCGGTCGCGTAGCAAGGGGCTTCACGCTGATCGAGCTGCTCGTGGTCGTCGTGATCATCGGGCTGCTGGTCAGCTACGTCGCTCCGCGCTACTTCGCCCAGGTCGGCAAATCGGAGGTGACGGTCGCCAAATCCCAGATCGACTCGTTCGGCAAGGCGCTCGATCTGTACCGCATGGACATGCATCGCTACCCGAGCACCGGCGAAGGCCTGCAGGCGCTGGTGACCCGGCCGGCGGGCGCGTCGAACTGGGCCGGGCCGTATCTGAAGAAGGCGATCCCGCTCGACCCCTGGGGCGATCCCTACGTCTACCGCGCCCCGGGCATCAAGCGCGACTACGACATCGTGTCCTACGGGCGCGACGGCAGGCCGGGGGGCAGCGGCGAGGACGCCGACCTCACCAATTGAGCCGCCTTCCATGCGCTTCGAGGTCAAAGCCGTCAACGCCCGCAACGAAGTCGTCGCGCTTCGGCTCGAAGGCGCGAGCGAAGAAGACGTACGGGCCCTCGCGCAGCGCAAGGGGCTGGAGGTGCTGCGGGTCGTCGGCCGCTCGCTGAACCTGCGGCTCCCGGTCTCCCGCGGAGCGGGGTTTTCCAGCACGCTCTTCTCGGTCGAGCTGCTGGCGCTGCTCGAAGCGGGACTGAATCCGGTGGAGGCGCTGCAGGGGCTGCTCGAGCGCCAACGCGGGGCCGAGGCGCAGCGGGTGCTGGCCTCGATCGTCGCGTCGCTGCGCGAAGGCGCGACCCTGTCCCGCGCGCTCGGCAGGTTTCCCGAGCACTTCCCCGAGCTCTACCTGGCGACGATCCGCGCGAGCGAGCGCACGGGCGACCTCAAGGAGGCGCTCGCGCGCTACATCGCCTACCAGGAAGAGGTCGACAAGGTGCGCAAGAAGGTGCTCGCCGCCTCGATCTATCCCGCGATCCTGCTCGTCATCGGCACCCTGGT
>Ga0210077_1000273_pt1 | contig 21683 bp, 15 predicted proteins | sample RushMan_CattailN_5_FD_185556 | JGI IMG/M metagenome (GOLD analysis project Ga0210077, IMG submission 185556) | Wetland microbial communities from San Francisco Bay, California, USA, that impact long-term carbon sequestration -... | ecosystem: Environmental > Aquatic > Marine > Wetlands ... | reverse complement strand
TGACCAGAGTCTGAGATCCAAAGCCGATGGCAAGACCGATCACACCGGCACCGGCAAGCAAAGGTGCGATGTTCACTCCAAGGGATGCGAGGATACTGAAACCGGTGACCACAACAAGAAAAGCCATGATGAACTTGCGGAGCAACAAGAGAAGTGTGCCGCTGCGAGAACCGCCGGCGCCTCCTTCCTCGGCGTCATCGTTTTCAAGCGGTATTTCCTCTCTAATCCTCTGGTCGATGCGAGCCTTGATCACTTCCCAGACAATCAACCCAAGAACCAACGCCAGGACCACTCCAAGAACATTTCTGGCGAAGATCCAGCCAAAGTCAAAGTCGATACCCCAGAGCTGCAAAGCGGCGAAGAAAAGGAAAAACAGGAGCACCACCCGAAACATTTTGCGGATGACAGGGAAATAGATACTCATGTCTTTGGCCGCTCTCTTCGATTGGCGATCCGGTGACCTTACCAGTAGGCTTCCCGGTTCTGTTTCCAAGCCTGTGTCCGGTGCCATGAAATCGATCACCTCCCGTGGCTTTCCCCCCAACCGCATGAACATCTGCTGCAGCCACTGATCCATGCCGATGCAGAGGGGAACGAGAAAGAGGCTCAAAATGAGCCTGAGAATCGTGACATCGGCATGGGTGAGAACCCTTGCCCACCAGTACCCGCCGACTGACAGGGCTAAAATAATCGCCGGATAATGCCAATAATCAGCACACCGTTGGCGCAGCAGCCACGCAGGAATGGAACCCGGGTCTTCGAGTGGGCATACTAATTTTGCCACGCGATACCGAGCCTGCCAGATCATCACTGCGAGGAGGATGCTGACGATGGGGCCGGCGGTGGAATACACGAACAGGAAAAGCTCCCGGCTTGCTCCGGATTCTTGCAGAGCCAGGGCCAGAATGCTTCCAGGCATAACGGCTGCGGTTATCCAAATTATCCAGTTGTAAACGAACCGCGCGTTGGAATCGGACATGAAGACCAACCGCAGTTCAGGGGCCTTGGGCGAGGTGATCAGCCGGGCCGCCATTTCGATGAGCCGAAAGTAGTAGGTCAGGATGAGGGCGCTTGATGCCATGTAGACGGTTTGTTTTTCCCCGTAGATGATAAAATAGGCCAGGAAAGTGACCAGTACATAAACGCAAAGCCCGAAGCTATCCAGAATCAGCCGTGAAAGGAAGATGCCCGCCTTTTCCCAACCGCGGCGCGGAATTTGCCCCAGCAGTTGGCTTCGAAGTTTTTCGGTCTTGCGCAACAGGAGCCGTTCCGCGGCCCAGCCCAGAAACAGGATAAAGACGAGCAGAGCCACAGTCGTAAAAAATGGTTCGAATCCTTTGCCTCCAATGAGTTGCTCCCATACCTCCGTTTCTGCTGGAGTGTGGGCTCCGGCAATGACCTTTTCAAGTTGATCGGAAAGAGAGTTCAAAGCCCTCTGGGCGGAAAAGAAGGCAAGGACAAGCCCGGTCTCTTTTCCCACTGACAATTCCCCGGAGGCTTTGCCGCTTTTCTCAGCTGTCTGCTCTTTAAGCTCAGCAGCAAACAAGCGCCTGGCTTGTTCATCACTGAGCCCGGCCAGGAAGCTGTCGACCTTTTCTGGTGTCAGGTTTGGAGGGACTTTGTCCTCCTTGGGCAGTGCTTTTGACTTAACCTTCCCAATACCTTGCGCCCAGCCGGACATGGGCATCGAGAGAAGCACGCACCCGAAAAGAACAAAGCATGTAGTCTTGACGAAAGATGTGGAGGTCATACTCTTGCTCCTTTACACAATTCATTTACCCTGTCGGGTGGCGAGCTCGTCATTGGACCCTAACGTCTTCAGCGGCGCGTACACAGGGGACTCGCCTATTCTGTGTCAGGTCCGAACATGGAATTCTGCGCCAGCGAAAGCATTCCTCCTGCTACATTCCTGGCGTTGAAGCCGTTCTGCAGAAGGATCCGCATTGCGGTGTAGGCCCGCTGGCCGGAACGGCAAATGACATGGATCTCGCGGTCGTGAGGGAGCTCGCCGAGACGTGCACGGAGCCGTCCGATGGGGATGTTGAGCGCTCCCGGCACATTCTCCACGGCGAGCTCTACCGGTTCGCGCACGTCAAGGAGGAATTCCTCCCTGGCGGAATTCCAATGACTGAGCGGCATATCGCCCCTGAGCACATTGGCGGCCACCATCCCGGCAAAGTTCACCGGATCCTTTGCGCTGCCAAACTGGGGCGCGTAGCAAAGCTCGGTTTCCTCGAGATCGTATATGGTGGCGCCCATTTGGAGCAGGGCCGCAAGAGCGCTGATCCGTTTGTCCACTCCATCCATGCCGATGCCTTGAGCGCCCAGCAGTCGTCCGTCGGATTTGCGGAAAATGATCTTAAGGGCGATGGGCTTGGCGCCGGGATAATACCCTGCGTGTGAATTTGGGTAGAGGTAGATCTTTTCATAATCGGTATCACCGAGCCGTTTGAGCGTTTTTTCGTTGACTCCTGTCCAGGCTGCGGCCCCGCCAAACAGTCCGATAATGGAGGTGCCCTGGCTGCCCCGGAAACGTGAATTGCGTCCGGCGATCACATCGGCTGCGATCCTCCCCTGCCGGTTGGCCGGCCCGGCGAGGGCGATGAGGCTCCACTCACCGGTCACGAAATCCTTGACTTCGATGGCGTCACCGACGGCAAAGATATCCGGATCGCTGGTGCGCATCTGTTCGTCCACGCGGATCCCTCCGCGTTCACCGATCGCCAGTCCGGCCTGTTTCGCCAGCTTGGTATCCGGACGCACGCCGATGGCGAGGATCACCACGTCCGCCGGGTAGATTTTTCCGGATTTGGTTTCCACCTCGATGGCGCCGCCGGCAGCCTGACTGAACCCGACCACCTCGTCGCCGTGCCTCAGGCGGACCCCATGCCTCTTCAATAAAGTCTCCACAACGACCGCATGTTCCGGATCGAGCGGAGTCAAGACCTGATCCGGCTTCTGCAAGAGGGTAACTTCAAAGCCGCGATGGACCAGGTTTTCCGCCATCTCCAGGCCGATGAACCCTCCACCGACAACCACCGCCCTGGTCTTCGGTCTCACCGCCTGGAATCCCGAATACTTGTACATGCCGGCGAGAAACGGGTTGCCCCGTTCAACCCACTCACAGATTGCCCTAACGTCCGGTACTGTCCGCACGCCAAAAATGCCGGGGAGGTCGATTCCCGGCAGCGGAGGACGGACGGAAGCCGCCCCGGGCGACAGCACCAGCTTGTCGTAGGATTCGTTTTTGATCTCACCGGTTTCAACATTTCGCAGCTTCACTATCTTCTCTTTCGGCAAGACCTCAACGGCCTCACAGCGGGTGCGTACATCGATAGCGAACTGTTCGCGGAACAATTGCTCGTTCGCCACCAACAGGCTCGATTCTTTTTCGATTACGCCCCCGACGTGGTAGGGCAGTCCGCAGTTCGCGTAGGAAACATACGGTCCGCGCTCCACCATGAGGATCTCGGCTTTTTCATCCAACCTGCGCAGCCGCGCCGCACAGGACGCTCCACCCGCAACTCCGCCAATGATGATAACTTTCATGATGTTTTCTCCTTTCTTGAATGGGTCTCAGAACCTGATCACCGTGCGAAGACCTGCAAAGACAGCCGTTTCATCCGCCAAGGAGGGATCGATGATCTGCAGGTCTGCTCCCAAGGTAAGCGATGGTGTTACAGCAAAGTTGTAAAACAACTCCACGCCTTGTTCGTTCCGGATACTCACGACGGATTCAAGCGAGTCCTTGAGATCGGTACTCGGGGCAGCATAATAGTAGCCGACGCCCCAGTTGTCCCGGCTGCGGCCTGGAACCAGGCCGGTGCCGCCCACTCCCACGTGGGCCGACCAGTAGAGCCTGTTGGGATTGCCGTCCGAGATGCCGAACTGTCCAAACAGCCCGCAGCCTTCCTTGGGGTTCTCCAGCGACTGATAGAGATACTGGTCGAATGTATAGGCGAAGTAGTAGCGATTGTTCTCAAGGCGGACGGTTGCCGGCCAGGCTGGAATAAGGAGATCGTCGAGAGTTGTCAGATCGGTGCCGCTCTGGCTGCTGTATAAGGCCACAAATCCTTGATGGCCGCTGCGGCCGACGATGCTGACGGGGAATTCAACAGTCCCGCGGACAGTGACACCGTCGCCGAAAGGATCTTCGAAGCCCGTCTTGTTCGTCATGTCATTCGGGTCATAAACCCACAGACCGAAGGTGGCGGGTTTGGTCCGCACGCTCAGTAAGGCGCCAAAGAGGTAAGGCGGGACCGTGCCGCTTGGCGGGGCAGTGAAGACGATATTCCAGAACGAGTCGATGCCGGCCCCGCCCGCAAACGGTCTGCCAGAGGCGAGATCGATCATGTTGATCTTGCCGAGCAGCAGGGAAACATTGTCGCCGAACTTCTGGCCGAAATAGACGCTTGACAGGTCGGAGCGATCGGACCCTTCAATGCCCGGAAAGTACAGCGCCGTATTGACCAGCGCGATCGTGCCGCCGCTTCCGTTGACGCTCCAGCCGAAGTTGTATTCACCGTGGACGGTCAGTGAGAACCCCTTCCAAAAACCGAGCTTGTCGAGGTCGGCATTGAGCAGGAGGTCAGCCTTGCCGCCGTATTCAAATTCGTGATCGCCATCACCGGCAGGCATCCCCTGATAGAATTGAGTAATCCTCGGAATGACAGTGATGCCATGATCTTTCAGCCAGGTTCGGCCACCGCCCCAGTCGCCGGTGAGCATGTCGCGCTCTAGCCAGCCGGGTTGCGTCGCAGGCTCGGTGATAGCAGGTGCAGTTTCGTCTCCCATTTTGTTAAGCGGCGCCGCGTTTCCTTGATCGGCCCACGCACTGCATCCGGGTGCAAACGTCATGACAGCCGCAGCAAGCAGCACTTGGATGAGCTTGATTCTCACGCACTTCTCCTGTCAAACTTATCAAACATCGCAACTGCCCGATCTCTTAGCTTCCCGCATTGCCTCATTTGGTGTGGTCCGTATGGCAGAGAAGACAGTCCATATGCCCCTGCTGATGGTTCATGCCATTTTCGTAGCGCGGAAAAGTCTCGGGACCATGGCACTCAACACAGTGGGTGATTTCTTTGGACGGCGTCCATTTCACGGGCTTCCATTTCCCGTCGAAGTATTCATTAAGAGAATGCACCACGGTATAGACGACTTCCCCCGCTACCTTGGCGCAGCGCTCATATTTTTCTTTGGAAGTGACCTCGGCCCCGGCGGCCATCGTCCACTTCGAAACCGATGTATGGCAAAGCGGTGTCATCGCCTGAACCTTGACCTGCTTGGGAATTGACGAAATATTGTCAAACCGTTCCGTCGGGAATTCCATTCCCGCATACCAATACATCATCCGGTCTATCACGGGCGCATAGCTTTGATTTTCATCGTAGAGAACGAGATTGATGATGCATGAACTGACGCCCAGCGCGCCGCAAAGCGTGCCATGTCCAGCGTACCCTTGTCCGGCATGAGCGAACATGTAGTCCGGCAGGGTTGTCCAGGGATAGCCGACTTTTTCTTTCAAAAGGCTGGTGAACCCCAGCCAGGTGCCATTCCCTCAGCCTTTCTTCTCGAGATAGCTGCGATAGGCCCGCTGGCCGGCCTCCAATGGATCCAGCTTGACCCACTTCCATGGCAGTGGGAGTGGCTCGCTCGCTGTTGACGTTGAAGGCGACGCAAGGCTGCTGGTGCTGTACCCCGCTATTCCTCCCGCCACGAAAATGCCCGCTTTTGTAATGAAATTGCGGCGGGACAGCGACGATGCTCTCTCTTCCCTTTTCTCCATAATGATCTCCTCTCCTTTTCCTCTCTATGCATGAGCACTTCAGTATAGGATTGCTGCTATGAACTGATTATTCTGGTCTTATCCGGATGTTCCGGTTTGGCTCTGACCTTTTCAATGGTGTCAATCCCCGTGGAATGGGAGATCACATCGAATCGGACCTCGGGAAATTCCGTCGCCATCTCGATCGCCAGAAGCACGGCAAGGAATTTATCGGAGCGAAGATGGCGCTCCAGGTCTTCCTCGCTCGCCCAGATTTGTTCGAGCATGAGCGCACGCTCCTCCTGGACATCCCGGTAGAGCCGACAGCTGACGCAGCCCTCCTCGAGTCTTGTCTGCTCGATCAGCGAACCGAGGATGACCAGCGCCTCCTTTCGCTTTTTAACAGGGATGGTCATCCGGATGGTTGCATCGATGCGGCTTTTGGCATCCTGCTGGCCTTCCACGCTTGGGGCATCTCGCGTTAGCTCAGTCAATGGACTCACCTCCGACGGATTTTTATATGGGCATCCAGAATTCAGAAGTCGTAATGAAAACGAACCACTCCCCGCTATACACCAACCATTTTCATGCTTCATTGTGACCCAATGGGTCATCGGGATTATTGCACCAGACGACCCGGCGGAAAGGTTTTGCGAAAAATATACCCAGACAGAAGAAAACTGAAATGTTTATATAACTAATTAGTATTGTTATATATTATGTATTAGATAGGATCCGATATGGAGTGAGTGGAAGGCGAATGTGTGTCGAAATATAGACAATGCGACTTTATTTCGACATTAAGAGGTGGGTCGTTTGATTTCCAGCTTCTTCATCTTTGATACCAAGGTGGTGCGTTTCATCCCCAGGACTTCAGCGGCTCCGCCTTTGCCGGCGATGCGCCAGCCGGTTTCTGACAGCACCCTCAGCACATGTCCGCGCTCGACCTCCTCCAGGCTGCCACCGGTGGAAACATCGCCGGATTGCTGATCCGGCAGGCGCAAATGCAGCTTACCGCCGCCGCTTGTGATCATGGCATGTTCGACGATGTTTCTCAGCTCCCTGGCATTACCGGGCCACGAGTAGCGCTGGAGGGCATCGATGTCCTTGCGGGAGACGCGGTCGATCCGTTTTCCCATTTTTTTCTCATACTGCTTGACGAACGCCCAGACCAGAGGGGGTAAGTCCTCTGGGCGTTCACGCAGAGGCGGAATGGAGATGGGAAAGACATTCAGCCGATAGTAGAGATCTTTGCGAAATCTTCCCGCATCAACCTCTTGCGCCAGGTCCCGGTTGGTGGCCGCAATGATGCGAACGTCCACCTGCAGGGACTTGGTGGACCCCAATCGTTCGAAGCGCCCTTCCTCCAAAATGCGCAGCAACTTGGCCTGCAAGTCCAGGGGAAACTCGCCAATCTCGTCTAAGAAAAGCGTAGATCGGTCGGCCAGCTCGAAGCGACCGGCCATTCGAGTCATGGCGCCGGTGTAGGCGCCCTTCTCCCGCCCGAACAGCTCGGTTTCGATCAGCGTAGGGGGCAGAGAGGCACAGTTGACCGTAATCATTGGCCGATCTTTTCGAAGACTAAGACCATGGATACTGCGGGCAACAAGTTCTTTACCCGTGCCGGTTTCTCCCTGAAGGAGAACGGTCGCCTCCGTGCCGGCCACCTGCTCGACTTGGGCAAGGACCTCCTTCATGGCCGCGCTGCGGCCGACAATTTCCTCGTGCCTGTGCTTGAGCAGGATTTCATTGCGCAGGAAAATATTCTCCTGCTCCAATTGAAGCTTGAGCCGCTCGATCTCTTCAAACTGTTCCCAGACCCTGCTCTCCATCTCCTTGCGTGCGGTGATGTCTATGGACACCCCCATCAGGCGCTTCTGCAGCCCGGGTACCTTCGAGAAAGCACGGCCGAGAGCGACTATCCATCGCACAGTTCCATCAGGTCGCACGATCCGATACTCACTACTGAAATATTCTCCGGATTGGAGTGCCTCTTCCACAGTTTTTTTGACCTTTTCACGGTCCTCGGAATGTATCACTTCATAGAAACTTCCAGCGTTCAGCTCTGCATCCGGAGCAAAATGAAACAGCTCCCGAGTCTTTGGGGTGGCCCAAACCTGGCCGGTATCAAAATCCATGCTCCAAAGACCGGCTCCCGCGGCGGTCGTTGCCATACTCAGCCGCCGTTCGCTTTCGCGCAGCTCATAGTCTGCGCGCTTCCGGGCGAGCGCATTGGTGAAAATCTGGGCGACCAGTTGCAGCCGTTTCACGATGGTTTCCGGCCAGGTGCGCTCCGCCCGCATGGTATTGAAGGACATTGCGCCAATGGGTGGCCCATCCCCCACCGACAGCGGAAAAGTTAAAGAGGTTTTGACGCCGAAATAGCGCCAACTTTCTTGGTCGCGGGCGGCCTCCGCCGGGAGCTCCTCCATGGAGGAAATAGCAATGATTCGGCCCGCTGTCAGTTGCTGCACACACCAGGGAAAATACTCTTGCGCGTTCATCGGCTCAGGAAACGGAGGACCTTGCATGGATCGGTAGGTATGCGACATTGAAAGCAACTCGGGGGCCTCGACCGACCACTGCCAGAGTGCGGATAAATCCAGCCCGAGGCATTCGCAGACACGGCGCTGGGCGTCTTCAATTGCGCCGTCTATCTGATCTGAGGGGAGGTTGACAAAGCGCGCTGAGATATCGGCCAGCAGCATTTCAAATTGCAGACGTTCCTGCAAGGTTTTCTCGGCTTCCTTGCGGGCGAGCGCGTTGGCAAACACGTGTGCAATCAGCTGGAAGCCTTTCACGATCGTATCCGTCCAGCTTCTCGCTTCGCGCATAACAGAGAAGGTTAACGCGCCAAATACCGGCCCTCCTCCAACTGACAATGGAACGACCACGACGGCCCTGGTGCCGTAAAGGCGGTAATGCTCCCGGTCGCGACTTGCCTCCGGCGGGAGGTCGGCCATCTTTGAAATGATGACTGTCTCTCCCCCCAGGAACTTTTGCTCCGTCCATGGGAAAAAATCCCTGGTATTCATCCTGTCAGAAGGTATCGTGCTCCCCGGGGGCTGATGCAAATGGGTGATCTGCAGCGTCCCAGGCGCTCCCTCACAGTATTGCCAAAGTGAGGAACGGTCAAGATCGAGGAGCTCGCAGATGCGGCGCTGGGCGTCTTCAATTTCGCTGTCTATCCGGTCGGCGGGCAGATTGACAAAATGCGCAGACAAGGTGGCCAGCAAGGTCTCAAACTTGAGCCGGTTCTGTAGACTCTCCTCCGATGCAACGAGCTGTTCGTTTGCTCTTCCGAGCCGAATTTCATCCATTCAAGTTTTCCTCAATCGCTCCCTCGGTTAATGATACAATCCTATCTATCATATTTGTGAATACGAGCCAATTGGGCAATGGGCCAGTGGCATGCAGTCAAAAGCCGTCGGCTGTTAGCTTAGAAATGAAAAAAATTGACTTAAAAATTCTAGAACAGGCATTTGATCGACAGGGTAGGGCTGGAACAGACAATTATCGAATATGAGGAGGCGGCTTCCGGCAGCATACGAGCCGGTGTTCCGAGATGACTGCTTAAATGGATTATTTCCAATCGCGCGTCAAAGAATGGAAGTGATGAATATGGTGTTGTCCATTCCGACACCGTAAGAGGTTTAAATGGTAAAAATTGAAAACGAAAGATGCAATGGTTGCGGCATTTGTACCGAAATCTGTCCTAATTTGGTTTTTGTGCGCAATAATGATGAGATCTCAGGAGAAATCATTATTGCTAACCAAAATCTATGCTGCAAATGCGGACACTGTGTCCTTTACTGCCCACAGAATGCTGTCAGGCATGAAGCCATTTTGGAGGAAGCGATAGCTAAGAGAACCGATTCAAATATAAATGCAGCAGATATTGAGCATTTGATGATGGAGCGGAGATCGGTTCGATGTTTCAAAACGGATGGCGTTTCTAAAGACCAAATCGAAAGATTGATAGAGGTAGCCACGAATGCCGGCACTGCCAGCAACCTGCAGTCCGAATGCATCATTGTCGTGCGAGACCCGAGGCTTCTCGATCAATTAGAAAAAATGAGCATCGATATTTTGTGGAACAAAGGATTGAGGTACGCTACGGATCAGAGTCTCATCGGCAGTTGGCTCGGCAAACGCTATCCGCCTGAGTTGTTTTCTAACTATAAACGTTATCACGATATCATTGTCCGCCGTAAAAACGGTAAGCAACTTGAAGGAATGATTTTTCGAAAAGCTACTTGCCTGGTCGTCTTATGCGGTTACAAGACAGAACAGCTTTCTCCCGTTAATTGTGCCTTGGCAATTCGAAATATGGAACTGCTGGCGGCGGCCAACGGTTTAGGGACGTGCTGGGCTGGCTTGTTTATCACCGCTGCCAGAATGAGTCGCAAGAAGATCAACAAGGTTCTACGGATTAATGACTCTCAGCAAGTGTTTGGAGCTTTGATGGTGGGTTATCCTAAATATCGCCCCGGCCGCATCGTGCACCGGAAACCAAGAAATGTGCTCTGGCTGTGAGCCGCTGGGTCTGCTGGAATCTATTTGATTCGAGGAAAGTTTACAGATGGAAAGGATACATTTCGACGATCCCGGGTGAAATATTATCGAGCTGCAGAATTGGAAGAAACATTAACAGCAAAGTGGGAAAGAGGAAATCATTTAGTTTAACCTAAATTCAGCGATCACCTCCAAACAGTAACTCTCAGCAGTCACGCTGTTAGCTTGACTAAAACCCTGCGCTAAAGGGTTTGCGGACAGGAAATAGCCAAACTCAGGTCAATCTTAGATTGCAGCTAAAGTCCTTGCCGGTTGGATCATGAGGTAAATTTCAAAATCGCTGAAACCAGAAGCAATGCCAACATAATTATGGCAATCGTAAAAAAAGCTTTGGTCCAACCGAGCACAACGCCAAATAAAAACAAAACGGCTGCCGCGATCAGCAGAACGATAACCATATTCCTTTTCAAAGACTGCTGTTTCATGAACTGCACCGAGACGCGAAACGACCACAGAAAGGTGTTCACCAGTTTGTACAGGATGTTTTTTCGCACCTTTTCGCCATACGTTTTGCTTATCCCAAGCAGGCTATTTCGCAAGACCAGAAGAAGCGTCGACAGTATATCCAGAAGGACGTTTGGCGGAATGTCCTTGAAAACCGATTCTTCACCTACTTTGTATTTTTCTGAAAAGAACTTCCCGAGCGGCGTATCCTTTGGACGCAGTGCTGCGGCCTTAACGTCGCACTCATTTTCATTGATTCTTTGGATGGCCTTCCTTGCCAGTTCTTCGGAAGCCACCGTGACCACCAAAGGATCGAGGTCGCCTTCTCCCGGTTGGAAGAAACACCCTTTCTCAGGATCGTATTCGGGTGGCTCATCCGGCAAAATTTTCTTCTTCATTGTGCGATAACGGTTCCACTCCGCCTGCTCGGCGATGGCATCCTCTATGACTTTCGGCAAATCTTCGTGAAGTATTTCCAGTTGCGAGGCTTCAATCAAAAGCTCTAGAAATTCATTGAATTCTTTCTCGGCATTTTCGCCCGCTTGATCCCCGCCGTCATAGCTGGAAACGATTTGATCGAGCTTATCGAGCCCTTCAGAGAGAATTCTATGCGTTTCTTCATGGGAATGGGGGAACAGAACCGCCGGATTTAAATCGGTCTTGAAGCGACCTTTTAGAGCCTGGAAGAAAACGGGGTCTCCTAGTGTTTCTTTCAGCCGGTCCGGTTTAAGGAGCGTTTCGACCAATTGACACACTCCGTCCAGTCGTCCCCAAAGAATATCGTTTGACCGCCAGGATCTTTTCAGAAAACCTCCAAAATGGTGCAAAACGTCCCCGGAGACCTTGTTTTTCGGCTCGACATTACTGAATCCCTTGCGCGCATCGCGAGGACTGATGCGCACAGTTTCGATGCGGTCTTTTTCACGCAAGTCGGCAAAGGCTTCAAGTGGAAATATCTGAGCATCAAGATGAATGAATTGCACATAGTATTCAAGAAAATTAAAGGGCTCCTCGTTTTGTTTCTTGGCTGTTGTTTGAGCAAATAAATATTCAAGCATGCGTGACTCGCAGAAGTCCGTCTGTTTGAGTAGGCTTTCGAAGTGCGGCGGCGGAGTCAATTCGTCTGGATTGTCTTTGAGCAAATTTATGATTTCTTGTACCCTATCCCGCAGCGCATTGTTAAATTTCGTGAGATCCCGTTGGGCTAACCACGCTTCTGGTTCCGTTTCAACCCAACTTTGCGAGTAGCCTTCGGGCAAAATATTCTCTGCTTCACCGGCGGCATTGAGCAAATGTTGAAATGCTTTGTAGACCTCCATCCAGATCTGTTTGGCTGTGCGGTTCTTCCACTGAAAGGGACCTTCGTCCACCAGCCTTTCCATGGCCCATTGAACGATCTCAAGCAGTTTGATCTGACGACCGATGCTATAGAGAACTTTCTTCCTGAGCTTACCTTCGCTGCCGTTGCCCGACGTCGGGTCCGGACACGAATAGAGAACATTGAAGAGTCGCCGGAGGCGGAAGTAGACATCGAAATTGCAGAGTATGAGTTGTGCGCTTTCCGGCCACTGGTCGAAAGTTTTGTACAATTGGCCGGCCGCTTTGCACTCTTCTCCCTCCAGCAGCACTTTTTTTCCGTTTTTCCTCAAAACCCCCTGAACCACCCGTTCACTGAGTGTGATGAGGCGGCTCTGCGCGTATAAACAAGGTTTTGTATCGGCAACATCTCGAGGTTCATCGTCTGGACCTCCATTCCAACAGTTCATCATTTTCTGAACGAACACTTCGGTCGTGGCCGGGAGCTCATGAGGCCTGTCTTTAAGGCAGCTCACAAAGCGCCAGAATCTTTCTACTCTGTCATTGTGTGCAGCCAATAGCTTTAAATCGTCGGAAATGCTCTCGTAACCAGGAATGCTTACCAGGGATCGTGTCACCGTTTGTATAATATTTGGCTCGTTGGCTTGTTTTGTTGACTCGAAATGCTCGGGATCGGGTTCGACGTAGAAAAGTTTTCTGTCCACCTTTCGATCTGCCATGCGATAGAAGATTTCTTTGATAGTATGGGTAAAAGGTTTGTTATCCAGCACACCGCCATCCAGAAAATAGGATTCCTTTTCAAAATCGCCCCAAAGTCTAAGTTTGCCGTCGACCTTTCCATCTTCAAGGGGGCCGGCATCGACATGTACCGACTGAAACGCAGCCGGAAAGCAGGAAGTGATGCGAGCCAGTTTTGCAAGAGCCTTGTTTGTCGTCGCACCATCAGCGGAATCCGGACCAGTGTCAAAGGGCGTCTTGCGCCCTTCGCGATGTTTCAGCACAAATACGGTCCGGTGATCTTTGACGTCGATTGCATGTCCCTCGGTGTCAAAACATGTGTAGACCGTTCCATCTATATCAGTCCCGGTAATGAAGAGATCCAGTTCATTGAATTCCGAGCGTTCTTCTTTGGTATCCTGTCGGCACGGCCGCATGCTGCAAAAGGCGGCCTCCAGCTTCGATTGATAAAATTCTTCACTGTCCAGCAGCGATTTAGTTTTTTCAGGGCTCAGGGTTGGGGAATGAAGAAGTTTTGCGATATCTCCTTCTCTTCGCCACAAGCCGGCGCAATTGGAGAACTCTCGCTCGTTGCAAAGAGCATAAGCGAGGAATATTCCATTGATACCCCCTGCTGAAGTGCCGCTGATGATATCGACTATGATATCCGAATCGGTTAAGGCCTTGATCAGTTTAAAGACGCCTCTTCCACGCACTGCCCTGAAGAATTCCCGGCTGACTCCATAGATATAGATAGCGAGGGAGACGCCACCGTATAGAACCAGTCCCAACCTGACTTCACTAGATTTTTCACTAGATACATTCATGGTATGCCTCCGAGATAAAAGGGTTTGTGAAAAGACGTCGAGGAGAAGCTGTTTACAGCATACGCGGCAGGATCGGTAACGTTTATTGGGAGCGAGAAAACTCTGGAGATCGACTCATCGTTCAACCTGAGCGCAACGCCGTCTCTTGATACAAGAAGGATTACAAAAAAGGATCCGATTTGTCAATTTCAAACCAGTGCATTTGAGCAGAGATTCGCCTAGGAGCGTGCCCGAAAACTACCTCGCCTTTGAGGGAGAGAAATTATGTATTGTCGGTCAGTCTCCTAGTACCGTGCATGAAGCGGGAGAACGTATCCGTAGAGCTCTGGATTCTTGAGAGCGGCTTTTATGGCGATAATACGGAATACGTTGGTCTCCGTTGCCAGAGGCAGTTGGAGCGGATAAAAATCGTTGATTTTCTGTTCGGTTATTGCGTCGTGCAACCGTTTTTCACCGCTATAGTAGGCGGCTATGGCCAGGGTCCAGCTTGGGAATTGACCGCGAAGGGCTTTTAGTTTGAACAATAGCAGGTCCAAAGCCTGTTCATAATCGTTTTGACTGTAGCCGCTTGGTGGAGAGCTCAGACCTGTGGAACGTACCGTGCCTATTTTTGCCAGCCACACCCTCGGCAGCAGATCCGTTTCCTCAACGATAAAATACTTCAAGTCTTCAGGTAGAGAAAGCATTTGCAGCCGTTTTTCTATCCAGGGAAAATCACGATGCATGCGCTTTACCCAAAGATACATCTGAGCATTGTTATACACAACAATGGTGAATTCCCTATCGAAGCGTTCCCACACCTGTTGATTATCCAGGGGGACAGCTTCCCCGCAAAATACCATTTGGTTGGGCGGAGGGATATAGGTCGCTAGATTGGTTGGATAATTAGCTCTAGTAATTTGGGTGTCAGATGGCAAAGGATGACGGATGAGACCTGAGCCGGCAGCCATCGAAGTCGCAGACGACTGCTCTCGATCGACCCGACCTGTCGAACAACCTGTCAGTGCCATCAAAACCAAAATCAAGGAAAAGGTTTCGTAAGCGGCCAGGCCGACGTGCTTCTTCACAGCTTCTTAGACCTCTCTCGGTGTGGAAGAATTTGAATACCGAACACAATCGTCAAAAAGACCACCAGTCCGCCAATATTTACTCGGAAATCTTGCGAATGTAAAAGACATTTCACATAACCTTCGGCCTTTGACAATAATCGCCAATCAAGGATTGCTGTTCGAGCAGGTAATTTGCGCAGGCTTTTTCGCTTTCGCGGTCATCAAACCCCACAGCCAATTTATTTTGCAGCGCTCAATTGTAATTTCTTCATACCCTTCACGCAATGCAACCATCGACTGACGACTGTAGTGAAACATATTGCAGGAGACAACAAAGTCGAATTTTTCCGAATCAAAAGGGGGCTTAACGTTTCTCGCGTCGTTCCTTCAACATAAAAAGACCACCTGCTTTCGTATTTCGAGGCAACCCGAGCATATTTCTCAACCAGGGGATGCTTCGACCGCTGTTCACTCAGGTGCGTCATTCTGTTCCTTAATTTTACGGATGAGATTCTGGATATTCGATTTCGGACGGTACGGTTGAATGAGTTCTTCCATTAATTTTTTTTCATAATATCTCTTTTGAGCTGCCGCTTTCATTATCCTCTCAATAAGGCCGTCTATTTCGCAAGGCTTGACAAGGTAGTCAAAAGCACCGAGTTTCATACCCTCTACCGCCGACTCGATTGTTGCATGGCCGGTCAGCATAATAACCTCCACCAAGGGGAATCTCTCGTTAATCGCGCGAATGGTCTCAAGTCCGTCCATGCCCGGCATCTTCATATCCAAAATGACGACGTCAACGGTCCTGTCTTCTTGGAGATTAAGGAGTGCCTGTTCTCCACTGAATGCGCAGATGGTTTGAATCTCTCTTAAAGTCAAACGTCTTGCCAAGCTTTCAACGAAAGCTTTTTCATCATCCACAAGTAGCACTTTAGCCAGGAACATAGCACCATTCACACGTCTCTAATGTCATAAAAATTAAACTTTAACACATGGACGATCTACATCTTAGAGATATCTTGCCCTTGTCAGAGCCTGTCTGAAAATTGCCGCTTCGAGCCGAAGACGAGAAATCTTTTGCCAGTTCGCACAGTATGCCAAAGTGTTTAGAGCAATGCTGTATTCACCGTGGCGTGAGCACACCGGGAGTACTCATAATCTGGGCAGTACCAACAAATATACATTGAATTTCTGCACAATTTACTCTGTTAACCCCACTCCAAATTCCAGCCTTTATTTATATATTAGATTTGAGGGTGCAAGGACCGAAAATCCGATTTAGAACGATCATGCCTCATCGATGCTGTTTATTGGCCTTACGGGCTAATAACTTTTAAAGGAAAGTGAAATGCAAACACATTTTCTAAGTTTTCTGCCGAAAGACCGGGTCGCCTTAGATTTGGGAACCACCAATACATTAATTTATGCAAAAGGCAAAGGACTGCTGCTTGACGAACCCAGCCTGGCAATTTTAGACAGCAGCACGCGTAAAGTAATCGCGGTGGGTGAAGAAGCCAAACAGCTTAGCGGACGTCATGGGCCCGAACTTGAGACGTTTCGCCCTTTGCTTGATGGAGTCATTACCGACTTTGAAGTATTGAGTTCAATGATACGGTTATTTCTTGACAAAGTGTCCAGGCGCTTCTCGCTTTTGCGCCGGAATTTCGTTCTAGCGGTGCCGACTGGAATAACTCCGGTAGAAAAACGCGCATTAAAAGAGGCCGCCAGGAAGGCCGGGGCAGGCAAAGTCCATTTTGTACAGGAACCCATCGCGGCAGCTATTGGAGCCGGTTTGCGCATCGATCAGCCGGTTGGGCGGTTGGTGGTTGATATTGGCGGCGGAACCACGGAAGTGGCCGTAGTCTGTAAATTCACTGTTGCTTGCTGCGAATCTCTGCGCGTGGCCGGCGATGAATTTGACGATGCCATTTGCCGACATGTGCGCCATCACCATTCCGCTGAAATAAGTCAAGTAATGGCAGAATCAATCAAAATCAGAATGGGGTCGGTTTCACCGCTCGAAAGAAACCCGCGAGTCAGGTTTAAGGCCAAAGATGTATTCTCGGGATTACCAAAAGAGGTTTCACTAACCTCCGAGGAGGTTAGACAATCCATGCGCAAACCGGTGAAGGCTATTATGGCTGCAGTAGCAAGAGTACTCGACAAGGCGCCTCCCAATGTTGCTGTTGACGTTGCTCAAGACGGTATCTGGCTGGCAGGAGGTTGTGCACAGCTAAGGGGGTGGCGACAGTTATTTTATGATGAATCCGGTCTGGAGGTAAAAATCTCCCAAGATCCGTTGCGAGCCACAATTAGAGGCATTGGTGAGGCATCTGAGCGCTTCAACTTTTATCGAAGTGTGTTTTATAACGGAAACTTGCCAAGGTATAATTGATGTCGTTAAATGTCACCATGCAGGTATTTTTTCCTCAGTTCCTCCGGGAACTTCTCGATGGCATAGCGCAGCATGGTCCGCGGCATCCTCTTGTAGTGTTCCTTTAAAAATGTCTGTTCGACCTCAAGATCTCTTTTCCCCACTTCGCGCAACATCCATCCGACCGCCTTGTGAATAAGATCTTCTTGGTCGGTAAGCAGTAGTCGTGCAATCTTAAGAGTATCAATAAAATTTCCACGCTTTATGAAATGAAAAGTTGCCAAAATGGAGATGCGCCTCTCCCACAGACTTTTAGATTTGGCAAGTTTATAAAGAACTTTTCGGCTCCTATCCGACAAATGGGCGCCGATAATGTGCTCTGAGGAGACGTCGACCAAATCCCAATTATTGATGAAGGCTGTATTCTTCAGATATAATGTATATATAGCTTGCTGCTTCGGTTCATCTCCAGTTCGATATTGTAGAATCAAAATCAGGAGTGCCAGCAGTCTTTCTTCATGAATGGCAGAATGTAGCAACCGTTCAGCTTCTCCAAGGGCGACTTTATGATATTTCTTGGCAAATCTTCTTAGCAACGGCACTTGAATTCCCAGGAATTGGTCTCCTTCCCCATATTCTCCAGGACCGGTTTTAAAGAACCTCCGAAAAATTTCGGCCTTTTCTGCGTTGGCGTGAAGGGATAGTTCTTTTCTGATTTCGTCAGTCTTCATATAGTCCTTTTGCATTTTTCAGAAGAACTCGCTCTGCTGTCATTTCAGCTTCGGTGTAGGTCAGATCACCCGAAAGCACGGTTTCCTCCAAAACATCCGCCAACACTTCTCGCCCCCATTTAGCCCCGAGATAGAAAAGTTCCGGCAGCATGTGGGCATCTGAGGAAAACATTAATTTAGATGTCGGAACGATCTCCAGCAACTGTCTGAGCACCGACTTCATGCCGGCTACGCTCAAAAAGGGCACCGTCAGACCGATGTCCACATATACCCGAGGGTACATCGCTGCCAGGTATGCAGCTTCCCGAACAAAAGGGTATCCAGCATGCAACAGTACGATGGGCGCCTCGCGCAGGGTGGGTTCATCGAGAATAGGCCTCAAATGCAGTGGGTTTGCGAGGCGAAGATCCAAATCCGGATCGCCGAAGCCGGTATGAAATTGCACCGGTATCTGCAATCGAGCAGCGACCTTCAAAGCAGCAAAGACGAGAAAATCGATTAATGGCTTATTAGACAACCGTAAGCGACCTTCCGAGGTTTCATTTTTCAGTGCCCCAAAAGCAGATCGAGCCTCTTCGAGAGAAGTAGATGAAATTTTTAGACCGCTTCGGTAAGCCGCAATACTTTTGAATGCAACCACTTCGGTCGATGGTGGGTCGAGTTTTGATTGGAATTCTTCAGCAAAATCATCAAAGCTTTGAGCCTGCTCAATCAAGCTTTCGGCCAGATATTCCAACCGCAGTATTCGCCGAACCGGAACGAATCTCTGATGCCAATCCCACGGGAGAATTTTTCCAGGCAGAAATCCATCATCCAGGTAAACCGACGAAAGATTTGCAGTCTGGAAGCAGAGCAAGACCAATTTCTGGAAACCAATGTCCCGGCGGCGGGCAATGATTGCTTTTTCGCTGGCATCGCACGACAAAAGCTCGGCAATATTCCGCAGGCTGCGCCGGAAAAAGAGACTGGTGGCGGCATGTTTCTGTAAAATAATGGGATCATCACTTTCGGTAAAAGCCGCTGCAAAGGGGAGTGTTTCGACAGCTTCGGGTTTAAGCAAATTATGAGCATGCTGGTCGATGACCGGAATGTGCCGGAAGTCCATTGAGAACCTTTAAAGCTAGTAGATCGATTCCAAAATAACATTTCAATGTTGTCATTTCGAGCGAAGCGAGAAATCTTAGTATTATGCAAAATTAAAGCGAGCTCAGGAATCAACCTGCATGCGGTTAGCCCTGGCTAGTCTTTTTGCGGATCCGTGCCGCATTTGGGCAAATTAAACACAAAAGTTGCACCCTTTCCCAACTCTGACTCCACCCATACCTTTCCACCGTGTCTCTCGACGATACGTTTCACTATGGCCAGCCCCAAGCCGGTTCCTTTCTCATCTTTGGCTTCCTTCAAACGTTGAAATTTTTTGAACACACGTTCATGGTTCTCAGGATCGATACCTATGCCGTTGTCACTCACGGAAAATTGATGAGCACAACCTATGTCCAGATATCGGATCTCGATTCTCGGACTCGGAGTGTCACCTAAATACTTTACGGCATTTTCGATCAAGTTTTGAAAAACGTGATAGATCTTTTCCGGATCACAGTAAATAAAAGGGAGGTCGTCGGCTAGGATGAGTTTGACTTTTTTGGCTTTCAGCATTGCCTCAAGATCGTTTACAACGTTTTCTATTATTTCTCGTGAAGATACTTGCTGATATTCATAGCTTACATGACCGCTTGTCAAAAAAGCGCGGAGATCTGAAATCAGAGCGTCCATCCGCTCCGCACTTGCCTCGATGCGTCTCAGGTAATCCATGCCCTTTTCATTCAACTGGGCCGCATGGTTTCGGAGGAGTCGCGACACAAATCCGCGTATTGAAATGAGAGGGGTTTTTAAATCGTGGGAGACGACATCCATAAACTCTCTGAGCTCGACGTTGGCCTCCTCCAATTCTTCCTCGAACCTTTTTTCTTCAGTAATGTCTATCAGGTTACCCAGGATTGAGAGCTTCCCCTGGTACTCGATATCAGTGTTCATCCGCCTGACCCAAATGGTCTTCCCATCTTTGGTGAGACCTCTGGCATCATACTCCGACAGCGGCTTCTCACCCCTCAATCGTCTAGCTCTCATCTCATCGGTAAAAGCCCGATCTTTAGGATGAACCAGCTTACAACTCTCTATACCGATCAATTCTCCCCTTGGGTATCTGTAAATATGGGCAAATCTCTCATTGGCAAAGATAATCTTCCCATCCTGGTCAACATAGATGCCCGTTAGAGAATTCTCAACCAGCTTTTTCCACCGTTGCTCACTTTCACTCAGCGCCGTCTCAAGCTTTTTGCAATTTAGCAGTTCTTTTTCTAATCGGTTGACTTTTTCTTCAAGTGCCTCATAACCTGCGTGCTCTTCCATGGATCAAAAGACTCCGTGCGAAAATGAAAGGCCCAATTAAGAACTCACCCCTTAGATGCATATTACCCGTTATCAGAGTCCGATGCCAGATTTGATTGTGGATAAATTTAGATGCACATATGGGTTGCAAATTTTGTCGATATGAGTAATTTAGCTTTCGATTCAGCCACAACCATCAAAAGGAAATGATTGGGAACCGTTCGAGATGACACTGATTAGGATTGCAAGGAATACGGTTAGTGGGGACTGAACTCCTAGAACGAGTGCGCAGGGCATGCAAAGAGGTTTCTGAACGGGCAAGGTATGTACAAATCAACTCGTCGCGAATCTCAGCATACGCAAAATCTCTGCCTTTGGAGCAAATAAAATCTCCGGAACTCGATTCCGATACCCATTACCTTGGCTGCGGGCAAGACACCGTAGCCTTTCTCATCACCTTGGATGCCATCAATTTTGGCTCGGGTTATTTTCCTCATCTGCGAAAGAAACCCAACAAGTCGGGCTATTTTACCATAGCATCCTCGCTCACGGAGTTTTACCGCAAACACGGTCCCCTACCAGCCCAACAGTTGCTGCAACTCGATGCAGGAGATTGCACCAGAATATTCGCACAAGATCCTGAGAATAAGCCTGTCGCCGAGCTTATGCAGCTCTTTGCATCGGCCCTTAACGATCTGGGCAGGTATTTACTCAGTCGTTTCGAAGGCAGTTTTACACGTTTGGTGGAGTCGGCTGGGGGGTCTGCTGCCGAATTGGCCATTCACCTCATTGAAATGCCATTTTTTGATGATGTACTGCCCTATGATGAACTCAGCGTGCCATTCTGCAAAAGAGCCCAAATTACTGCTGCAGACCTGGCGATCGCCTTCGACGGAAAGGGATTTGGGCGATTCGACGATTTGCACCGATTGACTATTTTTGCAGATAACCTGGTCCCCCATGTGCTGCGGGTCGACGGTATTCTGCTATACGATGAAACGCTCGCCGCAAGGATCGACTCGGCGCAGTTGATCCCTGCAGGTTCCAAGGAAGAAGTCGAGCTCAGAGCTTCCGCCGTGCACGCAGTGGAGCTTATGGCTCAAGAACTGATTAGCGAGGGACGTGCTATCAGCCCGATGAAACTTGACTATCTGTTATGGAATCGTGGGCAGCAACCATATTACAAGCAGATCCATCCCCGTCACAGAACAAGAACGGTCTTTTATTGATTCGATGCGCGCAACAGTTTTGAAACATCAACAATGACTGAGAGATAGTGTATGCTTGCAAGACTTCTAAGTGTGATTTCCATCCTGCTGAGTTTTCTCGGATTGGTTGTTTTTAGTTTTGGCATTTTCCTGGCTTGTATTTCCTACAGCACTAAATCCTGGCCGGCCGCCAATGCGTTGATCATCGAATCGAAAGTGGTTGAGGTTGAAACCAAGACCGGCTTTAACTATCGACCGGTCGTGAAGTACAAATACACGGTCG
>Ga0210077_1000271_pt1 | contig 21780 bp, 21 predicted proteins | sample RushMan_CattailN_5_FD_185556 | JGI IMG/M metagenome (GOLD analysis project Ga0210077, IMG submission 185556) | Wetland microbial communities from San Francisco Bay, California, USA, that impact long-term carbon sequestration -... | ecosystem: Environmental > Aquatic > Marine > Wetlands ... | reverse complement strand
GATAAGTAATTATAATTCATGATCATTATACGCTTTAAACTGCGATTAATTCAGTGATTATAGATGCCTGAGAAAAACTCTTCCACCATCGACATATTCGGCATGATGTCGGAGAAAGAGGAAGACGTGAAAAAGAAGCGGCGAGAAGAGCTTTTGGCGGCTTCAGGCGTGAAGGCGTTTTTCCCAGAAGGAAAAATCAGCATAAACAAGCGAACATGCTGGGGGCTAGAGTGCAAGCTCTGCATTAAAGCTTGTCCCACTAGCGCTTTGTACTGGAAAAGCGGCGAGGTTGGGATTGTTGACGAACTATGCGTCTACTGCGGCGCCTGCGTGGTATGCTGCATGGTGGAGGACTGCATAAAAGTTGAGCGGAAACGGGAAGACGGCAAAACGGAGCGGTTCAGCAAACTCAAAGACATGGTGAAGCTTGACGAGAAGATAAACGCGAAGAAACGTCGCGAGCGTGTAAGCGAAATTTTCCCAACCGCAGAAGCATATTGCGAGAAGTATAAGCATCGTAAGTGAAACGGCTAGGAAATTTTAATCGGTTTTCAGCGTTCGGAACAGTCTATAACCCCCTTATTTAAAGCAGCCAATTTTCAACATCGGTTTGGCGTGTTTCTGCGCCAATGGGGACTCCTCCCCTATCGTTTTCTGATAGCCCCCTAAAGGTTTCTGCAATGACCTCTATTGGCTCCAAATAGGCTGGTGGTTCTTGTCGGCGCGGTTGTTTTGGTGTTGCTCCAAATCACTTAAGGAACCACGGTATCTTTCCGAATTTAGCCCTTGCGTCCAGTTTCCTGCGGTTTTTTCTTGAAGGTCTCGGGGTCGATTTTGCGGCGTTTTCCATCCTTGTCTATGACGTAGAGGTGGAAGTCGTATTCGTCGCAGTAGTTCTTGAACTCTATGTACCGTTGCTTGTCGCCGCCGAAGTCCTTCTCGGTCATGACTTCGCAGATGCGTCGCAAGCAGCCTTTTTTGGCTTCGATGTCTGGTGTGAACGCGCCGATTTTGGCTGGCTTATCCTCGCCCGGCACATTCGCCTTCACGTCCCATTTATCCTGCCGCAGTTCATCAACAATCGTTCGGACGCATTCGTCGTGGCTTTTTTGCTCTTCCGCCTTCTTTTTCACCAATTCGTTCACCAAGTCTAGAAATAGTGGGTTGGGTAAGAAAAACCATTCGATTAAAAAACCAAATCAAACCCTCAAGACTTAGTCTTCTATGTCTTGCAGGACTTCCATGATTTTTGCAAGCCGCTCAGCTAAGGCGTCGTCGAGTTTATGGTTTTCTTCCAAGTTCACTACTTGCTTGCTGTTTGCCATGAAGAATAATTCAGCGGCAGTTGTTATAACGATTCTTGTGGCGGCTACTTCGAAGTTCGAAGTTGCCAGATTTTTCACGGGAGCAAATTAACATTTTAATGTAATTTTCAGCAACTAAAAAACACGGTTTGCACTTTTTCAGGCAAATTTCATCCAGAAAAGAGGAAGTTGTCGCTTTATTGATGTTTTTCCTCGAAGGAAATCAGTTCACGAACCTTGTTCGGGACTATATATGTTGTTCCGCAGCGGTTGCAAATCTCTTGACCTGAATCTGACTGTAATGGTTGCGATGCGTTGCAATGTGGACAAATCAAGGTTATTGTCTCCACTTTGGCAGTTTGCAAATCTACTGTGCCGGAGTGTTTTTTCTTGGCTTGCATTCGGCAGTCTTTAGCTTCGTCCCACAAATCAAGTTCCTCGTATTTCAGCGCTGCAGCCTCGTATTGTCCAGCTTTCACAAGTCGCTTGATTTCCTGAATTGGCTTTGAAGTGTCATCTTCTCGAATCAGGTTTCGGCTACAGCAGTACGGGCACATTTTAGGATTAGCTTGCAAGATTTCTTGACCGCAATCTCCGCATTTCATGCCTCAAGGTTACGAGTAGCAATATTTGTACCTTGCCGAAAACTGGCTTATACATTTGATTTAAAAGCAAATTGATGGGTGTCTGGCTGGATTTGCTGGTAACAGTTATTAACCGTAACTGTGGTTAGCTTAGGATATGCCAGACAAAGTTCACTGCGCCCACATTCTCGTCAAGTCTGAGAGTGAAGCCAAAGCCGTTTTGGAGCGGTTGAAGAAGGGAGAAAAGTTCGCTACCATCGCCAAGCAAGTTTCGCGTTGTCCTTCTGGGAAGCGCGGCGGCGACTTGGGAACGTTTACACGCGGAAAGATGGTTAAGGAGTTTGAGACCGCGGCTTTTGCGCTTAACAAGGGCGAGGTTTCGGGCGTTGTTAAGACGCAGTTTGGTTGTCATGTGATTAAGCGGTTAGAGTGAAATCGCTAACGGGTTTAGATAGCGAAAGGTTTTTTGTTCGGTATGAAAAAGAGTTTCTTGACGGTGTGTTTTCGAGAGGTCTATGCTTAGAAGATATATCTTTAAAAGAAATATTTATATCCACGCAAACCCGTAAAAATAACATACACAAAAGGGTGCAAGCCAAGGCGAGCCACATGAGCCAAGAAAAAACCAAAAAAATCGTTCTCAACATAGGCGGAATGACCTGCGTAAACTGCGCACACGCCATAGAAAAACGACTCAACAGGCTAAACGGCGTCACCCAAGCCACCGTCAACCTCGCAGCCGAAAAAGCCATAATCGACTACGACCCGGAAGTTGTGAATCAGAAAGCCATCGAAGACGCCATAACAGCAGTCGGCTACCAAGTTATCCACGAAAAAATCACGCTCCAAATAGGCGGCATGAGCTGCATAAACTGCGCCAAAAGCATAGAAAAAGCACTGAACAGCCGCGAAGGCATCTACAACGCCACCATAAACTTCGCCACAGAAAAACTTGCGGTCGAATATAACCCTGAACAAATCAGCACCGCAGGAATCAAAAAAGCAGTGCAAGACGTTGGGTACCAAGTTGTTGAGCCTGAAAAAACCGCCGAGGACGCGGAAAGCAAAGAACGCAACCGCAGCATCCGACACTTCAAATACCTCGTGGTAGCTAGTTTGGCGTTAAGTATCCCAACGCTCATCTTCACATGGTTCAAAGTCCTGCCTGTACTGCCCAACAATGTTTGGCTGTTCATTTTCGCAACCCCCGTGCAATTCATCATAGGATGGACGTTCTACGTCGGCGCCTACAAAGGCTTAAGGAACAGGAGCGTCAACATGGACACGCTTATCGCCATGGGCACATCCACCGCATGGCTCTACAGCACCATAGTCACCTTCGCGCCGGGCATATTCCGGACCGCGGACGTTTTCTACGACACCGCAACGCTCATCATGACCTTCATCTTGGTGGGAAAACTCCTTGACGCCATTGCCAGAGGCAGAACATCTGAAGCCATCCGGAAACTCATGGGGCTCCAAGCCAAAATCGCGCGGGTCATCAGGAACGGCGAGGAACAGGAAATCCCAGTGGAAGACGTCCAAGTAGGCGACATCGTTGTTGTTCGACCCGGCGAAAAAATCCCCGTTGACGGCACTGTTGTCGAAGGCTACTCGGGAGTGGACGAGAAAGTCATCACGGGCGAAAGCATACCCGTCGAAAAGAAAACAGGCGACCAAGTCGTCGGCGCCACCATGAACAAGACCGGTGTGCTGAAGTTCAAAGCCACCAAAGTCGGCAAGGACACGGTGCTCGCCCAAATCATAAACATGGTTGAAGACGCCTTAACCTCCAAAGCACCCGTCCAGCGGCTTGCGGATGTGGCGTCAGGCTACTTCGTGCCCGCCATCATAATCACCGCCGCGCTCTCCGCCACCGCATGGTACTTCTTAGCGGGAGACTTTATCTTCGCCTTAACAGTATTCATCGCCGTGCTGGTTGTCGCTTGTCCCTGCGCCCTCGGACTCGCCACCCCAACCGCCATCATGGTCGGCGTCGGCAAAGGAGCGGAAAACGGCATCCTCATCAAAAGCGGCGAAGCACTCGAAACAGCCCAAAAAATAAGCGCCGTCGTCTTCGACAAGACTGGAACTTTAACGAAGGGCGAACCCGAAGTCACCGACATCATCCCCGCAGGTAACCCTCACCAAACACTAAGCGAAGAAAGCCTGTTGCAGCTTGCCGCCACAGCTGAGAAAAACTCGGAGCACCCGCTCGGAGAAGCCATAGTGAAAAAGGCAGCGGAGAAAGGCATCACGGTGGAGGAGCCTGAATTCTTCAACGCTATCCCCGGGCAGGGCGTCGAAGTGAAGCACAACGGCGCCAACGTTTTGATGGGCAACCGGAAGCTCATGGAAACCAACAACATAAACATCGCCGCGCTTGAGGAGCAGATGAAGGCGCTGGAGGAAGATGGAAAGACAGCCATGCTCATGGCGGTTAACGGCAAACCCGCCGGGTTAATCGCCGTGGCAGACACCTTGAAGGAGAACTCGGCTGACGCGGTGAGGACGCTGCGGCAGATGGGGCTGGAGGTAATCATGATTACGGGCGACAACGAACGCACAGCCAACGCCATCGCGCGGCAGGCAGGCGTTGACCGCGTGCTAGCCGAGGTGCTTCCAGGCGAAAAAGCCAGCGAGATTAAGCGTTTGCAGTCGGAGGGCAAGGTGGTCGCGATGGTCGGAGACGGCATTAACGACGCTCCGGCGTTGGCGCAGGCGAACATCGGCATAGCGGTTGGCAGCGGCACGGATGTGGCGATGGAAACGGGCGACATTGTGTTAATTAAGAACGACCTGCGAGATGTGGTGGTGGGCATTCAGCTTAGCCGAGCTACTATGAGGAAAATCAGGCAAAACCTGTTCTGGGCGTTCTTCTACAACGTCGCCCTCGTTCCGCTGGCGGCAGGTGCCTTCTACCCCCTCCTGCACGTGCTGTTTGACCCCGTGTGGGCGGCAGCCGCCATGGCAAGCAGCTCAGTAACCGTAGTTACAAACGCCTCGCTTCTGAAGAGGTTCCGACCCAAACTTGAGGCGCAAAACCCGGTGGATGGGAGGTGAAACGTATGGCTAAAGACCCAGTATGCGAAATGGATGTTGACGAGAAAACCGCGAAGTGGAAGTCAACCTACCAAGGCAAAACCTACTACTTCTGCGCACCAGGCTGCAAAGCAGACTTCGACGAGGACCCAGAAAAATACGTAGGCGGCTCGTCCGGAGGACATGAAGGTCATCACGGATGCTGTTGCGGCAGCTGCTAAGCGCCAACGCTTAAGCAGTCTTTTTCTCCTTTAATTTTCGTTCTCTATCTTTTTCCAGAGCCTTCTCCACTTCTTCCCTTATCGTGAAGCCGCCTATGTGCAGGATGGGCTCCTTCGTCTCGGGGTCAGTGACCATGGTGGCGGTGCAGGGGTAGCTGTGATGCGCCTTCGCGATGGCATCGTACAAAACGTCTTTTTGGGTGGAAACGCCCGCCAGTTTCCGCGCCACGTACCATGTTGAGCCGCATGGCGCGCTGCGGAGGACGGCGGCGTACTCGATGACTTCGTCTTTGCCGAACTTCATGGTTGAAACCTCCAGTAGCGGGCGCCCGACCTTGGTTTCTTGGATGAAGCGGGCGATGGTGGGCTTGTCCTTCTCAGGCTCCAGCGTGCAGAAGGGCTTTGGGAACGCGCATTCCAAACCGAGTTCGCGGCATTTTTCTTCTGCCTGCTTCTTTATGCCCGTGGGAATTTCCTGCCAATCCTCTATCGGCGCGATTAGGGCTTTGATTCCGGCTTTTTTCAGTTGCTGCGGCAGCTCCAGCAGCAGGTCTTTGTGCAGTCCGGACGCGAGGCAGATGTCGGCTTTCGGCAGTTTCCGCGGCATGTACTCTTCGGGGTTGTCGATGAACGCGGGCAGTTCGCTGGTGTCGGGCAGTTGGATGGCGGCGCGGACGTTGCGCACGAAGCTGTACACGTTGTACTTGCAGCTTTCGCAGTAGAGTCCGCAGCTTTGGCAGAAGCAGGGGTCGTTGATGAGGTTGCGTATGACGCGTTCCATGAAGTCTTTGCTGTAAACGAAAACTAGCGATACGCCTTCTTCCTTGCTGATTGCAGCCACGTCTCCCTCTAGAACGCGCCGAGCAGCACGTGCTCAGCAAACAGGTCTTCGCTGAAGGCTCCTGTGAACTCCACTTTCTCGTTGATAATTATCTTCGGCACACCTATCACCGCGTACTTCTGCGCCAGCTCCGGGAACTCGCCTGCGTCGATGACGTCGGCTTTCACCATGTCACTCTCCACCGCCAGCTTATGCGCGACGGCCGCCGCCACGGGGCAGTGCGGGCAGGTTAGGCTGACGAAGACTTGTATGTGCACGGGTGCCTTGACGTCTGCGAGTATGGCTTTGGTTTTGTCTGAGAGGTCGGTCGTGCCTTTTGACACGTTGATGACGGCTTCGATTAGGGTTTGGAGTTCGTAGCCGTATGGAATGCCGTAGATGCGCACGCCGTAGTCCTTCTTGCCGATTATCGCCATGGCGGGGATTTTGTCGATTCCGAGTTCTTTGGCTTTGTCGCCGTCCGCCATGAAATCGTACACTTCCGCGGTGATTTTGTCGCTTAGGGTGGCGAATTCTTGGGCTAAGCCGCGGGTTTCCGAGCAGAACTTGCATTCGATTTCTTGGGTGAAGTTTATGATTTTGACTGGGTCAACCATTTTCTCTTGAAGCTCTTTTTTGAGCAGTTCTTTTTTGTCGTCAGGTATTAGGCTCATGTTTTGTTTTCTCCAACAAGCAGGGCTGCCGGGTTCAGCAGCGTTCTATTCACTATTATCTCGTTGCTCTTACATATTATCTTTATGAGTCGTTGTCCATATTTTGCTTATCCCGCAGTGTTTGTGGACGAAACCCATATAAGCGGTTGTGAGTATGGGAGTTTTTGCTGGTTTTGACGAAAGAAACGGGTTGTTGAAGCATGGAAGACAAGTCTGAACCAAAAAATGAAGATGAAAACTCAGAAAAGATTAACGCGAGAGCGGAGTTGATTAAGGGGTTCCAAATTGCCCTTTACGACGGAGCAGCTCACCGTGTGGTGGTTGATTTGCCGCCGGAGCTGGGAACGGGGCTTGGACCTACGTCGCTTGAACTCTGCGTGATGAGCCACGCGGGCTGCTACGCCACCATCTGCGTTTACACCGCCAAGAAAATGCGGCTTCCCTTGAAGGGGTTAACGGTTCAGGTGGAAGCTGTGGAAACCGACGAGGCAGGCACCATAACCGAAGAAAACGTGGCCATCCACATTAAGGCTGACGCGCCCGCCGATAGAATTCAAAGGCTTCACGAGTTGACGGTGAAAAACTGCCCTGTTGGCTTAATCTTGGAAAAAGCCAGCGTAAAAATAAACTACAACTTGAAAACTTCAAAAGAGTGAAAGAAATGAACAAAGTATCTTTAGCAGAAGGCATAAACTGGGTTGGAGTTGTGGATTGGAACATACGCGACTTCCACGGCTACGTGACCAAGCGCGGCAGCACCTACAACGCTTACCTGATTTTGGACGAGAAGATTGCGCTTGTGGATACGGTGAAGCACGCGTTTTCCGACGAGCTTCTCCGCAACGTCTGCGAACTAGTAGACCCCGCGAAAATAGACTACATAATTGTTAACCACGTGGAGATGGATCACTCCAGCAGCCTGCCCATGATGGTGAAGTACGCGAAGAACGCCACCATAATCGCGTCGCAGAAGGGAAAAGACGCCATAATCGAGCACTACGGCGCCGACGATTTCCACATCGAAACGGTCAAGACGGGCGACGAGCTGAAACTCGGAAAGCGAACCCTGCGCTTTGTTGAGGCGCCTATGCTGCACTGGCCTGACAGCATGTTCACTTACGTGGTTGAGGACAAAATCCTCATGCCCAACGACGCCTTCGGGCAACACCTCGCCAGTTCCGAACGATTCGACGACGAGGTGGACGAGCACATATTGATGGAGGAAGCCAAAACCTACTACGCCAACATTCTCATGCTTTTGGGCGGGCTCATATCGCGGAAGATTCAGGAAGTTGTGCAGATGGGCATACCCATCGACATGATTGCGCCGAGCCACGGCATCATCTGGCGTAAAAACCCCTCCAAGATAATTCAGGCGTATTTGGACTGGAGCGCGGGCAAATCCCAGAACAAAGTGGTCATCGTTTACGACACGATGTGGGGCAGCACCGACAAGATGGCACGAGCCATAGCAGAAGGCGTCACAAGCCAGGACGTGGACGTTAAGCTGCTAAAGCTGCGGGCTTCAGACCTTACTGAAGCTATGACGGAAATCCTTGACGCAAAAGCCGTGGTGGTGGGTTCGCCGACGCTTAACAGCCAGATGTTCCCCACGCTCGGACAATTCCTAACATACGCCACGGGACTGCGACCCAAGGACAAGCTGTGGAGCTTCTTCGGCTCCTACGGATGGGGCGGCGGCGCCGTCCGCGGCATGACTGAAACCGTGAAGAAGGCGGGCTTCCAAGTCTACGAGCCGGGCGTGGAAGTGAAGTACGTTCCAGACGCGGAGGATTTGAAGAAGTGCTTTGAGTTCGGGCAGCAGATAGCCCAGAAAATCAAAGCATAAACTTTCCATTTTTTGTGAGCGCATTTTCCGTGGATTGATAGCAGTTCAAAAACAAAGTTAAGTACACCGACAGTTTAATATTCACAAAAACCCATACCTTATAAGGGGTTCCTTACGAGAAAGATTGAGTGGGCTGTAGTTATTCTCTCTGCAGTTCTCGTAGTCTCGTTCTGCGCTACACGAACAGAGTTCTGTATAAGTGCTGCATCTTCAGGAGACGACTGGCCAATGTTCCACCATGACCTTGCCCACACGGGCTATTCGACGAGTTCTGCGCTGACAACACCAGTTGTGCTATGGACAGCCTCAAAAGGATATGGTGGTTCTCCCGTCGTAGCAGACGGCTACGTCTACATACTCGATTTAGGCACTCTTTACTGTATCAGGGCATCAGATGGACATCAAGTGTGGAACCAAAGTTTGCCAGCTGGATTGCCAGATTCTTCTCCAGTCGTCTATGAAGGCTACGTGTACACTCCTCTTACTGCTTACGACGCATATACAGGAGAGAAAGTATTAGACTATTCCAACTATCAGGGATATACCTCTCCCACTGTTACCGATGGAGTAATCTACTTCGGCTCTCACTTCAGTAAAGGTCTCTTCGCCCTTAACGCAACCACGGGCAGTAAAATATGGGATCACCTAGCCGGAGAAGTAACTTCATCCCCTGCGATTGGGTATGGGCGCGTCTACTTCGCGTCAGGAGATGGCAACATCTACTCTCTGGACGCTTTAACCGGCGCCAAAATATGGAATTACAAGATGAATGAGCCCTCACTCTATATAGATTCGTCTCCTGCAGTTAGCGATGGACATGTTTACGTGGGTGCACGGGACAACATTTATTGTTTCGATGCTTTAACGGGAGATAAAATATGGAACTATTCAATTTTTAGCAGTCTGAGTTCTCCAGCAGTGGCTAACGGCTGTGTTTATGTGGGTTCCAACGGCAATATCTATGCTCTTAATGCTTCCAAGGGAGCACAAATATGGAATGCAACGGGAAGCGGTTCTTCTTCTCCAGCTGTCGCCGGCGGTGTCGTTTACACAGGCGACAGCATTAGCATACGTGCTGTTAATGCTTCAACAGGCACTAAAATATGGAATTACACCTTTCCAGAGACAGAATACTATATGGCTTCTTCTCCAGCCATTGCGGACGGCGTAGTTTACGCAGGCAACGGTCATGCACTTTATGCTTTCGGCAGTCCCACGACGACACCTACGCCTTCTCCGTCAACACCTTTCAACTTTCCACTGTCAATAGTGATTTTGGCTGCGGTTGTTGTGGTCATGGTGATTTTAGCGGTTCTCCTCCTTGTCTATAGGATAAAGCGAAATGGAACAAAAAGTTCGATACATGCTGCCTCGCTTCCTAAGACCTGAACGCTCTGGAGAGCGTAAACTCCTTAATAGCTGCTTTATATAAGGGAGGGGGAGTCACCTCAGAGTAGATGGTTCTGAACGCGGTGAACAATCAATTGTACCTGTTCCGAGCCGCCAATCAGCGCTGGTTTACGCTTCAGTTGAAGCTATTTATAGAGGGGGTATAGACAAAATTTCACGCGTCAGTCAGCAAGAGCACAGAAAAGCACTTTCCGTAACAAAAAGTTATCAATTTGTTTTCTCAACCTTCACGCGTTAGTATTGGATTCCTTCGGTTAGCCTGAAGTCTTCAGGCATCTTTACCATCTGAACCTCGTTCACGAAGTCTGCCCTGTCCACGAGTTCTTTCGGCGCCAACCGCCCAGTCATAACCACCGTGGTTTCGCTTGGCACGTTTTCCAGCAGTTTTAGCACGTCTTTGACTTCAACCAGTTTCCACTGCGCCGCCAACCCAACCTCGTCAAGCACCAGCAAATGCGGCTTCTTCTCCCGCATGACCTTCGCTGCGAAGTCAAGCGCTTTCTCCGCAAGCTCCTTGTCATGGCTCTTCACGCATTCAACATCGAATTTCTCTCCGCCGAACTCTGCGGTTTTGTCCTCTTCGCCAAGCCATGCTTCCCGCCCAAACTGGTAAATCTCGTAGTAAGGCGCAAGCCTGTCCTTGATGAGGTACTCGCCGATGTCGTCTCGCCACTTGAAAAACTGGATAATCACCACTTTCTTGCCGTGCCCCACCGAACGCAGAGCCAAACCAAGCGCGTTAGCTGTTTTGCCGCCGCCAGTTCCATAATACAAGTACACGTAACCCATTCTTCCATGTCACCTCCATTCAAGACGGAAACGGACAATTCTGCGTCGGACAACCGCCAGCGTACTCAGACTGCGCCGAAACAAACGAGCCCTCTTTGCCCTTGACCTCGCCTATGTACAAAACCTGCTCTGGCTTGCTGCCGTACCTGAAAACCGTCACGCCCTTACACTTAAGCTTCCACGCCAAATCGTAAATCTTCTGCACATCCTCCACCTTCGCCTCGTTCGGCAAATTCACCGTCTTCGAAACCGCGTTATCCACGTTCTTCTGGAAAGCCGCCTGCATCCTGATGTGCCATTCAGGCGCAATGTCCAGCGCCGTAACAAACACCCGCTTCACATCATCTGGAACGCCCTCGATTTTCTGCACCGAACCCGTGCGCGCTATGTCCTCAAGCAGCTTCGCACTGTAGAACCCGCGTTCCTTCGCGGTCTCCTCAAACAACGCATTCGTCTCAAACAACCGTGTGCCGCCCAACACGTTCCGCATAAACGACACCGCAAACAACGGCTCAATCCCCGAAGAGCACCCTGCGATGATGCTTATGGTTCCCGTCGGCGCAACCGTCGTCACAGTCGCGTTCCGGAAAGCGCTGTACTTGTCCTGCCAGATGCTGCCTTCAAAATTCGGGAACGAACCCCGCGCTTCACCGATTTCCCGCGACTTCTTATGCCCTTCCTCCTCGATGAAACGCATCACCTGCTCGCCAAGCTCCAGCGCTTCCTCCGAATCGTACGGCACACCCAGCATGATAAGCATGTCCGCGAAGCCCATCACGCCCAACCCGATTTTCCGGTTCGCCCGCGTAATCGCCGCAATCTCCTTCAACGGATAAACGTTCGCGTCCACCACGTTGTCAAGGAAGTGAACCGCGTTCCGCACCGTCTCCCGCAGCTTATCCCAGTCCACCTTGCCTTCCTCAACCATGCGCGAAAGATTAATCGACCCCAAATTGCACGACTCATAAGGAAGCAGCGGCTGCTCACCGCAGTTGTGAACGAAGAAACCGTTTGCATCAAACGCGTTTATCCCGGGAATTGTTGCGTCATAGACTTCTTCTTCTCCATCTGGCGTTACTTCGTCCACCGTTGCCACGAAACGCTCTCTGTTCAGTTTTCTCCTGTACATCCTTATTGCTTTTTCAAGCTTTTCCGTCTTGTCTGAGTCGCCGAATCCAATCTTTTCAAGGAAAACAAGAAGGTTCGCGTTGGAGACAACCAGTTCATGCTGCGGTTTGTGTCGGTACTCTTTTGTTCCGCCCTTCCCATTCGGCATCCAAACCGTTCCCTCATCTCTGCGGTTGGCGTAAATCCTTGAGAATATTCCAAACCGCAACAGTATACGCTGAACCGCCCGCAAAGTTGACAGGTCACTTTGGGATAGTCGTATGCTAACACCTTTCGACTGGCTTCCTTGAACAGAACCGTCAGCGTCAAAGAACCCCCGCAACAAGCCCTTGCAGAAACCCGCAGAAGACTTCTCCATGCTTTCGGTAAGCATCTTTGCTCCAGGTTTCAAACCAAGCTCAAACGCCAACTGCTTCAGGTATCCAGTAGCCAAGCGATATTCCGCTCTACCTGCCACTTTCACCCAGCCCTGAAAATCGGACCTATGCGGCATCTCATCCGCGCAAGAGTAAGCCAAGTCCCTCACCGACTTCGAACCGTTTTCCTCGCCCCAAGAAGAAAGAACAACTTTATCTTCTTTGACTGTTCCATCGCCCAACAGCAAGCCAACAAGGTAACCCTCTTCTTCCGTGTACTTTCCCTTCCAACCATCCACACTTTGATGGGTCTTCAAAACAACCTTGTCTTCAGGCTTCACTGTGCCTGCCTCAACCCACTCCGTCTTGACCTTGTATCGGGTCAATTCTTTAACTTTCATCACTGGATGGTTCTTTGTAAGCCTGACTTCAAACCCTTCTCTCGTGCTGAGCCTGAAAACGGGCTTCAATCCTGTAGAGAAAAATCCTTCTTTCGAACCGTTCCATTCTTTACCATTAACAACAGCCACAAACGGCTTGCCAACCAAGTCCCGAACCTGTTTCGCCCCTTCACCCGTCATAATCCACGTGTCCGAAGGCACACAAGGGTTTGTGGACTCAATCCGCCCAACCTGCGGCGTTGGGTTGTGCCTGTTAATCTCGTCGATGAAAACCACGCCTGGGTCGCCGCTCGCCCAAGCAGACCGCACCATCAAGGTCCAAACGTCTCTGGCTTTGAGCTGCTTCGCCTTTTCCTTGTTGCGCGGGTTAACCAGCCAGTAATCGCCGTCCGCTGCGACGGCTTGCATGAAATCGTCGGTTGCGGCGACTGAAACGTTAAAGTTCGACAGAAACGTCGGATTCTGCTTGGCTGTGATGAACTCCAACACGTCAGGGTGGTCCACGCGCAGGATGCCCATCATGGCGCCCCTGCGTTTTCCGCCAGCCTTAATCACCTCTGTTGAGGTGTCAAAGATGCGCATAAAGCTCACAGGCCCAGAAGCAACACCTTTGGTTGACCGTACGATGTCGCCCTTCGGTCTTAACCTTGAAAAGTCGAAGCCGACTCCGCCGCCGGTTTGCTCAATGAGCGCCATGTTTTTGACGGTGTTGAAGATGTCATTGAGTGAGTCGCCGACTGGCAGGACGAAGCAGGCTGATAGTTGCCCGATGTCGGTTCCGGCGTTGAATAGGGTTGGCGTGTTTGGGAGGAATTCGAGTTTTGCCATCATTTGGTAGAAGGTTTTTTCGGTTTCGGCTGGGTCTTCGCCGTGGGCTTTGTCGGGTTTGGCGGTGGCTTTGGCAACGCGTTGGAAGAGCTGCGTGGGGTTTTCCACGATGTTCTCTTGCTCGTCGCGCAGCAGGTATCGGGCTTTGAGGACTTCCATGGCGTTGACGGTTAGTTTCGGTTCTATGCCGAGCATTTTTCTGAGGTTGCGGAGTTCCTGCTTCTTCTTGCGGTAGTCCTGGTATTCCTGTGCGACTTTTTCGTAGCCGTTCTTCTTCAGCACTGCGACTACGGTGTCTTGGGCGTTTTCAACGGTTGGGGTTTGGTCTTTGAATTTTTCCTCTAAAAGCTTGACGACTTCTCGGGTTACGGCTTCGGCTTTTTCGCCGTCTCCAAGTTCCACGGCGAGGAACGCCTTGTGCACGGCGTTTTTGATGCGGTCAGGGTCAAAATCTACGATTCTGCCGTCTCGTTTTTTGATTTTGGTTAAAAGCATAGTTGCTCACTTAATTTGTTGGGTGGATTGGCATATAAAGTTTTCAAGGGTGGAAAGGATTGCGTGGCTGATTGAGACAGAGTTGCGGGCTGGAGAAAGAAAAAGGCGAAAGGAGTGGCTTTGGCAATGTCAGTTTTAGAATAGTGTTTTGAGTTTGTCGATGAGTTCCTGCTTCATTTCCGGGCTTTCGTTAATTTCTCTGCGGGCTTTCTTCCAGTCGGCGCTGCATCTTCCGTAGCTGGATTGTTCCCCTATGTACTGGTGGATTACGTTGTCGATTTGTTGCCTGTTTGCGTCTGTTACTTCAAGGTCGGCTTCTTTTAGAACTCCGTTGAACCATTTCCAACAACCCAAGAAAATTCACCAGTGTAAGCTTTCGCGTTTGTGGATATAAGAGTTTAGGGTGAAATAAAAATGGAGGGAAAAGCGTTTCTCAGGCGGGTTTGAAGAATTTTTCTTTGGGAGAGCCGCAGATTGGGCACTTGTCTGGCGGTGAGCCTTCAACGGTGTTTCCGCATACGCCGCACACGTAGTAATCTACTTTTTCGAGCTGCTTCTGGCTGTTCAGGGCGTTGAGGGCTTTTTGGTACAGGTTGGCGTGTATCTGTTCCACTTTGCTGGCTACGTCGAAGCTCCATGCGGCTTGCTTGTTGCCTTCTTTTTTGGCTTCGTCTATGTATTCGGGGTACATTTTTTTGAACTCGAATGTTTCTCCCGAGATGGCGGTGCCAACGTTGTCTGCGGTGGCTTTTATCTGTCCCGTGATTCTCAGGTGGTTCAGGGCGTGTACGGTTTCGGCTTCTGCGGCGGCTTTGAAGAGTTTGGCAACTTGGGTGAAGCCTTCTTCTTCCGCTTTCCGCGCGAAAGCCAAGTAGAGCCTGTTTGCCTGTGATTCGCCTGCGAACGCTGCTTTCAAGTTCTCGTCGGTTTTGGTCATACAAAATCTCCTAACATAGTAGTCTTCAAGGTCAGTAATAAGCTATGCTGGCGTGCTGAGGACTGAGAAGACAAATTGATAACTTTTTGTTACGGAAAGTGCTTTTGCCGACTGACGTGTGATTTTTTTCTATACCCCCTTATATAAAGAGGCTGCATAGATTTAGCGAACGGCGTTTAGTGTTTGCGTTTCTTGATAAGGTAAATTAACAGGCCTAAGCCGATGCCAACTACTATTATGACTATTACTATGATGGCAACAAGTAACGCTGTCGAAAAAGGAACTGGTGTTTCAGTAGGCGAAGTAGCTGATTCCGGAGCAAACTTAGCAAGCCAAATGTTGCCATCCAATGAGCCGAGAACGGCGTATCCACCGTCATTCGTAACCAAGATTGAGGAGGCAGCGGCGAAATCCACGGAGCTGGGAAATGTTTGATTCCACAATAGATTGCCGTTAGCGTCCGTTTCAATTATTAAAACGTTATTATTCCCCGAATCTGGATAGGCTCCCACTGCGATGTATTCTCCGTCTGAAGTTTGGATGGCAGAGCTTAAAACTGCACGATAAGTCGGGTCAGTCGCATAGGTCCGATTCCATTGCCAATCACCATTAGAAGCCAATTTCACGAGGAATGGAAAAACCATACCAGCTGACCCTGTAAGAAGACACCCACCGTCCTTTGTTGCAGTAACAAAAATTCCGACAATGGCAGCGGGATTTTCATCAATGCCAGCATTGGCATCATAGCTGAACCCTCTGCTGAACAACAGATTTCCATTTGAATCAACCTTCAATAGCCAGAGATTTGGTTCGCCTTTCCCGATAGCACTGACAAACACTGAACTCCAGCCAGCTATCAGGTAATTTCCGTCGCTCGAAGTGGCGATGTTAGAAACGCTTATTGTATGTGAAAAGGAATTGGGAAACGTGTAAAGAGTCTTGTTCCAAAGCAGGTCGCCGTTGCCGTCCGTCTTTGCCATTATGGCGTCGTTTCCATTCGCACTAACAAAAACGTAGCCGCCGTCACTTGTTTGCTGTACTCCTGATAGAGGCATACCTAACGTTTTATTTGACTGAATGTTTCCTTGGGAATCTAATCCTAGAAGACTTCCTCTGTCAAGTACCAGAAAATAGCCGTGATCTTGCGTCTGAAAAATTGTCGAAGCATCATAGAAGAATGCGTCCGTCTTATTCCATTGCATGTTCCCCGAAGAATCCGTCTTAATCATGATTGCCGAGTAGTCGTGTTTGGATCCTCCATGACTAAAGTATGCGTAATCTTCAGTGTTTCCAACTATAGCGTAGCCGCCGTCTGATGTCTGGATGAAACAGGAGCCGACGTCATAATGGGTTGCACTAACATTCTGAATCGTTGAGGGTGGTCTCGGGTAGGTTTTTTCCCACTGCAACTGCGGCGCTTCAGTATCAGCTTTTATAGACGGAACAATAGCAACCAGCAATGATGTTATTAGGAGCGCTGAGATGAGTGTTAGTGCTGATGCTTGTGTCTTCATATTTAACAATTAACAATTGATTAAGCTGTCCCTTATTCTTTATGATTTCTGTTTATGTTTACCTATGTCTGCAGAGTAGGAGTTAAAGTATATTACCTATGCTTTTTCGTCGAGAAAGCGAAAGTGAACAGTCCTCAGTTAATGTTTGCGTTATTTGTTTGCTAGGTTTTTTAGCAGTTTTTCGATGCCTTCTAAAAAGTAATAAAGAAATTATGATTACTATCAGCACAATAATGATAGGTAACAAATAATCCATTGGCTCTAAGTGCAGTATACTCCTATCTTCTGGTGGTAGAGTAGGTGTTTCATTAGGTATGGGGTTAGCTGTTGAATAAATGTCAACTGGTTGAGTAAGTGGATATCGGTCAATGTTGTCTGAATTAAACTTATAGACAGTATCACCTATGCCATCTGCATTAATATCTGTGCCATTGTAACTGCTCCAGTAATTTCCTTCTTTTCCATTATCCCAAGAATTTGGCATCCATGAACTTTCATAAAGCAAGTCTGCTGAATCGATGTTATTGTGATAGAACAGATTGTTAGAAGAGTAGTAACACAGTAAATGTTCAATATTATTGTCAAAGAATAGGTTATCGGAACAATAATTCAACCCAACACTACACACACTGCCTCTAAAATTATTATTGAAGAATCGGTTATGTGAGCTTGAAGTCATGGAAAGACCCATCGCACTTTTTGAGAAATTATTATCATCGCTTTTATAAAGCTCCAATCCATCGCATTGAATCCCAATAAAGTTGTTTTCTGAGCTATTATCGATGGAGATACAAGCCTGCGGAAAATTGCGAATAACTATATTTCGGACTGTTGAATTTATGACATTCGCTAAAGTTAGTCCACTACCGCTTAGACCACAACCATCCAAACAATTTCCCTGTCCATCAAAGATAATATTACTACAATAAATTTGTATAGAATATTGGTCAGTCAAATTTCTTGTTAGGCGGTATTCGTTTCCCACCTGTTGTACAATCCCGTTTTGAGGAATAACTGACCCATTGCTTGCAATTGTGATTGCAGGTAACTGACGCAAACTTTCATAACCCGTATACGTTTTTGCGTTTGTAAATTGACCAACTGACAGAATATTAGGAGTTACTAAAAGGCAGATAAGTACTGCAGAAATTGTTATTTTTGTTTTCATATAGTTTAGGTTAGATATTAAATAGTTTAATAGTTTTTTTTGTCAAGGTTTCTTGACCAAGCCTTTGTCAACATTTCTTGACTGAGCCGTTTTATGTTTACTTGTGTCTGTGGAGTATGAGTTATAGTATTATTAGTTAGGTTTTGTTTCTTTGCAGTTTCACAGTGAAGTACAGATTTAAGGCTGTTGATAGCCAAAACAGCCAGAAGAGAAAATTCGGATATACAGTCCAAAATGCAGGGTCTGTTTTGTTGTGAGCAACTATTTGAAAGGCATCCATACTGATAACTCCATAACCCGTCCAAAGGAAAATGCTGAAGAGCAGAAAAGACAGCCCTATCAAAATATTCGCCAAGATTATCAGGTTAGTTGCCTAATCATGCTGTTCACGCTGTAAGCGTATATGGATTATAGTTCGTTGTATTGCATTTTAGGTTAATCTCTGCACTTCAAGAATTTTGATGAACTTTGTAACCGTCGCGCTTCAGGAAAATCACCGACATTTGCTCATTCTTATCGATGCTTTTTGTTAGGGTGAAACCCGAATCCTTGAACTTCCTTACAAGCTCCTTTTTTATTTTTGGTGCGTGCACTTCAATCATGTAGAACTCGATTTGCCTGAGAATCTCGGCGGGAACCTCAACCAAGCACGCTTCGGCTCCTTCGCAATCAATTTTCGCTATATCCGCGCCGCTTTCCTTGATGACCGCTGTGATGTTTCTGATTTTAATCAGCATCTCATGGTTGCCCGAAGCGCAGAAACCAAAGCCTGCATCAGTTTTGTCGTAACGAACCGTCTGGACTCCGTCTCGGCATCCTATGCCTTCTTCGTGAATTTCAGCGTCAATGCCGTTAAGCGCCATGTTTTTTCTTATGAATTTGTGGTGTTCAGCAACTGGCTCGTAGATTACGACTTTTTTTGCACCCTTCATAGTAAAGTAAACTGCTGACTCACCTTGAAATCCGCCGATGTCAAGCACTGTTTTTCCGCGGCAGTCGCGGTCATATTCCCCATGTTCCAGTTCCCAAACGCAACACAACATGTCTAAATTGCCTTCAAGTTCGGAACGGTCGGATTTAATTTTGAACAAATCGTCTGCTAACCGTTCAACAGTATATTTCTGCATGAGCTGAGTAACAATGCACAACGTCAATAAGGGCGCAGTGAATTCAAACGCCTCAAATTTTACATTAAACAAGTCCGCTTCAAGTTGCTGGATTTTATATTTTTTCATTAATGAATAGTTGTCTCTCAGAATTCTGAATTGCCCCCAAGTTAACCAGAATTTGGAGCCGTTTGCAAAAGTGATTTGTCTTCTTTTTTTGTCAAACCTCGTTAGCAGGGCTGCATGAGGGTTCTTTGACACAGTCGCAGTCTTAATTAATCCATCAAGTCTTCCCATAGCTTTCTTGCAATACGGCTACGAGTGACTTAATATTAGGCTTTTCGGAAAAAAGCTTCCTTTCTCTTCCGACAACATGAAACAAGAATCTGTAGAGCGCTTGTTTTATCGTTCATGGAGCGATTTTATGGTGCCAGAAACCGCGGTTACATGCACAGCCGCCGCCTCGCCTGCCACGCTGGTTATTGAAGCCAGAGCAGCCCGAACCATGCCCAGCGCTGCAAGCTCGGTGCGGACAATCGTCAGATTCTTCTCGGCATCGTACTCAATCAGTGCCAAGCCGGTGAGGCTTGAACCGACCTCTCCGTAAAGCTTGCCCACCGCGCCCCAAACCGAGTCCAAAAACTCCCGTTCATCCGGCATGCGCTCAGCCTCAACCTTCAGCAACAGGTAGCGCCGCTTAACTCGCTTCAACAGTCACTGCCCTCCCGCACCACCCGGATTCCGGGCGCCACAAACCCCGACCCCAGCTTCAACCGGTTCCGCCGCACCAGATCCGCTGGAACACGCGAAACCGCGGCAACCGCTTCTGCTAAGCCGAAAAGCCCGGCTAAAGCAGCCATTTCACGTGGCATCCGCAAAAGAATCATTTCTCCCGCGCCGCTGGATAGAACAATGGGTATATGGAACTCCCGCGCCACTGCGACCTCACGCCGTAAACACGAAAGCAGCCTCACCCTGACGCGCCCCTCCAATGCGAGAATGGGCTTCACATCAACCTCCAGTTCTGCCAAGCCGCCGCTTGCCAGTTCGGCTTCGGCGCGGTCAAAAAACCTCTGGCGCCAATCCAGCGCCGGAAAACTCAGAAGGTCGACACGCCTGTCTTTCGCCGCTTGCCGCGCAACCTCCTTGCTTTCGCAGGACACGCATACAATCTCAAATCGGCGCCGAATCTTTCTGAGCAGTCGCAGAACCTCATTTTGCGACCTTGGACGCAGGTCCACTCTTGAAACAAAATCTACTCCCGCTTCTTTGCAGGTTGCACGCAGCCACGCCAACTCTTCCTGTCGGGCTTCAGGTGAAAGCGGCACGGCGACCATGCTGTAACCGAGTTCCGCCGCCTTGGTTATGAGTCGTTTGGCGGATTCCCTATTTTTAAGGTTGGCTCGCAGGTGCAGGTCGGCGAAGGTTTTTTTCAAGGCAGCATCCCCGTTTCCTTCAGGAACTCAACGATTTCTTTTGAGGTTTTGTTTTTGAAGTGGATTTTCAAGTGAATCGGGTCCACGGCGGAAAAATGCAGTTCGCCCATGAACGCGGTTTGCTTGTCAAACCGTAGGTAAAGGTTCCGCTTCTCCAGGTGCAGTTTCATGTCGCGCTGGAGCGTCTCCTTATCCAAAGAGCTTAAGCCCGCCGCGATTTTCTGGAGGGCGGTGGGAAGCGCTTTTTTGTCGGTGAGTTTGGTTTGAAAAAGGATGATGGGGTTGCCGTGGTGCCCTTTAAGGCTGGCTTTTTGGAAAACCATTTCCTCAGCAAGCGCCGACGGTAATATGTTGCGTACTGCGGTCTGCACTTTGTCTTCGTCTTCGGTGGCGTGAGCGAACACTCGTATATCGATGTATCCTATTGGGGGTGTAGAATGCACTGGTGTGGCACCGCTCTTGTTAAGGCGGTTTTTACTTTTTAGGTTTGTTCTTGGTCTTGGCTGCTTGCGGCTTCGGCTTAGCTTGCGTTTTTTGTTGTGCTGCTGCGTGGGCTTTTATGATTTCGATGTTTTCGGGGTGTGCGGTTTTTCTGCGTGGATCAACAGGGATTTTCAGGCGTTTCGCGTCTGCCCTGTTCAAACCTGCTTCTTTAAGCTCGTTCATGCTGAAACCTTTACCGTCTCGTTGTTTGCCATCAGGCTTCAGAATTTTCGGTTTAACATGGTGCATTTTACTTCGCTCCTTTGGCGCCTCTGCGTTTGCTCGGCCTGAATTTTTCTGCGCCCCTGCCTTTCCTGCGTAGACTTCTGACTTTTTTGCCCGCGCTCGTTAAAGTGCGGAACACGCGGCGTTTATGCTGCTTCTGAGCTATCCAGTTGATGTCTTTGTCTGCCTTTATGACCGGGTGGTCCTTGTCGACGAGGATTACTTCGAACCATTTGTGGCGTCCGTCTTCTCCGACCCAGTAGCTGTTCAGAACTTCCAGGTTCGGAAATTTGCGTGCTGTACGTTCTTCCGCGATTAGCCTGAGGCTTTTGGCGGGTTTGAATTTTTTAACTCCCATGCGTTTGGGTCTGCGCCCTGATCTGGGGCGTTGTTTGCGGCGTCCTCCTCTGCGGACGTTTGTGCGGGCGATGACGAATCCCTGTTTGGCTTTGTACCCGAGTTTCCTCGCGCGGTCAAGCCGCGTCGGGTGTTCGATGCGGACGATGGTGGGCTGTTTTCGCCACTGGATTAAGCGTTGGCGCATAAGCTCGTCAAGGAAGGAGCTTTCAGGTTTTGCCCATTCTTCGGCTATGTACTTGTATGCCATCTATTTTTTCACCTCTTGTGTTGACAGTTTGCGGTTCAGTCCCGTGTGGGACCACATCCCAGCGGACAAGGTTGTCCGCCAACCGTTCAGATGCTAGTTTCAGGGTTGAAAATAAACCTTTCCAGAAAACTCGCGCTCAAAAGATAGCCCCCCTCCCTTATTTAAGGCAGCCAGTTTTCAACATCGGTTTGGCGTGTTTCAGCGCGAATAGTGACCCCTCCCCCCTCCTCGTTCTCTGACCTACCCCTCTATAGTTTCTGCAATGAACCGCTAATAGGCTCCGAGAGGTGTGCATAATTTTAAATCTAGTTAGCGCCTTTTTTATTCTATGGAAGCCTGCGAGCTAATCAGGCTTATCGTCAACAAAACAATCGTTCCATCTGAACCCAAACGTGCTGGAAAC
>Ga0210077_1000270_pt1 | contig 21907 bp, 14 predicted proteins | sample RushMan_CattailN_5_FD_185556 | JGI IMG/M metagenome (GOLD analysis project Ga0210077, IMG submission 185556) | Wetland microbial communities from San Francisco Bay, California, USA, that impact long-term carbon sequestration -... | ecosystem: Environmental > Aquatic > Marine > Wetlands ... | reverse complement strand
TGGGTGGAAGGCGGCACCGAGGCGGACATTCTCGCCGGCAACGACGGCAACGATTCACTGTTCGCGGAGACGAGCAACGGCGGGACGCTGACGATCGATCTCGCGATCGCGCAGGGCGAGACCGGCAACGCGCGCGCCGGGGCGGGAGACCTGCTGACGGGCGATGCGGGTGACGACGTCCTGCTTTCTGATGCGGGGTCGGACTATCTGGCTGGCGGGGACGGCGAGGACATCATCGTCGGCGGGGCGGGCGACGACACGATCTACGGCGACGGCTCGGTCACGAGCGCGCAGCTCGGCTGGACGCTAACCCGCACGCGCACCGACACGGGTACCGCTACGACCTTCACCGTTGATGCGACGGGCATGACCGCGAGTAATTCGGTCACGGTCGGTGGGCTCGACTCGATCTATGGCGGCGCCGGCGATGACTGGATCTTCGCCGGGGCGGGGGACGACTACGCCGAAGGCGGCGCGGGGAACGACGTGCTGTTCGGCGAGGGCGGCAACGACGTCCTGACCGGAGGCGCAGGGGACGACTTTCTGGACGGCGACTCGACGTCGAGCGTCGCGGCCGGCTTGGCGGGAGACGACTTCCTAGACGGCGGCGACGGCAACGACGCGCTTCTCGGCGAAGCCGGGAACGACCAGCTGTACGGCGGTGCGGGCGACGACACGTTAAGCGGCGGCGACGGCGAGGACACGCTTTACGGCGGGCCGGGAACGGACGTGCTCATTGGTGGCGCGGGGAAGGACACCTACGTCTTCAACCTGGGCGACGGGTTAGACGTGATCCAGGACACGCCCGCGGGGGCGGACGATCCCGAGGCGAGCGTGCTGAAGCTCGGGCCCGGCATCAGCCCGGCCGACGTCAAGTTCCGTCTCGATTCCCTCACGGTCGATCTCGGGCAGGGCGACTCGATCTACTTTGCCGGCTTCAATCCCGACAGCCCGCTCGATACGCCGGTGCTCGATTCGATCGAGTTCGCGAGCGTCGGCTACCTGAGCTTCCAGGACGTGCTCGACCAGGGCTTCGACATCGACGGCACCGAGGGCGACGACGTGATCGAAGGGTCGGCCGTCACCGACCGCATCAACGCGCTGGGCGGCGACGACTCGATCGTCGCCAAGGCGGGCGACGACGTGATCGACGGCGGCGCGGGGCAGGACATCATCGACGCGGGCGAGGGCAACGACACGATCACCACGTCGGGCGGGTCCGACATCGTGTACGGCGGTCCGGGCGACGACACGGTGTTCGCGCAGGACGGCGATCTGATCATCGACCAGGAGGGCGTCAACGCGCTCGACCTCGAGGCGTACGCGGGGCTCGACGTCTCCAACCTGGAGGTGACCCAGTTCGAGGCGCCGGACGGCGAGACTTATCTCAACCTGCACGTGCGCGACGACCTGAATCCGGGCGTCACGCCGGCGACTGGCGGAGTTTCGCTCCAGCGCGGGGCGGTCGGCTATTTCGCGACGGTCACGTTGAACGACGGCGCGGGCGGCGTCGTGACGCTTACCTATGACGAGCTCATGTCTCAGTACGCGGCCCAGGGATTCGTCTACCGCGACAGCGACGATGCACACACGCTCGTGGGGACTTCCTACGCCGATACCTTCTTCGGCTACGGCGGAGCGGATGTCATCCAGGCCGGGGCGGGCGACGACCGCATCGACGGCGGCGCGGGCGACGACTGGCTCGAAGGCGGCGCTGGCAACGACACCTACCTGCTCGCCTATGGCGGCGGGCGGGACACGGTGATCGAGGACGGGCAGGCCGAACCGGGTTCGACCAATACGATCCAGCTCGACGCGGGCATCGCCTCCAGCCAGGTCGCGGCCGCGCAGGTGGGCAACGACCTCGAGGTGACGCTGCACGCGACGGGCGACGCCCTGGTGCTGACGGACTTCTACCTGCAGCCGCAATCGTGGCAGGACGCCTGGCAGGTGCAGGATTCGCTCGGCACAAATTACGCCTTGACGAGCTTCGTCCCGGCGGCCCCGCCGCCGCCGCCCGAGACCTGGCTCGGCGAGGAAGAGGCGGCGTACCGAGATCGGCGGGCGCAGGTCTACAGCGCCAACCGGCTGGGTGAAGGATTTTCGGCGCTCGGCGGCAACTCGTATCAGAAGGTTGAGCACTTCTTCGACTACGCGACAGGCTCGAGTTCGACGTCGGTGACGGTCCGCAAGCTCGTCGTCGACGAAAGTTATGGCGGGGTTTCCGCAGTCGGTACGACGTTTAGTAGCCAGGCGCTTCCCTCCGAGGGTACGAGCTTCTACACAGGTCAGCCTATCGTGCGCGGAGTCGACGGTGATCGAAGCGGCGTATCGGCGTCGTACGGAGCCGCGAATGCCGCCTCCGGAAGCGACGGCGAATTTGTTCCTGCTGGTAGCGGCTATCCCGGATTTAGCGGCAGCGGCGTAAAGATCAACCCTGGCGACGTGGTAGTGCCCGTATACGCTCCGGCGACCAGCAGTGCGCGCAGCACGGTTCGTTACGCGGGGAGCACCGACTATGCAAATAGCGGCGCATTCAACAACTCAACGCAGTGGACGCTAGCAGGCTATCGGGTCTACCGCGCAGCGGGTAGTGGAGGCAGTGAAGTCCTGGGTCAAGTCGCTTCACTCGATAGCTCGACGACCTACGACCAGGCGTTGACTGTCACAGACGCAACCGCCGGCTCGTCCGACGACACTATTTCCGTCGACGATGCATCGCTGGTCTACGCGGGGGCGGGAAATGACACCGTCACGCTCCACTCTGGCTACTTTTTTGTGGGTCCGGACTGGGAAAGCGCGCTCGGGCTCCTGTCCCAGTTCGATCCGTATGCGGAATCGGCTGCGCAGGACCGCTACTGGAACGCCCTCACGCCAGGTTACACAGTTACGTATTTCGGCGAGCGCGAGAACACGCTCGGCGCATTCGTCGACGCCGGTGGCGGAGACGACACCGTGAACGGGAGCGCTGGTCAGGACACGATCGCCGGCAACGACGGCCATGACGTTGTCAATGGAAGGGGAGGCTCGGACCTTTACCTCTTTACTGCGACCGAGACCGGCGTCGACGCACTTGCCGACTCCGGGCTCGACGCAACGTCCTATCTCGACTGGTACTACTGGAACGAGGGGATTCTGAACTGGGACGAACGTCTCGAGCATGCAGGGCAATACCGTGTCTTTCTGGAAAGCACTTTGTACGTCGACACGCTCGCCGAGGCGCAGTCATTCGATTACTTCCAGTACATCGAGCCTTTGCCCGATGTGCCGCCGCTGTTGACCCGCGAAGACACGGCTGTGCTCGAGCAGCTCGAGGCTGCCGGAGTGCTCGCGCGCGACGTCGTGCAGTTCGGACCGGGGCTGGCGCTAGGCGACCTGAGCCTAAGCATCGCGGTTCCGAACGCGTCGGCGGACGCGTATCCGGATCAGGCCTGGCACGACGGCGGCACGCTTTCGGTGCGCTGGAACGGCGGCCTTGCCGGCTTCGATGTCGCGGTACCAGACGTCAACTTCGGCTTCATCGGCAGCAATCTGCTGACCGACGGGGTTTTCGACCCTTATGCGACTCAAGACCCAGGTTCGTGGCGCGGATACCGCCTAGGCGAAGGCGTGGAAGCTTTCCAGTTCGCGGACGGCAGCACGTACACGCTCGAGCAGGTATTGCAGCAGGCAACGGTGCTGCCGCTTCTCGGCGACTACTTCATCGCGCGTGGGTCGGGCTTGCATGTCATCGACCAGGACTACCAATCGATCGTCTTCGACGACTCGATCTTCGCATCCGATGTCACGATATCGCGCGACGGCGTCGATCTACTGTTGACCGTGAACGACGGAATAACGCAAGCCCGCGTTTCTGGCTGGTACGGCGTCGGCGGTGTGACGCCGCCGACCAGCGTACGGTTCTCCTACGACGGCGAGATTGATTCCGCGACATTGACCTACGACGGGCTCGAGGTCCACGGTACGGTTGGCGATGACACGCTTGCCGGGCTCGACGGCTATGACGACAGGCTCTACGGCGAAGAGGGAAATGACACTCTGACGGGTGGTTCGGGCAACGACTCCCTCTACGGATGGTACGGCGATGACGTACTCGCGGGCGGCGCGGGAAACGATGTGCTGGAAGGGGATATCGGTGCGGACGTATACGTACTGGAAGCCAATGGCGGGCACGACGTCGTGCGGAACCCGTACGATTGGATATGGCCCGCGAACGATGATCGAATCCGCGTCGCTGACGGCCTTACTCCGCAGGATATCCTGATCAGCCGCAGCTATTCGGACGTATCGGTCTGGGTCAGAAACAGCACGACGCGAATAGAGGTCTTGAACGGGCTTAACGGCGGAGACCGGCTAGAAGGGATGGAATTCGCCGACGGCACTTTCTGGACCGCCGACCAGATGGAGGCGCGCTTCGAGCCTGCGCCTGCGACGACCGAGGACGACGTCATTTTTGGCACCGCGGCTGACGAGACACTCGATGGCCTGGCCGGCAACGACGATATTTACGGCAATGCAGGAAACGACACGCTCGACGGCGGTGCCGGCGATGACTATCTCCAAGGGGACGAAGGCTTCGACATACTGCGCGGTGGCGCTGGCGCCGACGACCTGGAAGACTGGGCGGACGCGAGCATGCTCGATGCGGGTGCGGGCGACGACTACACCTACGACGAGGGCAATGCGTTCGTAATCGGCGGATTGGGCGACGACTGGATCGACCACTGGGGCGATGGCGGCGTAATCGCTTTCAACGCTGGCGACGGCCACGACACCGTGTACGCCGCGGGAGCGATGACGCTCTCGATAGGCGGCGCACGGCCGGACGACCTCGTGCTGGCCAAAGTCGACAGCCTCGACACTCCTGGGGTGAGCGACTACCTGATCTCGCTCGGCGCGGACTCGATCCGCCTCAGCCGGCAGTGGGAAGCCGATCCCACGGCCTGGCCCACGATCACGCTGCAGATGTTCGGCTCGGTGCACGAGTACGACTTCAACGCGGTAATCGCCGACTACGAGGCGCAGGCGGCGGGCGACTCGAACTTCGTTCTCTCGCTCGACGGCGTGCTGCAGGCGCACGAGACCGCGACGAGCGGCACCGACGCGCTCGGCGGCGCGATCGCCTGGCAGTACGCGACGACGGGGAGCACGGCGGCGCTGTCGGTCGACGATCTGAGAACGGTGCTTTCCGACCCGAACTTCGGCCTCGCGGCACAGCCGATTTCGCTCGCGCCGGCGAACTCGGCGCCGACGCTCGACAGCCCGATTCCCGACCAGACGACGAACGAGGACTCGGCATACAGCTTCGCGCTGCCGGCGGGCACGTTCTCCGATCCCGACGCGGGCGACACGCTCGCCTATTCGGCGAGCCTCGCCGACGGCTCGGCGCTGCCGGCCTGGCTTTCGTTCGACGCCGCGACGCAGACCTTCTCCGGCACGCCGCTGCAGGCGGACGTCGGCGCGATCGACCTGCGCGTCACGGCGACCGACAACGGCGGACTTTCCGCCGAGGACGTCTTTACCCTCGACGTGGCCAACGTGAACGATGCGCCGGTGGTCGCGGCGGTCGACGCGGAGCTGCTGCTCGGCGACGCGGCCGCGGCGGGGTCGCTGTTCTCGGTGAGCGACGAGGACGGCGACACGCCGACGCAGTATCAGTTCTGGGACGACGTCGCGGGCGGCGGGTACTTCAGCGTGAACGGGGTGGCGCAGAACGCGGGCGTGTCGATTCTGGTCGCGGCCGCCGACCTCGCAAGCACCGAGTACGTGGCCGGCGCCACGCCGGGCACCGAGCGGGTGTGGGTGCGCGCCTACGACGGCCAGGCGTGGAGCGCCTGGAAGAACTGGAACATGACGAGCGCGCTGCACATTCCCGATGCCGCGCCGCTGGCGGCCCCGGTCGCCGCTACGCAGACGGTGCTGCTCGACGCGGCGGTCGATGCGGTGACGCTCTTTTCGGTCAGCGATGCCGACGGCGATCCGGTCGCGAGCTACCAGTTCTGGGACGACGTCGACGGCGGCGGCTACTTCTCGGTGAACGGCGTCGCTCAGGCCGCGGCCTCGGCGATCTCCGTTGCCGCGGCCGACCTCGCGAATACGCAGTACGTCGGCGGCAGCGAGGCCGGCGCGGAAACGGTGTGGGTGCGCGCGACCGACGGCCAGATCTGGGGTGCCTGGAAGAGCTGGACCATGCAGAGCTGGCCGCACGCGACCAACTCGGCGCCGGTCGCGAGCGCAGCGAACGCCGAGGTGCTGCGCAATGCCTCGGTCGCGGCGAGCACGCTGTTTTCGATCAGCGACGCGGACGGCGATGCCGTAACGCAGTACGAGTTCTGGGACGATACCCCCGGCAGCGGCTACTTTTCGGTCGCCGGCGTGGCGCAGGACACGAATCCGATACCGGTGGACGCGGCGCAGCTCGCCGACGTCGACTACGTGGGCGGCGCCGACCCGGGCGTCGAGCAGGTATGGGTGCGCGCCTACGACGGACTGGAGTGGGGCGCGTGGAAGAGCTGGAACATGACCACCGCACTGCACATCCCCGACGCGGCGCCCGAGGTGACGGCCAACGCGGCGGCGCAGACGGCGCTGCTCGGGCAGGCGGTCGACGCGGCATCGCTGTTCGGGGTGTCGGACGCCGACGGCGATTCCATCACGAGCTACGAGTTCTTCGACTCGACGGCGGGGGGCGGGCACTTCGCGGTGAACGGCGTCGAGCAGGGCGTCAACGTCGCGATTCCGGTCGCGGCCGCCGACCTCGCGGGCACGCAGTTCGTCGCGGCCGCGGAGAGCGCGTCCGACCAGGTCTGGGTGCGCGCCACCGACGGCCAGAGCTGGGGCGCCTGGAAGAGCTGGACCATGAACAGCTGGCCGCACGCGACCGACTCGGCGCCGGTGGCCGACGCCGCGGCGGGCACCGTGCTGCAGGACGAGGCGGTCGCGGCGGCGACGCTCTTTTCCGTCACCGACGCCGACGCCGACCCGGTCGCGCAGTACGAGTTCTGGGACGACGTCAACGGCGGCGGCTACTTCCGCGTGAACGGCATTCAGCAGGCGGCGGGCCAGGCGATCGCGGTGAGCGCCGCGGACCTTGCCAACACCGAGTACGTGGGTGGCGCGAATCCCGGCACCGAGCAGGTCTGGGTGCGCGCGAGCGACGGCATGCAGTGGGGCGCGTGGAAGAACTGGAGCATGACCACCGCGCTGCACCTGAACGACGCCGCGCCGGTGGCCACCACCTCAACCCGGACCGCGCTCCTCGGCCAGGCGGTCGACGCGGCCTCGCTTTTCAGCGTCTCGGACGCTGACGGCGACCCGATCACGCAATATGAATTCCAGGACGGTACCGTGGGAGGCGGGCACTTCACGGTGAACGGCGTCGACCAGGGGGTCAACGTCTCGATCCCGGTTTCGGCCGCCGATCTCGCCAACACCAAGTTCGTGGCGGGGACGGAGATCGCCTCGGACCAGCTCTGGGTGCGTGCCACCGACGGCCAGCTTTGGGGCGACTGGAAGAGCTGGACCCAGAACAGCTGGCCGCACCTCGCCAACAGCGCGCCGGTCGCGTCCGCCGACAGCGCGGGGCTGCTCGTCAACGAAGCGCTGCCGGTATCGATGTTCTTCTCGACCTCGGATGCCGACGGCGACCCGGTCGCGCAATACGAGTTCTGGGACGACGTCAACGGCGGCGGTCATTTCCAGGTCGACGGCGTCCAGCAGGCCGCGGGCCAGGCGATTCCGGTTTCGGCGGCGGATCTCGCGAACGTCGATTACGTGGGCGGGGCCGCGCCGGGCACCGAGCAGGTATGGGTGCGAGCGAGCGACGGCATGGCCTGGGGCGCGTGGAAGAACTGGCTCATGTCGACCGAGGGCGGGGCGCTGGAGGGCGGGTCCGGGCCCGACACCCTGAACGGCGACCCGAACACCCCTATCCTCCAGGGAGGCGGCGGGGACGACAACCTGACGGCGGCCGACGTCAACAGCCTCCTTTCGGGCGGCAGCGGCAACGACACCGAGACGGGTGGAGCCGGCAACGATCTGCTCGCGGGCGGCACCGGTAACGATACGATCGACACCGGCGCGGGCGACAACGTGATCGCGTTCAACGCCGGCGACGGCGTCGACACGGTTTACTCGGCGGCCGGTGCGCAGAACACGCTGTTCTTCGGCGGCGGCGTCACCTACGACGACCTGAGCCTGTCGAAGAACGGCAACGACCTGGTCGTCAACGTCGGTCAGAGCGACAAGGTGGTGCTGAAGAACTGGTACGCGGGCTACGACAACGTGCTCAACCTGCAGATCATCCTCGACGCGACCAGCCAGTTCGACCCGAATTCGTCCGACCCGCTCTACAACAACAAGGTCGAGACCTTCGACTTCCGCGGCATGGTGAACGAATTCGACCAGGCGCTCGCGCAGAGCCCGGGGCTGACCAGCTGGCAGGTGACCAACGCGCTGCTGCAGTTCCACTTGACCGGATCGGATGACGCGGCGATCGGCGGCGACCTCGCCTACTGGTACGGCAGGAACGGCGGTTTCACCGGCATCAGCGTGACCGCGGCGCAGCAGATTCTCGGCGCCGCCGACTTCGGCGCGGACGCGCAGGCGCTGCATCCGTTCTCGGGCCTGCAGGACGGCCTGGCGAAGCTCGCCTGATGAGCGGGCCCGCCGACTTTGCGCCGCCGCTGCTGCGGATCCAGGACCGCCCGCCCGCGCCGCTCGCTGGGTGGCTCTTTTGGGCGCTGGTCGCGCTGTTCGTCGCGATCGCGCTGTGGATGGTGTTCGGGCGGCTCGACATCGTCGCCGTCGCGGAGGGCAAGCTGGTGCCCGCCCGATATCTTCAGATCGTCCAGCCGGCCGAGCAGGGCACGGTGAAGGAGATCCTGGTGCGCGAGGGCCAGGCGGTGAAGGCGGGGCAGGTGCTGGTGCGGATGGACCCGGTGTTTACCGACGCCGACCTGAAGACGGCGCAGAGCGAATATGACATGCGGCGTCTCGCGTTGCGCCGCATTCTTGCCGAGCTCGACGGCAGGAAAATGATGCGGGCGAAGGACGACCCGCCGCGCCTCTACGCGCAGGCGATGGCGCAGTACCGGGCCAACGTCGAAGCCGTTCGCAACCAGGTTTCGCAGGAGCAGAGCCTGCTCGAGAAGGCGCAGAACGATCTCGCCGCCGCGCGCGCGACCAAGACCAAGCTCGAGGAGACGCTGCCGACTTACGTCGAGCTCGAGAAGGCCTACGACAAGCTCGCGCACGACGGTTTCGCGGGCCAGCTGATGGCCGCCGACAAGCGGCGCGCCCGCATCGAGAAGGAGCAGGATCTGCGCGCGCAGGAATACGTGATCCGCTCCAACCTCGCGCTGATCGCGCAGTCGCGCCACAAGATCGAGCAGATCGGGTCGGACTATCGCCGCCAGCTCGAGGCCGAGCGGATCGACGTCGCCTCGAAGCTCGAGAAGGCGCGCCAGGAGCTCGCCAAGCACGAGCACCGATCCAAGCTGCTCGAGCTGCGCGCGCCCGCGGACGGCACCGTGAAGGACCTCGCGACGCACACGGTCGGCACGGTCGCCGCGCCGGGGACGATCCTGATGACGCTGGTGCCGCGCGGCGGGCGGCTGGTGGCCGAGGTGTGGGTCGGCAACGACGACATCGGCTTCGTGCACGCGGGGCAGGACGTGAAGCTGAAGCTCGCCCCGTTCCAGTTCCAGAAATACGGCATGGTGGAGGGCAGGGTCGAGCAGGTGAGCGCGGACGCGACCGAGGCGCCCTCGCCCAACACGCGCTCGGATGCGCTCACCGGGCGCGACCGGCCGATGGGCCCGCTCGCCTACCGCGCCGTGATCGCGCTCGGCGAGCAGGTGCTCGAATCCGACGGCGCGCGCTATCCGCTCGCGCCGGGAATGCAGGTTTCGGGCGAGATCCACCTCGGCACGCGCAGCATTCTCGAATACATGCTCTCGCCCGTGCAGCGCGCCTTTCACGAGGCGGCGCAGGAGCGCTGAGGCGGCGGGCACGCATTGAACATACATGTATCGGTCATCGGCGGGGTGATCGTCGCCTGCTGCTACGCGCTGTCCGCGGGACTGCTGTGGCGGCTCGGCCGTTCCATCGAGAACACCCGTCTGAGATTTCTGGTGGTCGCGCCCCTCGGGATCTTTCTGCTTGCGCTGCCTTGGTCGGAGGAAGTGTCGATCGCCTGGCGATTCAAGGTTGCCTGCGACGGCGCGGGTTTCGTCGACGGGCGGCAGGTCCAGGCGGACGGGTTCCTCGATCGCAGCCGAAGCATACCGGCGAGGCATGCCAGAGAGGGCCTCGTTACGACGCCGGCCGCGATCCGGGATTTCGACCGTCTCGGTTACCGCTTCATCGAATATCCGATATCGAATGGCAGGGTGCTGCACCAGGAGAGGGCAGGCGACGGCCTGAGCGTGACGATCCTCGAGCGGCCCGTGGCCAAGTACGCGTACCAGGTCGATTTCAGAAATGCCAGGATGGACCGCGGAATACTTTGCTCGGAGGAATCGGTGGTCGAAATCGGATCGCAACGGGTCGTTGCCACCTATCGCCGCTGCGGCAGAATCGCCGGCACACTCGCGTTCAATCCCTTTCAGGTCGAATCCTGTCCGACGGAATACTGGCGGCCGAAAGGGATGCTCTACGGCCGCGCCATCGTTCCTTCGCGCAACTAACGCACGCCCGGAGAGCGGGCGCTCCACGAGGCGGCGCAGGAGCGCCAAGCGGCGTTGGCACCGGATGCGCCCGGGTGTTACCATGGTAATACCTAAGCGAGGCAATGTTCATGTCGGCCACCACAATCAAACTTTCTCCCGAGCTGCGGCAGCGGGTGGCGAGGCTGGTGCGCGGCACTGGCAAGTCGATGCACGCTTTCATGCTCGAGGCGATCGAGCAGCAGACTTCGCTCGCGGAGCGGCGGAAATCGTTCGTCGCCGACGCGCTGGCGGCGCGCGCGGACGCGAACGCGTCGCGTCGCGGCTATCTGCTGGAGGACGTGCGCGAGCACTACTCGGCGCGCGCGGCGGGCAGGCCGGCACGCAAGCTGCGCGCGAAGAAGTGGCGCGGGTAGTCCTGGCGGAGCGGGCGCGAGCCGACCTGGATCGTCTGTTCGAATTCCTCGCCGCCGAGGACCCGGATGCGGCGGTCGACGCGATCGAGGTCATTCTCGATGCGCTGGACGTGTTGCGGCGCCATCCCCTGGTCGGCCGGCCGGCCGAACAAGGGCTGCGCGACCTGGTGATCTCGCGCGGCAAATCGGGATACGTCGCGCTTTACGACTACTACGAGGACATCGACCCGGCCCTGGTCCTTGCCGTGCGCCATCAGCGCGAGGCGGGATTCCCCGAATCGTAACGACCGCTTCGCGCTAGCTGGCCAATTTCAACCCGAACGCGACGCACAGGCCGCTGAAGCTGAGGAAGGCGAGCGCGGTCGAGACCAGGATCGCGGCCGAGATGCGCTCGGCGTCGGCGCCCTGCCGCTCGGCGAACAGGAACACGGTGCCGGCGACCGGCAGCGCGGCGGCGAGCACGAGGGTGTGCACTTCGAGCTGCGGCAGGCGGAAGACGTAGAGCGCGACCAGCGCCGCGAGGTAGGGGTGGAGCAGCAGTTTCGCGCCGGTGATCACGAACACGTCGGAGCGGGCGACGCGCACGCCGGGGCGGTAGAGCGACACGCCGATCGTGAACAGCGCGACCGGAACCGCCGCCTCGGCGAGCAGGCGCACGAGATGGTCGGCGGGCCGCCACAGGGTCAGGCGCGAGGCGGAGAACGCGCCGCCCGCGATCACCGACCAGATCATCGGGTTCTTCGCCACCCTCGCGAGCACGCCGGCGAGCGCGGCGCGGGCGTCGGCGCCGTGGTGGTCCTGCAGCGCAGAGAGCGCGAGCGCGGCCGAGACGATGCACAGCAGGTCGGCCATGCCGGCGGCGATCAGCGGCGGGGCCGCCGCCTTGCCGAGGATCGCGGGCAGCAGGGCGAAGCCCATGTAGCCCCAGTTCGACCACGACGCGGCGAGCGCGCCGAACGCCGAGTCGCGCAGGCTCTCGCCGACGGCGAAGCGCGACACGGCGGCGAAGGCGGCGAACAGGGCGAGCCCGGTCGTCAGGTAGGCGAAGAACACCGGCAGGTTCACCAGGTTGCCGAACGGGGTGTAGGCGCTGAAGCGGAACAGCAGGCAGGGCAGCGCGAAGTAGAGCACGAAGGTGTTGAGCGCCGGCACCGCGTTGTCGGGCAGCAGCCGGAAGCGCGCCGCGAGATAGCCGCAGAAGATCAGCGCGAAGAAGGGCGCGGTGACGTAGAAGATCGCGAGCATGAAGGCGCGGAGTTTAGAGCATCCGCGCCGCGCGCCAGGGCCGGCGGGCTACTGCTGGGGCTGGGGCTGGGGCTTGGGCCGCGTGCCGACGACGACCTCGAGCGACACGATCTTGCCTGCGCGCCTGAGCTTCAGGCTGGCGTGGCTGCCCGGCTTGAGCGCGGCGACGACGTTGAGCATGCTGGGCGTGCCCTCGACCGGCTTGTCGCCGACCTGGATCAGCACGTCGCCGGGCTTGACCCCCGCCTTGTCGGCCGGGCCGCCGCGCAGCACGCCGGCGATGATCACCCCCTTGGTGTCTTCGAGCTTGAACGAGTCGGCGAGCCCCGGGGTGATCTTCTGCACCTCGACGCCGATCCAGCCGCGCGTGACGGTGCCCGTCTTGACGATCTGCTCTAGCACCATCTTCGCGGTCGAGGCGGGGATCGCGAAGCCGATGCCGATCGAGCCGCCGCCGCGCGAGTAGATCGCGGTGTTGATGCCGATCAGGTCGCCGCGCGTGTCCACCAGCGGGCCGCCGGAGTTGCCCGGGTTGATCGCGGCATCGGTCTGGATGAAGTTCTCGAAGGTGTTGATCTGGAGCCCGCTGCGCCCCAGCGCGGAGACGATGCCGGAGGTGACGGTCTGGCCGACGCCGAACGGGTTGCCGATCGCCAGCACCACGTCGCCCACGCGCAGCGCGGCGGAGGAGCCGAAGGTGATCGCGCGCAGGCCGTGGGCGTCGACGCGCAGCACCGCGAGGTCGGTCTCGGGATCGCTGCCGACCACCTTGGCGAGCATCTTCTTGCCGTCCGGCAGCGCGACCTCGATCTCGTCGGCGGCCTGCACCACGTGCTCGTTGGTGAGGATGTAGCCGTCCGGGCTCACGATCACGCCGGAACCCAGGCTGGTCGCGCGCCGCGCCTCGCTCGGAAACTGGTCGCCGAAGAAGCGCTTGAACAGCGGGTCGTTCATCAGGGGCGGGCGCGCCACGCGCACTTCCTTCGAAGTGAACACGTTGACGACCGACGGGGTGGCGCGCTCGACCGCGTAGTGCAGCGACTCGGTGCCCGCGCCCGTCGCCGTGCCGGATCCGGCCGGCCGCGGCTGCACCACCGAGATCGGGACCCGCTCGGCCCTGCGCGCCGGCAGCCATTCGGGGTGAAAGGTCGACACCACGAACAGCACGGCCACGGCGACGGTCGCCGCCTGCGCAAAGATGAGCCAGAGACGGTACATGGCTCAGGCAGCCTACCATAGCGCGCGCGCCTGTCAGCGCTTGCCGGCGAGCTTGCAGGAACGCGCCAAGCGGGCCCTAAGCCTCGAATTAATAAGGGTCAAAAACGTCAGAATATTGAAATGCTTAGCAGCGAAAACTTGGACTTTGCGGCGGTGCGTCGCTATAATCCGCGGTTTCTTAAGAATCCCGCCACCCCATCAGGTTCCCATTCCATGAGCGATAGCAAGAAACCGGACAAAGTCAGGCGCAACCTGGTGGTCGCGACCTCTGTTCTAGGCGGCGGCGCAACGGTCGGGGCCGCGGTGCCGTTCGTGAGCAGCATGCTGCCGTCGGAGCGCGCCAAAGCGGCCGGCGCGCCGGTCGAGGTCGACCTGTCCGGGATCGCGCCCGGCGAGCTCAGAACCTACTCGTGGCGCCGCAAGCCGATCTGGGTGTTCAGGCGCACCGAGGCCCAGCTGAAGGACATCAGGAAGGACGACGGCGTGGTGGCGGACCCCAACTCCGAGGTGGATCACCAGCCGGCGTACGCCAAGAACGAATACCGCTCGAGAAAGCCGGAACTGGCGGTGATCATCGGCGTGTGCACCCACCTCGGCTGCACGCCCGAGAAGAAAGCCGCGGACGATACCGGCGAGATGGGCGCGGCCTGGAACGGCGGCTTCTACTGCCCCTGCCACGGCTCGATGTACGACTTCGCGGGGCGCGTCTACAAGGGCGTGCCGGCACCGACCAACCTGCACATCCCGCGCTACATGTACCTGTCCGACAGCAGGATCGTGATCGGCAAAGACGAACAAGGGGAGGCGTAGGCGATGGCGTCCGCAATCTGGAAGTGGATCGATGCGCGCATGCCGACGCTCGGGCAGGAGTACCGCAAGCATCTGACCGAGTACTACGCACCGAAGAACTTCAACTTCTGGTACTACTTCGGATCGCTGGCGCTGCTCGTGCTGGTGATCCAGATCGTCTCGGGCATCTTCCTGACGATGAACTACAAGCCCGACGCGGCGCTCGCGTTCGGCTCGGTCGAGTACATCATGCGGGACGTTCCGGGCGGCTGGCTCATCCGCTACATCCATTCGACCGGCGCGTCCGCGTTTTTCATCGTGGTCTATCTGCACATGTTCCGCGGCCTGATCTACGGCTCGCACCGCCAGCCGCGCGAGCTGGTGTGGATCTTCGGCATGCTGATCTACCTGTGCCTGATGGGCGAGGCTTTCATGGGCTACCTGCTGCCGTGGGGGCAGATGTCGTACTGGGGCGCGCAGGTGATCGTCAACCTGTTCGGCTCGATCCCCTACGTCGGGCCCGACATCGCGCTCTGGATCCGGGGCGACTACGTGGTGTCCGACGCGACGCTCAACCGCTTTTTCGCCTTCCACGTGATCGCGATCCCGCTGGTGCTGCTCGCGCTGGTCGTGGTGCACCTGCTCGCGCTGCACGACGTGGGCTCGAACAACCCCGACGGCGTCGAGATCAAGAAACAGAAGGGCGCGGACGGGCATCCGCTCGACGGCATTCCCTTCCACCCCTACTACACGGTGAAGGACATCGTCGGCGTGGTGGTGTTCCTCGCCATCTTCGCCCTCATCATGTTCTTCCTGCCGAACGGCGGCGGATACTTCCTGGAAGCGAACAACTTCGTCCCGGCCAATCCGCTGCAGACCCCGGCCGAGATCGCGCCGGTGTGGTACTTCACGCCGTACTACACGATCCTGCGCGCGGTGCCGCCGATGTTCAACTCGCAGTTCCCCGGCGTGATGGCGATGGGCGCGGCGGTGGTGATCTTCTTCTTCCTGCCCTGGCTCGACCGCAGCCCGGCCAAGTCGATCCGCTACCGGGGCTGGATGTTCAAGACCGCGCTCACGATCTTCGTGATCTCGTTCCTGGTGCTGGGCTACCTCGGCACCGTGCCGACCAACGCCTGGGGCCAGTTCGGGGCCTGGCTCGGCAACGCGCAGCGCGCCACCGTGGTGGGACGGATATTCGGCACGCTTTACTTCCTGTTCTTCCTGCTGATGCCGTGGTACACGTCGCGCGACAAGACGCGGCCGGTCCCGGACCGGGTTACGCACTGAGAGCGAAGGATGAAGACCATGAATAAGCTGTTTGCTGCATTGCTCCTCGCTCCCCTGGCAGGAATGCTGATCGCCGGCAAGGCGCTCGCCGCGGAAGAGGGCTACCGGCTGGATAACGCGCCGATCGATCAGCGCGACATGGTGAGCCTGCAGCGCGGGGCGCGCACCTTCGCGAACTACTGCCTGAGCTGCCACAGCGCGAAATACATGCGCTACAACCGGCTCGAGGATCTCGGCCTGACGCAGCAGCAGATCGAGGACAACCTCATGTTCGCCACCGACAAGATCGGCCAGCCCATGACCGTGGCGATGACGGAGGCGGAAGGCAAGCACTGGTTCGGCGTCGCGCCGCCCGATCTCTCGGTGATCGCGCGCTACCGCGGCGCCGACTGGCTCTACACCTATCTGCGCACCTTCTACCGCGATCCGAAGAAGACCACCGGCTGGAACAACGCCGTGTTCCCCAATGTCGCCATGCCCAACGTCCTGTGGCAGCTGCAGGGAGAGCGCGCGCTCGAGGTGGTGAGAAAGGACGAAGACGGCCACGAGGCGGTCTCGTACCAGTGGAAGCAGCTGACCCCGGGGCTGGAAAGCCCGGTTCAGTACGACACCACGGTGCGGGACCTGGTCAATTACCTGGTCTACGTCAGCGAGCCCGCGGCGCTGGAGCGCAAGCGCATCGGCATCGCGGTGCTGTTCGCGCTGGGTATTCTTTTCATCTTCGCGTTCTGGCTGAAGAAAGAGTACTGGAAGGACGTACACTAGCAGCTGCGGCGCCCGAGGCGCCGCGCAAGGAAACGCGACATGATGCAACTGTATTCCGGGACTACGTGCCCGTTTAGCCATCGCTGCCGCTTCGTGCTGTACGAGAAGGGCATGGATTTCCAGGTCATCGACGTCGACCTGTTCCACAAGCCCGAAGACATCGCGGTGATGAATCCGTACAACCGGCTGCCCGTGCTCGTCGAGCGCGACCTCGTGCTCTACGAGTCGAACATCATCAACGAGTACATCGACGAGCGCTTCCCGCATCCGCAGCTCATGCCGGCGGACCCGGTGATGCGCGCGCGCGCGCGGCTGATGCTGTTCAACATGGAGATGGAGCTCTTCTCCCAGATCGACGCGCTCGAGTCGGGCAAGGACAAGCAGGTCGACAAGGCGCGCGCCCAGGTCACCGACCGCCTGATCGAGCTGGCGCCGATCTTCACCCGCACCCGCCACATGCTCGGCGACGACTTCACCATGCTCGACGTGGCGATCGCGCCGCTCCTGTGGCGGCTGGACCGCTACGGGATCAAGCTCGGCAAGCCCGCCGCGCCGCTGATGAAATACGCCGAGCGGATTTTCTCGCGGCCCGCCTTCATCGAGGCGCTGACACCCTCCGAAAAGGTGATGCGCAAGTAGCGGGGCGCGATGGGCGAAATCCCCACCAAGCCTTACCTGCTGCGGGCGCTGTACGAGTGGTGCGTGGATAACGGCTATACGCCGCACCTGGCGGTCAAGGTCGACTCCCGCACCCTGGTGCCCGTCGAGCACGTGCGCAACGGCGAGATCACCCTCAACGTGAGCCCCGGCGCGGTGCACAAGCTGCAGATGGGCAACGAGCTGATCGAGTTCTCCGCGCGCTTCGCGGGCGTCGCGAGGCAGATCGCGGTCCCGATCGAGAACGTGTACGCGCTGTACGCGCGCGAGACCGGGCACGGCATGACCTTCGAGGTCGACCTCTCGCGGCCCGCGCCGCAGGCCGACGCCGAAGGCGAGCCCGCCGCTCCGCCCGCGGCCCTGCCCGCGCCGGTGCGCCCGGACGACGACGACGACCAGCCCCCGCCCAAGCCGCCCGCGGGCAAGCCCACGCTCCGGCGCGTCAAGTAGGCGCCCCTGAAGTAGACTCGCCCATACCGGGCCGGCTTAGCTCAGTCGGTAGAGCAGCGGTTTTGTAAACCGAAGGTCGCGGGTTCGAATCCTGCAGCCGGCACCATCCCCGCGTCACCCTTGCCATTGGCTGGCCGTTAGCTGTCGCGAAATTAAGGCGACGCTAACCAGCTCTCACACGCATTTGGCAGGCCATAACACCCCTCTCCCGGACATGGGGCTAAATTGACCCCGTACATTCCAGGGGCCCCGGGTGGCATCGAATGATGCCGGCATCGGGGCAGCGCCGAGCACCGCGAGGCGGCGAGTCCGAATCCACTGCGGACGCGGTGCGAACAAGGAGAGAGCCAGCCATGACAAGTTCCCAGCACGCAATGCGTCACCTATTGACGGGCCTCGCGGCGGCAGCGCTGATCGGCGCGGCGGGGTCCGCGTCGGCCGAAGTCGGCATCACGAGCACCGCGATCCGCATCGGGATGTCGAACGCCCTCACCGGCCCGGCGGCCGGCCTCGGCACCGAGCTCAAGGCGGGCAGCGAAGCCTATCTTTCGCGCATCAACGCCGCCGGTGGAATCCATGGCCGCAAGATCGTGCTCGTGAGCAAGGACGACGGCTACGAGCCCGCCCGCGCGGCCGCCGCCACCAGGGCGCTGATCGGGCAGGACAACGTATTCGCGCTGTTCGACTACGTCGGCACGCCGACTTCCGCCGCGGCCGTCCCGCTCGCCTCCAAGGCGGGGGTGCCTTATCTCTTTCCGTTCACCGGCGCCGAGTTCCTGCGCTATCCGGTCAACCGGCTCGTATTCAACATCCGCGCCTCGTACTTCGACGAGACCGAGGCCATGGTCGATCACCTGATCAATGACGCGGGCGCCAAGAAGATCGCGATCTTCATCCAGAACGACGCCTTCGGCGAGGCCGGCAAGGCCGGCGTGGCGCGGGCCCTGTTCAAGCGCGGCATGAAAATCGCGGCCGAGGCGCGGTTCAAGCGCAACACGCTTGCCGTCGAGGCCGGCCTGGCGAAGATCAAGGCGGCGGATCCCGACGGCGTGATCTTCATCGGCACCTATGCGCCGTTCGCGAAGATCGTGAAGCTGGCAAAGGCCGAGGGAATCACCGCCAAGTTCATGACCGTCTCCTTCATCGGCACGTCGGACTTCATCCGCAAGGCCGGTGCCGCCGGCAACGGCGTGTACATCACCCAGGTCGTGCCCTCCCCGGACAGCGACACCTCCCTGGTGAAGCAGTTCAAGCGCGACATCAAGGGCGGACCGGTGAGCTATACCTCGCTCGAGGGCTACGTCAACGCGGAGGTGCTCGTCGAGGCCCTGAGGAAGGCGGGCGCGGCGCCGACCCGCGCGAGCCTGCTGAGCGCGCTCAACGGGCTGAACATGGATCTCGGCGGTTTGCACATCGGCTTCTCGCCCAAGCACCACCAGGGCTCGAGCAAGGTCTTCCTTACCGTCGTGCGCGACGGCAAGGCCGTGCCTATCGACAGGCTCTGATCCCATGCGTTTCAACACCCTCAGAGCCAAGCTGCTGGTGCCGACAGTGACGCTGTCGGTGATCGTCACGCTGGCTGCCGCGGCACTGGGCGCGACCCTGGTCTCGCGCCAGCTCGAGGCGGGATATGTCGCCCACGCCCAGCGTACCGTCGATTTCGTCGCCAAGGTCGGCGTGCCCTACGTGACGAACTACGACCTGACGGCGCTCGGCACCTTCGTCAAGGACCTGCCGCGCGACAAGCAGATCGCCTTCGCGGAGTTTCTCGACGCCGGCGGGAAGTCGATGACCGCGGACCTGGTGCGTCCGCCTGCCGACACGGCGGGACTGCTCGTCATCAAGCGCGACATGAAGGATGATTCGGGCCAGGTCATCGGTCACGTGCGGGTCGGTTTCCGCAACACCGCCGTGACCGAGGCGCGCAATCACGTCCTGTTCGCCATCGCCGGCGCCATGCTTGCCGTCCTCGCCGTGGTCGTCGGCTCGCTGATCTGGGCCGCGCGCCATGTGGTGGGCCTGCTCGGGGCCGAGCCGGACGCCGCCGTCGCGGTCGCGGATGCCATCTCCTCCGGGGACCTGACTCGCGAAACCGGGCAGACCGACGGCGGACGGAGCCTCATGGCCGCGCTCGAGCGGATGCAGGCGAATCTGCAGCGGATCGTCGGCGATATCCGGCAGGCTTCGAGTTCGATCCAGGTGTCCAGCAATGAAATCGCGCAAGGGCACCTCGACCTGTCGACCAGGACCGAGCAGCAGGCTTCGAGCCTGGAGGAAACGACGGCGTCGATGGAGGAGATGACCACGACCGTCTCGCAGAACGCCGAAAACGCGAAGAAGGCAAGCACGCTGGCCGCCGGCGCGAGCGACGTCGCGCAGGCCGGCGGAACGGCGGTGCGCAAGGTCGTGCAGACCATGGAAGGCATCTCCGCTTCCTCGAGGAAGATCGCCGACATCATCGGAGTGATCGACAGTATCGCGTTCCAGACCAATATTCTCGCTCTCAACGCGGCGGTGGAGGCGGCACGCGCCGGGGAGCAGGGGCGAGGCTTTGCGGTCGTCGCGTCCGAAGTGCGCAATCTCGCCCAGAAATCGGGCGCGGCAGCGAAGGAGATCAGGGAGCTCATCACCGAATCCGCGGCCAGGGTCGAAACCGGCTCGGAGCAGGTCGTCGAGGCCGGCAAGACGATCGACCAGGTCGTCGGGGCCGTCACCAGCGTGAACAGGCTGATCGCGGATATTTCGTCCGCGTCGCGCGAGCAGGCCGAAGGGGTGTCGCGGGTCAGCGGTACCGTACAGCAGCTCGAGCGGGTGACGCAGCAGAACGCATCCATGGTGGAGGAGGCGACCGCCGCCTCCAGCTCGATGCGCGAGCAGGCCGAGGTGCTGATGAGCGCGGTGAGCAGCTTCAGGCTGCCGGGCAAGATGCAAAAGCAGGCCCGGGCGCCGGCGGAGCCGGCGTATGGCGGGAGCCCTGCGCCGGCATTGGAACAGACCACCGCGGCGTTCCACCCCATCCCCGCACCGAACATGCGGCTGCCCGAACCCGAGAGACAGGGAAAGCCCGGCCGGCAAGGATCCGCCGACAAGAAGGCCGACGGGGAGTGGAAGGAATTCTAGCCCTGGCGCCTCAATATCCTGACCTCACCAAATCGGCTAGAGACGTCTCGATCGAAAAGAGCTCCCACAGCTAGGCTTGGGTGGCCCATGCGGAACCTCGATTGCTACGAAGTTCATCATGGGGTCGTGCTGGTTACCGTGCTTCGGACGAGCCGCCCCAGCAACCAGTTCGTCAAGTCGTTGGTGAACAGATTGTTGGTCACCTTGCTGTAGCCATCGTCGGTGCTCACCATGACACTTGTCGCATTTCCGTAGGCGTCATAGGCCGTCGTGGTGGTTACGGTCGGGAGCGTCGCCCCGCTCACGTCCCTGCGCATTTCCACCGAGCTGGTCAGGTCGCATCGGTGGTACTTCCCCGTACCATAGTCATAACCCAACGCGTTATAGGCCGGGTTGTCCGTCCAGGTGTTGGTCACCTGATCGAGCACCGCACCGGAGCTTTGAGCCTTCACCACTTGCAGCGGCAGACCCTCAAACGGATAGTCCTGGCGGAACGTGGTGGTGACCTTGATGCCGGTCTGCATGCTTGTCACTTCGAGCTTCCTGAATCCAAGAAACCCGCCTCCTAGGAGGTTTGTCTTCGCTCCAGTGTAGAAGTAGCTAGTCGTCACACCTCCGCCGATGCCGTTGTCGGCTGACGCGGAGGACACCACATACAGCGGACTCTGCACGTCCTGCACCGGATATGCCGCTCCAGAATCCTTCGAGTACACTCCGCCGTCATTCAGCGACTTGTACGTGATTCCCACCGTGGAACCCGCCCCGTTAGAAATTGAAGCTACCAGATCAGGGGGCGCCTCATTGTAGACTTGAGCAAGTAAGTACCATCCGTCGTTGGAGCTATTGACAAAAAAGAGCTCCGGTCGACCGTCGCCGTTGGAATCAATGGGCCTGATTCCGGCCGTCGCCTGAGGCGCACCATAGGGGAAACCAAGGAGATTTTGTGCGAACGCGATTTTGCGAAAAGATCCGTCACCATTGCTCAGGGCGAACATATACCAGCGATCAGTACTGCTGTTGAAAAATGCGAGATCGGTTCGACCGTCCTGATTGAAGTCGGCGCCAATGATTGGGAATGTTGACTGTGGCGATCCGTACGGAAATCCCAGGAAGTTTTGACCCTGGGCGGCCTTTGTAAAGGTGCCGTCGCCGTTGCTGAGACCTGGCATCGCCCCGGTATTCCGGACACATTCGATAGGTGGGAAGATGATATCGGAGGTGTCAGATGGGAAGAAGGGCATTTGCGGCGGAGTTCAAGCGTGAGGCAGTGAAGGCGGCGTTGCAGCCTGG
>Ga0210077_1000269_pt1 | contig 21936 bp, 20 predicted proteins | sample RushMan_CattailN_5_FD_185556 | JGI IMG/M metagenome (GOLD analysis project Ga0210077, IMG submission 185556) | Wetland microbial communities from San Francisco Bay, California, USA, that impact long-term carbon sequestration -... | ecosystem: Environmental > Aquatic > Marine > Wetlands ... | reverse complement strand
AAAAGGAGAAAAATACCGCCACAAAAAGCGGGGTAGTGCTAACGAGAGTTACTGAACTGGCGACAGAAGTCAATTTTAAGGAGTGAATCCAAAACATAAAATGAAAGGCCAGAAAACCGCCGGATAACAATGTGAATTGCAAAATTTTGCGATCCCATCGATCCTGCCTCCTGTCATGCCGCAAGAAAAAATACGGCGCAAGAAAAACCACTGCCAGGCTGACTCTGTATGCAGCTATGGAAAGAGATGGTGCATCTGCCATTCTGATCAGTATGGAAGCCACGGAAATAGAGAGAATCCCCACTGATACCAGTGACCATAAGGCAAATGAACTGGGGTGAGCGTCTCGTTTTTCATCATTCATTCCGCTAGACTTTCCTTGTTCAGAAAAAAATCGACGAGCAAACAGAATAAATCGGCACCGATGAAACTCCCTTCAGTCTTGAAAAAGATCTTGACATACAATTCCTCTTTTGATTATACAAAGACGTTTAAGAATTACAATTCTAAGAGGAGGCGTCATCATGCTTAAAAGCCCTTGCAGGGATTGTGATCGATCCAACGAAGACAAGAACAAGTGTTTGGAGAACTGCGAGAAGCTGCGAGAATACCAGGAAATGCTTCTGAAGCAAGGAATTTATGCGACTATGTAGCAAAGGACCTTCACCATTATCTTACAAGCGGCCGTGAAGAGCCGCTTTTTTTGTCCTGACTCAGGCCGGGCAGCGAAAAAGGTCCGTGGTTAGACTGAGAGAAGCCGGAGGATATCCCCATGTATGCTATTTTTCAATCGGGTGGTAAGCAGTACGAAGCCAAACCCGGAACGGTGGTAAAAGTAGAGAAAATACCGGGCGAGATTGGTGACCAGGTGATTCTGGATCAAGTCTTGCTGACGACCGATGGTGACGAAGTCCAGGTAGGGCAGCCCATGGTGCAGGATGTTGTTGTTCAAGGTCGCATCGTGGAGCAGAATCGGCACAAAAAAATAGTTATTTTTAAGCACAAAAGACGCAAAGACTACCGCAAAAAACAAGGCCATAGGCAGCATTATACGGCGGTGCTGATCGAATCGATCAATAAGCAGGGTGAAGAGCAAACACCGGCTGTTTACACAGAAGCAGATGAAACTGCTTAATTCGCTTATGCACTCTGCGCTTACATAACCACCTGAGAAAAAATTATCGCTTTGCCCGTCCAAATAAAGCCCGTTATGTGGATGGACGGTAAATACAGAAGTGGAAGGAGCAAGCAATGGCACACAAGAAAGCAGGAGGAAGCTCCCGCAACGGCAGAGACAGTGCCGGACAGCGTAGAGGGGTTAAGAAATATGGCGGCGAATTTGTTCGCGCAGGGAATATATTGGTTCGGCAACTGGGAACAAAATTCCATGCCGGAAGGAACGTAGGAGTGGGTAAAGATTATACACTGTTTGCTCTGACCGATGGAATAGTTGCTTTTGAATACAAAGACAAAACTCGCCAAAAAATTAGTGTTTACCCGCTTCCCAGTTCTAACTAGTCTGCGCCTGCGCGCCGTCACTGATTAAATTGCTTTCAGATATGGCATCCGGTTCACAGCAGATGGGCGCGTACACTCAACATACCTAGCCTTCATAGCGTAGCAGTTCCGCCGATTCCGAGGAGGAACTGCTATGTTTATCTATTAACTTTCCCCCGGGAAGGCGATTCACGCGATTTGATCCAATGAAACTTTCGTTAATCCTTCTGAATTAATTAAGTTGAACTTTCAGGTGACCGATGCGTTTTGTGGACGAAGTCAAGATTCGACTGGAGGCCGGTAAAGGGGGGCAGGGATGCGTCAGCTTCCGCCGGGAGAAATATGTCCCCCGCGGTGGGCCGGATGGTGGTGATGGCGGCAAAGGTGGGGATATTTATATCCAGGCTTCGGAGCGCAAGCACACCCTCCTCGACTTTCGCTATCGCCATTACTTCAGAGCGCCCTCGGGAAAGCACGGTCAAGGGCAGAACAAGCACGGAAGAAGCGGCGATGATCTAATACTTGAGGTTCCGGTCGGCACGGTCGTAAAGGAGATCGATACTAGAGAAATCATTGCCGATTTGACCAAACCTGGTGAGCGGTGGCTTGCTGCCCGGGGAGGTCCGGGCGGAAAGGGCAATGCGCGTTTTGTCACCTCGACCGTGCGAGTTCCCCGCTTTGCCGAGGAGGGGCATGAGGGGGAACAAAAAGAACTGGTTTTGGAGCTGAAACTTTTGGCGGATGTCGGGTTAGTGGGGTTTCCAAATGCCGGGAAATCTACGTTAATTGCTGCCATATCTGCAGCTCGTCCCAAAATCGCGGACTATCCTTTCACAACTTTGGTACCTAACCTCGGGGTAGTGCAGTATGCCGACTCGCCGCCATTTGTGGTAGCTGACATTCCGGGATTAATTGAAGGGGCTCATCAAGGTGCCGGCTTGGGCACTCGTTTCTTGCGCCATATCGAGAGGACCCGCATCCTGTTGCATGTCATCGACGTTTCACAGATTCCGCTGGAAGATCCCTTGCGACCTTTCAAACAGATTGAAAATGAGTTGGACCGTTATTCCGGTGGAATCAGCCAGAAACCTAGGGTCATTGCTCTGAATAAGATCGACCTGATACAAGATCCTGAAACAATTGAAGAGCTGACCGCAGCCTATCGACAAATAAATTGCCCGGTGATCAGGATTTCGGCTTTGCAGAGGGTGGGACTGCAAGATCTGCTAAAGCTTTTGTTGCAGTTTCTCAACACCTCGGAATAATTTTGGCTTACGCGTTTAATCTGCTTTGTGAATCCGTAAAGAGCCTTTTTATGCAAATTGATTTGCTTTGTTTTCGTATTTTATTGATAAAGTAAAGTTTGAGGCTGAACCGTAACCCCATTCATATTGATTTTTCGGAGCTTGAAAGTGTTGCAGGATTCTGTTGAGCGCAAAGCCATCTTCGATCGATGCCGTCGCCTGATCATAAAAGTTGGCAGTGCCGTGTTGACCGGTCCGCGTGGATTGAATTTGGTCATGATACACCGTTTGAGTGACCAAATCTCAGAGCTCAAGGAAGAGGGCCTCGAAATTGTTATTGTGACCTCCGGAGCGGTGGCATCCGGTGTGAGGAAAGTGGGGCTGACCGAGCGTCCGCGGACTATTCCCCAAAAACAAGCGGCGGCGGCGGTCGGTCAGGGTTTCTTGATGGAGGCTTGGGAGGGGGCTTTTAACAAGTATGAACTGCTGGTTGCGCAGATACTGCTCACCACTGAAGATTTGGCACACCGGCACCGTTATCTTAATGCTCGAAATACCCTGGAAACATTACTGGACTGGGGTATATTGCCCATAATCAACGAAAATGATACCGTGGTTGTCGAAGAAATAAAATTTGGGGACAATGATCGGCTTTCAGCCATGATTGCTGGACTCATCGGGGCCGATCTCGTGATCAATTTAACGGACACCGAAGGGCTCTACGAATGCGATCCCCGCGTGGATGCTTCCGCGAGCCTTATCCCGATAGTGCATGGGGTCGATGCGAAGCTTCTGGCCTGTGCCGGTTCAGCCCCGGGGTCGGTTGGTACCGGTGGGATGCTGACCAAGATCAATGCTGCCAAAAAATGTCTCGCATCCGGGATACCCATGATTATTGCGCCGGGTAAAGAACGCGATGTTATTTTGCGGCTTTTCAACGGTGAAATGCTTGGAACTCTGTTTGTCCCGCAAAAGAGAATCTATCAAGGCAAGAAGCTTTGGCTGGCCAATCTGCCCAAACCCGCCGGCGACATAATTCTAGACAAGGGCGCTGTGCGGGCTTTGAAAGAACATGGAAAGTCTCTTCTCCCCATCGGCATTGCTAAAGTGCGCGGAAGTTTCGGAGTGGGAGCACCAGTGCGCTGTTTGGATGAGGCTGAGGACATTGTCGGGATTGGGCTGAGCAATTATAAGTCCACGGAAATTGAACTGATCAAGGGACATCATACTGAAGATATTGAGAATATTATCGGTTATAAACATTCCGATGAAGTCATTCACAGAAATAATTTTGTACTGACCGGCAATATCGGCGAAATGGAATAAGGATTTAGCATGCGTGAGCAAATTCAGATGTTGGGAAAGCGTGCGCGTGAGGCCGCACACCAAATGGCTAAAGCCGACAGTTCAGTGAAGCAGGAGGCCCTGGAGCAAATGGCTGGGACTCTTGAAAAAGAGCGTGAAGCCATCAATGCAGCCAATGAGATCGACATTCAGGAAGCGCAGCGGAGAGGTTTGCCAAAAGCTAAAGCAGAACGGCTGACGTTAAGCGATAAAGTTGTTAAGGAGATGATTGACGGTTTGCGCCAGGTAGCTATGCTGCCCGATCCGGTGGGTGAGATCACCCGCATGTGGATCAGGCCGAATGGTCTAAGAGTCGGTAAAATGCGTATTCCTCTCGGAGTCATCGGAATCATATACGAGTCCAGACCCAATGTAACTGTTGATGCCGCCGCACTTTGCATAAAGGCCGGTAATGCAGTTGTATTGCGTGGCGGCTCGGAAGCGTTTCATTCCAACAAGTGCCTTGCAGACATGCTGCGCAAGTCACTTGCCGCTGTAAAGCTTCCCGAAACCGCAGTTCAATTTGTGGGTACCACTGACCGGGAAGCGGTTTTAGAAATGCTGAAAATCGAGGAATACATTGATGTGATGATTCCCCGGGGAGGGGAAGAGCTTATTCGGTTTGTGGCGGAAAATGCCCGCATGCCCGTCTTGAAGCATTACAAGGGCGTTTGCCACGTCTATGTGGACGCTAAAGCAGATCCCCTTATGGCTGAGAAAATTTGTTTGAACGCCAAAGTGCAGCGCCCCGGCGTCTGCAATGCCATGGAGACTCTTTTAATCCATAAAGATGTGGCGGATACTTTTCTTCCCAAGGTTGGGAAAACTCTACAGGACGAAGGTGTGGAGATTCGAGGCTGCAGCCGCACCCAGGCATTGCTTGCCGGCTGTTTACCGGCCGACGAACAGGATTGGTATGCTGAGTACTTGGACCTCATATTGGCTGTTCGAGTGGTGGACAGTATGGAACAAGCGGTTCAGCATATCACCAAATACGGATCGCAGCACACAGAAGCAATTGTCACCGACGACTTTTCGACAGCACACCGATTTTTGCAGGAGGTTCAATCATCATTAGTGCTCGTCAATGCATCGACTCGCTTCAATGATGGGTACCAGCTTGGCCTGGGCGCCGAAATCGGTATTTCCACCTCGCGTCTCCATGCGTTTGGCCCCATGGGCGTTGAGGAGTTGACCACTACCAAGTTCATCGCTCTTGGAGATGGCCAATTGCGAACATAACAGCACGCGGAGGAATGACAAATGCCTCGACGTTGGGGGATATTGGGAGGCACCTTTGATCCCGTTCACCTCGGCCATCTGAGGATTGCAGAGGAAGCTTCGGAGGCTCTCGGATTCGATTGCTTTCTCTTTATCCCCGCAGCGGACCCACCTCACAAGCCCAACAAACAAATTACCTCCTTTGAACACCGTTGGCAAATGCTCGAAATGGCTCTGAGCAATAATCCCAAGTTCCAGCTTTCCGACCTGGAGCAAAAGGCATTCGGCAAGTCATATACCGTGGTCACCTTGACCAGGCTCCTGGAGACCTTCTCGGAAGAGACTGACCTGTATTTTCTGGTGGGCATGGACAGTTTCTTGGAACTCGATACTTGGTGGCATTATCGGGAATTGTTTAAACTGGCACGAATTGTGGTTGTTCAGCGACCTGGCTACCCTGAGCAAAAAATGGAAGAATTTTTGCGGCAGAAAATTTCGGCCGACTATAAGCGGGACGATGAAACCGGAGTATTCACTCATCCTTATCTTTTGCCAATTCACCCTATGGAAAACACCTATATGGGAATATCTTCGACTCAAATACGTCGACTTGTAAGCGAGGGTCGATCGATCCGGTATCTGGTTCCTGACGATGTAATGAGTTATATTAGTTTAAATAACCATTATAAGGCTGAAACAAGGTAGACGGCGAATGTTTGTCTTCTCATGAACCACGAACGGAATGTTCCTCAACTTGCTGAAGAAGAGTATAGCAAAGAGTCAAAATGACGGAGAATAAAAAATCTAGAGAAATGAGTGCCCGTGAGAAAGCTATATTGTGCGCTGAGGAAGTTATCGAACACAAAGCCCAGGATTTGGTAGTATTAGATGTTTCCAGACTTTCTTCTTTTGCCGATTATTTTGTGATTTGCAGCGGAAGATCGAGCCGCCAAGTGCAAGGAATAGCAGATAATCTGGAAACCAAGCTGCGGAAGCAAGGTATCAGAGCTGCCGGGGTCGAAGGTTCGCGCGAAGGCCACTGGGTATTAATGGATTATGGCGATGTGATCGTGCACATCTTTTACGAACCTGTTCGACTCTTCTATGACTTGGAAAGCCTCTGGTCGGAGGCGAAGAGATTGAATTTGGAACAACAAAATACCAACTCCGAGCTCAACACTATTTAAGGAAATGTTATGAAAACAAAGACCTTATATAGAAGACGAGGTGGAGTGTTGTCTTTAGTGACGATTCTACTGTGCTGTTTTGTAGTCAATTTTTATCCAAAACCGCATTCGGCATGGGCACTTGATCTCAGCGATGAGAAGGAGCTGGGACGGAAGGTCCTGGAACAAGTTAAACAGCAGATGCCTCTTATTGAAGATGGCGAAATCCTTACATACGTTCAGTCGGTCGGCAACAAAATTGTGAAACAATTGGGAACGACCCTTTATGATTACCAATTTTTTGTTATTGACGCGCCCGACGTGAACGCTTTCGCTGTTCCCGGTGGGTATGTATTTGTATATCGTGGATTGATTGAAATCCTGCACAGTGAGGGAGAGCTGGCAAGTATAATCAGCCATGAATTGGCACACATACAGGCGCGCCATATAGAGCGCCGGATGCAACAGGGCAAGGTGGCCACCATTGCAACACTGGTGGGTGCTTTAGCAAGCGCCTTTCTGGGTCTGCCGGGGAATGCCGCAAGTGCGCTCATGATGGGGACGATGGCGGGTTCCCAGAGCATGCAGTTGAAATACAGTCGCGATAATGAAGAAGAAGCCGACGAACTAGGATTTCGCTATCTCAACGAAGCAGGATACGATCCTTTAGACATGGTGAAGGCCATGCAGGCTTTGGGCAAGAATCGTTTCAACAGCACAGGTGGCGTCCCTTCATACCTGCTCACCCACCCCCTTACAAGCGAGAGAGTTCAATACTTGCAGGTTATGGTGAATAATTACCACAAAGACCACCCGCAAGCGGTTGCGAAAAACTCAGGAAACGATGAAGACTTCGATTTCATGCGAGCAGCACTGGTCAGTGAGTATTCCGATCCCAAAATTGCAGCGCAGCGATTTGAGGCGGAATTGAGGCATGGCCGGGACGCTTCGGCATATGGTCTAGGGCGTCTTTACCTTCGGGAAGGGCAGACAGAAGAGGCGATTACCTATTTGCGTCAGGCTGCAGGTCGTCACCCGGATAGCCCAATGATCTTAAGCACATTGGGTTCAGCCTATTTTCAAACTGGACGATTGGCAGAGGCGCAAAGCGTTCTGCAATCGGCACTGCTGTTGGATCCTTCCTCGACCAGCGCCAGGCTGCGCCTCGCATTGGTGTTCAAGGAATTAGGCAAAAAACAGGAAGCCCTGCAAAACCTCCAGCAAATTGAAAAATTTGCTCCGAGCTTTCCTGAAATTGATTATCATCTCGGTGTCCTGTTGGGCCAGATGAATCAAGTGGGCATGGCCCATTACTATTTGGGACGCTATCATCATCAGAAGAAGGATTTGGATGCAGCATCTTTTCATTACAGGAAAGCCAGGACGCTGCTGAAGGGTGATCCCAAAAAGGTGGCGGAGATCGATGACGAACTGAAAGAAATCGGAAAGGTGAACCGAAAGTTGGTTAGGGAAAAATTCGACAATAACAACCAGCAGAAGCCATTGCCCGGTTTCAGATTCAACGAACATTTCACAATTACAAATCCAAGCATTAGACCTTGACGACTCGTTCAAAGTGGTGCTAGTAAGCTCGCTTACTTGTTTAACCGGCGTGTTTGTTGGTAGCAGCTATGATCAACTGAGCGACAATAGTGCAGAAAGATCTTGGGAGGGGGAAATGAAAGTATTGGTCAGTGACAATCTGGCTGAATCCGGCATCGAAAGACTCAAAAACGTATCTGAGTTGGAGGTGGAAGTAAATACCAGCTTGACTCATGAAGAACTTCTTCAAATTATTAAAGAGTATGATGCGTTGGTCATTCGGAGCGGAACCAAGGTCACTGCGGATATAATCGAAGCAGCCGTAAATTTGAAAGTCATCGCCAGAGCAGGCATCGGCCTGGACAATGTCGACATTGCTGCCGCCAGCAAAAACGGCGTTGTGGTTATGAATACTCCGGAGGGCAATGTCATCACGACCGCCGAACATACGATTGCCATGCTTATGGCCGTCAGTAGGAATATTGCGCAGGCCAGCGCTTCCCTCAAGGCGGGCAAGTGGGAAAAGAAACGGTTTCGGGGCAAGGAGGTTTTCAACAAGATTTTAGGGATTATCGGGGTAGGCCGCATCGGTAGAGTTGTAGCAGATCGTGCCAAGGCCCTCAGGATGAATGTGATCGGCTACGACCCCTACATCAGTTCGGAAGTGATCGATAAACTCGGAATTGAAGGGGTTCCCTTGGACCAATTATTTGCCAAATCCGATTATATAACCGTACATACTCCGATCACACAAGAAACCCGCAACATAATGAATGCGGAAGCCTTCAAGAAGATGAAAAAAGGTGTTTTCATTCTCAACTGCGCTCGCGGTGGGATCGTGAACGAGAAAGATCTGTATGAGGCTATCCAATCAGGTATCGTAGCGGGAGCGGCGTTGGACGTTTTCATGCAGGAACCACCGGTAGACAACCCATTGCTGGGCCTGGAACAGGTGGTGGCGACGCCTCACTTGGGCGCCTCTACCGATGAAGCGCAGGAGAATGTGGCGATAGCCGTAGCAGACCAAGTCATTGATTATTTAATCGGTGGAACTATCCGCAATGCGGCCAATGCACCTAACATCGACGGTGCTGTGTTGGCTCGTTTGAGGCCCTACTTAACATTATCGGAGAAACTTGGAAGCCTGCTCATGCAAATCACGCGAGGGGCCATTGAAGAAATTTCTATTGAATACATTGGCGAGGTTACTTCGCACGAAACCGAACCCCTCACCATCTCAATTCTCAAGGGTATGCTCTCTCCCATTCTCGGCGATATGGTCAATTTTGTGAATGTTCCCATTCACGTCAAGGAAAGGAACATCCGAGTGACGGAATCCACGAGAAGTGAAGCGGAAGATTTTACCAACCTCATAAACGTGTATGTGAAGACATCCGAGGATGAGAATGTGGTATCGGGTACCATTTTCGGCAAGAGAGACCCGCGGCTGGTTCGGATCAACGACTTTCGACTTGAGGCGACGATGGAAGGGCACCTGGTGCTCATTTATAATATCGATACGCCTGGAACCATCGGCGCGATAGGAACTTGTCTTGGCAGGCATCAGATCAACATCTCAAACATGGACGTAGGCCAGGTTTTGGAAAGGGGACAAAATATTATCTTTCTCCGCACTGACACTCCCGTTCCACAACACGTAGTTGATGAACTGCTGGCGATGGAAAATGTAAACGTAGTTCAAGTTTTGGAACTCTGAGCGCAAGGAGAGTAAAGGGATGGAAGAAAAGGACCCAAAAGGATTCACAGTCAAAGACCGACGCAAAGTGTCCATGGAAGACTTAGATCGCGAAACACCGCAAGCAGCATCGCCGGGAAAGCAAGAAGAACAAGGGAGTGGGCAAGAACAAAAGGCTAAAATGAAATTTGAGCAGGCCTCTGAGAAGTGTGACCAGAGAAGCAGCACGCCTCTCCCGGAGGTTTCTTTTGCTACGTTTGTGCTGTCAATGAGTTCTTCTGCTTTGGTTCATTTAGGCGAAATTCCTGACCCTGTATCGCAAAAATCCGAAACCGATCTGGTTATGGCAAAACAAATCATTGATACGATTGGAATGCTGCAGGAAAAAACAAAGGGCAATCTTGATGCGGAAGAGGAGCGGTTAGTCAATACTCTGCTTTACGATTTGCGCTTGCGCTACGTACAAAAATGCAACAAGTAGGTGATTGAGTTGCCAGTCAGAATAAGCATACCGGCAAAAATAAACTTGTGGCTGGAAATATTAGAAAAACGTAGCGATGGGTATCACGAGATTTCCAGCCTCATGTTGCCGATTGGAGTCCATGACCACTTAGAGTTAAAACTGCAGTCAGGAGGCATCGACCTTTACTGCTCTGATGCCGAAATCCCAACTGACCACAACAACTTAGCACACAAAGCAGCGCAGCTCTACCTGGCAAGCTCTGGGAGTGGTGCAGGAATAAACATCCTGTTGGAAAAAAACATTCCGGTAGGAGCCGGGTTGGGTGGAGGCAGCGCGGATGCAGCTGCTGTTTTGCTAGCAATGAACCAACTTTTTGGGAACCGATACACTATACCAGAGTTGTCTGGAATGGCTCATATGTTGGGTGCCGATGTGCCCTTTTTTTTGGGTCAGCGACCGGCGTTGGCAACCGGAATCGGCGAAAAGATCGAGCCTGTGGAAGGCGTTCCACAGTTTCCCATAGTGCTCATCAAGCCACCCATCACAGTATCCACCGGCTGGGTCTACCAAAGATTGAAGTTGACAAGAGGGGTGAGCCGCATTAAAATTTCGTCGTTTTTGACTCGCCCCTGGCAGCTTCGAGATTTCATGGAAAACGATTTGGAATCCGTTACGCTGGACGAATATCCTTTGTTGATTGACATAAAGGAATGGTTGACGGCTCAAGGGGCTGTGGGCACTTTAATGAGTGGAAGCGGCCCCACTGTTTTTGGGATATTTGCTGATGAAAGCCGGGCGAAAAGGGCTGTACAACTGGCAGAAAATAGCTGGGAGAGGTGTTGGGTCATGACTACGAAAACCCAAGCCGAACCCGTTGCCGTTTTTTAGGTAATCGAGCGTTTGGGGTGTCGCCAAGCGGTAAGGCACGGGTCTTTGGAACCCGCATTCGGAGGTTCGAATCCTCCCACCCCAGCCATTTTTTTCCAAGCAGTTGATCGGAGAACCAGGTTCCGATAAAGCCGAGTGATCGAGTTTGAGATCTGGCAGTGCGTAACAAGGCGCTCATAATAATATCGGGTAATTCTAACCCAATGCTGTCACAAAGCGTATGCTCGTTCCTTGGTCTTGCCCTGGGACGGGCTCTGGTAGGGCGATTCAGCGATGGCGAGGTTCGGGTTGAGATTGACCAAAATGTCCGCGGACTGGATGTTTATGTTATTCAGTCATTGTGCCCTCCGGTCAACGAAAACCTGGTAGAACTTTTGGTGCTGATAGATGCATTAAAAAGGGCTTCGGCACGACGGATCAACGTAGTAATCCCTTATTATGGGTATGGGCGCCAGGATCAAAAGGATAAGCCACGCGTTTCTATCACCGCAAAGGTCGTGGCTGATCTTCTGACCGTTGCCGGCCTGAATCGGTTGGTGACTATCGACCTTCATGCCAATCAGATTCAGGGTTTTTTTAATGTTCCGGTAGACCACTTGTACGGAACTGAGGTTTTATTGGAAGATGCAAAGAATAATTTGCGCGGAGAAGATACAGTGGTAGCTCCCGATGCCGGCGGGGTGGAGAGGGCGAGAGTCTTCGCCAAGCGATTGCATGTTGATCTAGCCATTATGGATCATCGGGGAACGGAGGTTTCTCCCTCCTCTTGCATTGTAGGAGACGTGAACGATAGGCCGGTTATTATTCTGGACGACATGGTGGACACTGGGCAAACCCTTGTGCGAACTGCTGAAGCTGCTCAGGCGGCAGGGGCTTCTTCCATCGATGCTTACTGCGTGCATGCGGTCTTATCAGGCGGCGCTCTGCGAAGAATAGAGCGCTCTCCCATAAGGTCTTTGACCGTCACGGATACCATCCCGCACAGTGCGGAAGTAGCTCAAACCAAGAAGCTTCGTACCGTGACCATAGCCCCCCTGCTGGCGGAGGTCATTAGGCGCGTGCACAATGAGGATTCAGTGAGTTCGCTATTTAGATAAAACACTCACAAAAGCACCCGCATGTTGTGAGGTGTTTTGAGTTTTTTGGAGGCGCTTTTAAAATGAATGTAGAGATACTAGCTGAAACGAGAACAAAAACAGGCAAAGGAGCGGCGCGGAATCTGCGCCGTCAGGATAAGGTTCCCGGCGTTGTCTACGGGCCCAAGTCGGAGCCCCTTCCCGTTGCAGTTGCAGACAATGCACTGGAAAAACTGTTGAGAGAGATGGGCGAGGAGAGCAAATTATTAAAGCTGAACGTTGAGGATGGGGGAAACCTGCAGACTCGCCAAGTCTTGATTCGAGAAGTACAGGTTCATCCGGTTCGGCGGCAGTTTCTGCATGTGGACTTTTACGAAGTGCCACTGGATCAACCGATTGTCGTAGAGGTTCCTGTGGAATTGCTGGGTGAGGCAGCCGGCGTGAAAGAAGGGGGACTCCTTAATCTGATCAGGAGGACTCTCGCAGTGCGATGCCTGCCAGGCGATATTCCTGAAAAAGTTCAAATAGACGTCAGTTCGCTTGAGATAGGATCCACCGTTCATGTAGCCGATTTGGTTCAGCAAGTGCCTTTCGAGTTGGCGGATGAGGACCACTTGACGGTTGTAACCATCAACGCTCCGCAAGCAGTTGCAGAACCTGCTGAAGCTGAAGAGGGTGAAGAAGAAACAGAACAAAGTGCAGAGACTGGAGAAGGAGAGGAGGTGACAACCGAATAAGGGGGACATTGGGTTGTGAAACCCAAAACCAGTAGGTGAGTAAATTTGACGGCTTATGGAAGAACAGACTAATATTGTAGCACTATTCGGACTGGGAAATCCCGGAAAAGAATATGCTTTGACACGGCATAATGCTGGGTTCCAGGTTTTAGATCGACTGGGAGAGGCCTTCAGCATCACCCTGCAGCAGCGTAAGTTCAGGGCAAGTTGGGGGACGGGAGTAATTGAAGGGCGTAAGATTTTTCTTTTCAAACCACTCACTTTCATGAATCGAAGCGGTGAGGTGGTAGCAGAAGTTATGAAGTATTTTGGAATTTCAGTTGATCAAATATTGGTGATACACGATGACCTGGATTTGCCTCTCGGACGTATTCGGTTGGTGCCGAGAGGTGGAGCGGGCGGTCATCGTGGTGTGGCATCTATCATCCAACACTTGGGCCACCAGGATTTCTCGCGGATGAAGCTAGGAATAGGAAGACCTGTTAGGGGAGAGGTTGTTGAAAGTTTTGTGTTGCAACTCCCTTATCCAGAAGAAGCACGTGCGTTCCAGGAAATGGTAGTGCGTGGAGTCGAAGCTGTGCAAACGGTCTTATCTACTGGTTTGGAAGCTGCCATGAACCGGTTCAACCGGCATGAGCTGCAGGAGTGAAGGCTTTTTTTTGAGCCCACAAGTTAAAATTTGCACAAAGTAAAGGAGGTTGGAATCTATGTTAGGGTACACGATATACGCACCTGCTCTGGGTTTGGCTGGCTTGATCGTAGCGCTTCTAGTCTACGGATGGATCAAGAAGCAGCCTAATGGTACCGATCGCATGAAAGAAATTGAAGAAATGATTCACGATGGCGCCATGGCGTTCCTCAAAACGGAATACTCCGTATTGCTCATCTTCATTGCGGCCGTGGCTGGATTACTTTATTTCTTCATCAATCATCAAACAGCATACGCCTATCTCTCTGGTGCAGGTTGTTCGATCCTGGCCGGCTACATCGGAATGAGCTCGGCGACAAAAGCCAACAGCAGGACTTCCTGGGCTGCCAACCAGTTCGGACAGGCCAAAGCACTGACGGTTTCCTACTTCGGCGGCGCCGTAATGGGATTGTCTGTAGCAAGTTTAGGTCTGCTGGGCGTCGGAACTTTCTTCTACCTTTACGGTGGCGACCCGATCACAGCCAGCTATATTAACGGTTTCGCAATGGGTGCAAGCTCCATCGCTCTGTTTGCTCGCATGGGTGGTGGCATCTACACCAAGGCAGCAGATGTTGGTGCCGACCTGGTAGGAAAGGTCGAAGCAGGCATTCCCGAAGACGACCCACGCAACCCCGGTGTTATTGCCGACAACGTCGGCGACAACGTCGGTGATATCGCAGGTATGGGCGCAGATATTTTTGAGTCCTATGTAGGGTCTATCATTGCCACCATCGCCATTGCGGCCACCATGTCTGATGAGGCCCTGATGGGGGCCGATCGTCTCGCCTGGATGGCTATGCCTCTGTTGACGGTTATGGCTGGTCTGCTTGCCTCTTTCGTGGGAGTTTTCAGTCTGAAGGCCATGGCTGGTATGTCTCCTCAAGCTGCATTGCGTTACACTACATTTGTGGCTGCCGGTATTTTCGTCGGCCTCACCTATTACTTGAACGTTGCCGTAGCGCTGCCATTTGGCGTTTTTTATGCGGTAATCTCCGGTCTTGTAGCGGGTATCGTTATTGGCTTGCTGGCAGAATACTACACCTCATCCAAACCTGTTTGGAAGATCGCAGGACAGTCTGAAACAGGGCCTGCCACTGTTCTCATTGCTGGTCTGGCTGTAGGTATGGAAAGTACCGCCCTGCCAATACTTGGCATTTGCGCTGCAACCTACTTCGCCTATATTTCGGCAGGCGTGTATGGAATCGGTATCGCGGCGGTTGGCATGCTGGCAACCGTAGGCGCCACCATGACTGTTGATGCATACGGCCCCATTGCCGATAACGCTGGTGGTATTTCCGAAATGGCTGAGCTCGGACCAGAAACTCGGGAAATCACCGACAGCCTTGACGCTCTGGGCAACACCACGGCTGCCATCGGAAAGGGTTTTGCCATTGGCTCTGCGGCCCTCACGGCGGTATCTCTGTTCGTTGCATTCAGCCAGGCTGCCAAACTGGATGTCATCAACATCACTGATCCTTACGTTATTATCGGTGCTTTCATCGGTTCCATCGTGCCCTTTATGGTTGCTGCTCTCACCATGACGGCCGTTGGCGATGCAGCGTTTGATATGGTGGAAGAAATCCGCCGGCAGTTCCGTGAAATCCCCGGATTGATGGAAGGCACGGGCAAACCCGATCCGGCCAAATGCGTGGCCATTGCCACCAAGGGCGCGATTCGCAAAATGATGCTGCCCGGGTTGGTGGGTGTGAGTTCACCGGTGATCGTTGGTTTCTTGATTGGACCACACGCACTCGGTGGTATGCTGTTGGGTGTCACACTTTCCGGTACCTTGATGGCGCTTTTTATGTCTAATGCAGGCGGCGCCTGGGATAACGCCAAAAAATACATTGAAAAAGGTCATTTTGGCGGTAAAGGTTCATCCAACCACAAGGCTGCGGTTGTTGGCGATACCGTAGGCGATCCTTTCAAGGATACCTCGGGACCCAGCATGAACATTCTAATGAAGCTAATCTCGGTTATTTCACTTGTTATCGCACCTCTGCTGATTGTCATGTAGCATTTGACGATTAAGCTTTTGAGGTAAGCCGGTTCTCTTTCGAGAACCGGCTTTTTTTATTTCCATACTCATCCGGGATAATTCTTTGCTTTCACATTTTTTAAGGAACTGCTAAATTAACTAAGCGGGATACTTTAGTTTTCATTGGATCACTTGGAACTTTAATTCACAACCATCACTCGCATAGCACGCCAGCATTTGCGATCTCCTTTGTTTTCCTGGTTTTTTCACGGGACTTTGCATGGTCTGCAGCTAATGGTACAATTAAGTAATTTTTCCAAAAGCTTAAGCAAGCCATGGAATGAATGGAAGCATGGAGGGTATGATGTTTAAAATCGGCGATTTGGCTGTTTATCCCGCCCACGGGGTAGGTAAAATCGAATCCATTGAAAGCAAAAATATTGGAGGCAATAGGCAAGATTTCTACATAATGCGAATTCTGGAAAATGACATGAAGATTATGATCCCTATCCAGAATGCGGAGTCGGTGGGATTGAGAGAGTTGATAGCCTCTCAAGATATTCCCAAAGTATACGATATATTAAAAACCAAAGAAATCGCTGTAAACGGCGGCACATGGAATCGACGTTATCGCGAGTATATGGAGAAGATCAAAACCGGCTCTATTTACGAATTGGCCGAGGTATTGAGAGACTTGACAGTTTTGAAGAATGATAAAGAGCTTTCGTTCGGTGAGCGTAAAATGTTGGATACTGCCAGGGGTCTTCTCCTTAAGGAACTTTCCATTGTATTGGCCATCAGTGAGGATCAAGTAGAAGAAGAAATCATAGATATGTTGAAATAGTTTGTAAAATCTCTCCATGCCCTATCATTCTTATTAGTCGGGTTTTTTCAACCTCTTGTTTTACAGGTACTGCTTGCCTTGGCAAAATTGTTGCCTGTGGCAAGTTGTCCCATAGATTCCCAATGGGAATCGGGAATCGATCAAGCAGTATTCATTTTGCGGTGAGTATTCAGACTAAGAAGAAAGGAGGTGATTAAATTGAGATGGGCTTGGCTTGTCCTTAGAGTACTTTTGTTTGCTATCTGCAGCATTGGCGGCTATCTCATAGCGGCCCAAATGGACACCCTGGCAAGATTTTGGTGGGCGCCCTGGGCAGGCTTGATGGCCGGTGTAATTTTTGCCTTAGCGGCTTTATCCGTTGAGAAACTTATCAAGCACATTCCTCTTAAGGTTATTTTAGGAGGCACTATCGGACTTGTTGTTGGGCTTTCCATTGCCAAACTAATCAGTTTTACTTTCACTGGGCTGGAAAATACCACAATCAGGGTTGCCATCTACGTCATCTTATCTTGCATCATAGGTTACATGGGTATGGTTTTAGGAAGTATTAAAATAGAGGAATTGCGTTTTCCAAATTGGCCGTGGTTTGGGCGCACATCATTTCGTAGCGGCCAGGCGAAAGTCCTTGATACCAGTGTTATTATTGATGGGCGCATTGCGGACATAGTAGAGACGGGCTTTTTGAGCGGAGCTCTGGTGATTCCTGAATTTGTCTTGCAAGAGCTTCAGCATATCGCAGATAGCTCCGATAACACACGTCGTGTTCGAGGTCGTCGAGGGCTTGATGTGATCAGGCGTTTGCAGCAGGAAGACCTGGCTGATGTCCGTATAGAACGCCAGGATTTTGAAAACTTGAGCGATGTGGACGCTAAACTGGTCGCTCTGGCACTGCGGTTGAATGCAAAGATCGTAACCAACGACTATAACTTGTCAAAGGTTGCCGAGGTGCAGGGCATTCGAGTGCTGAATATCAATCAACTGGCTAATGCTCTAAAACCGGTTGTCCTTCCAGGCGAGGTATTACGTCTGCAAATTCTTAAGGAAGGCAAGGAGCAGGGACAGGGAATTGCTTACCTAGAAGATGGAACCATGGTGGTTGTTGAAAACGCCAGCAAATACCTGGGTCGCGAAGTTGAGGTGTCTGTTACGAGTATTCTGCAGACCACCGCCGGCCGCCTGATTTTTACTACAATTAAGGATGGCGAACTGAGCCGGCATCAGCACTGATCCATGTTCCGTGATCGGGCATCGGGTGTTGCACGACGATTAGACATCATCCGATGTCCATCTTGTTCACTTTCTGCAACCGCTGGCATTTCGTTTTCGTCAACCCTGAGCGGTTGACTATGCAAATCGGCCTACAGTATTCGGCGACGAAAAAACTAGAGTGCACGATCCAATCGAATCTTCCAATCAGCCTGAGCACTCCATACTAGCCGGCGAGCAAGACGCCGGACAACGCCTCGACTACTTTCTATGCCGGGCGATCGACCGGTTCTCTCGCAGCCAATTCAAGAAGTTGATTCAAGAGAATCAGGTCCTGGTCAACAACTGCGCGCACAAGCCGAGCTACGAGCTAAAGGCGGGTGACATTATTTTTGTCCGGTTGCCGTCTACAAAACGGAATGAGGAACTTGTTCCAGAAAAAATGCCGTTAGATATTCTGTTTGAAGATGAAGAGATCCTGGTCATCAATAAAGCCGCGGGTATCGTTGTTCACCCGGGTGCCGGTCATGAACAAGGCACTCTGGTACATGGTATTTTGGCCCACTCTCCTAAGCTGGCGATGCAGGGGGCGCCGAAAAGACCAGGAATTGTGCATCGACTCGATCGAGATACATCGGGTGCCATGGTGGTGGCCAAAAGTGAACGAGCCTATCTAAATTTGATCAGACAGTTTAAAGAACATGAGGTGAAGAAAGAGTATTTAGCCCTGGTCTATGGAAGTTTCAGTCGGCAAGAAGGGGATATAAAGGCGCCATTGGGCCGGCATCCGACCGAGCGCAAAAAAGTAGCTGTGCTCCAAAACAAAGGACGGGAAGCGATAACCCGGTGGCAACTGAAAAAGCAGTGGAACGGTGCTATTGCACTTCTGCTGGTGACCATAGAGACCGGGCGGACACACCAAATCCGAGTGCATTTCAGTTACATCAATCACCCGGTAGTTGGTGATCAAACATACGGAGGAGGCAAGAAAAGAGCACGTTCACTCAAACGAAAGGAACTTCAGGATTTATTGCTCGGCGTCGACCGGCAGATGCTGCATGCCTGGCGCCTAGTTTTCTCCCACCCGGTTTCTAAGACGCGTTTATATTTTGAAGCGCCCCTGCCCGATGATTTTAAAGGACTTCTTGAAAGACTCCGTCAAAGCTGCGAGCAAGTTGATTATGCTGCTAACGCATCCTTCTTTCGATGCGACTCTTGAGGGATTCTAACCTCTGCAAAAACTGACTTGTCCGACGGGCTTCTTCATCCTTGTTGATGATGACATGCGGGGTGATGGCAATGATAAGTTCGGTACGCTCGTAAGTATCGCCTCTGGATCCAAACAGTGGTGATATGAGCGGTATATCCTGCAAGAAGGGTATACCACCCTTAGTAAATGTTTTTCGATGCTCAATGATCCCACCGATGACCGCCGTTTGACCGTCTTGGGCCAGAAGAGTCGTTTTGACTTTCCGCTCGCTAAAACCTGGCGAATCGATGTTGGAGAACTGGCCTGCCGGCAGAGGGGTACGTATTGTCTGATCCACTTCCAAACGAACCTGCCCGCTTTCGTTGATGTGAGGGGTTACGTTGAGAATGATACCCGTCTCTTCATATTGAACGGAAGTTACCGTAGTGCCACCCTCAGTTACGCTTGTTCCAGTGGAGATGGGTTGGCGCCCACCCACGGTGATGGAAGCCTCCTGGTTGTCACTGGCAAGTAGGGTCGGAGTGGAAAGGACATTAATATCCGTCAATTCAGCCAGTGCGTTAATGAGAAGTTTCAGATTTGCGGTGTCCCAGAATAAAGCGTATCCATTGAAAGCAGATGTTTTGAGATCAATGTTTGTAAAGTTTGTATCTCCGGATTTTAATCCCTGTTGCACTTGATCGTTTTTAAGATACCACTCCACCCCATATTGGAGGTTCTTATTTAAAGTGATTTCTGCAAGCATGACTTCAATGAGTACGGCCCTTGGCACGATGTCGAGAGCCTCGACAACGTGGCTTATCATGGCATAGTCCGCGGCGTTAGCTCTAATAACAAGTGCATTGTTGACTTCATCGGCTATTATCACAACCTCTCCGGTCAACGTAGTAGATATCGAGATGCCTTCACTAATCTGCGTTTTGGGCTGCTCTCGGGGCGTCGCGGTCGCGCTGACAATTTGTTCTGAAGGTCCTTGCTCTTTCGCCTTGGCGCCCGTCTTAAAGACTTGGTTAAGGATATCGGCCATATCTTTCGCGAGCGCGTTCTTGGCAAAGTATACGTAGACTTGTTCGCCCGTCTCCTGACCGCGCACATCCAGGGCCATCAGCCAACGCTTGGCTGTTTGCAGCACTTCTGGATTTTGGGCCAGAATTAGAACGCCACCATACCTCTCTAGGGGTACAAAGGCTATGTCCGTCTTGAGTCCGCTTTGCTTGAAGATGTCCAATTTACTCATCAACGATTCAAGGCCCTTAACGGCCTCTTCGGGGCTCAGTGCTTGAAGTGGAACAACTTCCATGCCCACTTCACGGAGAATGTTGACGTCCAAACTTCGGAGAATATCTATGATGGTTTTTGCGTTATCCGGTTCTTCGGCAAAAATGATGCTGTTGGTCAAAGGATCTGTGGTGATGGGTCTACCGGGAGTAAGAAACAATTTAATGGTGTTGATGGCTTGTTTGACGTCAACATATCTAAGCCTGTAAATAACAATGACCGGACTGATGCCTCCTTTTTCCTTTTCCACATAAAATGATCCGGCGAATGGCAGGCCGCTGGAGCTGCTTCGTTGAATAGACTGAATATAATAGATGCCGTTGCGAGGTACGATTGAGATATTGCTGGCCTCATAGGCTTTTGTGACCAGTTGCAGCAATTCTTGCTTGGAAAAATCCCCTTCAAGATAGAGGCTGATTCTTCCTTGCAGGGCAGGATCCAGTACATAGTTGAGTTTAAGATAATCGCCGAATATTTGGGCAGTCACTTCGGCAACGTCGGCTTTGTCGTAGTTCAGGATGACCTTCTGCTTTTCTTTTCCCGCAGAAAGATTCTCAGATTCTAATTGGGCGCCGGGAGGTGTAATTAGACCGGTCTTGAGCTGCGCCGGTTTGTTGAGAAAAGTCGGAACATAGGGCTTAGGCTGAACTGTACTGGGTTTAGCATAAGCTGAGGTGTCAAGCGTACTTTTGGCCTTTGTTGGACCGGCCGGAGCTCGGAGTTCGCCTCCAGGCTGGGGAGGGCTTTTGGTTTGACTGGACGCGCAGCTTCCTAAAAAGATTACTAATAGGAGCAATAATAGGGACTTGCCTGCTTTCATAAGTCCGCCTCTTTTGTCTTTGATCTATAGGATAGGATGAAGATCATTTAATCTTTGATCGTCATTCCTGATAATGTGCACCTAATCAATAAGAAATAATCAGCCGCATGACTTTCAAATATGAAGATCGACCCATCTTTTCTAGCCTTTTTCCATCAAGGCCGCAAGGATTACATTGACTACCAGATCGGGGCCCGTTCGACGACGAATGTTTTGAATGTTGATTTCCTGGACCAGTATAGATGCCTGAAAATTCTTGATGCGTTCGAGAAAGTAGTATAAGCCGTCAATATTGGTCATAAAATTAAACCTTATGTGGACTTCCTGATATAGTCCATATTCCTTGCTGGCCAGCACTTGGTAGGTCTTAATGTCAAGTTTTGGTCCGTCCTTTGTTGACAACAAGTCTCCAAGAGAAGCGGCCAGTTGATAGGGATCCGTGCCTTGAAAGAGATGAGTTTGCATTTGTTTCAATTCGACTTCCTGCTTCTGCATGTTTGCTTTTATGCTTTGGGCCTGGTCCAGCTTTTTCTGATATTTGTTAATAAGTTCCTGCTGTTGATCTATTTGAGTCTGGAGAGTGTCTACCTCGGAAGAAAAAGGTGCAAGCCATACAAAGTAAATCGCAAGTAGGGCCATCAAAGTAATTAGTACGGCCAAAAAAGATAGACGGTATCTCTTCAGTTCAATCCAAGAGGATGGGAGAAACGACATATTTACTCACTGTTTTGGTCTATTGTTTCATTATCGTCACCTGGAGGAGGCATCAACACCGTAGTCTCATTGTCATCCAAAGGTGCCCCTATGTGCGTTCCCGGCACCCCCTTTTGTGGTTCCGGTGGAGGCGCTGGAGGGGCAGGCTCCGTTACACTTTGACCTTTCTGTGGTATCTCCACCACACCTCCTTCCAGGGGAATTGTCTCAAGAGTCTTTTTCAAAGCACCCACATCAAGCTTCATTTGCAAATTAAACCGCTCTTTGTCGCTTGAAGGATTGCGAGTTACAGGAGAAGCGAAGCGGACATCCTCGAACCCTTTT
>Ga0210077_1000268_pt1 | contig 21957 bp, 19 predicted proteins | sample RushMan_CattailN_5_FD_185556 | JGI IMG/M metagenome (GOLD analysis project Ga0210077, IMG submission 185556) | Wetland microbial communities from San Francisco Bay, California, USA, that impact long-term carbon sequestration -... | ecosystem: Environmental > Aquatic > Marine > Wetlands ... | reverse complement strand
CATGAGCCTAATAGAAGCCATAAAAGACTAGTCTGGCGCTTTCAGACCTTTATAAGTTATTTTTAGTTCAGTTTTCTGCGGTTTTCTTGGTGAGTTTCTTCGTTTCCTTGTAGGAGCGGGCGCAGTGCATGCAGCAGAACGCGGTTTCTTTGCCGCCTATGACTTCTCGGTAGGCTCCTTCGTAGACTTTGCAGCCGCAGTGGGCGCAGACGTAGAGGCTGGGTTCGATGGCGATTGAGACGAGGTCTGCGAAGCGTTTGAAAAGACCCGTGCAGAGTTCCCTGCCTTCAGGGGTGAGTTCGAAGACTTTGCGCTTTTTCTCGCCCACAGGCTTGACGGTGTGCTTCACTAACCCTTTTTCTTCCAGTTGCTGGAGGAAGGGGTAGACGAGGCTTGGGCTTACTTCTTTCTTGACGCGGTTTTTGAAGCGGCTGATTATTTGGTAGCCGTGGGCTGGTCCTTCGTAGAGTATGGTGAGTATGTAGAAGCGTGAGAAGTCTGAGATGAGTTCGTCTATGTTTTCGGTTGGCATTGATGTATTTTCTGGTTCGGCGGGGATTTAAATGTTTTTGAGATATATCTTTAAAAGACACGTGGCACCGCACAAATTAATAAACCCCTAAACACCAAAATAGCACTACACGAAGGCGAAAACATGCAAGTTTTTCACTACGACACCGTAAAAGCCCAAGACGCCGAAGAAGGCGCCACCAAAACCACGATACGCTGGCTCATCACCAAAGAAATGGGCGCCCAAAACTTCGCCATGAGACTATTCGAAATGGAACCTGGCGGACACAGCCCCCTACACACGCACCCATGGGAACACGAAGTCTTCATACTTGAAGGCGAAGGACACCTATTCGACGGCTCCAAAGCAGTGCCCTTCAGCGCTGGCGATGTCGTTTTCATCCCAGGCAACGAGCAGCACCAATTCAAGAACACTGGGCAAAAGGTTCTCAGGTTCCTCTGCCTCATACCATACATGAAGGAATAACGCAATACTTTTTCCCATCTAATCAGGCAGTCTCCATTCAAGGGGTTTCGTTAAAAATATATGCTAGTGGCTACATCTAACTCTGGGTTCCCTGAAGGTAATGCCCTTTGAAGTACGACGTAATCATAGTCGGTGCGGGTCCAGCAGGCATTTTTTCAGCACTCGAGCTAACAGAAAAAAACAACCTCAACGTGCTCATCCTCGACCGAGGTGCAGACATAGACCAGCGCAAGTGCCCTTCAAGCCGCGGTTTCGAGTGTCGCCATTGCGAGCCGTGTTCGGTTCTCTCAGGCTGGGGCGGTGCGGGCGCCTACAGTGACGGCAAACTCACCTTGTCCACTGAGGTGGGCGGCTGGCTTAACCAGTATGTTTCTGAGAAAGAGCTCAGGGCGCTTGTTGGCTACGTTGACAGCGTCTACTTGAAGTATGGCGCAAGCGAGCAGGTCTACGGCGGAGACGCCGAAGCGGTGGATGAAATCGAACGCCAAGCCTCCCTTGCCGGGTTGAAGCTTATCAGGCAGGAAGTCCGCCACATGGGCACGGAAAAATGCGCCGACACCCTTCGCATGATGCGGAAAGAACTCAACAGCAAAATCACGTTCCAGCCCAAAACAGACGTTAAAGGGCTCATGTTTGAGAATCACACGGTCAAGGGCGTTGAGACCGTAAAGGGCGAGAAAATCGAAGGCAAGTACGTGATAATCGCGCCTGGCAGAAGCGGCGCCGAGTGGCTGCAAACCGAAGCTCAAATCCGCGGCTTACGAACCGTCAACAACCCCGTTGACATCGGCGTCAGAGTTGAGCTTCTAGCATCCGTCATGGAAAAGTTAACCAAAGCGCTGTATGAGCCTAAGCTTGTTTACTACTCGAAGCTTTTTGACGACCAAGTGCGCACATTCTGCGTCTCACCTTACGGCGAAGTCACCACCGAATCCTACGACGGCGTCCTAACCGTTAACGGGCAGAGCTACGCCGAGCGCAAAACCGAAAACACCAACTTCGCCATCCTCGTCAGCACCTCATTCACCGAACCCTTCAAAGAACCGATAGCTTACGGCAAATACGTGGCCCGACTCTCAAACCTCCTAAGCGGCGGCGTCATGGTGCAGCGGCTCGGCGACTTGGTTTCGGGACGCCGCTCCACTCCTGAACGCCTTGCCCGAAGCGTGGTGGAGCCCACGTTGAAGAACGCGACGCCCGGAGACCTGAGCTTCGTGTTGCCTTACCGCTACTTATCCGACATACGAGAGATGCTTCAAGCCTTAGATATAATTGCGCCCGGCATCCACTCCAGAGACACGCTGCTATACGGCATCGAAGTGAAATTCTACTCTTCCCACCTTCAGCTGAGCAACGTTTTGGAGACGAAGATTCAGAACATGTTCACCATTGGCGATGGCGCAGGCGTCACCAGAGGCTTAGTCCAGGCTTCAGCGTCAGGCATCATAGTGGCGCGTGAGATATTGAAGAGGGCGAAAGCGAAGGCATAAACTCATGGTTGTGGCTCAGGAAATCAGGTGCTCCCACTGCGGCGCGCCCGTCGCTTTTCAACCTGGCGAGATAGTAGCCACCTGCAAGTACTGCGGATTCACCACAGTCATAGAAACCGGAGAAGCCTTCAATTTTGAACATTCACTTTTGCTAAACAAGTTTGATGAGAAGCAGATTGAGGAGTCTATCCGCGACTGGATGCGCTCCGGCTTCATGAAACCCTCAGACCTCGCCAAAAAATCAAAAATCACTGAGAAAAACCTGACTTACCTGCCCTTCTGGGTTGTCTCAGTCCAAGCCACCAGCAGCTACAAGGGCATATTCGAGCGCATAGCCCCGCCCATCGTGAAGGAAGGCAAAATCGAGAAAGAATACAACTGGCTGGTTCTAGCGCGGGAAGCGTCTGGGTTCCCAACCCGAGAGTATGATGTTCCGTTGGAAGGCAAGATTCCCTACGACTTCCGAAGGATTGAGGGTTTCGCAAAAGTCCTAAACAGCGAAATCGACAGGGACGAAGCTGCGGAGCTTGCCAAGCAGCAGATTGACGCGCATCACCGGTTCCTCCTCAAGAGTGACGTGGACAAAATCGTTGAGATGCAAACCACGTACAACGTGACGCAGGTGGTCTACTTGCACGCGCCCATCTGGTTCATCAAGTACGAGTACAAAGGCAACACCTACCAGCTAATACTTGACGGCGCGACAGGTGACACTTTGAAAGGCGATATACCTGCGGCTAAGTTCTAGTTTGGTTTAAATAAACTTTAAAAGCGCCCTTTAATGTATAACCGAATGGGAAGAGGTGGAGATGAAATGAGCGAGAAAAAAGATGCTTACGCGGAAGCGAAAAACCAGATGCGCCTTGGCGAGCGCATTATGGCGGCAATCCCTGGATTCCGAGGTTACAAGGAGAAGGAGTTGCGCCGCGAGTCTGACAAGCTTATCCGAAATCACCTGTACCGTGAACTTTCAGAATCGAAGAGTGATTTGAAAACGGTGTTTCAGAAGCTGACTGACCGCCGCTACTTCGACGTTTTAACGGACATGGACCGCTTAATGGCGAAGATGGACCGCGTGGTCGAAAAAGTCAATCATGCTTCTTACGGTTACTCGGGCTTCTTCGACGTGGTCAAGGTGCGAGAAGAGGCGCTGGACAGGATGATTGACTTCGACAACAAACTCGTCGATGAAATTAACAACTTCGACGCTGCGGTGGAGGCTTTCAAATCCGAAATCGCAAGCGGAGAAACCAAGAACGCGAAAGACCAGATACAGAGCATAACTGACAAGTTGGAAGCGTTCGAGGAAACTTTTGATAAGAGAGGAGAAGTAATATTAGGAGTGACCTAAAATGCCGCAAGTTATAGAATGGACAAACGTTGGCGCCGACGACATAGTCTGGCGATACCCGAACGAAGACATAACGTGGGGCGCCCAGCTCATAATACATGAGTACGAGATGGCAGTGTTCTTCAGAGACGGCAAAGCCTACGACGTCTTCGGTCCTGGCAGGCATACGCTTACAACGCTGAATCTGCCGTTGCTGACTGGGATTCTCAGGCGTCTCGCTGGTTTCGGTCAAACGCCGTTTAAAGCCACTGTTATCTTTATTTCCACGAAGGTTTTTCAGGGCAAGTATGGCGCTCGCGCGCAGACAACGGAGCTTGCGCCGCTTCAAGTGTTCGGTGGCTACTGGTTCAAAATCGAGGACGCCTCGCTGTTCGTGAACGAGGTTATCGGCGGACAAAAAATCTACACGAGCGGGGACATCAACAATTTCCTGCGGGGTTTCCTGAACGAGAAACTTATCGATGAGCTTTCACACTACGACCTAATCACCGTCTTCACCCGTCTTGATGAGACTTCGGTTATCGTGAAGAACTCGGTAGCCGACTACTTCAAACGCTTAGGCATAGAGCTTACCGACCTGCGCTTCGAAGGCATAGACACCACGCCCGAATACCGCGAGAGGCTGTTCTGGCTGAAAACAGGCAAGACAGCGCCCGACGAGGTCCTGCGCATGGAAACCGTGAAAAGCGCCGCTGAATCCCTCGGAAAATCAGGAGGCGGAGGCGCAGGATTAGGCACAGGCATGGTGCTCATACCGCAGATAATGACGCCCACAGGTCCAACACAGGCGCCCGCTGCTGCCTTGGTGATTTGCCCCAAATGCGGCGCGCACGTTCCAGCAACGTCGAAGTTCTGTCCTGAATGCGGAACACAGCTTACGCCTCCGTCGGCTGGCGCGATTAACTGTCCGAAGTGCGGCAAATCAATTCCTGCAAACTCGAAGTTCTGTCCCGAGTGCGGCGCGCAGCTTTCCTCTTAGGAGGCGTGTTATGGCTCAAAGCAATCGTGACCTGCTGTCCATCGGTGCGTTTCTCATCGTCATAGTAGTCGCGATACTGCTTTATGCTGCGAACCTTATCAGCCTCGGCTTAGTCATTCCCGTGATTCTGGTGATTTCAGGCTGCGGCGCACTGGTTTTAGCAGGCATCAGGGCTTCGAACCCGCAGAAGTACGAGCGCGGCGCTTTCAGCACTATGGGCTTAGGCTTGCTGCTGATTGCGGTTGGCGGAGGCTGGTTCCTGTTCTCAGTCAATCTGGCACTTTACGGGTTGGCACTCATACTCCTTGTAATCGCCGCCATAGCCATAGCCGCGGCTTTAAGGCGAAAATAGCCCTCTTTTCTTTCTAAACGTTTTTTTATTCCGTCACGCAGTCATTGTTGCAGAGGCTAAACGGTAATGGGCGAAAAGATTGTCGGACACGGCACATGGTACGACATGATGGCGCAGAAAGTGGTCAAGCGAGAGCGGAAACTGGAAAGAAGCCTTGACCGAGTCAGAACCGAAATGGGTCTGGGTGCCTCCGGTTTTCCCCACATAGGAAGCCTCGGCGACGCCTCGCGCTCATATGCCGTGACGCTTGCGTTGAAGGAGATGGGCTTCAACTCGGAGCTGGTGGCTTACTGCGACGACAAAGACGGCTTAAGGAAAGTTCCCGCGGGACTGCCAAAATCCCTTGAGAAGTACCTTGGGTTTCCAGTGTCCAACATCCCCGACCCTTTCGGATGCCACGAGAGCTACGGCAAGCACATGAGTTCGCTGCTGCTGGAGGCTTTGGACGAGTGTGGCATTGAGTACAGTTACATGTCGGCGAAGGAAGTTTACGAGAAAGGGTTGCTGCGCGAAGAAACCCGCACCATACTCTTGAACGCCCAGAAGGTAGGCGAAATCGTCAAGGAAGAGGTGGGGCAGGAGCGGTACACTGAGGTTCTGCCATTCTTCCCCGTCTGCGAGAAGTGCGGTCGAATCTACACCACTCAGGCATTGGAGTTTTTCCCCCAAACCGACAAGGTCGCATACCAGTGCGAAGGCTTGGAAATCAGGGGCAAACGAATCGAAGGCTGCGGGCACAAGGGCGAAGCAAGCATCGGCGGCGGCAAACTCAGCTGGAAAGGCGAATTCGCAGCGCGGTGGAAAGCGCTGGACATACGGTTCGAAGCTTTCGGCAAGGACATCGCCGACTCGGTGCGCATAAACGACCGCATATGCCGCGAAATCCTGTGTTATGAGCCGCCGTCTCACGCGAGGTACGAGATGTTTCTGGACAAGGGCGGAAAGAAAATCTCCAAGTCATCAGGCAACGTCTTCACTCCGCAAGTGTGGTTCCAGTATGGGTCACCGCAGTCGCTGCTTCTGCTGATGCTGAAGCGGTTCGTGGGCACGCGCACGCTGGACGTTTCAGACATCCCTGTTTACATGAACGAGTTGGATGCTCTGGAGGACGTGTACTTCGGCAAGAAGTCCGTGAAGGATGAGAAGGAACGCATGAAGCTGCGCGGCTTGTACGAGTACTGCTGGGTCATGAAGCCTCCTGCCAAACCAAGCATCCATGTCCCATACAACCTGATGGCTTTCTTAGTGAAGATGGCGCCGAAAGACAACACGGAAGACTTCATAGCGGAAAAGCTTCAAAACTACGGCTACCTGCCGAAAAACCAAGTTGTTAACGCTGGCTTGAAAAAGCGAATAGAATACGCGTCTAACTGGGTCAAAGACTTCGAAGAAATCAAAGAAACACAGGTCAGCCTCTCGGATGAGGAGAAGAAAGCTATCTTAGCTCTTGTGGACGTCTTGGAAAACGAAGCCGACCCAGACAAGATTCAAAACGCAATATTCAACGCCGCAAAAAGTAACGGGGTTCAGCCTCGAGCTTTCTTCAGAACCCTCTACGCAGTTCTTTTGGGTGCCCCGCAGGGACCAAGACTTGGTCCATACATGTTGGCTATGGGCAAGCAGAACGTTATTGCCGCCCTGGAAAGGACATTGGAGAAAAAATAGCTTGATTATAGACATGTTTTTCTTGCGCTCGGAGCATAATTGCCCAGTCGGGTGGTTGTCTACGCATTTTTGCTTGCGTAAACTCTATTCGATTTATTGTCTGCCTTGTTTGTGTGCGTTTTGTTTCTAAGAGTTCTTAGTTTTATAGCAAAATTTAACAATTTACGCCTTAAAATTTGCAAAAAAGATTTAGTTTTTTGTCGTATTCGGAATAGATTGCAAAATCTTATAAGTTTACTATAACAAAATAATTTTTCACCAAATGTGGAGGAAAAAGGAAATGAATATCAAATTCTCGACTGCGGTGGCAATCGTCATAGTATTATTGATGGCTTCTATCATGTTGACATCTGACAAGCCCGTTGCAGCTCAATACTACGATACCGGTGGACAATATCACTCTACGATGGGTGGACCAGTGCCGAATGGAGTTACGCCCGACGTAACCATACCAACACAAGCGTTCCTCGCCGCTACGCCTAACCCCGTCGGCGTCAACCAACCAATACTAGTTAATGTATGGATCACACCTGCGCTTGACGTAAGCCGATACCACACCGGATACACTGTGACAATCACGAAGCCGAACGGAGACACAGAAACAAAAACCATGAATTCATATTATGCCGACTCAACAGCATGGTTCAACTACATACCAAAAGAAACAGGGACATACAAATTCCAGTTCAGCTTCGCAGGCGACTACTACGCGCCTGGAATCTACACTGAAAACGAAGGCGCAGTCATGCTGTTCGGCGCGCCCAGCACAAACGTGACCTTCACGCAGTCAATGTACTATGAACCATCCTCAACCTCTGTAACATCAATCACGGTGCAGGAAGAGCCTGTCGCGGGCTGGCCTGCATCGCCATTGCCCACTGATTATTGGACTCGTCCAATCTCGCCTGAGAACAGAGAATGGTGGCTAATCGCAGGCAACTTTCCAGCTATCGGTCAAGTAGGCGGAGGCGAAGGTTGGCCAGCGGGCACGAATCCATATCCGATAAGCGCTTATTCTTTCGTTCCATACGTTCAGGCACCTGACACCGCTCACGTCGTTTGGAAAATGCAAATAGGCGATGCAGGTCTGCTTGGCGGCACTCACTATACCAGATCAATTCTCGGGGGCGGCTTTGGGGCGGGGCCCTCAGTAATTTACAATGGAAGAGCATATCAACAAATGTCACTCGGCGGGCAAAGCAACCTCTTAGAATGCTACGATATTAGAACTGGCGAAGTGTACTGGCAAATTCCAAATCCTATCCCGTCGTTTAGCATGTTTGGCTTCTTTTTCACCGGTTCACTCTACATCTCATACTCTGAAGGCATAACAGAAGTACCCGGGGGCAGCGCGTCTTCAATGGGTGCAGGAGTGTCTCTTGTCTCAATAGGCGACAACTTGGTGAAGATTGACCCGTTCAGCGGAGCAGTAACTTTAAACGTAACAGGCATGTCAGGCACTCTCTATAAGGACCCATACGTGCTTAGCGTGCAGACCATCGGAAACCCATACTACCCATACGGAGGCGGCGAGCCACCATCATACCGCTTGATAAACTGGAGCATAGCAGGGTCTGACGCTAACTTCGCTGACAGAGTATTAAGCAACATTTCATGGCCGATAGGCAGCTTACCATCAACAACCGACTTCAACGCAGGGGTGGCAGTTTCTGTAGGAGTCATAACTCCACCTACCGGAACCACAGAGGCTCTTGGGACAAGTTTGGCTGCGTACAGTCTCACGACAGGTGGGAAGTTATGGAACTTAACGGACACCGATATACCGTACTGCAATGGCATGGTTTCAATAGCCGACCATGGAAAAATCGCGGTGTTGATGCTGGGAAAAGGTTATTGGAAGGCATGGGACCTACTGACAGGTAAGCCTGCTTGGACTAGTGATGTGATGGCTTATCCGTGGGGAACAGCCGCCTTTGGAGATTACGGCCAGCAGTCGGCCTATGGTCTGCTCTACAGAGAATCTTACGACGGCGTTTACGCATTCAACTGGACCACCGGCAAGATAGCCTGGCACTTCATGGCTCCGTCAGTGCCTTTTGAAACAGGCTACAGCGGCAACTACTCTTTCAACGGCGGAGGATTCGTTGCTGACGGAAAACTCTACACATACAATACCGAGCACACGGCAACGAACCCAATCACCCGCGGCTGGCGGCTGTTCTGTATCAACGCCACTACAGGTGAAGGCATATGGAACATAACCGGTTCCATGACGCCGATGGCCCTTGCAGACGGGTATCTCGCAGCAAGCAACGGCTATGACGGCTACATGTACATCTTTGGCAAGGGCAAAAGCGAAACCACCATCCAAGCACCATTGACAGCCATAACAGAGGGGGAAAGCGTCGTGCTAACAGGCACGGTTATGGACGTGTCTCCGGGACAGCCGGGAACGCCATGCGTGTCTAAAGATTCGATGAGCGCGTGGATGGAGTACCTGCACATGCAGAAGGAAATGCCAGCCAACACCACTGGCGTTACAGTCTCGCTGGACACCATTGACCCCAACAATAACTTTGTTCACATAGGAAACGTCACCACCGACATGAGCGGAATGTTCAAGAAGCTGTGGCAGCCGGAGGTTCCAGGCGAATACACGGTATTCGCAACATTCAAGGGAGACGACTCATACGGCAGCTCCTACGCCGAAACCGCAGTAGGTGTGGTACCAGCACCTCAACCAACCGCTGCACCAACCCCAACACCCATGCCTATGTCTGAATTGTACTTCTTGCCTGCCGTGACTGGCATGGTAATCGCGATTGCTGTTGTCGGCGCCGTTCTGGTGTTGCTGCTCAGAAAACGACCATAAAGGCACAGGAAGAACACACACAACACTTTCCTTCTTTTTTTTAATATCTTTGAAACCGAGCATTCAGGGCTCTTGAAGTCTCCAGCAAACCTTTTAATCTGATGAAAGGGGTAATCTCGTTGCAGGGGCCCGTAGTCTAGTACGGAATGTTTCCGTACAGGTCATAACTCCACACGGTTTTTCGCGGCACATCTTCCCTTTTTCTTTTTTTTCCCACTTCTTCATGCCTGCGAGGCTGAGAGCAAAGCTTGAGTGAGGGCCAGCCAGTCTCGATTGTTCAGCCTAAGAATTTGATTTGTAATTTTCGTGCTCCCAACTTGGAGCAGTTTCAGCGTTGGAAGGTTTATGTTCAGTGGGCGAAAGATAACGGCATGGATGTCTGTCACCTGACGCTTAGCTTGACTGATTCTTTCATGAAGGGGGTAGAAGGCGTATCTCAGGTCCGCAACGGAAATCAGGTTGTGAATATTCAGCAGAATAATGTTTTTCAGTATCAGGTTTCTAAGCCTCGCAGAGAACCGTATGATCTGAGTTGTGTGAGAAAGGAGTTTCAGAGAACATTTAGTAGTGTTCTTTTTGAAGCTTATGTTCTTAATAAGACGCGAGATTTAACGCGAGAATTCAGTTATCGAGACTTTTTAGAGCTTAAGCATGACGTTTTTCGGCGAATTATATTGCGTTTGAGGCGTAAGGGCAAAATTGTGGCTAATCCTCAACGCACCGTGCCGAGATTCTACTTCTTAGCTGAGAGAATCAGCGAATACTCGCCAGATAGGAGAACAACAGAGTAAAACAAATGTTCAGAAAGAGAGAATGCTGAAGGAATGCCCTAATCCATTGAGGTTTTTTTCTTAGTTAGTATTGAGTCGTTCATCTTGGAGTGTTTGAAGTTTAGGACTTTGATATGCGTTGTGCACTATGTATTTAGTGCGTTATGTGTATGGAACGGTGGGCGGTTTTGTGGGGATGTGGAACCTCTTTCTGAGTTTGTATACGTTTGACAATAAACTATATATATTGACAAAAGTATATTGTGTGATATGGGCTATGAATCTTCAGTACCGCAAAAAATACTAGAGTGCATCAGTGACAAACAGATAGTTTCCATAGGAGACATTGCGCAGATATTCGGGTTGAAACCCACAACCGCAAAGATCTACTTGAGTCGGCTTGCGCAGACAGGGGCAATCAAGAATGTCGGAAGGGGCCTCTACCAAATCGGAAAAGGCGAGACAGTAGTTATGCGGCCTTCTCCGGAAGTCGCCAAGATAGCAAGCGAGCTTCGAGAAGCTTTTCCGATGGCGAAGTTTGCTATCTGGTCTTTGCAGATGCTTTCTGCCTATTCGCATTACATGATTGGAAAAGACCTCATATTTATTGAAACAACAAAGATGTTGTCTGCAAGCATGCGCGATATGCTCGCGTCTAAAGGATATCGAACAGTATTGAAGCCTGGAAAAAGAGATTTCCAAGAATATGCGTACTATCCTGAAAGACCAATATTCATTATGGAGCGAAAGGAACAGTATGGACTCATAATGTTTGAGGGTAATTTGATTCCAACTCCAGAGCGCCTGTGGGCGGATGTCTTCTACTTAGTCACTAGGAAGAACTTGACTTTTGATCCTTTTGAGCTTGGGGTTACTTTTTCAGCCATGGTTGATCGTGAAGGAATAAACTTTAGCAGGCTGCTAAGGTATTCTGAGCGCCGAGGAATCTTTAGAGAGATATTGATCTTCCTATACGAATTAATGAAATCCAACTCAAAAGTGGGAAAACAAATTACCGAAAATATTCTGTTAGGCAGACGTAAAACTCTTAACACAATCACATCCATGGTTGAAGGGGCTAGAAGAAATGATTGACACGAGTAAGACTGTTGGAACGGCTGAAACTTTTGATCCGGAGAAGATTAGAACTTTGCTTTCTCAAGGCGTCATCAATAACGTCGCTAATTTGGAGAAGGCGATTTTCAGTCTCGAATACTTGGGGCAACTGCAAGAAGAGGGGCTGGATTTCATTTTTAAGGGTGGCTCTGCAATACAGGTGGTTCTGCGGGGCAAATGGACGAGGTTAAGCGTAGACGCGGATATTTGCTCCAGCATGTCTGAAGAAGAGTTAATTGAGGTTTTTAATAAAATTCATGAAGAATTTAAAGAGGAGTTTTTCTCTTTTAGACCGAGAGAACGAGAAGTTCAGGGAGTTATTCCCTTCTATCATTACAGCATAGGGGTTCCAGCAATTACTGAGGCTGACGTAAAGCGGACTTTTCTGCTTGATGTTATGGGGGTTAAGCCTAGGTACCCTGTGGAACAAGTTGAGCTTAAGACTTCGTTTTATGATTCGTCTGTGAGAGTTTTTGTTCCAACTGTGGGCGCTCTTCTTGGTGATAAGCTTTCCACAATTGGACCTAGAACGATGGGGCGGCGTTTGGTTGATTCGAGAAATGGCCTTGAATATGCGAAACATTTCTATGACATAAAAAATTTGCAGGAAGCTGGTTTCAGCGTGGAGGATTGCGGTAAAGCGTTTCATGAGGCAATCGAGATGCAGCGGAGGATTCGCGGTGCGGACTTTTCTGTGTTGGAGTGTTGTGAGGATATGTTGTTTACATGTCAAGTGGCGAGTTTACCTCAGCAAACTGGTGAAGAGTTGATTCAGAGACTGCGGGGCGATCAGCGATCTCGGGCTTTATTGGAGTTTAGAATACTGAGGGATGGTTTAGCTCGGTTTCGTCCGTTTCTGGTTCGGGGGTTAACTTACACTTGGGATGAATTGAGGTATTGCGCTTCATTGACGGCGTTATTGACCAAAATGGTGCAGCTGGGTCTATCAGGGGAGAAAGTGAAGGAAATTCTGGGGTCAGACACACCTGCCAAGAGAGAGGAGATTGAACCGATTATCTCGAGAATTGAAGGTATTCCCGGAAAAGATCGCTGGTTTATACAATTGGATGAAATAGTGAACTTTCCAAGGTTATTGAAGACTTGGTATGCTTACTTTTTCTTGGGTGAACTTAGCTGAAAAATTTGAATAGAGGAGATCTATCCATAACTGAGACTGCATCGAATCTTCAGTGGCGGCGGTCGCCTCTGTCAGAATCCCGTTGACAGGCCATTTATAAACGGCTTGTCAATGCGCTTCCAGGCTTTTTATTAACACCTTAAAGCTAATCTGGTGGAAGTAGTGCGGATGAAATCAGAGCGCACTACTTCTACCCCCTGAGAAAAACATTCGGGGTGAACTGGAGAAGAAGAAAAACATCTTTTTTGGGGGAAAAGCCGTGTTCTTCTCCTTTCAGAGGCTATGTTCACCGATATCAGTAATTCAGATGAGCCCATCTGCGACTCGTTTGTCCAACTATAGCTTTTGGGAGCCCCCTATCCCCCTACCTTTTTTCCAAGAGTCCATCCTGCCTTAGTCGAGCGGTGTCAACGCGAATAGACTACTTACCTAAAGATTGTGCACAATTAGAAGAACAACAACAAGTGTATTTTTTCTGTTGTTGTTCTACCAGTAACTAGGCTATTAAGAGAAGAAGAAGCGAGAAAAAACATGCCTTCTTCTTCTACAACAACCCTGAAGTTAGCCGTGTCTAGCTGAAAGAAGAAGACAATAATGCGTGTGCAGAAGCAGTTGTCTTCTTCTTTTAACTGGGCTGGGAGTTGATTCAGCTTCGTTTTATGAAAGAAGAAAAATTGGACGTGGTGAGATTGTTTTTTCTTCTTCAACAAGGATTCAGCTTACTTTCCTTTTGAATTGGGCAGTCATGGGGAAGGCTTTAGATGGAAATAATGGAGCACATGTTGGAAAAAAGGATTCTTTTTTTCTATAGCACTTGGCAATAAGCCTACCGGTAAAATAAGAAAGCCTTAGCTTACATGTCTTTTCAAGTCCAATCCACAGAATCCACAGGATACTTTATATAACAAGAACGCGGATAATCAACCACATGAGAAAGGAGGAATTAAGACGCCTAAAAATGTAACTGTATATCTTCCAGATGACACTGCTGCAAAAATGGAGAAATACCCAGAAGTAAACTGGTCAGAAATCTGCCGGAAAGCAGTAAACGACTATGTAGACACTCGCAGCCACTTGGACTTAGGACCTATACTTGAGAAACTTAAAGCGGAACATAACGAAGCCTACAAGCAAGGTCAAATATTCTTTTATGAAGTCGCACCAAAAATGAGCTTAAAAGAATTTGACCGTTGGTATCCCAGCATAAGAACCCAAATTCTAGAAGGAAGAGAACCAGGCTTACTTGGTGATTCACCCCGATTTGAACCAGAAGTCGCAGCACATGAAGCAGTAAGAGCCATGAATCTTGCCATGTTTCGCTTCTGTCGAGACAACAATATCTCTCCCCCAGAAAAAGTTGCAGATGCCTTCTATGAAGGCGCCATAGACGCATTCATGAACGTCTACAGCAAGATAAAGCCAAAAAAGCAATAATCTATGGAGAAGGAGTCTGGCATGGCAGCAAAAATTGAACCAAAACGCAAAGCTCTATTCATTAAAGGCTTCCATGACGCAGAACACCTAATTAGAATAGCTAAAAGCGAAGCAGCAAAAACAGGACTTAAAGGAAAAATCTCAGTACTAGATTTGGGTCACTTTATCGAGCATTTAGAGGGTCAAGCAGTAATCGTGGAAGAAGTGGGTAGCGAATATGCGGCTGTAGGTAGCGGCAGCCTGAGACCAAGAAACACGAATGGATGAACAAACAAAGGCAGCATTAATAGAATATGCTCAAACAGTAGGAATGGCAGCAGCCAAGCTCAAACAAACAATCGCTAACGTATCCTTACATGACAATACCGAAACAGAAGTTAACGAAGCTGCATTTTCGGTTCTTAATTTTGAGAAACGAACGAGTACTCGTTTAGGCGATTATGAGATCGCTGCAAAAACAACTAATAAAGAACCAGCTTGGACTCAAGCACTAAACATACTAGCAAGAAATAATGCAGCAATCAACAGCCGTTACCATGCCGAAAACTACGTTTACAGCTACTGGCTCTACAGCGAAGACCAAGACCGAATCTACAGACAAAAACTCAAAGCAAAACCCAAAAATAGCAATGGAGGCTGCATTTTGACTAATTACCGAACGTGGGCAAGATTGAACCTCGAAGGGAAACGTGAGTGGGGTGACATCTTTCCCGACGGCAAAGTTCCAGTTCAAAGCATCGCAACGCAACATGCAAAGCTCGAAGGCGTAAAGGACGTTGAATCCGTTTTCACTATAAATTGGAAAGAACTAAGCACGGAACTGCAACAGGTTATCCTTGAAAAGCTAAGCAGGCAAACCGGTGCTACGAAAGATGCAATCTTGAAAGACATTTTGAAAGTTGGTTTACCTCTACGTCGAAGATACACTGCCAGCTGCGGCACGAAACGCATGGAGCTTTTCATCTAAGATGATGCCACCTATAGTTGAAACCGAAAAAGGGATCTCCGTTCCCTTAATCCTGGCGTGCCCTCACTGTAATTCCAGAAAGCTATGGCGAAACGGCTACAGGATTACTCCCTTCGACGACAAGATACAAAGGTGGTTGTGCCGCAATTGCGGTCGCCGTTTTTCAGACCCTCACGATGTTGAAAAAGCTTGGAGCACTGTTGAACACATAGAGAGGATTGAATCGAAGTCAATAAAAAGCAGAGACGACAACAATAATATTAGCCAAATATGCGTCACGGAGACGAAAAACTTGGCAGCGGAACAAAAGCAAGAAACAGTAGAAGTTCCGCGAAAAACCGACCTGAAAAGCGCAATCGTAAACTTCCTGTGGCACCTGAAAAAAGCCAACTACTCCTCAGACACCATCAGAGCGTACGGCTTCAACCTACAACAACTCGTCAAACTCGGCGTAGACCTTTACAACCCTGAAACCTTCATAGAAACTATGGCTAAACAAGAGACCTTCTCGCAAATCCGCAAATACAGCCTCCGCAAAGCCTACACCAGCTTCCTCAACGCCAACAAAATCGAAGCAGAACTACCCACCTACAGAATCACCAGACCAATACCCTACATACCACCAGAAGAATACATCGATCAACTCATAGCAACTTGCAGCGTACAAATGGCAGCCTTCCTCACAACACTAAAACAAACCGGCGCAAGACCAGGCGAAGTATGGCGCCTCAAATGGATCGACATAGACATAGGAGGCAAAAAAATCCACATCAGCCAACCCGAAAAAGGATGCAACGCAAGAATCCGCCCCATCGACGCCAAACTCCTAAACATGCTACTGCAACTGCCTAGAAAACTTGACCGCATCTTCACCTACGGATCCCGAGACCTAGCCTGGAAAAGCTTCGCAAGAATGCGCCAAAGAGCAATCCACAAACTCGGCAACCCAGAACTACGCAAAATCGACTTCTACACCTTCCGATACTGGCGAGCAACCATGGAATACCGCAGACTACACGACTTCGGAGCAGTCATGATACTACTAGGACACAAATTACTAAAATACGTCCTGCTCTACGCGCAGCTAAGCGGCGCCTACGACCCCAACGGAGGCTACGTCTGCAAAGAAGCCTTTACCCGCCAAGAAGCAAAAAAACTCATCGAAGACGGATTCGAATACGTAATGGAGAAGGAGGGCGTGAGCCTTTTCAGGAAACTTAAGTAGCAGAACCGCGAGTGTAGTAATCCAACCAAATCCATGTTGCGGGGCCCGTAGTCTAGTACGGATTATGACACTGGCCTGCGGAGCCGGAGGTCCTGGGTTCAAATCCCAGCGGGCCCGCCAACATTATTCGTTATTAGGCTCTGATGCGCTTTTGCTCTGTCTGCGTGGGGTGTTGACCCCCTCCCTTATATAAAGGGTGGGCAGCGTTTAGTTGCGGGGAGTGTTTTTCTTGTTTTTGCTTTGAATTTATTAAGCTTGAAGGGGAACATGCATTTGGCGAATGGAAGGGTAGGGTCTGTGGTGCGGCTTAACCGAGACACGTTAGGGATGCTGAAACCCATGTTGCGAAGGCATCTTCCCCTATTCGGCGTCTTGCTCGGCTCCGCCCTGCTTTACATCTCCATGGGACCTTACTCTAACTGGGACGCTCAAACCGAATTCACCGCTGCCTCTTCTATCATCAAATGGGGCTTTCCCTACCTCTCCTACGGGCAAATGATTAACGTGCAGCCGTTCGGCTTCTACATCGACGCCGCCGTGTTCCGCGTGTTCGGCGTTTACTACACAACGGGCGTAAACGTGATAACCCTGTTCGCCGTCGGATGCGTTTTCCTCGTGTACAAAATCGGCGCGGTGATGTATGGATCCCGAACTGGGCTGTTTGCCGCGGCGCTCTTCGGCTTGGCTCCTTGGCAGGTCATCATGTCTAGGGTTTTCCTCGCGGACGCGCAGTACCTTTTCTTCAGCCTGCTTTATCTGCTGGTGGGGATTTGGGCGATACGCCGAAACTCGCTGAAGCTGGTTCCTCTGGCGGGTTTCCTGTTTGGCTTGGCGCTGCTGACAAAAACTTACGCGGTTTTCATGCTGATTCCCCTTGCCCTCATTTACGCGTATCATCGACCAAGTTGGAAGCGTTTCCTAGCGGAGATAGGGCTCTTCGTTTTGCCAGCCTTCCTTGTCCAGTACCTTTGGTATGACCCGATTTCGGGACGGGGAATATTATCCTTAGCTGGGCATGACGATTTTATGCTGCTGTTGCCTGAAGGGTTCACGCCGTCGCCGTTCTTCAGCGTGACTTTCTTGGCTGAGATTTTAGGCGTATTTTTCTTCACTGCATGCATTCTCTCTGTTGCGCTTTCGCTTTTGCACAGAAGAATCTCAAGGGAAATACCCTCTTTTGACATAGTCTCCGCAGTAACCATCGCAAGTGTTGTGGGGCTAAGCGTGTATTTGGTTGTTAGCCGTCACATGTCGGTTCCATACGCGAACTCGATAAAGTACAATTACTTGACGCTGCCGTTCTTCTGCTTTTTAGCCGCTTCCTTGGCGAAAAAATGTTCAACGCTTCCAGTGTGGCGAAACGGCGGAAAGTACGCGGTTTCGGCTGCGGTTGTCGCTTTGACTGGTATGTTTCTGCTTGTGGCTTCGATGATAGCGAATCCTATGATGGTTAATCTGCTGTTTAACATGGACTGGATATGGTTCAAGGCGGACGGCGGGTTCACGTATTCCTTTGTTACCTTGACGCCGTTCTTGGAGCGCAGCTATCTCTGGCTGGTTCAGGTCTCTGCTTTCATAACAGTGTACTTCAGCCTCCTGTGGGCAAACCGTGATAGGCTGCAATCGTTTTTCGCGTCCCTGTGAAGCGACGCCTGCTTAGATGCTTTTTTATTTTAAGTGCTGCGTTACGGTTATATGTTGCAAGTACAAACAAGATGAGCGAACGGCAATGTCGGACACTGGAATAACCACGAAGAAGAGCGAGAACTTTTCGGAATGGTACACCGAAACGGTTCTGAAATCTGAAATGGCAGACTACGCGCCTGTGAAGGGCTGCATGATAATCCGAGAACAAGCCTACGCCATATGGGAGAAAATCCAAGAGGTCTTCAATAAGAAAATCAAGGCGACAGGCCACAACAACGTGTACTTCCCAATGTTCATACCTGAAAGCTTCTTGAAGAAAGAGGCAGAGCACTTCGAAGGGTTCGTGCCCGAAGTTGCATGGGTAACCGAAGGCGGCAGTTCTCCGCTGGAGGAGAAACTCGCCATCCGTCCAACGTCTGAGACGATTATGTATGCCACTTTCGCCAAGTGGGTGCGAAGCTGGAGAGACCTGCCCATCAAGATTAATCAGTGGTGTAACATCATCCGTTGGGAAACGAAAGCCACCAAACTCTTCCTCCGAACCCGCGAGTTCCTGTGGCAGGAAGGGCACACAGTCCACGCCACAAGCGAAGAAGCCGAGAAGGAAGTCATGGACATCCTGCTCGAGTACAAGGACCTCATGGAAAAGTATCTGGCGATTCCAGTGCTTATCGGAGTGAAAACGGACAGCGAAAAGTTCGCCGGCGCCCTCTACACAACGGCGCTTGAAGCCATGATGCCTGACGGCAAGGCATTGCAGATGGGAACCAGCCACAACCTTGGACAGAACTTCGGCAAGGTTTTCGACATAAAATTCGTCGGCGAAGACAAACAGGACCATTATGTCTGGCAAACCTCATGGGGCATAACCACCAGACTGATAGGCGCGGTCGTCATGGTTCACGGCGACGACAAGGGCTTGGTGCTGCCTCCCAACGTGGCTCCAGTACAGGTTGTCATAGTGCCCATACCGTACAAGGGCGCCGACCCAGAAGCGATAAAAGTGAAAGCCCGAGAAATCGAGGTTAAGCTCAAAGAGAAAAATCTCACTGTGGTCCTAGACGACAGGGAGGAGTACACGCCAGGCTGGAAATTCAACCAGTGGGAACTGAAAGGCGTGCCCGTCAGGATAGAGATAGGACCCAGAGACTTGAAGCAGCAGCAGGTAACCGTAGTAAGGCGTGACACGGGTGCCAAAAGCGCAGTCAAAGAAGATGACGCGGTAAGCGCGGTAGAGACGTTGCTTGTGGAGATTCAGCACAACCTTTACGCCAAAGCCCGAATAGACTTGGAAGAGAAAACTACTGTCGTGAAAAGCTATGACGAATTCAAGAAAGTGCTGGCTGAGAAGGGCGGGTTTGTCAAGGCGTCATGGTGCGGCAGCCCGAAATGTGAAGGAAAGATAAAGGATGAAACAGGCGCCACCATCAGGTTGAGGCCCTTCGAGAAGGAGCAGCCCGTGGCTAACTGCGTTTACTGCGGAGAGAAAGCTGTGGAACTGGTTTACTTCGCGCGTTCCTACTAGTTCGCTTATTTTGCAGGGGCTGCGCTTAACGCTGATGTCTATGACAATTCCACATATTTGCCAAGTTCTTTGGCGACGCTTGCCATTCCGAGCTTGCTCAAAGTTGCCTGTTTCGGTATTCCTCTCTGGTCCCATCCTCTCTTCCTGTAATATTTCTGCAGCATGGTCGAGAATTTTGCCGAGTCCAACTGTGCTCCCCTTAGGGGTCCTTTTAATAGCGGCTCAGTAAACCATCGTGACGGCGGCATATCCATTTCGCTCGTCCAGTTATTACCGTACTCACGTACCCAGAAAGCTCGGATGAGATTCAGTATTCTGTCTGCAATGAAGTATAGGGCGGGCCAGGTTAACTCTATGCCAGTTGCTACGCGGAGGAATTTTGTGTACCATTCCAGCTCGAAGCCTAACATGGCTTGCGGGAAGCGGCACAGAACCAAAGACTCGAACACTCCGCCTCGGAGGCGTTGAACTTCGATAACTTTATCAATCTTCTCTTCACTGTAGCTGTTCCTTCCAAACTGGACTTCCCAGCCGATGACCCAAGCGTCCTTGTGGTGCGCGCCAATTGAGCTGGTCCCGTAAGACAAAGCCATCGCGGGCGCAGCGTGGCAGTCGTAAGCACTTACCTCTAGACCCTTAACGTGCATAGCCCAGTTCGCTGACCCATGACCTATCTTTGCCGAGGCTGACTGTACACCTTCTGCAAGAACATCGCCAAAACCGCGCCTGTAAGCTATGTCTTCAACCAGCGCCCTGATTTCCTTGTATTTTCCCCAATGGTACTTCTCGGGAACCCGCATTTTCTCGGAAGTTTCTATGGCGAATCCTATGACGTTTCCTAGCGAAATCGTATCCATCCCAAGCTCGTCAGCAATACGGTTTAAAGCGGCAGCTTGTTTGAGGTTTCCGATGCCGATGTTTGAGCCGAGCATCACCACGTTCTCGTAGTCAAGTTCAGCGTCTTTCCTATCAGAGTCCTTCACTATGTTGCCGCATGTCATGTTGCATTGTGGACAGCCGCGGTTGCCAACCTTGATTTTCTCCATGGCGAAACCGCCTATCTGCTTCGCCTTTTCGAAAACGCCCTCACTGAAGTTGCGTGTGGGCAAGGCACTGTTTTCTTGGCTCCACTCCACGGTGTCCATGGTTCCCTGTCGCTTCCAAAACGGGTAATTAGGCTTCGTCAAAACTTCTCTGTATCCGTCAGCGCTAAGCTGCTTCATGTCCTTCGGGTAAGCCGCAGGCAGGTCCCCAGAACCCTCAAACACCACAGCCTTCAAGTTCTTGGAGCCCATGACGGCGCCCATGCCAGGTCTTCCGCCCGCACGCCCCTCCTGAGAAACCACGTTAGCAAACTTGACAAGGTTCTCTCCAGCAGGACCTATCGAGACAATGCCTGCTGCGCTTCCATAAAGGCTGTGTAGCTGCTCCTCGGTCTCGAAGGAGTTTAAACCCCAAAAATCTTTGGCGTCCACGAACTCGGCGACCTTATTCTTGATGTGGAGAACCACAGGTGTCTCTGCCTTGCCATCGATGATTATGGCGTCGAACCCTGCTTTGCGCATCTGGATAACCGCGTAAGTGCCGAGGTTGCCGTCACCATAACCGCCTGTTAAGGGACTCTTGGCAGCAACAACCAGCTTGCCACTGTTCGGCACAGCGAACCCCGTTAACGGACCGGCAGCGAAAATCAGCTTGTTGTCAGGCGACAGCGGGTCGGTTCCAGGCTTAAGCTGGTCCCATAGAATTTTCGCCGCGAAGCCTCTGCCGCCGAGGAAATTTAACGCCAAACTAGCGTCGTAGGTTTCAGCGACTGCTTTTGGTCTGCTCAGGTTGACTTGTAAAAAAGCGCCATTCCAACCGTACATATTTCACTCAATCCTGTTTCTTGCAGTGTATATTAAGTATTACGAAAATAAAAGTTTAATTAAAAATGAACGCCCGCTGCGTTCTGTACAACAGTAATACAACAACCTCTGCAAGTCGCATCCTAGTAAACTTTAAGTTTCTGCGAACAAATGTGCCTCTGAAGGCGCTTTAAAAATGGCGAGGGTTAAGATAACGGCGAGGGCAAAAACAATCGAGTACGCCATACGAGACGTGATAGCCTACACCGACCAGCTTGTTAAAAACGGCAAAAAAATCTACTATCTGAACATCGGAGACCCCGCCGCTTTCGACTTCAAAACACCCCAAAACGTCAAGGACGCCTTATGCAAGGCGGTTGAGCAGGATGATAATTACTATTCACCCTCCGAAGGAAGACCCGAACTAAGGAAAGCAATAGTTGGGAAAGAAAAAAGAGTCAACAACGTGGACATAACAGCCGACAACGTGCTAATCACTGAAGGCATATCCGAGGGAATCCAGATGATTCTGGCAGCGCTCGTTGAGAAGGGCGACGAAATCCTCTTTCCAGGACCAACTTACCCGCCGTACATCTCTTACACGAAATTTTTTGACGGCAC
>Ga0210077_1000267_pt1 | contig 22043 bp, 19 predicted proteins | sample RushMan_CattailN_5_FD_185556 | JGI IMG/M metagenome (GOLD analysis project Ga0210077, IMG submission 185556) | Wetland microbial communities from San Francisco Bay, California, USA, that impact long-term carbon sequestration -... | ecosystem: Environmental > Aquatic > Marine > Wetlands ... | reverse complement strand
AGCCGTCTTGCAGATCCTGGTGCACCTGCACTATTTTCTGCATCTGGACACCTCTTCGTCGGCACGGTGGAACATACTGGCCCTGGTAATTACCTTGCTCATCATGATCCTCTTCGTCGGCTTGTCGCTCTGGATCATGGCCAACCTTGATTATCGCATGATGTGACCATGCCTGAAGCCCTTAAAAAATATATCCTCGTGACCAAACCGGGAATCATCTTCGGCAATCTGGTCACCGCGGCAGGCGGCTTTCTTCTGGCTTCCAAAGGACGCATTGATATCGGCGCTTTGCTGACGACCCTCACCGGCATCTCCCTTGTTGTCGCTTCCGGTTGCGTCTTTAACAACTTTATTGATAGACACTTGGACCGGAAAATGGCCCGGACATGCAACCGCGTCCTCGCCCAGGGGTTGATGTCGCCGAAAGCCGCCGTATGTTACGCATTGTTTCTGGGAATTGCGGGCATGGTACTGCTCTGGTCGGCAACGAACATGCTGTGCGCTGCCATCGTGCTGATGGGTTTTGTAATCTATGTGGTTGTCTACAGCCTGTACCTGAAACGCAATTCCGTATACGGCACGTTGATCGGCAGCCTGGCGGGGGCTGCGCCGCCGCTTGCCGGGTATTGTGCGGCCGGCAGCCGCTTCGACATGGGCGCCTTGATAATATTGTCGATCTTCAGTTTATGGCAGATGCCTCATTGTTACGCCATCGCCATTTACCGCTTTAAAGACTACGCCGCCGCCGGGATCCCGGTGCTGCCCGTGCACCAGGGAATGCCGTCGACAAAAAGGCATATCGTCGCCTACATACTGGCCTTTATGGCAGCCGCGGTGATGCTGACCGTCGGCGGGTACACCGGTTACATCTATCTTGCAGTGGCGGTCGTAACGAGTTTATTATGGCTGATCATGGCCTGGTCGGGTTTTAAGGCATCCGATGACCGGGTCTGGGCCAAGAAGCTGTTTGTCTTCTCCATTCTGACCATAGCCTTTCTGAGCGTCATGATGGCAACCGACTTCACGGTGCCTCCCGCATCACATATGCTGCTGACCTTTGCACGGTAGTCCGGTGCACCGGAGTGAAACAGGCACGAGCACATTCCGCGAATATGTAACGATCATTTACTGATTTATTTTGTATTTTCTTTCTCTTGCTTCAGATCCCGCCACTTTTCCAGCAACTCTTTAATATGATTTTCATATCCTCTATTTGTGGGCTTATAAAAATGCCGGCCTTTGAGTTGTTCCGGCAGATAGTCCTGGGGAACATAGGCCTCCGGAAAATCATGAGCATACCGGTAACCTTTGCCGTATCCGATCTCTTTCATCAGCGATGTGGGCGCATTTCGAATATGCAGCGGAACCGGCAGTGCTCCGTATTGGTTTATGACCGCTTTGACCGCCCCATAGGCGGCGTATATGCTGTTGCTCTTGGGAGCGGTTGCCAAATAAACCGCCGTCTGTACGAGTGCCAGTTCTCCTTCGGGATGGCCAAGGAATCTGAAGGCTTCCATGGCATTGAGTGCGAGTTCCAGTGCCCGAGGATCGGCATTCCCGACATCCTCGGATGCAAACCGGACCATTCTTCTAGCAATGTAAAAAGGGTCTTCTCCGGCGGACAGCATTCGAGCGAGCCAATAGGCCGCTGCATCAGGGTCGCTTCCCCTTAGGCTTTTGTGAAATGCGGAGATCAGGTTATAATGCTCTTCGCCGGATTTGTCGTACAATAGCGGTTTTCGCGATATGGCCTGCATGATCTCCTTCAGCGTGATGCGCCCGGACGCTGCTTCGGACGGCTCATCCCGGGACACCATCAGAAATGCCGCTGTTTCAAGGCTGTTGAGTGCTGTCCGGGCATCGCCGTCCGCTATTTTCGATAGATGGGAAAGCGCATCCTCATCCATAACCAGATTCATGTTTCCAAGCCCCCTCTCCTTGTCCTTAATCGCATTTTCCAAAATCGCCGCGATATCTTCCGGAGAGAGTGGATTCAGTCTGATCACCCGGCACCGGGACAACAACGGTGCGATCACCTCAAAGGACGGGTTTTCAGTGGTTGCGCCGATCAGCGTGATGAGCCCGCTTTCCACATGGTGAAGGAACGCGTCCTGCTGAGCCTTGTTGAAGCGGTGTATTTCGTCCACAAAAAGAACGGTTTTTTTTCGATAAAGCTTTTGCTGATTTTTTGCCTGCTCGACAACGGATCTGATCTCTTTGACGCCGGACAGCACCGCGGAAAAATGAACGAAATAACTGTGAGTCTGCATGGCAAAAATTCTGGCGAGCGTGGTTTTGCCGCACCCCGGCGGTCCCCATAGGATCATGGAAAATATCCGATCCTCCAAAACCGCACGCTGAATCAGCGTTCCCTTCCCCACCGCATGCTTCTGTCCAATGAACTCATCGATGTTTCTGGGGCGCATCCTGTCCGCAAGCGGCTGGGACGCGCGGGCATCTTGTTGAGCACTGTATTCAAATAGATCCATTGGTTTTTCTTTTTTGTATCGGGTTTCTGTTGATACGTTTAACGGCGCATGTCTTCCCTTGGAACGATACCCGCTCGCTTTTGCCACGCATGCCGGACAGGTTGCGGGGTGGCTACGCCATGGCTCATCCGCCGTATGGTTTTCGGCCGACTTTTATCCTGCCGGTTCGTTTTCGGAAAACTATCCGAATCGGTGTCTTGTCAAGTCCTGCATTTTTGCGGATCTGATTGAGAAGGTATCGCTGGTATGAAAAATGAACGGCATCCGGGTAATTGACAAAGCAAACAAAGGTCGGCGGCGCAACGGATACCTGGACCATATAATAAAATTTAATACGTCTGCCCCTAACCAGTGACGGTTCATTCCGAGCAATCGCTTGCTCGACGATTTTGTTGAGCTGCCCGGTGCCGATGCGCAGCGTATATTGCCGGTACACTTCTTCCACGAGATCGAATATCTTTAAAACCCTCAGACCGGTCAACGCCGAAATGCTTATAATCGGTGAAAAGTTTAAAAATTTTGCTTCCATTCTTAACCGGTCATAATAAGTTTTCGCTGTTTTTTTGTCTTTTTCGACAAGATCCCACTTGTTCAACAGAAAGATACAGCCGCAGCCGCGATCAAAAGCATATCCTGCGATAGTGATGTCCTGCTCTGTAATTCCATGATGGGCGTCGATGACGATCAGCGCCACATCACATCGATCAAGACTTCTTAATGCTTTGATAATGGAAAACTTTTCAAGTTTTTTGGACACCCGTGCCTTGCGGCGAATACCGGCGGTATCGATGAGAAGGTACGACTTCCCGTTCATATTGCACACCAAATCGACGGCATCACGGGTTGTACCCGGAATGTCGCTGACCAGCAGACGATTTTGGCCAAGGATTCGATTGATCAGTGAGGATTTTCCGACATTTGGTTTTCCGACGACGGCCAGTCGAATGATATCCGATGTTTTTTCAGGCTGTGTTTTCGGCAGAATTTCTGCAAGGTCATCTAAAAATTCCGAAATACCGTAGCGATGTTCGGAGGAAACAGGATATATTTTCTCTATTCCGAGACTGTAAAAATCGTAAAGTCGATCTTCCTGTTCAAAACCGTCGATTTTATTGACCGCATAAAAAACAGGTTTGGACAGGGGACGAAGAATCTTGACGATATCTTCGTCAAAGGGAGAAATGCCGCTCTTGCCGTCCAGCAGAAGAATAATCACATCCGCATCTTCAATGGCCTGGAGGATCTGAAAACGTATCTCACTGGCAAAGTCATCCTCATCCCCGCCCGGAAAACCTCCGGTATCGACCAGCGTAAAATCGATTTCGTTCCAGGTGGCATCGCCATAATGGCGATCCCTTGTAACACCGGGGAAATCGCCAACAAGGGCGTTTCTTTTTCCCGTTACCCGATTAAAAAAGGTTGATTTCCCCACATTCGGGCGACCCACTATGGCAACAATCGGTTTCATGGCAGATTTTTGTACCTGAACATCCCATTTCTGTCAATTCCATAAAAAGATACAATGCCCCACACGCTGCAGTTTTATTGAGGCCTGTCCGGGAATCTTCATTGGATGTTTTGTTTGACATACTATCATCATTTCTTTATATTAGATATTTTTAGAAAAAGAGGTTGTATTCATTAACCCGGGACCGGCAAGGCACACCGGACGAGAAAATACCATCTAAATAGCTTACCGCGCATCCGACTGAATTTTATTGCCCTATTCTCCAGAAAGCTTACAACTTCTTAATATTATTAATTATGAGATTTACAATATTCAAACGCCTGACCTTCGGATATCTTGCCATTATGATGCTGATGCTGTTTCTGGTTGTCTTCGTATCCGTCAAACTCAACCAGTTATCCCGTCTCACACGCGAAGCATCCTCTATTGACGGTCAAATGGTCCGGCTGACCGAACGTTTGTCAAACAATATGTATTCGATGGTCAGTTTTGAAAAAAAATACATTATTTCAAAAGACAACGATTTTTATCGGCATTTTCTTCAGATCAGAAACGACTTCAACAAAGACATCCAAGAATTGGGTCTATTGATAATCCGTTCCGAAAAAACAAAAAGCAATCTTTACCATATCGCCGGTTCCGGAAAAAAGGAACAATTTTTCAATATTCAAAAACTTTGCGGTAAATATTTTTCCATCTTCGGCGAGGAAATTAAAAATATTAAAAATGGTCGGGAGTATCCGGTTAAGGAATATCAGATTCAAAAAGAAAAAATTATCGAAGACATCGATGAAGATTTCAAGTATATTATGTGGGCGGCAAAATCCGATAGAGACGAAAAGATAAAAATATCCAGTGAAATCAGTGACAATGTTTTTAAAACCGCATCCTTTGCCGCCGGCCTTTCCATTTTTGTCGGTATTTTGATTTCTTTTTTCAACACCCGGAGCATCAATCGGTCTATATTATTATTACAAAAAAAAACCAAAGATATTGCAATAGGGAAATTTGAAAAGACGCCGGATATTGCCTCACCCCCTGAAATTAAAGATTTAGCAAACGATTTCAATATCATGTGTGAAAGATTAAAAGAGCTGGATGAAATGAAAGAAGATTTTATCAGTCACGTGTCCCATGAGCTTCGCACGCCGTTGACCGCCATAAGAGAAGCCTCAAGACTATTGATCGATGGAACCTTTGCGAACGATCCAGAAAATCGAGATCGGCTTTTAACCATTGTCAGTGATGAATGCGAACGTTTGATTCTATCGGTCAATCGAATCCTTGACCTTTCACGCATGGAAGCTAAAATGACGGAATACCATCTCGACAAAGCCGATTTGATCCTTATCATCCGAAAATGCCTATTAAAACTGGCACCCATTGCCCTGCAAAAAAAGATCAAACTTGAATTTGCACCGCCGCCTCATCTGCCGGGTATCTGGATAGATGTGGAATTAATCGAGCAGTTGCTTGAAAATTTATTAGGAAATGCGTTAAAATATACGGACAAAAAAGGATCTGTTATGGTAAAAGTCTCATCCAAAAACTCCGGCGATGAGTTCATCGAGGTATCGGTTTCAGATACGGGTTGTGGAATCCATAAAAAAAATCTTGAAAATATTTTCGATAAATTCAAAAGGATAGAAAGTGGAAAGGATATTGCCAGAGGCACGGGGCTCGGCCTTTCCATTGCAAAGCATATCGTAACAGCTCATGGAGGGAAAATATGGGTGGACAGCACTCCCGGCAAAGGAAGCACATTTTTCTTTACCTTGCCTGTTGGATAGGCCTTTCTCTTGTCGTCGCCGGATGCTCCCCCCTTTTCTCCCAATATGAGGCGGAAGGGGGGCCGTTCCAACAGGAAACCGGATCAAGGCAGCTTTTATCACAGGCAAAATTATCTTTTGAAAAGGGCGATTTTTCAGCATCCTTTAAAGAAAGCCGGGAAATTTTAACCCGTTTCCCGCAGAAATACGGTGACCAAGCGCTTTATATCATGGGATTGATATATGCCGATCCGGAATATTTATATGCCAAATATGAAATATCGATTTATTATTTTGACCGGCTGGTCATGGAATATCCTAAATCCGCTTTAAAAAGAAAAGCAAAGATCTGGATAGGGCTTTTGAACCAAAATATGGATTATGCAACAAGGGTTGATAATAATAACGATCAAATTACGTCGCTGAAAAATGAACTGAGTTCACAAAAAAAACAAATAAACAATTTACTCAATCAGATAAAACAGTTAAAAGAAATTGACTTGGGCATCGAAGAAAAAAAAAGAGAGGCCTTACCTAAAATCGGACAATAATACGATGAGTCATTTTAAAGGAAAAATATTGGTTGTCGATGATGACCGGAATATTCTTGAGGTCATCAAGATGCGGCTTGTCTCGGGCGGGTATCAAGTGACCACAACCGGCAATGCCAAAGAGGCCCTGAACCTGGCGGAACAGGCGCGGTTCGATCTCCTGGTGCTTGATCTGAAACTCGACGAGGGAGATGGGATTTCACTGATGGAGGATTTCCATCAAACCAACCCCAATATTCCCGTAATCATTCTAACGGCTTACGGGACGATCAAAAGCGCCGTCAATGCCATGAAAAAGGGCGCATACGGTTATTTGACCAAACCGTTTGAAGGACACGAACTGCTGTTACAAATAGACAACTGTCTCGAAAAAAAGAGACTCTCACAGGAAGTCGAAAGCCTGCGCCAATTGGTCAAAAAGAAATACGGGTTTGATAATATCATCGGCAAAAGTGAGAAGATGAAAAAAGTCTTCGAACAGGTCACTTTGGCCGCTGCAACCGATTCTAATGTGTACATCGAGGGTAAAAGCGGAACCGGTAAGGAATTGATCGCCAAGAACCTTCATGTCGCAAGTAACAGAAAAGACGGCCCATTTATTGCGGTTAACTGTGCGGCCATACCTGATACGCTTATGGAGAGCGAGCTTTTCGGTTATGAAAAAGGCGCATTTACCGGCGCAAACAAGGATAAAAGAGGACTTTTCGCTGAAGCTTCCGGCGGCACCTTCTTTCTGGACGAAATTTCCGAAATGTCGTTATCCATGCAGGCCAAAATACTCAGGGCTCTGGAGGAAAAGGAGTTTTATCCTGTCGGGAGCAGGCAGACGATAAAAGTCGATGCGCGAATCATTGCGGCATCCAACAAAAATCTTGAGCAAGAGGTGGAAAAGGGCCTTTTCAGGGAAGATCTTTTTTATCGCATTCATGTCATTCCCATAAAACTTCCCCCGCTTCAAGAAAGAAAAGAGGATATCCCGTTACTTTCCAGGCATTTTTTGCAAAAATATTCAAAAGAAATGGGAAAAGATGTTAATGGGTTTTCCATAAATGCCATGCAGAAACTGATCTCTTACCCTTGGCCGGGCAACATCAGGGAGCTTGAAAATACGATCGAGTGTGCCGTGGCCATGACAAAACGAAATATCATCACGCAAGATTTTATTCTCCCATCCCAGGAAAGTAATCCCGAAGGATTAATATCATTTAAGGATGCCAAGGAAAATTTTGAAAAAAATTACCTTATTCAACTGTTTGAACTCACCAGAGGCAACGTCAGCAAGGCGGCCAAATTGGCCGGAAAATATCGCGCGGATGTTTACGAACTCATAAAAAAATATAATCTCAAAATAACTGATTTCAGAAACAAATAAGCCCGCCGCCATGTTGACAATTTCATCACCGTTCAAACCTGAAAAACGCTTGCTTCTTGCCGGCGCCAACCACGGATATCTTACCGAATCGACAATAATCCCTATGTCTTGAGCCGATTTTTAATCTCCTGATTTTTCCGTATCCCGATAATTACAGCTTCAGAAATTATTCCCCATACCGATAGACTATATAGGTATCTGTTCCAAGCAATATTCGCTTTGCGGTGATCGCCGCATGTTGATATTAGGAATGTGAAGGCATGGGAATAAAAGAAGTTTATCAATTATTACGACGAGTTTTAGGAATAAGTTCGAAAACCGTATGGGTTGCCGTAATTTTCTCTTCGCTTTTTATCATGTGTACGGGAAAGGCAATTTTTGCATCTAATTTTCCCAAAAATTATTCTGTTTTATTGGACCTGATCCAACTTGAAGACAAGCAAAGCCCGTTTTTGGCGTTGAATGACTTTGAAACATCTTTTGACAAGAATTTAAATAAAACCAACATCGATTTTTTCAACCAACATCCTCAACTCGTAAAAAAAATCAAGAGAGATCTCGACAACAAGCCCATTCGATGGCGTCTTAAAAATATTTCTCACCGGCTCTTATATGTCCCGGAAACAAGAAAAAAATATGCCGCAATCTTTGAAAAGTACTGCCATGACGTCATCGGAGACGTTTTAAAGCTTTTGGATTTAAAAAATCCTTATTCTAAAATTTATACGCTGGACGGCACGAATCCTTATGTTTTGGAATCGGACGGGATCGAGGCATTGATTGTGCATCATTTGGGAAAGGAGTATGTCGCCGACTACGTATTTTCAAACCCGGATCAAAAAAAGATCGCGATCCAATTGAAGGGGATGATTTCCCTCAATGAAATCGGGTCTTATTCCAGCTATGGCTATGTAAATAAAGACGGTTCTTTTGAATTTACGAGAGATTCTTACACCATCTGGCAAGACACTGCAAAAAATCCATATACGGCGTTAATGACGCCTGTTGAGGAAACACTGCATATCGTCCTGAGACGGTATACCGAGAAATCAATCAAACATCGAATCGAAAAGAGTTCGATTAAAACCTTAAAAGAAATCAATAGGATCGTCGAAGACTCGATTTCCGTGGAAGAAGCCATCGTAGGGGGTCTGGTACATGCCGTATTCCCGCCCATCGTCAAAAAGTATATTCCCGGCTTGCCGGTTTCCTGGATAAAATCGGATATCGAAACCAAAAGCACATTCAAAAAATACCGTTATCTGGTCAATGGCATCAACATTGTTAAACGATTAGGCTACAAAAAATCGATTGAATTGTATCAGGATAATCCCATGACTTTTCGCCGCCTTGTAATGGAACCTTTAGGTCCCGGTATTCAGGCAAAGAATATTTCATGAAGATTTTTTCGAACCCTATCTACAAAAGACAAAAAAAAGAAAGGGGGAAAGATCCCCCTTCTTTTAAGTAGCCCCCGCAACAGATAATCGCTTATTTTTTTATGACTTCGTAGTTCGAAACGTTAATCTGCTTTTTCCCATCTTTTTCCATCACGGTTCCTTTGATCTGAACCTTCATGCCGACATAAGAAGATAATTCCATGCCCTCTTTGGTAGGCGCTATCAGGTAAGCTTGGCCGTCCTTGTCTACGACCTGATTGGCATTATTGATCATCCCGGTAATCATAATTTCCTGTCCCATTGCCTTTTCTGCGGCTTTTTTCTCCGCGGAAAAAGCAACGCCGGACATCATCACCGCCAAAAACACTGCAAACACAACCAGACAAATTGATTTTTTCATGACGCCCCCTTTTATTTTTCTCCCGTTCTGACCGGAAGTGATTGAAATAACGTAATATTGTTTAAAAATGGTCCTATTTCGAACGCTCTGAACCCTCTCTTCAATCATCCGGTTAAAATAATAGCAATCTTTGTGCCACAAACAACGAAAAGACATAACTGGTTGTTATGCAAACAAATCATAAATATTCGCAGTGGAATGCGAGCCATGCTGTGAAGGAATTTTCATACGGCGTATAAAAGAAAATAAACGGACTAAGACCCCTAAGTGATTATAAATCCATGAATATCAACTGAATGAAATTTCCTTCAATCGATTTGAATGAAAACAGGTAAAGAATGGACAGTTTCATACGAGGCGTTTTCCGCGATCCAAACTCCGGTATTGAATCGCTTCGGCAATGTGTTCCATCGCGATGTCGGCTGCGCCATCGAGGTCGGCAATGGTCCGAGAGATTTTTAAAATGCGGTTGTAAGCTCTTGCCGAGAAACCGAGCTTGTCCACGGCGCTCTCAAGGAGATCACATGATGCACTGTCAATCCGGCAGTGTTTTTTGATGTGCCGGTTGATCATCTGTGCATTGCAGTAAATTTTCGTTCGTTTAAACCGTTCGAATTGACGTTCTCTTGCGTCGGCAACGCGGGATCTGATGATCTCCGAGGATTCCGCATCCGCAGCGCCGATCAGATCTTTGTAGGGGACCGCCGGCACTTCCACGTGAATATCGATGCGGTCCATTAAAGGACCCGATATTTTGGATCGATACCGGTGAATCTGGGGATAGGTACATCTGCATTCATGCTTGGGATCGGAAAAATACCCGCACGGACAAGGATTCATGGCAGCGATCAGCATAAAACTGGAAGGATAAGTCAGGGTCAGGGTTGCCCGGGAAATGGTGACCCGAAGATCTTCCAAAGGCTGCCTGAGGACCTCTATCACATGTTTTTTAAATTCGGAAAGTTCATCCAAAAATAGGACACCGTTATGCGCCAGGCTGACCTCGCCGGGTCTTGGGATATGCCCGCCGCCGATGAGTCCGGCATCCGATATGGTATGATGCGGTGATCGAAAGGGCCGTTTTGTAATCAACGCTTCATCTTGTGCCAGCATTCCGACGACGCTGTAAATTTTTGTCGTTTCAATGGCTTCTTCAAAGGTTATCGGCGGAAGGATCGTAGGCACGCGTTTGGCCAGCATCGTTTTCCCCGACCCGGGCGGACCGATCATAATGAGGTTGTGCCCCCCTGATGCCGCGACCTCCAAAGATCGCTTGACATGCTCTTGTCCTTTCACTTCAGAAAAATCGACTTCATGATCTTTATGGTTATCGAATAACTCAGAAATGTTGGTTTTTTCGGGTTTTATTTTTGCATATCCCCGGAAAAAACCCACCAATTGAGACAGTGTTTTTGCCGGCAGAACGGTTATTTCCTCCACAACCGATGCTTCGCGGCCATTGTCATAAGGTACAATGATACCTTCATATCCGGCATTTTTTGCTGCAAGGGCCATGGGCAGTGAACCCTTCACCGGCTTAATGCGACCATCCAATGACAGCTCCCCCAACACAAGATATCTGGATATGATGTGCTCCGGAATGATTTGAGTGGCCGTCAGTATGCCCAGCGCGATGGGAAGATCAAAACCGGTCCCTTCCTTTTTAATATGTGCGGGAGCGAGGTTGACGGTGATTCTGTCATCAGGAAAAATATATCCTGAGTTGTTGATAGCGGACTTAACCCGTTCTTTGCTCTCTTTTACGGATGCCTCGGGAAGGCCGACGGTCGTGAAAGTCGGGAGCCCTGACGTGATGTCAACTTCCACCTCAACCAGAAACGCATCTATGCCGATAACGGCGCTGCTTAATACCTTTGAAAGCACGTTCCCTCCTTTCTCAAGATCATAGCATGTACAGCAGGTGAGGGGATAAGATCTTTATGGTATCGATTAAATGAAGAAATAATACTTGTAAAATAAAAACCATCAGCTATAGTAAAGTTGTTATGTGAGAGTATCGCTTGACTTTTATTTTTTTGTATTTGTTTTCATATTCTTTAACTAAAATCAAATTGCTTTTCAATTCAATTTGTTATTATGTATTTTCATCAAAAAACCATTGCAAAACCAGCGAGTTGCGCGGGGGTCGGAATTCATTCGGGTAAAAAAGTCAATTTAGCCATTAAACCTGCGCCGCCGAATCATGGCATTAAGTTTATCCGGAAGGACCTTTTGAACTGCCCTGTCATATCTGCTCATTTTAATATGGTCGTGGACACAAGCCTTGCGACGGTTATTGGCTACGAGGGGTTTATCGTTTCGACCATAGAGCACCTTATGGCCAGTTTCGCCGGCCTTTCCATCGATAATGCCCTGGTGGAAGTTGACAATTACGAGATGCCGATAATGGACGGAAGCGCCGGTCCTTTTACCTCAATGATAAAATCAGCCGGAATACGGGAACTGGATGCTCCACGGTATTTTATTGTCGTAAAAGAACCCATTGAGCTGATTGAAGACGGGAAAATGGTCGGCATATATCCCTGCTCGACGTATAAAATCACGTGCACCATCGAATATGATCATCCCCTGATCAATCAGCAGTCATATTCTGTGGAGATGTCGGACCATGTTTGGGAACAAGACATCTCCAAAGCCAGAACCTTTGGCTTTTTACATGAATATGAATATCTGAAACAATACGGTCTGGCTCGTGGCGTTACCTTAGAAAATGTGATCGCCATCGATGATAATGACGTCATCAATGAAGGCGGTTTACGGTATCAGGATGAGTTTGTAAGGCATAAAATTCTCGATTGCATCGGTGACTTTTCACTGCTGGGCATGCCGATTTTGGGTCATGTGGTCACCAAAAAAGCAGGGCATGCCTTCAATCATTCTTTTCTTAAAAAATTCTTTGCTGAAAAAGAATCCTGGGAAACTCGTACGATGAATGTACAGCGGTTTCGATCTGACGAGCCCTTGATGGAAGACCTTTAAGGTCAATTAAGACGCTCGGCGGGCATGCCTTTTTACCAGCCGAATGATTGTAGAAAGAATAACCACTCCGCTCATCACGACGAGAAGTACAGCTATCCAAACATATCCATTAAATTGCGCCTCTTCCCGTGCTACCGAGATCCCGATACAGCCGAAGACGAATACAGTGAGCATGAATATAATGATTGCGATACAAACCGCTTCGCAGTCATACCAGGGGCTGATTGATTTTCTGAATAAAGGATTTTGATCGATACGCATAATGTATCTATGAACATTTTGTAAAGCCACAAAAATGACAGATCATGCAGCTCTCTTCAAAACTGATGGTATTGCCGCATTCCGGACAGATTTCTCCAAGAAGGCTGTTTCCATATCTTTTTTCCTTATAAGAACCGTCTTTCAAATACCTTTTCTCAAGGACTCTGGCAATGGCATCGGGTATGGATAACACCAATCCGCCTTCCTGAAAAACCGGGTGCTCCCCACCGATGCCTTTGAGCTGCTCGATAATTTTTTCAACCTTTACGCCGGATCTCAACGCCAACGAAACAAGCCTCCCGATGGCTTCGGTTTTGGCGGTAGTGGACCTGCCTGACTTTCCGATGGTGGCAAACACTTCAAATGGCTGCCCTTCATATTCCGTGACAGTGACATAAAGCTGACCCATACCTGTTTTCATTCTGGTGGTAAATCCCTCCAGTGTCTGAGGTCGTTTTTTCACCGTCGCAATGGAAGTACCGATAATCTTGTCTTTTACGCCAAATGAGAGCACCTGATTTTCCTTGCTGCCGTCCCGGTATATGGTGACGCCTTTACAATCCAACTCATAAGCCAAATCATAGATTTTTTGCACATCTTCCGCCGCGGCGTCACGGGCCAGGTTTACGGTTTTGGAAACAGCGTTATCCGTGTATTTTTGAAAAGCGGCCTGCATACGGATATGCCATTCAGGAGAAATATCATGAGCTGTAACAAAAACCTTCCGAACATCTTCGGGGATTTCCTGTAGATGCTGTATGCCGCCTTCAACGGCAATGGCATCCATCAATTCAGTGCTGTAAAACCCACGCTCTTTTGCAGCCTGTTCAAAGTATGGATTCACTTCAAGCAGCTTGTCGTTATCCATGACGTTTCTGACAAAGCTCAACGCGAATAACGGCTCGACACCGCTGGAACAGTCCGCAATGATACTTAACGTACCTGTGGGTGCAATGGTTGTGGTCGCGGCATTTCGATACGTACACCCTGTTTTGTCTTTAAAAATGCTTTTGTCAAAATTCGGGAACACGCCTCTTTCATCAGCCAAATACTTTGAAGCGGCATGGGATTCTTTCTGGATGAAACCCATCACTTGTTCAGCAATTTCAAGCCCTTTATCCGAACTGTACGGAACTTTAAGTTGATAGAGTAGATCGGCGAACCCCATAACGCCGAGACCGATTTTACGATTCCCGTGGACCATTTCTTCAATCTCAGGAAGGGGAAATTTCGACATATCAATGGTGTTGTCCAGAAATCGGACACTCCACCAAACCATATCTTTTAATGCCTGATAGTCGATGATCGGCGTTTCGGCATCATAAGCGACGAACTTGGCGAGATTGATCGATCCGAGATTACAAGATTCCATGGGAAGCAGGGGCTGTTCTCCGCAAGGATTGGTACTTTCGATGTCTCCAAGAGCAGGTGTTGGATTATCCCTGTTGAGCCGGTCCAGAAAGACGATGCCGGGGTCCCCGTTTTCCCAGGCCTGATTCACAAGCGCTTGATAGACCTCGGCCGCATTCAATGTTGTCTCCTTTTCCCCGTCGTGAGGATTGATGAGATCGTAGTCGCTTCCGACTTTTACAGCTTCCATAAATGCGTTCGTAACACCGACGGAAATATTAAAATTGTTGAGTTCACTGTTATTTTTTTTACTGTAAATGAACTCCATGATATCCGGATGATCGACCCTTAGAATCGCCATATTGGCGCCCCTGCGTGTCCCTCCCTGCTTAACCTGCTCGGTGGCCGTGTTAAAGATTTTCATAAACGAAACCGGACCGGAAGCAATACCGCCGGTGGTTCCAACCCGACTGTCTTTCGGGCGGAGCCGGGAAAAGGAAAAACCGGTGCCCCCTCCGGATTTATGAATAATTGCGGCATTTCTAAGCGAATCGAAAATCCCTTCCATGCTGTCTTCTACAGGAAGCACAAAGCAGGCGGCCAACTGGCCGAGTTTTCGTCCTGCGTTCATGAGGGTCGGTGAATTGGGTAAAAATTTCAATTCAGTCATCATTTTGTAAAAAATATTTTCCATCTTTTCTACATCGGCATCATCACCATACTTCTTTTCCGCCTTTGCAATGTGTTGAGCCACCCTTTTAAACATCTTTTCAGGCGTTTCGACAACTTTTCCTTTGCCGTCTTTCTTCAGATACCTTCTGTTTAAAACATTTAACGCATTGTCGGAAAGCTTTAAGCCATTATTAACAAATATGGACTTATCCAATCGAATGTGCGACGTTCGAGTTAAACCGTATTCCATCAACTTGGTCTGAAGCAATTTATCGATAATCGGCAAGGTAATGGTATGATTTTCCATATTGGCGATCTCTTTCTTCAAAAACCGGCTGATGTCCATGGCCTGGCTGGATTCAATTTGGTTGTCTTTGGCAAGAATATCCGAAAATAATTGATCATCCCATTTGCAGGCGGTAAGATCGAAACGCCCTTCATCTGTAATTAAAATTTTACGCTTTGAACCCATGGCCGTTCTCCTGTATAGTCGTCATCATTGTTGAATAGATTTATTATTAACACGTATATTAAATTTTAACAAGATTTGACCCACCAATAAAAATTTATTCGAAAAGGTTAGTTTAGTGCTTCAAGAAGCGGAGCCCCATTCGGTTTCGATGGGGCGGTTATGGATCACATCTTTTAAAGAAAAGGTATAACTTTAAAAATAAAACAAGCATAATAAAGGGTAAAACAGGTTGTAAAAAGGTTAGTCTGACAGGATCTGAGTCAACTACCACCAGCGAAACGGGTGGCTTGAATTTGTCCGCCGCTTTATGGCGGGCAAAGGCAAAAGCACGTCAGTGCTTTCGACGTTGAACTTGCATCCGGGTGCAAAGCACTCGGTTTGCCTTGCAAGAATCACCTTTTGCATACTATATATAGTATGTCAAGAGAAAAAAAGCGCAACATCTGCACATTTTTGCCCACACTTGTCTAAGGTGCTGATAGCGTTAAAAAGAGCGATTTGAAATTTGGATAAAAAGGTTCCGGGTTTCCCGTTCAACGTTCAAGGTTGTAGAGTTATTGAGTCCCAGCTTATTGATTAAGACCCATAGACATCTATCGCCTTCACCTGTCGGGCAACCTGACAAGCGACGCTGAATTCTTTAAACCACTTTTTATGTTGGAATGTTGGCACCGTTGAACCTTGAGCCCTGAACCCCGAACCCTGAACCGATTAACCTCGTTGAGGAAAAAAATGCCGATCAAAATCATTTTATGGACCCTGTTATTCTACATGGCTTATTGTAGTCTTATCTTCCTGATGCAGCGGCAGATTATGTTTCCCCGCCATCTTATCGCAATCCCGCAGAGCGGTGAAGATCTGCCCTTTATGGAAAAGATTTGGATAAAAACGAGTTTCGGTAAAGCAGAGGCATGGTTTCTGCCGCCGGAAACAAAAAGTCAGGTAACCCCGGCTCCGGCGGTCATTTTCGCCCATGGAAACGGCGAACTCATTGATCTGTGGCCCAATGAACTCAAAAGATTCAATCGTCTTGGAATCGGAGTGTTTCTTGTGGAATATCCTGGGTATGGAAGATCTGAAGGAACACCTTCTCAAAAAAATATCAGAGAAACATTTAACAACGCTTACGATATCCTCACTGAGCGGAAAGATGTGGATCCTGCCAAAATCATATTGTTCGGGCGCTCCCTGGGTGGTGGCGCGGTGTGTTTGCTTGCCGCCGAACGCCCTTCTGCGGCACTGGTACTTATGTCCACCTTTACCGGCACACGATCGTTTGCAAAAAAATATTTTGTCCCGAGTTTTCTTGTACGGGATCCTTTTGACAATCTTTCCGTCATCCGTCACTATTCCAAACCGGTTCTCGTGATCCATGGCAAGTTCGATGAGGTCGTTCCATATTCTCACGGGACGTCGCTTTGCAGGTCGATGCCTCACGCCACATTGATCACCTACGCGTGCGGTCACATCGATTGCCCGCCGGATTGGGAGATGTTCTGGAAAGATATCGCAGCGTTTCTGGGCACGCGCGGAATCATTAAAACGATGAATAGAAGATGAATCCTATCTTGCAATCATAGCCCGCATCATATCCCCGGCGTTTTCGGCATAATCTGCGATGGAGCCGATGATCTCGGCCAGTCTGACCATATGAAATACAGTGACCGCGTCGATATTCATATTCAGTACCTTTTGTTTCACCACATCTTCTGCTCTATCGGCTTCATGCTCCTGCTGTCGCAGCGTACGAATAATGTTTTTGATGATCACGCGCTGTTCTTCGGAATAATTTTGAAAATACTTTCTGGCTTCCGCAACCATCTTGCTCAACTCTTCGATAGGATAGATAACCGCGTCCGCCAAAGTAACAAATTCTTTTTCAAGTTCGGCAGGAATGCCCGGTTCGCTTCTAAAGGAAATCCAGTCCAAGGCGTCTTCCACGGCATCAATTACCTGATCCTGTTCTCTTAAATACCGGAACAGCAGAAAATTATAAACCGGCATCAGAGTTCCTTTGGGAAGATGGCCGCGTATCCGTCGCTTGATGACATCGGCTTCTCTTTCCAGTTGAATCACTTCTTGTCTGAAATCTTCGAATGTCTGGCATCTGTCTGCAAGATGACATTCGATGGCCTGTTGAAACACCCAGGCACATTCTTTAACCTTTTCGGCATGTTCTTGAAGACCTTCAAACGGTGATGTCATGAACATTGAAAAAAATGGAACGCGCATTGCCGGCTCCTTTTAAAAAATGATTTGAAGTATTTTAAAAATGGCCATACTGGTCAATGCTGCCGCGGGCACAGTGAGTATCCAGTATACCATAATCTTATACACAATGCCAAAATTAATAGCCTCCATACCGCGGGCAAGGCCGACCCCAAGCACGCCACCCACCGCGGCATGTGTGGTGGATACCGGCAAACCCATTTTTGAAGCTACAAGAACCGTTGTTGCGGCTGCAAACTCAACCGAAAACCCCCGAGTATTGCTGAGGGTGGTAATTTTTTTCCCCATGGTTTCCATAACGCGATGGCCGGCCATGGCAATTCCGCAGGCAATCCCTATACCACCGAAGAAGAGGAGAAAAACGGGCACCGGAACTTTGGCACCCACATTGCCGGTTTTGACCAAAAAATAAATTACCGCCAAAGGGCCGATGGCATTGGCCACATCATTAGCTCCCTGTGCCAATGCCACATAGCAAGCGGTTCCCACCTGAATTCTCTGAAAGATCGCTTCCGCCCCTGATGCCCTGTCCGTCACTAAAAATTTTAATAAAACTGCTGCGCCAAATCCGAGCAAAACCGACAGTAAAACAGCAACGGTAACTGCTGCCTGGGACTCCAGGGCCAATTTTTCTCCTAAAGGAGTCTTAAACAGAAATGATAACACGACAACAAAAAACGTTATGCCGATGAAAAAAGGAGACAACCTCAGTGCTCGGTCAAAGCTGTTCTTTCTGGAGAGGATCAATCGTACGATGATTTTAAAAATGATAAAAGCGATGACGATACTAAATAAAGGCGAAATGATCCAGCTGAGAACAACAGCCAAAAGCTTCCCCCAATTAATGACGTTAAATCCACCGGCCATAATGCCGAATCCGATCATGGCGCCCACGATGGAATGGGTTGTGGAGACCGGAAGTGATTTCCAGGTGGCAAAACTAACCCAGAGGGAAGCGGCAAGAAGGGCTGAAAGAGCGCCGATAAGAGCAATATGAGGATCGGTCATAATTTCCGTCGACACAATCCCTTTACGAATGGTGTCGGTGACATGGGAACCGACAAAAACGGCTCCCACGATATTTAAAATTCCTGCGAGAAATACGGCCTGGCGTATTGTAATTGCCTTCGCACCCACAGATGAAGCCATGGAGTTGGCCACATCATTGGCACCGATGTTCCATGCCATGTAAAAGCCGAAAATATAACCTAAAATGAGAACGATATACGCATGAGTCATTCCATCATCCCAATCGGAGCGAAGCCTTTAAGTTCTATTTTCCTGTTATGACAAATAAAATCAATCTGTCATTCGGAGAGCTAACAATGTTAGGCGGGCACATATCATGCCGTGGAATTTGAATCAATGAAAAATATTGAAATGAATATATTGTGGATTATGATCGTTCTCAGTGCTGTTCACGCTTGGTCAGAATATGTTTGCATCGCTCAATTTAGGTAAAATATCATCCGGAATGTTGTCTATAAATCGGCAAGGCCGGTTTAAAACCATGCCCGAGATCCGGTCATAAATCTGGGCGGGATATGTAAAAAAGAGATTCTCCTTGGCCCGTGTTGCCGCGACATACATGAGTCGCAGTTCTTCTTCAAGGTCTTGTTCATCATGGACTGCGTGTATCGACGGAAACCGGCCGTCCAGTGCCCATATGATAAAAACCGTGTGCCATTCAAGGCCTTTTGCGGAATGCACGGTGGATAAAACGAGCCGTTCATCATTTGAAGGGTCTGATAATACGGCGTCGTCTACGCTTGCATTGGGAGGTTCCAGGGCCATATCGGTTAAAAAAGTTTCAAGTTGATGATAGCGTTCCGTCATGGCGACAAGATGTTCAAGATCTCTTGATCGCTTCGGATGATCATCGTAGTTCTTTCTTAATATAGGCAGATAATACCGAACCACCGCTTCACTCAATTGGACAACAGACATGGATCCGGCATCAATATCGGAAAAAAGGCGTTTGAGGTTGTCTATGCCTTTGGAACGGGATGTTTTAAACGATGATTGAACAAATCCTGCGCATCCTGATTTTAAAGTAAAAATTGTTTCATAGATATCGAGGGCGGTCTTGGGACCGATGTGATCCAGAAGAAGAAGTATTCTGTACCAACTGATCCGGTCATACGGATTGAATATCACTTTAAGATGGGCTAGGACATCTTTAATATGTGCGGATTCAATAAATTTGAACCCACCCACTTTTATAAAAGGAATCCCTTCTCGACTCAGTTCGATTTCGAGATCAAAAGAATGAAAACTTGCTCGAAAAAGCACGGCGATTTGATTCAAAGGCACACCGCTGCGATGAAGATTAAGTATTGTTTCAATCACAAATCGCGACTGATTGTTTTCACTCTGCGCTTTTATCAGTAGAGGCAATGTCCCCCCGGATCTTCGCGTAAAAAGAATTTTTGAATATTTCCGGGTTGCCCGATTGATGATCACATTAGTGAGTTCCAAAATGGGTTCTGTACTTCGATAGTTTTCTTCCAGTCGAATGATCCGGGCTCCTGAGAATATTTCGGGAAATCGCATGATATTTTCAAAATTAGCGCCACGAAATGCATAGATGCTTTGAGAATCATCTCCGACCACCATAATATTTTGATGCATGCCGGCAAGGAGATATACAATTTCCGCCTGAATCTTATTGGTGTCCTGATATTCGTCAACCATCAAATACCGATAGGCGGCACAGGTTTTATCACGGACATCCGGGTGTTCTTTTAAGAGAATCTTCAAATATTTCAAAAGATCATCGTAGTCCATGAAATGATGTTCGACTTTTTGTTTTTGATATGCTTTTGAGAGGGCGTGAATCGCTTCCATGTGACGTAAAAAATGAGGATAGTCATTTTCTACGATATCCTCAACAAACAGATTTTTGTTGGCCGCCCTACTGATGATATTTGTCAAGGTCTGTTTTTTGGGTAGAGAGTCATGTCTTGATACGCCCATTATTTCCTTTCTCAGCATACCGACAAGATCTTCTGCATCCGATCGATCAATAATTGAAAACCCGCTTTCAAATCCCACTTTAAAAGCATATTTTCGCAAAATCCCATAGGCGAAAGAATGAAATGTGCCGCCGGCAACATTTTGACATCTATTGTCGAGCAGGCGCGTGGCTCTTTTCAGCATCTCCTGGGCGGCTTTCCGAGTAAATGTCAATAGAAGCACAGATCCCGGCGGAACCCCTTCATCCACAAGGCGCGCAACGCGATAGGTCAGCGTTCTGGTCTTGCCGCTTCCGGCCCCGGCGATGACAAGAAGAGGACCTTGATTAAAGTTGACGGCTTCAAGTTGGGAAGGGTTAAGTTCTTTTTCATATATTATTCGTCGATTCATCTTATTTATACATGGTGGTATAGTGATCAAGAAACTTTCTTCTTTCATAAGGCATACATGCTTGTCAATACCTGAAACGTTTTTTTAGATTTTTTCTATAGATTTTGTTGACTTTTCTAAAATATACGGATAGAAATTTTAAGAGTATTAAGAACTTCGTCAAATCACATCAATCAAGGAGGGAAACTAAATGAAGAAGATCAGCACTCAATTGAAAACTTTGTCCAAGTCGCTTGATACGATCTCTAAAAAAGTAGAAAAGATTATCCAGGATGTCGACAATCTCAAAGCCCCGAAAAAAACAGCGCCCGCAAAGAAGACTGCTGCAAAAAAGACCGCTGTGAAGAAGACTGCTGCAAAAAAGACTGCTGTGAAGAAGACTGTCGCAAAGAAAGCCGCACCCGCTCAACAAGCGACAATGCTGGATTCCGTATTTGATATCATCAAACGAACCAAAAAAGGCGTAACGGTCGCTCAGCTTAAAGAAAAAACAAAACTAAATGCCAGGCAGCTCAGCAATGCGCTTTATAAGCTGACAAAAAAAGGCAAAATACAAACCAAGTCACGCGGCCTTTATGTAAAGAAGTAACCTTCAATCTCAATTGAGCGAAAGTCAAAGATGCCCGTCGGTGAAATTGGCCCGCTCTGTGGAATCCCGAACATTGAGTTCGGATAGTGGAACTTTAGACCACAGGGCAGGCAGATTTCCCCGAAAAGCTGGTTTATGCTGTGGAAATTGAGTTATAAAGATCAGCGCGACGATCATGCTTTGATTTACAAAAACATCTCGCCGGTATTGTCAATTCAAATATCTGTTTTATATTCCGTAGAAATTATCTAAAAATTTCCAGATAAACAATTATTGATCATATATGTGGAGAATTATCATGTTGAAAAAGTATTTGAAGGGCATTGCCGAAAACTTTTTTTTGAATTCTTTTATTGTCCTTCTTTTACTGTTTTTCTCATTCGGCAATTTTGATGCCGCTGCTTCAGATTATGTAAAACAACCTTCCAAAAGCAAACAAGCTCTTGAGGGAATTCACGTTTATAGTCAGTGGCCGTTTGAAAACAGCAATCTTCATCAAGATCCCGCCCTTGTGTTTAAAAAGCTTTCAAACGGTTTCCGGTATGTTTTAATGGAAAATCACTACCCCAAAAACAGGGTGAGCATGCACCTTTTCGTTCAGGCAGGCTCTTTGGATGAATCAGACACTCAGCAAGGATTGGCGCATTTCTTAGAG
>Ga0210077_1000266_pt1 | contig 22074 bp, 19 predicted proteins | sample RushMan_CattailN_5_FD_185556 | JGI IMG/M metagenome (GOLD analysis project Ga0210077, IMG submission 185556) | Wetland microbial communities from San Francisco Bay, California, USA, that impact long-term carbon sequestration -... | ecosystem: Environmental > Aquatic > Marine > Wetlands ... | reverse complement strand
GCAGGAGCAGCACCCCGGCCACGAAAGCAAGCACGACCGCCGTCATCTACAATGGAACGGCCCGGCCGCGCGCCGGATGACCATGCCGCGAAAGTATTTCCGCAAATACCTCCCCGACGCCGCGAAAGTCCGTTCCTACCGCATCGTGCGGATGTTCGGCTCGCTGCTGCATCACCCGAACCTGTGGCACTTGAACCGGAGGTCGGTCGCGGGCGGATTTGCGATCGGGCTGTTCGCCGGCCTGGTGCCGGGGCCGCTGCAGATGCTGACCGCAGCGCTGCTCGCGGTGCCTCTGCACTGCAACCTGCCGGTGGCGCTCGTCACGACTCTGTATACGAACCCCTTCACGATCGTGCCGCTGTACCTGCTCGCCTACAAGTACGGCACGCTGCTGCTCGGCGAAAGCGGCGGCCCGCCGCGCGGCGGGCCGCCCGATCTCGATTGGACCCAGCTGAGCGCATCGGCACACGCCCTCATCCACTGGTCGCTGTCGCTCGGCAAGCCGCTTGCCGTAGGCCTGGTCGCGCTCGCCTGCACCCTCGCCGCGGTGGGCTATTTCAGCGTGCGCCTTGCCTGGCGCGTCCACGTCGTACTCGCATGGCGCGCGCGCCGGCGGGCAAGGAGAAGATCAAAATGAAAAGCCCACCCCGTTTCATGGTGCGCGACGCGCAGCCGGCCGACCGGCCGAAGCTGGTCGCGTTCGTCGCTGCGCTGCAGGACCTGGAGCGCACGCTGCACGCCGGGCGCGCCGAGGGGCGGCGCATCGCCGTTTCCCACCTCGTTCACCTCGAGCACGCGGCGCGCGAGCGCCGCGGACGGGTCCTGGTCGCGGCCCGGGGCGACGAGCGGCTCGGCTTCCTGGTCGGCTGGGTCGAGGAGGAAGCGCGCGGCTCGCACCACGTGCGCCCTGCCGAGCGGCGCTACGGCGTCGTCACCGACCTGTACGTGGAGCCGGGCGCCCGCGCGCGCGGCATCGCGGTGGCCCTGCTCGAAGAGGCGGCGCGCCATTTCGCCGCGCTGGGACTGACGCGGCTGCGCGTCAGAACGCTCGCCGCCAACCAGGCCGCGTTGCGCTTCTACCGCGCGCTCGGCTACGCGCCGTACGAGCTCACGCTGGAGCGGGAGCTTCCAAACGCAGGACGCCGTCGCGCAACTCGAATATCCGGTCGGCGCGCGCCGCGAGCGCGGCATCGTGGGTGACGATGACGAACGCGGTGCCGCGCCTGCGCGATAGACGCATCATCGCCTCGAACACCTCGTCCGCGGTCTTCAGATCGAGGTTTCCGGTGGGCTCGTCCGCGAGCACGCAGGCGGGCTCGGTGACCATCGCGCGCGCGAAAGCGCAGCGCTGGCGCTCACCGCCCGACAGCTCCCCTGGCTGATGCTCGAGGCGCGCGCCGAGACCGACCTCGTCGAGCACCTTCGCCGCGCGCTCCATCGCCTCGGCCCGCGCCAGGCGGCGGATCAGCAGCGGCATCGCGACGTTCTCCAGCGCGGTGAACTCGGGCAGCAGGTGATGGAACTGGTAGACGAACCCGAGCATCGCGTTGCGCACGCGTCCGCGCTCGGCCTCCCGCATCCTGCCCAACGGCCGGCCCTTCACGCTCACGCTGCCTCCGCTCGGCGAGTCGAGCCCGCCGAGCAGGTGCAACAGCGTGCTCTTGCCGGAACCGGAACGGCCGACGATCGCGACCCGCTCGCCCTCCGCGACGTCGAGGTCGACGCCGCGCAGCACCGGCACCGGGGTCGGCCCCTGATAGGTCTTCTCAAGGCCGCGGCAGGAGAGCACCTCACTCATAGCGCAGCGCCTCGGCAGGATTGACGCGAGACGCGCGCCAGCTCGGATAGAGCGTGGCGACGAATGACAGCACGAGCGAGACCGCACCGATGATGACCACGTCCCGCACGTGAACGTCGGACGGAAGCTCGGGAATGAGATAGATGTTCTTGGACAGGAAATGGACGTTGAAGGCGTGCTCGATCGCCGGCACCAGGGTGGAGACGTTGAGCGCGAGCAGCACTCCGCCCACCACGCCTACCAGCGTTCCGATCACCCCGATGACCGCCCCCTGGACCATGAAGATCTGCATGATCGAACCGGGTGGCGCCCCGAAGGTGCGCAGGATCGCGATATCGGCCTGCTTGTCGGTCACCAGCATCACCAGCGCCGAGACCACGTTGAACGCCGCTACCGCGACGATCAGCAGCAGGATGATGAACATCACCCGCTTTTCGATCTCCACCGCGCGGAAGAAGTTGGCATGGCTTTGCGTCCAGTCGGAGGCGTACACGTTCGGCCCGAGGCGCTCGTTCAGCTCGCGCGCGACCTCGGGCGCGGCGAACAGATCGTCAAGCTTGAGGCGCACCCCGGTCACCGTGTCGCCCATCTGGTAGAGCCGCTGCGCGTCCTGCAGGTTGATGAGCGCGAGACCGGCGTCGGCCTCGATATAGCCGACGTCGAAGATTCCGACCACGGTGAACTGTTTCAGGCGCGGAATCACGCCCGCCGGCGTCACCAGACCCTGCGGCGCGATCAGCGTCACCTTGTCGCCCGGCAGCACGCCGAGCGCGCGCGCCAGATCGACTCCGAGCACGATCCCGAAGCGCCCCGGCTGAAGCGCATCTAGGCTGCCGGCCCTCATGTGGTTGCCGAATTGCGCGACCCGCTCCTCGTCCCGCGGCAGGATGCCTCGCACGACCGCGCCGCGAACCGCCTGGCCGAAAGTCAGCATGCCCTGCGCGCTGACGAACGGCGCCGCAGCGATCACGCGAGGGTTGCGCGCCGCCGCCGCAGCCGTTTCCTGCCAGTGCCCGAGACGGCCGTCGGCGCCGAAGACCTGCACGTGCGATACGACGCCGAGAATCCGCGCCCGCAGCACCTGCTGGAATCCGTTCATTACCGACAGCACCACGATCAGCGCCGCCACGCCGAGCGCGATGCCGGCCATCGACATGAGCGAGATGAAGCTGATGAAATGATTGCGGCGCTTGGCGCGCGTATAGCGCAGGCCGATGAGGAATTCGTAACGCACAGTGGCGCGAGAATACTACAATGGCAGACATGGACGCTGACGCTTCCGTCTTGCTCGCGCGGCTGATACGCGGCGTCCGCGTCGCCGCGCTGGGAACGCTGCGCCAGGGCGCCCCCCTGGTGTCGATGGTCGCGATCCTGCCCGAGCCGGATTTCAGCGCGGTCTGCCTGCACGTGAGCCGTCTGGCCTGGCACACGCAGGACATGCTCGCGGACCCGAGGGTGTCGCTCTCGATCGCCGAGCTCGACGACGGCCGGGCCGATCCCCAGACGCTCGCGCGCGTTGCGCTTCGCGGTGAGGCGACGAAGCTTCCCGGCGAAGGCGAAACCTTCGAGCGCCTCAAGACCGCCTGGCTCGCGCGCTTTCCCGAATCGGCCGTGACATTCGAGCTCGCCGATTTCAGCTTCTGGCGAGTCGTGCCGCGCGACGCGCGCTTCGTCGCGGGCCTCGGCCGAACCTTCAATCTTTCTCCCGAATCGCTGCGTCGGGCCGCGATTTGAGCAAATCGCGCGATGAGGGCAGAATAGAGCCCCCGCGCCCGCCATCCGGCGGGCTTCCCGCAATGAAGAAACCCATCATATAGGCGACGCTACGGCATGCGCAGGCACCGCATTCGACTCCCCGCAACGGACCCCCACCAGCTGGACCAGGATCAGGCCTACTTTCTTCTCACCGAGCCGTCCGGCGAGGAAGTTCAGCTTCGGCTGCACGACTACGATGCGATCTACAACCGCCCCGGCCTGTACGAGCAACTGTTCTACGACCGGCTCAAATGCTGCTCGCCGAAGAAGGTGATCGACATCCTGCACCACACGGTGAGCACGGCGGCGGAGAGCTTCTCCGAGCTGCGCGTGCTCGACCTGGGCGCCGGTAACGGCATGGTTGGCGAGGAGCTGAGAGAGCACGGCGTGGCGCGCATCGTCGGCCTCGACATTTCGGCCGCCGCGCGCGACGCCGCCGAGCGCGACCGCAGCGGCGTCTACGACCAGTACTATGTGAGCGACCTGACCTGCCTCGATGAGCCCCAGCGCGAGGAGCTCTCGGAATGGCGCTTCAACTGCATGGTGACCGTCGCAGCGCTTGGCTTCGGCGATATTCCGGTACGCGCGTTCTGGGAGAGCTTCAACCTGGTCGAGGACGGGGGCTGGATCGCCTTCAACATCAAGGAAACCTTCCTCGACAACAAGGACACGAGCGGGTTCTCGGTGTTCGTCAAGAACCTGATTCTGACCGAGTACCTCGACATCCACCACATCGAGCGCTACCGGCACCGGCTCTCGGTCGACGGCCGGCCGCTGCACTACTTCGGCGTCGCCGGGCGCAAGAACGGCGCGATACCGGAATCGATGATTGCCTAGGACGCGCCGGCCTCGCGCTCGAGCGGACAGTGCGGGGCGGACGCCGAGCGCTTGCGCGCGATGATGTCCGCTTTGTACTTGTGCAGGTAGTGCGCGATCGTCTCGACGCGGATCTTGACCGAGCCGGCGGGCTTGGTGGAATCGAGGTCCTGGAAAGAAAAGAACAGCGTCCCCGAGCGCTCGACGATCTGCTGCACCGGCGAGTAGGTCGGCTGGTCCATTCCGCACTCGTAGCTCGACATGCGCACCACGCAGGCCACCCACGGCATGCGCGCGGCGAACTTGGCGCCCCACAGGAGCTCGTTGGTGTTGGCGCTGTAGGACGAGGGCCACACGTCGTCGATATCGAGCGGCGACTTGACGTGCCCCTCGGCGATGTCCGGGCCGAACATCCATTGCATCAAGTCGTCGTCGAGCGGCAGATACTGCGCCCATAGCACGGGGTAGCCGTAGGCCTGCAGGTCGACCTCGATCTCGTGGCCGATGCCCGGGTCCATGTGATAGGGCCGCGCCAGCACGAGCATGCAGGCCTGATTCTCCCGCGCACACCACTCGAGCACCTCGCGGCTCTTGCGGCGCAGCCTGGCGTCGTAGGCCTCGAGCGCGCGGTAGCCCTCGTCGACCGCGCGCTGGGTCTCCCGCGGGGTGAGCCCGGGGATCACGTCCTTCAGCGATTCATGGAGCTGGCGCGGAACGAGCGGACGGTCGCCGAGCGAAACCAGCGGCGCGACGTAGCGCACGTCGTGCTCGCCGAAGGCGTCGCGCTCCTTCACGAATCCGGCCTTGATGTTCTCGGCCGCCGCCATCACGCGCGGACAGGCAAGCGACGCAGCGACGTGCCCGTGCAGGAAGGACGGCAGCGAGTACACCATCGGCGAGAGCAGGATGTCGATCTTTCGCTTGTGCCGCGCGAGCAGCTCGCCGTAGTGCCCGGACACGCATTTCACCGGGTAGCAGCAATCGACCGTCCCGCGCCCCTTGGCATGGCTTCGCGCCTGCTCCTCGGAGGTATCGCCGGAAAATTCGATCCGCCGGGCGTCGATGCCGAGCGCGCCCAGGAAGCCGATCCAGAACTGGTGCGTCGACCAGATGTTGAGCACGCGCGGAATGCCGACCCGCAGCTCCTCGCGCGCCTTGGCGAGCGGCGCCGCGGCCGGCGGGACCTCGCTTTCCCAGCCGTCGCGGTCAAACTTCTGCTTTAGCCCGCCTAAAGGCGTTTTCTCGAACCAGCTCAGCAATGTTTGGATAGGCACTTTTCGCCTCCTCGAGTTTTTCCTTCACCACCTTCATCTCGTTGACGTCCTCGAGCAGCCCCTTGGGGCAGGAGTTGCCGCTGATGACGCGCTCCCAGCCGGCGACGAGCGGCACTTTGCTCCAGGGCCTTCCGGCGCCGCCCGGCATGCGGACATCGATGAACGTGCGCTTGCAGTTGACCGCGCACCAGTTGCAGGTGGTGTTCTCGTTGGTCGTGCTGTTGTACTCGAGCGACTCGATCGTGTCATAGCCGCGGAACCGGCTCGGCTGCCCTTCGCGCGCCCAGTCGAGCGCGCACAGTGCCGCGCCGATTGCGCCGGCCTCTCCGGAGTAGGGATGGACGACGATCTCGGCATCGGGCACCTTGCCGCGGATGAAGTCGACCTGCGCCTTGACGACCGCCAGATTGCGGTGCGTGCCGCCCTGCAGCACGAACTTGCGGCCGGCCGCCGCGAGATTCTGCAGCTGGCCGGCGTAGACCCACACGTTGAGCGGCAGCACCGCCGCGAGCGAAGCCATGATCTCCTCGCGCGACCAGCCTTTGCGCTGCTGGTTGACGATGTCGGACTGCAGGAACACGCCGCAGCCCATCGCGAGCGCGGGCACCGCCCGCGCCTCGAACGCGTGGTCGGCGTAGCGCTCGAGCGAGATGCCGTAGCGCTCGGCCACGCCCTGCAGAAACGCGCCGTTGCCCGAGGAGCACTGCGAATTGAGCCGGAAATCCGCCACCGTGCCCTGGCGCAGGATCATGATCTTCACGTCGCAGCCGCCGACGTCGCAAATAACGTCCGCGTCCGGGAAGTAATGCAGCGCCGCCGTGGCATGCGAGACCGTCTCCACGATCGCGACGTCCGCGCCGACCACATCCCTGAGCAGGTCCTTGCCGTATCCGGTGACGCCGAAGGCGGCGATATTCTCCACGCCCTGCTTGCGGATCTCGCGCAGGATCGCCTTGGCGTCTTCGATCGGATTGCCGTTGGAGGGCACATAGCAGCTCGCGAGAAGCTCGCGCCCGGCCGAAAGCACCACTGCCTTCGCCGTCGTGCTGCCGAAGTCGCAGCCCACGAACGCCGGCGCCGCGCGCAGGGCGGGATCGGCCGGCAGCGCCGCGCTCGCCTGGCCGCCGTAGCAGCGCATGAAATGCTCGAACGCCTCGGGGTCGCCGACCAGCCCGCGCGCGCCTTCGCGCGCCTTCTCCTCGTGCTGCCCCTTGTCGACCCAGTTGCGCAGCCGCGCCGGCCCCTCGTACACGCCGACGCCGGAGGGCTCGCCCGCGCCGATCTCGATGCAGCCCATGCAGGCGTAGTAGAGCGCCTCCCGCGGCACGAGGATGACGTCCTCGGGCCCCGCCGCACCGTCGGGCAAGGAGATCTTTCGCTCCGACCAGAGCTTGGCGAGATGGTGCCGCCACGCCTGCTGCAGCCCCTCGAAGAACATGTTGGGGCCGCCGAGCAGCAGCACGTGGGGCTGCGGGGTGTTGCCCTTGGTCAGGGTGGCGAGGTTCTGGTAGACCACGGCCTCGAACAGGCTGGCGATGATTTCCTCCACCGGAACGCCGCTCTTGACCAGGGTATTCGAATCGGCCTCGGCGAAAATCCCGCACTTGGAGCTGATCTTGTGCAGGGTCAGGCCCTGGTACGGCATCTTCGCGAGCTGCTCGGTCGCGATCTGCAGCTTGCGCGCCGTCTTCTCGATGAAGGTCCCCGTGCCGCCGCTGCACGCGGACTGCATGAACACCTGCTTCGACTTGCCCTCGCCGCTCGGTTTGAAGAACAGCGTCTTCATGTCCTCGCCGCCGATCTCCGAAACGAAGCTCACCTCGGGATGCAGCTTCTCCACCGCCGCGGAGACGGCCACAACTTCCTGCACGAACTTGCCGCCGACCAGCGGCGCGATCAGCCCGGCGCCGGAGCCGGTGAGGAAGATGCGGTCGCGTCCCGGCGCGAGCCCGCATTCCGCGCGCATCCTTTCGAGGAACTCGAGCACCATCTCGGCCTGCTTGGTGTTGTGGCGCTTGTAGTCCTGCCAGCGCGGCTGCCCATCCTCGGACGCGACCGCCTTGATGGTGGTCGAGCCGACATCCAGTCCGACGGTCAGCATCAGCCCCTCCCCGCGGCCAGATGCCGCGCAAGGTTCGCAGCCGAGCCCGCGACGCGATAATGCGGAACCGGGAAGGTCGCCCGCGTCAGCTCGGGGCGGGCCTGCGCCGCGTCGCGCAGCGCGCTTTCCGTGAACCCGCACTGCTCGAGCGTCTGCTCGTACTCGCGCTGCGCGCGCTTCTTCGCCTCGGTGAGCACCATCTGGCACCTCGACAGCGCGTGCACCTCGGCGTCGCCCTTGATCTCGAGCGGCGCGTAGAGCAGGTCCGGATGCTTGCCGAGGACCGCCGCCATTGCGCCGATGCTCATCGTGTTCGGCATGCACGAATAGGGCGAGAGCTCGCAGATCATGTGCGCCTTGCCGTAGCGATGCGCCCACAGCGCCTTGCCGACCAGCATGTCGCCCTCGCCGCCGTTCAGGCGGCTGTGGTAGTAGGGCGCGGCGAAGCGCCGCAGCTCGTACTGGTCGGGCAACTCGTGCGGCACGCCGCCGAGCGCACGGCGCATGCGACCGTGCGTCCAGCCGAGCAGCCTCTGAACCCCTTTCAGCGTCGCCGACTTGAGCCGCGCGCCGCGATCGATGCCGATGCGGTCCTCGAATTCCTGCGCGGCCAGGCGCAACAGGTAGTCGAACCAGATGGTCATCGCGGCCGGGTAGACCTCGGCGCCTTCGCTCTCGAGCCAGCGGTGAATGTTGTAGTTCGGCTCGCCCTCCACGGTCTGCAGGTAGAACTCGCCCGTGATCTTCACGACCGGCTTCACGCGCAGCCGGTCGACCTCGACGCGGTCGTAGAGACGGCGCACGTCGCGCATCGCGTCGACGAAGTAGCTGGTGCCGAGGTGCCACAGCGCCGAGCTCCACTTCTTGCCGCGGGAGGGACGCTTGAGGAACGCCTGGTAGATGCGTTCGACGGCCTCGCGCGTGACCCGGTCGGTCTCACCCGGGATCACTTCGTAGGGCCGCGTGCGGTACTCCATGTCCTGCACGACGTCGGTCAGCACGCACGCCCACAGCGCGCCCAGCGTGAAGGGCATGTCGAGATCGAGCCCGCCGCCTGCCGCCGCCCCCTGCTCGAGCCCCTCCTGGCCGAGCAGGAACATTCTGAACGAATCGAGCCCCACGTTGCGCATCGCCAGCTCGTAGCTCTGGTGGTACTGGCCGAAGCGGCAGGAGCCGCAAGACCCCGCCGTGACGTAGACGAACTTCTTCGACACCTCTTCGGCGCCGATGCGCTCGGCCTGCTGGCGGAGATAGTTCGCGAGGTTGCCCGTGGTAAAGCTGGTCGGACAGCATTGGCCGATATCGGCGACCTCGCGGCCGGTCAACAGGTCCTGGCGCGTCGCGGTGGGCAGGATGCGCGCGTTGTAGCCGAGATTTTCCATCGCGCCCTGGATCGCGCGCTCGGCGCGCCAGTGCAGCCCGCCGAACAGGACCGTCACCTCCGAGCGCTCCTCGCGCGTGAAAGGCCTCGGCTTGTAGGCGCGGTAGGGCGCGCTGCCGTCCGGCGTGCGGGCGGGCGGCGGCACCGCGCGCACCTGCGATTCCGGCGCGTCGTCCAGGGTCACGACGCGCACTTTCTGCAGTGATTTCCATTTCGTCCCGGGGTCTTGATCGAGGGAAGCGGATTCCATGCTGGGTCCTTTTCTCGTGGATCAGCCGCGCAAGGCGGGCAGGAACGTGCTCAGCATCGGCACGTAGGTAATTGCGAGCAGGCCGGCGGCAAGCGCGCCGAACAGGGGCGCCACGGCGCGGAACACCTCGGTCACCGGCCGGCCAAAGCGGTGCGAGGCGAAAAACAGGTTCATGCCGACGGGCGGCGTGAGATACCCAAGCTCGAGGTTGGCGAGGAACACGATGCCGAGGTGCACCGGGTGCACGCCGAAGGCCATGCCGATCGGCGTCACCAGCGGCGCGAGCACCACGATGGCGGTGAAGATGTCCATCACGCAGCCTGCAACGATCAGCAGGCCGTTCAGCGCGAGCAGGAACAGGATCCGGCTGTCGATGGCCTGCTTCACCCACGCCACCATGTGGTCCGGCACCTGGGCATCGACCAGGAAGTTGGTGAGGCTGAGCGCCACGCCGAGGATCAGAAGAATGCCGCCCACGATCAGCCCGCACTCGGCGGTGACCCGCGGCAAGTCGCGAAACAGACGGAGATCGCGATGGATGCAGCTCGCAATCACGAAGGCGTAGCCGGCGGTGAGCGCAGCGGCCTCGACCGGCGTCGCCAGCCCGCTCGCCAGCGCCGCGACCGGCACCACCGGCAGGCTCAGTTCCCATTTCGCGGCGGCAAGCGCGGCGCGCGCGCGCCTGGCATCGAAAGGCCGCGCCCGTGTGCGCGATGCAGGCTGGCGCGCGATGCCCCAGGCCACGACGATTCCTGCCATGAGCAAGGCGGGGAACACGCCGCCGAGGAACATGTCCTCGATGCTCACGCGAGCAACGATGGCATACAGGATCAATGGCAGCGCGGGCATCAGAAGCACTCCCGGTAACCCCGCCCCGGTCACCAGACCCAGGGCACGCTTACTAGGATAGCCGGAACTCGTCAGTAAAGGCATCACCAGTCCCCCTAACGCCAGGATGGTTACTCCCGATGCACCGGTAAAACAGGTAAAGAAGGTACAGGCGAGCACGGTAACGATCGCCGCCCCGCCGCGCATCCGGCCGAACAGGGCGTCGAACACCTCGATCAGGCGGCGCGGGGCGGCGCTTTCTGCGAGGAGGTATCCCGCCAGCGTAAACATCGGGATCGCGGGCAGCGAAGGGTTGACGACGAGGCTGTAGTGATTGACCGCCAGCGCCGGGTCGGGGACGCCCTGCGTGCGCAGCAGAAGCAGCGCCGTGCCGCCGAGAACGGCGAAGATCGGCGTCCCGAGCAGCGCGCCGGCGCCCAGGACCGCGAGCGAGGGATAGAGCGCCGCCGAGGGCTCCACCACGCCGCTGCGCAGGAGCGCAACACCGAGCGCGGCGATCGCGGTTGCCGCGAGCTGCCCGGCGGGCGTCGCGGCGGCGCGCCAGGCGAGGCGCGCCGCGATCAGGCCGAAGCCGACCGGCAGGGGAAGCTCGGCGATCCAGACCGGGATCGCGTAGGTCAGCGTGCCGGCGGACTGGTGCTCGATGGCGACGAAATCCGCCGCCGCGAACGCCAGCATCCCCGCCACCACACTGCCGAGCAAGCCTGCGGCGAAGCGCGCCGCCCCGGCAGCGCGTCCCTCGAACAAGCCGCCGGTGGCGAGCGTGAGCAGGTGCTGCTCGCGCGCCGCGACCGCGGCACCTAGCATCGCGAGGGCGAGGGTGAGGTGCTGCACCAGCGCCGCGACGCCGGCGATGCCGACGCCGAGCGTCGCGCGCAGCGCGAGTTCCGCCAGGGGCAGCGCCACGGTGAGCGCGAACACGGCGGCGAGCACGCCGTTTTCGATCGAGACCAGTGCCCGCGCCGGACCGAGCCGCCCGGACGGCATGACCGCGTGCACCGCCGTCGCGGGGCTCATTGCTTCGCTCTCCTGTACTCGGCGAGGATCGCCTGCACCCGGTCGAAGGTGTCGGCAGGCACCATGGTGCCGCGCACCTGCGGCCAGGATTTCTCGGCCACCGCGCGCCAGGCCAGCTCGAGCTCGGGCGTCATGGGAATCACCTTCAGTCCGCGTGCCTGCATGGCCCGGATCGACTCCTCGTCCTGCTCCTCGCGTCGCGCGCGCAAGGTCGCGGTCGCCTTGCGCGCGGCCTCGAGCAGCGCCGCACGCTCCTGCGGCGCGAACGCATCGAAGGTCCGGCGCCGCATCACCGTGGCGCCGACGATCGGCACCCAGTTCACGCGCAGCATGTAGTGGGTGACGCGGTCGAGCTGGCCGACCAGCGCCCACAGCGGCGCCACCGGCACGGTGTCGATCATCCCGGTTTCGAGCGCGGGCAGGATGTCCGCGAGCGGAATCGGCACCGGATGGAAGCCCTGCGACTTCATCACGCTCGCCTGCACGATATCGCCCGACCAGGCGAAGATGCGGCCGCGCCTGTACTGCTCGGGCGTGCTGATGTTCTCCGTGGTGAAGAACTGCACCCAGCCGCCCTCGCCCCAGATGAGCACGACGAACCCTTTCGCGGCCAGCCTCGCCTCCAGCTCGGGGCGGAGCTTCTCGCGCACGTAGTCGAGCTCGGCCCAGGAGCGGAACATCATCGGCATGAACTGCAGGGCCGCCGCCGAAGGGTCGATCTGGCTCAGCCCCACGACGGTCAGCATCGAGGCGTCGAGCTGGCCGACCCGCATCCGCCGCACCGTGTCGGCCTCGGTGCCCTGAATGCTGTTCGGATAGATGACGAACCGTCCGTGCCCGCTGCTCGCGCGGCTGTACGCCTGGCCCATCTCCTGCAGCACGCGGTGATAGATCGAGCCCCTGGGCGCGATCGTCGCGACCTTGACCACGGCGGGCCCGGCCAGCGCCGGCCCGCAAAGCAGCAAGCCGAGCACGGCTGCGCGCAACGCTCCGCCGAGCGATCGAATGAATGCGTTGTTCATGGCGCTTACTCCGCGAAAAGCTCGTCCGTGCGGGCGAGCAGCCAGCGCGCGCGGCGCTGCATGACGAGATTGGCGAGCCTCCATTCGGTGCGCGCGTCTGGGTCGACCTTCAGCGCGCTCGCGAGCAGGGCCTGGAACTCGCGCCGGTCGCCGCGCGGCGCGGCGACCGACTCGGCCAGCGACACATAGGGCGCGGCCTGCCTGCCATCCGACAGCGCGACCGCGCGCGTGAAATGAGCGCGCGCGCGGCGCTCCGCGTCGGCGGCCGCGTCCGGCCGGCTCATCTCGAAACCGATCAGAAAGGTCTGCAGCGTGCCGTGGTCCCAGTCCGGATCGAGCTCGACCGCCCGCTCGATCAGCGCGCCGACCGCGGGCAGGCCCGCGAGCAGGGACGGACTGTCCTTTCCGAGCGAGATCGCGGCCGCCCACGACGCCGCGGTCCAGTAAAGCAGCGGCACGTCCTCGGCGGTCGTCGCTGCCAGCGCCTTGCGCGGATCGGCGAACAGCAGGCGCTGCGCGTCCTTGCGCGACAGGCGCAGTCCGCGCAGGCCGTAATCGCGCGCCCGAAGGTAGAGCCGGCGCGCGCGGGCGCGCATGGCGTAGGCCGCGTCGACGTCGTGCGCTTCCAGTTCGTCGGCCGGCATCTGCACGTAGACGTAGGCGTACTGGGTGAACCCGCGCGTCGCGGCAAGCAGCAGCCCGCGATGCTCCGGCACCGTCTCGAGCAGCGACTCCATGGTCTTCAGGCCGAACGGAATGGCGGCCCCGACAAACTCGATGTCGTTGTCCGAGGCGTAGACCCCGCCTCCTTCGGCCAGCGCGTCCCCGATGGAGCGCGCCGCGTACTGCCGCACCGAGCAGCCGCAGACCGCGGCAATCAGACACAGCGCCGATACTCCGGCGCGACACAGCTGGCCAAGATCAGCCTGTGTTTGCGTGATATTCATACGCCCGTCTCCCGACACCCGTTCAGCTAGCCGATCTGTTTGCATCGAACGTGCCAGCTTCGTAACTCATTGGTTGGTTGGAATAAGCCGTCTTCCGACGGCGGGGCTCGCAGCCGTCGGCCGGCAATCAGTGACGATCGAGCTGCAACGGATGCACGCCTTCGGCCAGATCGAGCAGGCGAAGCTCGATCGCACGCCACACGGCGGCGCGCGCGGTGTGAACCTCGAATTTGCCGTAGATATTCTTAGCGTGGCTGGCGACGGTGTGCAGCGAAACGCCGAGCTCATCGCCAATCTGCGAGAAGGTTCGCCCGTGCGCCATCAAACGCAGCACGTCCGTTTCGCGACTGGTCAGTCGAATGCTCTTCTCCATGATGCTGTCTCCAATCGTGGCGCGTCCTTGCCGCGAGGCTTGGTCGCGCGGCGTCTGTTGGCATCCATCCTGCGTTCGGGCGACCCACGAACCGGTTACCTCGTGCTTGCTTATCGCTTACATCTGCCCTCCGCCGCTCCCTACGACGCCCCAGGACGAGGTGCGCATCCATCATTCCGCCCGCATAACGATTTGTTTTAATGAACAAATATAGTCACTTGGCCATGATCCTTACATCCATCTGGCATTGCCTGGCGCTTCGGCCTACATTTGGTGCATGCCCACCGCCGGACTCAGCCCGTCGGACCGCGAGTATTTCGCGGGGGTCGCCGACGTGGTGTACGGCAATCTCTTCTGCCCGAAGCGCGCCGAGCTGATCGTCCGGCTGGCGCCCGCGGCGAAGCTGGGCGACCTCACCGCCCACCCCAACCCGCTGGAGCAGGCGGTGCAAGCGCGTCTCGCGCCGCTGCTCGCCGACGGCGGAGCGGGGCTGGCGCGCCGGTCAGCGTTCCGTTCGGCGACGAGGCGATCGGGGAGCTGGTCCGCAACGGCTTTTCCGAGGAGCGCGCAGTGCGCCACTTCGCGTTCATCTTCCACCTGCGGCGCGCGTTCTCCTTCATCCATGGTTCGCTCGCGGGCGAGTGCGAGTCGATGCGCCGCCTGCGCGAGGCGCTCTGGAACAACGTCGTGACGCACGACATGCGCGGCTACCACACCGCGCTGTGGAACCGGATGGAGGACTTTTCCACCCTGCTGCTGGGCGAGACCGGGACCGGCAAGGGCTCGGCGGCTGCCGCGATCGGCCGCGCCGGCTTCATCCCCTACCTCCCCTCCGAGCGCCGCTTCGCGACGAGCTTCGGCGACGCGTTCATCGCCATCAACCTATCCCAGTTTTCCGAGGCGCTGATCGAGTCGGAACTCTTCGGCCACGTCAAAGGCGCCTTCACCGGCGCGATCGGCAACCACGCCGGACTGTTCGAGCACTGCAACGAGCATGGAGCGCTGTTCCTGGACGAGATCGGGGAGGTTTCGGCGCCGGTGCAAATCAAGCTTCTGCAGGTGCTGCAGGACCGCGTCTTCACCCCGGTGGGCGGCCACGAGCGCAAGCGCTTCTCCGGGCGCGTGGTCGCCGCCACGAACCGCTCGCTCGGCGCGCTGCGGCGCGAGGGGCGCTTCCGCGACGACTTCTTCTACCGCCTGTGCTCGGACGTGATCGAGATGCCGACCCTGCGCCAGCGCATCGCCGCGGCCCCGGGCGAGCTCGAGCAGCTGGTGCGCCTGCTGGTCAAGCGCATCGCGGGTAGCGAGGACAGCGAGCTCGGTGACAGCGTGATGGAGGCGCTGAGAGCAAGCGTGCCGCCGGGCTATGCCTGGCCGGGAAACGTTCGCGAGCTGGAACAGGCGGTGCGGCGCATCCTGCTTACCGGACGCTACGCGGGAGACCTCTTCGAAGCGCCGCGCAGCCGGGAAGAGGCGCTGCTCGAGCAGTATTGCGCCCTGCTCTATCGCCGCTTCGGCACCTACGCCGAGGTCGCCAAGCGGGCCGGGCTCGATCCGCGTACCAGGCGCAAGTACATCGAGGGCGCGAAGTCCAAATAGGCTATTTGAGTATTCGTAGGGGCGGGGGCAGAATATTCTCCTGGTTTCTTGATGCAAATCCACGGGAGAGGCGTCAAATGGCGAATGAGGGCTACCACGAGCCGATCGGAGAAATGTCCGATGAAACGCGCGACATGCACCGCGCGATCACTTCGTTGATGGAAGAGCTTGAAGCGATCGACTGGTACAACCAGCGCGTCGACGCCTGCAAGGACAAGGTGCTGAAGGCGATCCTGGCGCACAACCGGGACGAAGAGAAGGAGCACGCGTCGATGGTGCTCGAGTGGATCCGCCGCAAGGATCCGAGCTTCGACAAGGAGCTCAAGGACTACCTCTTCACCGACAAGCCGCTGACGCACGACTAGACTTCCTCCGATGCGCATCATCGGCGTCGATTTCACGTCGGCGCCGCGCAGGGCGAAGCCGATCTGCGTCGCCCATGGCGAGCTGCGCGGCGGCGCCCTGCGCGTGACGGCGATCGAGCCGCTGTACGACTTCGCCGCCTTCGACGCCCTGCTCCTGCGTCCGGGGCCATGGACCGGGGGGTTCGACCTGCCCTTCGGCCTGCCGACGGAGCTCGTGCGGGACCTGGGCTGGCCGAACGGGTGGAAGCGGCTGGTCGCGCATTGCGCAGGTCTGACGCGCGCCGAGCTGCGCGCCGTATTCGACGCTTACCGCGCGACCCGTCCTCCCGGCAGCAAGTACGCTCATCGCGCCACGGACGCTCCGGCCGGATCGTCGAGCCCGATGAAGCTCGTCAATCCGCCGGTCGCGCTCATGTTCCACGAGGGCGCGCCTCGCCTCGCCGCGGCAGGCGTGCACCTGCCGGGCCTGGCCGAAGGCGACCGCGCGCGCGTCGCGCTCGAGGCCTACCCGGGGCTGCTCGCTCGCGCGGTCACGCGCGCTTCGTACAAGAGCGACAGCCGCGCCCTGCAGACGCCGGCGCGCAGGGCCGCGCGACGGAAGATCGTCGCGGCCCTGGAACGGGGTGGGCACCCTCTTCATTTGAAGGTCACTTTCGGTGCACGCCACGTCACTTCCGGTGCACGTGACCTGAGACAACGGGTCATCGAGGACGCCTCGGGCGACTCGCTCGACGCAGTGCTGTGCGCGGTACAGGCGGGATGGGCGGCGGACCGCCCCGGCTGGGGCCTGCCGCGGCACATTCCTTGCTGCGAAGGCTGGATCGTGTCGGCCAGCGCGTAAAATTCCCCTCTGTATGGATGCAAGCTCGATCTCCGCCGAAGAGGCAAAGGAGCAGCTGCTGCGCGAAGACCGGCGCCTGCTGGGCCGGCTGCTGGGAGACGCCATCCGAGAGCAGGTCGGGGAAGCCATGCTCCACCGCGTCGAGCAGATCCGCCAGACCGCGGTGGCCTTCCGGCGCACCGAGTCCGGCGCGCAGGAGGCGCGAGCCGAGCTGGAATCGCTGCTGAACGGTCTCGACATCGAGCAGACGCTGCACGTGGTGCGCGCCTTCAGCTATTTTTCCCACCTTCTGAATATCGCCGAAGACACGCAGCAAAACCGCAGGCGGCGCGCGCACCTCGAGGCCCGCTCGGCCCCGCGTCCCGGCAGTATCGCGTACGCGCTGCAACGGCTGGGCGCCGAGGGCCTGCGCGGCGAGGAGCTGCTCGCCTGGTTTGCGCGCGCCCGCGTGAGCCCGGTGCTCACCGCGCATCCGACCGAGGTACAGCGCCAGAGCATCCTCGATTGCGAGCGGGAGATCGCGCGCCTGCTCGGCGTGCCGCAGGACCCGGCGCGCGACGAAAGACTGCGCCGCGAGGTGCTGCGCCTGTGGCTGACCTCGATGCTGCGGCTGTCCAAGCTCGAGGTAGAGGACGAGATCGCCAACGGCCTCGCGTATTTCCGCATGACCTTTCTTTCCGAGCTGCCGCGGCTGTACGACGAGATCGAGACGGCGCTGAAGGAGAACTTCGGCCTAGCAAAGGCGCCGAGGCTCGCGCCGTTTCTGACGGTCGGAAGCTGGATCGGAGGAGATCGCGACGGGAATCCGAACGTGACCGCGAAAACGCTCGCCGCCGCGCTCGCGAGGCAGGCGCAGCTGATCCTCGAGCATTATCTCGAGCAGGTGAACCTGCTCGGCAAGGAGCTCTCGATCTCGACCCGGATCAAGCAGGCGCCGGCCGCGCTGCTCGCGCTCGCGGAAGCCTCGGGCGACGATTCGCCGTACCGGCGCGACGAACCCTACCGCCGCGCGCTGTCCGGCATCTACGCGCGCCTCGCGGCAAGCGCCGAGGCATTCACCGGCATGCATGCGGTGCTGCCCCCGAGCGCGCGGCGCCCGCCCTACGCCGACGCGCGGGAGCTCGACTCCGACCTCGATACGGTCGCGCAGGCGCTTGCCGAGCAGGGCGCCGGGCGGCTGGCCGAGGGACGCCTCGAGCGGCTGCGCCGGCAGGTGGAAGTGTTCGGTTTCCATCTCGCGCCGATCGACCTGCGGCAGAGCTCGGACGAGCACGAAGCGACGGTCGCGGAGCTGCTCTCGCGCGCGGGAGTGGAGTTTCACTACGCCGCGCTCGACGAAGAGGCGCGCGTCGCGCTGCTCGCGCGCGAGCTGGCGGGGCCGCGGCCGCTGCGCTCGCCCCACCTCGGGTATTCGAGCCGGGTGGAAAGCGAGCTCGCCGTTCTCGCTGCGGCGGCCGACGGTTGCCGCCGCTTCGGCGCGCACGCCGTGCCGCACTACGTGATCTCTCACTGCGAATCGGTGTCCGACCTGCTCGAGGTCGGCGTGCTGCTGCGCGAGGCAGGGCTGCTGCGGCCGGGCCCGCAAGCGGAGCTCGACATGGACATCGTCCCGCTGTTCGAGTCGATCGCCGACCTCGAACGCTGCGGCGCGATCATCGACCGCGCGCTCAAGCTGCCGCTCTACCGGGCCTGGATCGACGCGCGCGGCGGCGAACAGGAGGTGATGCTCGGTTACTCCGACAGCAACAAGGACGGCGGCTATCTCGCCTCGAGCTGGTCGCTGCACGAGGCTTCGACCGAGCTGGTTCGCGTGTGCCACTCGCACGCGGTGCGCCTGCGCCTGTTCCACGGCCGCGGCGGCACGGTCGGGCGCGGAGGCGGGCCGAGCTACGATGCGATCCTCGCGCAGCCGCCCGGCAGCGTGGACGGCGCGCTGCGCCTGACCGAGCAGGGAGAGGTGATCGCGAGCAAGTACGCCGACCCCGAGCGCGGACGGCACAATCTGGAGACGCTCGCCGCGGCGACCCTGGAGGCGAGCCTGGGCGCACGGCCGCGCAGCGACGACGAACGCGACCGCCATGCCAAGGCGATGGAAGAGCTGTCCTCGAACGCCTTCCGCGCATACTGCGCACTGGTAAAGGAGACGCCGGGCTTCCTGGAGTATTTCCGCGCCTCCACGCCGATCGCGGAAATTGCCGGCCTCAACATCGGCAGCCGTCCCGCGGCGCGGCGCCATTCGACGCGGCTCGAGGACCTGCGCGCCATTCCGTGGGTGTTCAGCTGGAGCCAGTGCCGCCTGATGCTGCCCGGCTGGTACGGCTTCGGCGCCGCGGTCGAGCAGTGGCTCGCTCAGCCCGGCGGTTCCCTCGCCGAGCTGCGGGAAATGTACGCGCGCTGGGCGTTCTTCCGCAGCGCGCTGTCGAACCTGGACATGGTGCTCGCCAAGACCGACCTCGCGATCGCCTCGCGCTACGCGGAGCTCGTGCCCGACTCCGGCCTGCGCGAGCGCGTATTCGGGGACATTTCGGCCGAATGGCATCGCACCCGGCACTGGCTGTCGGAGATTACCGGCCGCGACGAGCTGCTCGCCGACAATCCGACGCTCGCGCGCTCGATCCGCAGCCGCTTTCCGTATCTCGATCCGCTCAATCACCTGCAGGTCGAGCTGCTGCGGCGTTATCGCGCGGGCGACACCGACGCGCGCACGCAGCGCGCGATTCATCTCACGATAAACGGCGTCGCGGCGGGACTGCGCAACAGCGGCTGAGGCAGCGGCATGCACGTCGTGTACGGCAATTCGGATTCCGGAAACTGCTACAAGGTAAAGCTCGCGCTGGAACAGCTCGGGCTGCCGTACCGGTGGATCGAGACCGACAGCGTCGCCGGCGCCACGCGCACGCCCGAGTTTCTCGCGAAGAATCCGAACGGCAAGGTGCCGCTGCTCGAGCTGGAAGAGGGGGGCTTCCTCCCAGAGTCGAACGCGATCCTGTGGTACCTGGCCGAGGACACGATGCTCGCGCCGGCCGGGCGGCTGGGGCGGGCGCGCGCGCTGCAATGGATGTTCTTCGAGCAGTACAGCCACGAGCCCTACGTCGCCGTGGCGCGCTCGATCATGCGCTACCTCGCGCCGGACTCTGCGCGGCGCGCCGAGCTGCCGCGCCTGCGCGAGCGCGGTCATCAGGCGCTCGCGGTCATGGAACGGCATCTCGCGCGCGAGCCGTATTTCGTCGACTCCGTCTATTCGATCGCGGATATCGCTCTATTTGCCTACACGCACTGCGCCGCGGACGGCGGCATCGAGCTCGCGCCCTACCCGGCGATCCGTTCCTGGCTCGAGCGCGTGCGCAGGCAGCCGCGATTCGTGCCCTTGCAGTGACGAACCTGTTTCTGAAGAGCCTGGCGTTCGGCTTCGTGCTCGCCGCCGCCGTCGGGCCGATGTGGGTGCTTTGCCTGAGGCGAACCCTCGCCCACGGGCGGCTCGCAGGGCTCGCCTCGGGCATGGGCATAGCGGTGGCCGACGGCCTGTACGGCGCAGTCGCCGCGTTCGGCCTGACAGCGGTCGCCGGGGTGCTGCTCGGGCATAGCCTTTGGCTCGGCCTGCTCGGCGCCGCATTTCTCGTCTACCTTGGAATCCGGTCTCTCGTTTCCGCGCCGGTCGTTCCGGACACGAGAGCCGGAAAGCCCGCTTCGATCGTGTCCGCTTTCATTTCGACGCTCGGCTTGACGCTCGCCAACCCGCCGACGATTCTCGCCTTCGCGGCGATCTTCGCGGGCCTGGGACTTGGGCAGCACGCGAATTACGGCGCCGCCGGACTGGTGACCCTGGGCGTATTTCTCGGCTCGGCGTCCTGGTGGCTGATCCTTGCCGCAGGCGCCGGCGCGCTGCACGGCCGCCTCACGCCGCGATTCATGCGGGCGATCAACGTCGTATCCGGAATTTTCATTCTCGGCTTCGCGCTGTGGCAGCTCGCGCGACTGGTCTGATATCCTGCCAGCTGGACGGATATCCACTATGCAGCTTCTCGACGCGCCGCTCGCCATCGTGGATCTCGAAACCACGGGCGCGAACGCGAGCTGGGACCGGATCACCGAAATCGCGGTGATCGAGGTCGACGGCGGAGAGATCTCGGGCGAGTGGTCGACCCTGGTCGATCCGCAGACGCCGATCCCCCCGGCGATCCAGGCGCTTACCGGCATCACGAACGACATGGTCGCAGGCGCGCCGACTTTCGCCGAGCTCGCCCGCGGGCTGCACGAGCGGCTTTCGGGGCGCGTGGTGGTGGCGCACAACGCCCGCTTCGATTACGGCTTCCTGCGCCAGGCGTTCGAGCGCGAGGGAATCCGCTACGCGGCACGCACCCTGTGCACGGTCAAGCTTTCGCGCCGCCTTTATCCCGGACACGCGCGGCACAACCTCGACAGCCTGATCGAGCGCCACGGCCTGAAATGCCGTGCGCGCCACCGCGCGCTGGGGGACGCCGACGCGGTCTGGCAGTTTCTGTGCACTGCCGCGGCCGAGCACGGGGCCGGCGCGCTGGCCGACGCCGCGCTGAGAGTCAGCAAGCGGCCGAGCCTGCCGCCCCACCTCGAGCGGGAAGCGATCGCGGCGGTGCCCGAAGCGCCTGGCGTGTACCTGTTCTATGGTGAAGGCGGGGTGCCGCTTTACGTCGGCAAGAGCGTCAACATGCGCAACCGGGTGCTGTCGCATTTCGGCGACGACCTGCGTTCCGCGAGGGAAATGGAGCTCGCGCGCCAGGTGCGGCGCGTCGACTGGCAGCGCACCGCGGGGGAGCTCGGGGCCTTGCTGCGCGAGGCAGAACTGGTGAAGGAGCTCGCGCCGGCGTTCAACCGCAAGCTGCGCCGCCCGAGCGGGATGTGCGGATTCATCCGCGACGGGCTGAGGCTGAGGCTGGCGGGCGCCGACGAGATCGATGCAGAGGCGCTGCCGCACATGCATGGAGTGTTCCGCTCCAGGCACGCCGCGCTCGCCGCGCTGCGCGGCCTCGCCGACGAGCACGGGCTATGCCTGCAGACGCTGGGATTCGACGACGCGCGCAGGCGCAAAGGAGCCTGCTTTCGTCACCAGATCAAGCGCTGCGCCGGCGTCTGCGCCGGTCGCGAGAGCATCGACGAGCACCAGCTGCGGCTCGCGACGGCGCTCGCGCGGCTCAAGACCATCGCGTGGCCCTTCCGCGGGCCGGTCGGCGTGGTCGAGGAAGATCGCGAGCGGGAGGCGAGCGAGGTGCACGTGGTGCACAACTGGTGTTACCTCGGAACCGTGCAGTCCGAGGCGGAGCTCGCCGGGCTGCTCGAGAGCGGCTCGCGCATCCGCTTCGATCTCGACCAGTACAGAATCCTCGCCCGCCACCTGCTCAAGGGGGGCGCGCGGGTGGTCGAGCTCGCGGCCTGACGATGCACTGCGAGCTGCTGGTTCCGGCGCTGTTTCCCACCCGCGACACCGCCCGCGAAGCGCTCGCCGGGCTGCGGCTGCCCGCGCTCGAGCTGCTCCTCGCGCGCGGACGGTCCTCGGGCGCTCCCCAGCTGTCGCCGGAACGCTGGCTGGTCGAGGCCTTCGACGGCGAGGAGGCGACGCTCGCGGCCGGGGCCATCACGGCGCTGGCGGACGGCGGCGAGCCCGGCGAGGACGTCTGGCTGCGCGCGGACCCGGTACACCTGCGAATGGGGC
>Ga0210077_1000264_pt1 | contig 22213 bp, 29 predicted proteins | sample RushMan_CattailN_5_FD_185556 | JGI IMG/M metagenome (GOLD analysis project Ga0210077, IMG submission 185556) | Wetland microbial communities from San Francisco Bay, California, USA, that impact long-term carbon sequestration -... | ecosystem: Environmental > Aquatic > Marine > Wetlands ... | reverse complement strand
AACTGCAGAGTTTTCTGAAACGGAAACCCGAGAAACTTGAGGTTGTGCTCATGCCAGACTTCTTCCTCGACCGACTCATACACTTGGACTGCGACTTGCAACATTTTTCCTCGAGATTGGCAGAGGTGGCCGGCAGAAAAGGCGGCAGTATAGACGGCTTAGCGCAAGAAAACCTGCGAGGGGGGAACGCGGTTAACACGGCTTCAGCCTTGGCTGCTCTTGGAACGAGGGTGACGCCAATTGTGTGCGCTGACAGGCACGGGCTGGAACTGATTAAATTATATCTTGGGCGGTATGGTGCTGATTTTTCTCACGTGAAAGTTGCGGAAAAGGCGTCAGTGACCACGGCGCTTGAGTTTAAAACCGTTGATGGGCAAGTTAACGTTATGCTGAGAGATTTAGGTAGCCTGGCTGATTTTGGTCCCTCCGGCTTAAACGAGGGCGATTACGGTTTAATTGATGACGCCGACGTGGTTTGCGTGTTTAACTGGGCGGGAACCCGAACAGCTGGAACGGCGCTTGCGGCGGCTGTGTTTCAGCGGGTAAAAACGAAGGGAAGAGGCAAGACGTACTGCGATACCGCGGACCCGACGCCCAACGGTCCCAAGATTCCTGAATTGATGGAGAAAGTGCTGAAAACTCAGGTGCTGGATGTTTTGAGTTTGAACGAGAATGAAGCCGTAATTTACGCTTCGCTGTTGAGCGGTGAGATAGGCGAAAGGCGTGGACAATTGCCGCTTGAGGAATTGGCTATGGAAGCCGCAAGGGTCTTGGCTAAGCGGTTAACTGCGAGAATTGACTTGCACACCACTGCCTTCTCAGCTACGTTCACTGGGAAAAGCGAGGTTGTCGTGCCTGCGTTTGAGATAAAGGCGTTGAGAGCGACGGGGGCGGGTGACGCTTGGAACGCGGGAAACATCTTGGGCGACGCAGGAGGGCTATCAGATGAGTGCAGGTTGGCTTTGGCGAATGCTGTTTCTGCGTGTTACCTGTCGGACCCTTTTGGTGAACATCCGAACCGCGAGAAACTTGTCAAGTTTATGGAGAGGTCGCACTAAAATCTTGGTTATATAGTGTAAACTTCTTGAATGCTAACTAGTCCGTTGTCTCCGACGATTTGCTTCAGCTCAGGAAGTAGCGGCTCAAGTTTTGACTGTTCGTCTATCACTTCTATTATTAGAGGCATGTTGACTGTGATTCCTTCGATGTGCAGGGTGGATTTTCCACGTTTCCCGAAGCCGTTTACTCCGGTCCAGACGGTGGCACCTGCGACATCGGCTTTGACAAGCAGATCCATGATGAGTTTTTGGAGGCGTTTGCCGTCTAGCTCGTCGTTCTTTTTTATTCTTATTGTGAGGTTCCACATCTTCATTTTCATCGCAGTATCTTCTCCATTAATACGTCGCCAATGAATCTGCCGGCGAGTATGGCGCTGATGGATAAGCCTACGTTGACGATAATATTCAGTGCAACGAGGTTAAAACGGTTCGTTTCCATGAGGTTAGTGGTTTCAAGCGCAAAGGAGGACATGGTGGTGAATGAACCGCAGAAACCTATAGCCACAAATAACGTGTATTTTGCGTCTAGGTTCAATGTGAGTGCTAGAACGGAGAATATGCCTAACAAGAAACTGCCAACAATGTTAATGATTAGAACATTTATTGATAGCCCACCTACAGCGATTGGAGAGTCAACAATTCTGTAACGTAAATATGCGCCAACTACCGCGCCGATTGCCAATAGGACGAATTCAATCCATTTCATCTTTTCTGCGTACCTACCTTTTGAAAGGTAGGCATTATCAGCATTCTGTTGTTGTGCAGTTTTGACTTTTAGGCAGTCAGGGCTAATGCCATAGCGCAACCTTTTTTTCAAAGATAATCAAGTTGGTTTTAAACTTATGGGTCAGAATCAGAAAAATCTAACTTATGGAATCCCGCTCGTGCTGTAAATCAGTTATTTTAACGGGTGATTTCCTCTAGTTAAATAAAGAAGGATGATGCCTCCAATTGCAGATAGTATGGAGGCATAGCTGAAAGCCACCAGTGGTGATGTGAGAGTCCAAAGCGCCCCGACTACAGCGCTAGACGCAAAGTCGCCAATGCCGTTAACGGTCTGTAATACGCCAAAGCCAGTGCCTCTATACTCAGTCGGGAGCAGGTCGGCTGCCGCGGTTCCTTCAATCGTGTCCGTGATTGCTGTGAAAAAGCCTGCCAAGAGGAAGAGCGGAACCAATACTAAAAAGTCGGCTGTAAGAAAAGCTGTTCCCAGACAAGTTATCGCCGAGATGAAATAGCCAGCTGCAAGGATTCTTCTCCTGCCAACCCTGTCGCTCAATGCGCCTATTGGAAATGAAGAAGCTGCGTAGGCAACATTCAGCAACGTGTACAAACCAACAGCAATTGCCGAAGCCTCTAAAGCGCCTAATCTTGGAGCCAAAACCTCTTGAGCCCTTAAGGTGAATAGGCTGTTGGCGAAATTTCCGAGCCCAAAAACGCCTACACCAACTAGGAAGAGATTAAAGGACCTTGGAAGTGTCCTGATTGATTTGACAAATCCTTTGTCCTTAACCACAACGGCGTCATGGGTAGATACGATTGGAGTGCTTAGTGATGGTTTCTTTCGGACTTCACGAACAAAGAGGACGACTATGAAAAAAGCTATCAAACCCGGGATTATAGATATTGCAATAATTTGATGAAAATTTAGGAATGTTAGGAAAAACAGGGCTAAAGCTGGTCCTATGATAGCGCCTAATGTGTCCATTGTTCTGTGGAAGCCGAATGCTTTTCCAGTGGCTTCTGAAGGAACCGAATCTGCCAACAAAGCGTCTCTGGGTGGTCCTCTGGCGCCTCTTCCTAACCAAGCCGTAACTCGTAAGCCTAGGACCTGGGGCCATGAGGTAGCTGCTGCTATTAGAGGGGTGAAGATGCCTGTTAAGGCGTAACCAATGCTCATTATAGGTTTTCTTTTTCCAATTTTGTCGCTCAAGTAACCAGAGAAAGACTTTACGAAGCTTGATGCCCCATCAGAAAACCCTTCAATTAACCCTAAAGCTTCTGGTCCTGCGCCTATTGCAGCGAGGAAGAATGGGAGAACCGCTGTGACCATTTCATGACCCGCATCACCAAATAAGCTCGTGAGCCCCATCGCGGCAACATTCTTGTTCAGCCACTTTTCTGGCTGTTCGTCGTGTTTGTCGGTCACGCGGCTAAGCTCCTATTTTGCCTTCAATATTCTTTCCAAGGTTCTATCTACGCCGTGTCTTCCAACTATTCTTGTCAAGCTTTCACTGAGGGCTTTCTCAGTCTTGACTCTTTCTTTCTCTGAGAACTGATAATCTTGTTTTTCTATGTACTCAGAAAGGTCTCTTCTGGTCTTCTCCAAAGCCTGAACTTGTTTTTCTACTACTCTTTTAAGTGGCAGCGCTGTTTTCATGTCTGGCATTCTTGAGGCAATATGCAGAAGGGCAATGTAGTGGGGAAGGCATAATCCTGCGGATTCGTCGTAGAGCTTTAACAATCCTTCGTCTGCAGTCATTGAGTGCAAGAAATCTTGTATGTATGTTTGCATCATGGTTGAAATGTAAGTGCAAGCTGGGCACTCAGTTTGGTTGGCGATGATTGTCATGAGATTTGGAATGGAGATTGAGCTGGAACTAGAGGCGCTCTTGAAGTTCAATTTTAATTTTTTTGTCGCTGCGGGTTTTAGATTTCTGTGAGTTTTGACGTCGTTTAGTAGTTCTTCTGTAAGGGTTTTGAGAATGAGAGCTATTCCTAAGCCATCCTCGGTTGCGGGGTTCCTTGAGGTGCTGAAGACTTTGTGAAAATGATAGTTGCAGAAGCCTCTGCTTTTTGCTATTTTTCTCCTCTCGTTGGAATCCATTACGAGTTCGCTTAGATAGTTTTCGATGTATCTTCGCTCGAATCTGTTCTCGAGATAGCATAAGAAACAGGTGTCGGCTTTTTGGAGTGCTTCTCGAATGTAAATCGAGCCTACGCTTCTGTTCATGTGAATCACGGGCTGAGAAAGCCGAGTTTTCGTAAAACGCTGACTGCTTGGAACGTGTTTTCGAAGGTTGATATTCCGAGTTCTGAGCGAGCGAAGCCGCCGTTTTTGTTTTGGCACTTCAAAACAAAGTCGATGGTCTGGGAAGGATACTGTGTTTGCTCATTAAAAAGGTTAAGTGTCGTCACCCCATAGTAAGTGTGCTCCATGTACTGTGTGAGATTCATTGGAATTACGGTGAATCCTCCGTAAGGTTTTTCGCAAGCTCTGACAAACGTTACAGTTTCCCGCATTTCCTTAAGGTTTTGTTTAAGCAGGTTAAGAGAAGCTATTGCGTAATATGTGGAGTTGATGTTGGATTGACCTTGCGTTCCAAATCCGCCGTCGCCATTTCTGAAATTAAGCAGCCAATCTGCAACCTCTTGCGTGCGAACATTAATTTTCAGCATATTAGCAAGTTCTAAAGCCATAAAGGTGGTGATAAACTCTGAAGAAACCTCAGAGAATACTTCTACTGAACCAAAATATACTTTTGAGCTAAGACGAGCGACAATGCGCTCTCTTAAATTCTCGCTAACCTTTGCGCCCCACAATAACAAACCCTTAACGATGTAATAATCAGAGTAAATGCTGTCTAAGTCAAGCTCATTTAAGAATCTAATAGTTTTTTGAACGTTAGGAAGACCCGTTTTTAGCGAGTTTAGAATGGCTAATCCATAATACGTGTCTTGGGCACCTGATTCCGTTCCTTGGCAGAAAGTGTAGCCGCCGTCTTCATTCTGCCGATTAACAACGTAGTCTATTACTTTGTTAATCAACAACTGGGCGTTGTTACCGCTTCCTTCAACCAACCTATTCATCACTCTTCCACCTTGAATCTGGGTAGAAGCTATCAGCCTCTGCCAAATTGATGGCGAAGGCGGTTAAAGGCGAGCCTCATCGCCCTTATCCCAGGAATGATGCGACCAAGCAATTAAGCATTTCTTCCCGATTACCGCATTCCGATGGTGGGCGAGGCGAATTGTTAAAAGGCTTAAAAGAAATACTTGAGAAAGAGAAGTGCACGTTAAGGATGGGCTAGACATGAAGGCTGTAATCTTGGCGGCGGGCGAAGGTGTGCGGCTTCAGCCAATCACCTCCACGCGACCGAAGCACCTGATAAAAGTGGCTGGGAAACCGATTCTTGAGCGCTGTTTGGACGCTTTGAAAGCCGTTGGAGTCAGCGAAGCCTTTATTGTTACGCACTACATGGGGGACGCTATCCGCCAGTACTTCGGGTCAGGCGAGCAGATGGGATTGAAATTAGATTATGTCGAACAGGAGGCTGTGCTTGGAACTGGCAACGCGGTGTCTACGGTCGAGTCTCAGATTAAAGGCGATTTTGTTTTGGTTTACGGGGATTTGTTGTTCGCTTCAGGTTTGACGAAGCATGTGCTTGACTTGTTTAGGGCAGAGAAACCTGCGGCAGTGATGGCTGTGGTTCCCGTGGAGAAGCCTGAAAGCTATGGTGTAGTCGAACTTGAAAACCAAAGAATGGTAAAGCGTGTGGTGGAGAAGCCGCCTGTTAATGAAGCGCCTTCGAATCTTGCGAACGCGGGGCTGTACGTATTTTCAGACCAGATTTTTGAAGTGCTAAAGCAGGTGCGGGCTTCTGTTCGCGGCGAATGGGAACTCACAGACGCCATCAACATGCTGGCTGAACAGGGGAAGCCCGTTTTGGCGGCTCAAATCTCCAGTGACGATTGGATGGACATCGGAAGACCATGGGACCTGCTAGAAGCGAACAGCTGGGCGTTAAAACGAATGGAGCATTCAGTTAAAGGAACTGTAGAGGAAGGCGCCCATCTGGTTGGGCCAGTAACGGTTGCGGAAACGGCGCGAATCCGTTCTGGAGCGTACATTGAAGGGCCAAGCTTCATCGACGAGGGATGTGATGTGGGACCTAACTGTTACATACGTGCTTTCACGAGTCTGGGCAAGAACGTGCGGGTGGGCAACGCCTGCGAAGTCAAGAACAGCGTCATCATGGACGGAACTCACTTGGGGCACCTGTCCTACGTCGGCGACAGCATACTCTGTGAACACTGCAACTTGGCGGCAGGAACCATTACAGCTAATCTTAGGCTGGACGATGGGCCCGTGAAGATGATGGTGAAAGAAGACGTTGTTGATACTGGAAGAAGGAAGCTCGGGGCGGTTCTAGGCGACAACGTGAAAACAGGTATAAACGCGCTCCTGATGCCAGGCGTAAAGGTCGGCGCCGACAGTTGGATTGGCGCCAACTTCACTGTTCACAAGGACTTGCCTGCAAAAACCGTTGCAATGTTGAAGCAAGAAGAAGAATTGCACGAAAGGGAATAATGGAGAAGCCACAAGCGAACGAGCGTAAAAAGGCAAGTGCAGATATCACTTTTCCAGTTACCCTTTAAATAAGGGAGGGGGAGTACCCACTGAAGTAGATAGTTCTAGAAGAGTTCAAGTCACAATTGCGCATCAGCTCCCATGCAAATGGCAGCAACCAACCCCACGCAAAGTAGCCGGTTGCAAAGCGGACCAGTGCTTTTTGGAAAACTATAAAAGGCAATTCTGAATTCAGAATCCTCAACACCTCACGTTTCGAACAGACCCGCACACATAGGGCTTTGCACACTTCGAACTAGCCCAAACTAGTTTTGATACGGAAAGCCATATAAATAGCCATTACGCTGTTGAAAAGCGCAGTCGGAGAAATGTAACATGCCAAAATGGGGATACTCCATCATCGCAGAAGAATTAGACCCTGAAAAAACAGCGAAAGCCAGCGGAAGAGAACTCAGAGTATCCCACAAACACGCCAGAGAAATCTGCAAAACCATCAAAGGCATGATGCTCGACAACGCCAAAACCTACCTCAGAGACGTAATGGACAAGAAAAAAGCCGTCCCATTCCGAAGATACAACAAAAAACTCGGACACCGCCACGGCACACCCAAAACCGCCGCAGGACGCTACCCCATAAAAGCCGCCAAACAAGTCCTCAACACCCTCCAATCAGCCGAATCCAACGCCGAAAACAAAGGCCTAGACCTAGACCGACTACGCATAATACACGCATCAGCATACCCAGGCATGAAAATCAAACGCTATACACCCAGAGCACACGGCAGAGCCTCACCAAAATACGAAACCACCACCCACATCGAGATAGTCTTAGACGAGAAACCCAGCCCAGGAGAAATAGCGTAATGTCCATAGTCAAACGCTTCATAACCGAAGCCATCAAAAAAACCGAAATCGACGAGTTTTTGCAGAGAAAACTCGAACGCGCAGGATACGGCGGAGTAACCATATCCAAAACCCCACTAGGCACCCATGTCGTAATCTACGCCATGCGACCTGGCATAGTAATCGGACGCGGCGGAGAAACCATAAAAGACCTAGCCGTCTCCCTAGAAGAAAACTTCAAAGTAACCAACCCCCAGATTTCAGTTTCAGAAATCGAAGTTCCAGAATTCAACGCCTACGTCGTCGCATCCCGCATCGCCTCAGCCTTGGAACGCGGTGTACATTTCAGACGCGCAGGATTCTGGGCTTTAAACCAAGTTATGGATGCAGGCGCATTAGGCGCTGAAATAGTCATAAGCGGTAAGCTCCGCACGGAACGCGCAAGGTTCGAAAAGTTCCGCGCAGGCTACTTCCCAAGGTGCGGAGAACCCGCGTTAAGGTACATGAAGAAAGCCGAAGCTCACGTTCAACTCAAACCCGGCATCATCGGCGTCAGAGTAAAAATCATGCCTCCAGACGCCCAGTTTCCCGATAAAATCCAAATTGTTTCAGAACTGCCCCCTGAAGAGAAAGCAAAAGAAGAGAAAGAGAAACTTGAAGCGCAGCAGGAGCAGAAAGCCGAAGAACAGCCTGTACAGGAAGCACAGGTAGAAGAAGCACCTGAGCAGCCTGAACCCGAAACCGAAGAACCGCCAGCCGAAGAGGGAACCTCAGAGCCAGAAGAAAGCGAAGCTGAGGAGGCAACAGAGTAAATGCCCATCCTGCGAGTCAAAGAAATCAGCAACATGTCCTCCGAAGACAGAGCTAAAAAACTCTCCGAACTGAGAACAGAACTCGCCAGGCTGAGAACCATGATCAGAGCAGGCGGCGCCGTGGAGAACCCAGCCAGAGTCAGGGAACTGCGCAAAACAATCGCCAAGATACTCACCATCGAGAACGAGACCAAACTCGGACTCCGAGAGACAAAAGAAAAGCCTGAGAAGAAAAAGGCAAAACCGAAGAAGGAGAAAAAAGCCGAATGAAAGTAACCCCCGACATCATACGCGGCGAATTCGTCGGAACCGAAGGAAAAATAGTCAAAAGCCCGCACGCAGGCTACGTTGGATTACACGGCGAAGTAATAGACGAAACAAAGAACACCTTCACGATAATGAACGAAGGAAAAGCCAAGAGGATAATAAAAGACCAAGCGGTTTTCAACTTCAAATACTCCGACGGAACCATCGTTGAAATCGACGGCAAACTCTTAGCTGGCAGACCAGAAGACCGCCTTAAAAAAACTGTTAAGAGGTTATGGTAATGTCCCTAACTTTCAAGAAACCCAAGAAATCCTGCGATGACAGAAATTGCCCGTTCCACGGCACACTCTCCGTCAGAGGAAGAGTGCTAGACGGCGTCGTCGTCACCGCAAAGATGGACAAAACCGTCGTGGTGGAACGCGAATACCTGCAGTTCTCAACCAAATTCGTCAGGTACGAACGCCGACGCGGACACATCCCATCCCACAACCCACCATGCATAGACGTAAAAGAAGGCGACCACGTGAGGATAGCCGAATGTCGTCCAATCAGCAAAACAGTAGCCTTTGTTGTTGTGGAGAAGCTGGAGGAGAAGTAGCATGGCGGCGAAGGCGAAGCAGAGAGCACTTGTTGCGAAAGGAATGCTTGGTCACGGACAGAAAATCTCAAGAGGTCTCCTTGCAGGCTCGACTCTGCGATGCACCGACAACACTGGCGCAAGAGTACTGCGCCTGATTCAAGCTATGGGCTACAAAGGCAGATTGAGACGTTACCCCTCAGCCACAGTCGGCGACAAGGTAACCGTATCTGTAAGGCAAGGCTCACCCGACATGAGAAAAAAGATATTCCAAGCTGTAATCGTAAGGCAGAAAAAAGCTTACAGAAGAATAGACGGCGTCTGGGTTCAGTTTGAAGACAACGCCGCCGTGATTATCACGCCTGATGGCGAAATGAAAGGTTCGGAAATCCGCGGACCCGTGGCAAGAGAGGCAGCTGAAAGATGGCCGCGAATTGCAAGCGCCTCCAGCATAATAGTATAGGTGAAAAATAATGCAAGCAACCAAACGAGTGAAAAACCCGCGTAAACAGCGGAAGATGCTTTACAACGCGCCAGCTCACTTGAGGCACAAGTTCTTAGGGGCTCCTCTTTCAAATGAACTTGCTGCGTCGAGAGGTATCAAGACGCTCCCAGTCAGGAAGGGCGACACGATACGCATAATGCGCGGAGACAACGCTGGCTTTGAAGGAAAAGTTTCACGGGTTGACTTGAAGCGTTACCGCATTTTTGTTGAAGGTTTGACACGCGAGAAGGTGGACGGAACAAACATCTTCGTTTCTGTGCATCCCTCAAAAGTAATGATTAGAAGCTTGAATCTTGATGACAAATGGCGAAAGGCTATCGTTGAAAGAAAGCAGGAACTGGCTAAAGAATCAAAGAAAGAAGAGGAAGTGAAGAAAGCGGCGCCGAAACCTGCAAAGAAACGTGTTGCAGTGAAGAAGGTCGAAGAGCCGATTGCCGCAGCCGTGACGGAGGGAAAACTTCCAGAAGAGAAGCCTAAAGCTAAACCTAAAGCAGCACCGAAAAAACGCGCTGCCAAAAAGAAGGAGGAAGCACCCTCAACCGAAGAGAAACCTGCGGCGAGAAAGAAGAAAGAAACAGTGCCTGCAGCCGAAGAGAAGCCTGCCGAAAAAGAAACCAAGCCTAAAGCCGTGAAGAAAACGCCGACGAAGCGGAAGTCTGCGGCTTCTAAGAAGAAAGAAGGAGGAACATAAGTTTGGGCAAGAAGGGAAAGACAAACCGTTTGAAACGTAAGCCAGCGCCAAGGTTCTGGCCGGTTCACCGAAAAGAGTTCCAGTGGATAGTGAAGCCTGCATCTGGACCGCACTCCACGGATAAGTGTTTACCGTTGGTTCTGGTGCTTCGCGACATGCTTGGTTTGGCTGAAACCAGAAGGGAAGCCAAGTTGATAGTTTCTCAGGGAAAAGTTTACGTTGACGGAAAAGTTAGGCGAAATGATGATTTTCCAGTCGGTTTGATGGATGTCATTTCCATTCCCGACATGAAAAAATTCTACCGGATAATGCCCTCGCACAAGGGTTTGATGCTTAACCCAATCAGCGCGGAAGAAGCAAACTTCAAACTTTTCAGAGTAGAAGACAGAACCAATCTTCAGAATGGCATCGTGCAAATCGCCCTGCATGACGGCTCAAACATCCGCGTGAAGCAAGAAAACGCTGAAGCCCCTCAAGAAATCTCGTACGCGACTTTTGACATACTCAAAGCCAGCCTTCCAGGCAAAGAGGTGCTCGGAAGCATAAAGACCAAGGTCGGTAACTTGGCCGTTATTACCGGCGGCAAGAACATCGGAAAACAGGGCAAAATCGTTGAAATCGAAAAAACCGAAGCCAAAAAACGCCGAAACGCACTCGTTGTAGTTGAAGACGAAAAAGGCAATCGCTACCAAACAATTTTGGACTTTGTCTTTTCGATTGGCAGCGCAGAACCGCTCATATCTTTACCGGAGGCAACCAGCGTTGTCTGAGGAAGAGATGATTAAGAAGTGGGAAGAGCAGCCCATGCTTAAACCGCGCATAGAAAAGGTTGTCGTCAACCTGAACGTCGGCAAATCAGGCGAGCCACTTGAGAAGGCTACACACGTGTTGAAGGAGCTGACGGACCAGAATCCTGTTAAACGGAACGCGAAGAACACCATTAGGGACTTTGGAATAAGGAAAGGCGAACCCATCGCGTGCACAGTGACTCTCAGAAAACAGAGGGCGATAGACTTCTTGAAGAAGGTTCTGCCGGTTGTGGACAATAAGATTTCGCGGTCTTCCTTCGATGAGCAAGGAAACTTTGCCTTCGGCTTAAAAGAACACATTGAAATTGCAGGCGTAAAATACGACCCTGACGTGGGCATTTTCGGGATGGATGTCTGTGTTACTGTGAACCGCCCTGGGAATCGGGTGAAAATCAGACGAAAACAGAAAGCTCAAGTTGGTCACAGGCATGTGTTGACACCTGAAGAGTCCGTCGCTTTCGTTAAGCAAACTTTGGGAGTAGAAATCGTGTAAAACAGGAGAGTTATGATATGGGAAAACAACAGATGAAGAAAGAACGAAAATACGGCAAAGGCGCACGCCCATGCGTAAGATGCGGCTCTTATGGACCAATTATCCGACGTTACAATTTATATTTATGCAGGCACTGCTTTAGGGAGGCAGCGCCTAAGCTTGGCTTTAAAAAATATGAGTAGTGAGGCAGAAAAATGGACACTTTGACGAATGGTTTGATAACCATCATAAACAACGAGTTGCGCAACAAGCGCGAGTGCATAATTAGCCCTGCCTCCAAACTTTTGGGGCGCGTGCTGAGGATAATGCAGTTGAACGGTTACATCGGAGAATTCGAGTTCATCGATGACGGTCGCACTGGGAAGTTTAAGGTGCAGCTTTTGGGAAGAATAAACAAGTGCAGCGCCATCAAACCACGCTTTGCAGTCAGAGTGGGCGAGTTTGAAGGTTGGGAGAAAAAGTTCTTGCCGTCCCGAGATGTGGGATTGATGGTTGTCTCCACCTCGAAGGGTGTCATGGCTCACAAGGAAGCTGAAGAAAAGAACATGGGAGGTAGACTGTTAGCTTTCGTCTACTAAGCAAGGTGTTTTTTATGCGGCTGCCAGAAATCTCCAAGACGATTCAAGTTCCCGATGACGTAGATTTGAACTTAGACGGACGGAAAATCACGGTTAAAGGCGAAAAAGGAACTTTGATGCGGGATTTTTCCTTCGCGCCAATCTCCATAGAAGCAGATGGCAAATCGGTTCGCGTTTGGGCTGAGTGGCCCCGAAAGAAGGAAGCCGCTCTAGTAGGAACGATATACTCTCACATTCAAAACATGATCAGCGGAGTCAAAAAAGGCTTCACTTACAAGCTCAAAATAGTGTTTTCACACTTCCCAATCTCCGTGAAAGTTCAAGATAAAAACTTACTGATCGAGAACTTCACCGGCGAACGGAGAGCGCGAAGAGTCAAGATAATTGGTGATGTTCAGGTTAAAATCGAAAGCGAAGACATCATCGTTCAAGGCATAAACTTGGAGGACGTAAGCCAAACCGCCGCGAACATCGAGCAAGCCACGAAAGTGAAGAAAAAGGACCCACGTGTTTTCTTGGATGGCATTTACGTTTATGAACAAAACGAGGGTATGGCGTAATGGCTGAAAGAAAAGCATTCCTGCCTAAGAAAGCATTGAAAGCGCGAGAACGCGCAAAGAAGAAAAAGCCAGCGTTTGTGCGACCTGAAAGCTGGCGTTATGACAAGTTCAGCGAAAGCTGGCGGAGACCTCGCGGACTTGACAACAAGATGCGCAGGAAAATCAAGGGCTGGCCACCGACCGTTAGCACCGGCTACAAGGGGCCGAAAGCGGCTCGAGGTCTGCACCCATCCGGGTACAGAGAAATCCTTGTGCATAACGCAAATGACGTAGCGCAGATTAACCCTCAGACTCAGGCTGCTCGGATTGCGCACACAGTTGGTATGAGGAAACGGGCTCAAATCATAGCCGAAGCCAAGAAGCGTGAAGTCTACATTTTAAACTTCAAACTTATCGCAGAGGCGCCTGAAAAAGAAGAAGAGGAGACGCTCAAGGAAGAGGCAGAAGAGCCGAAAGAAAAGCCAGCTAAGGAGAAGAAGAAACCCGTGAAGAAGGCGGAGAAAGCGGAGAAGCCGAAAAAACCTCGAAAGAAAGCTAAAGCTGAAGGAGGCGCTGAGAAACAGTGACGAACCTTAGCGGTCAAAGGCGTTTAGCCGCTCAAATTCTGAAAGTCGGGCAGAACAGGGTGTGGATTGACCCTGAACGCATGGATGATGTTGAAGGCGCTATAACCCGAGAAGAAATCAAGAAGCTCATTCACGAAAAAATCATCGCGTCCCTGCCGGAAAAAGGCGTCAGTCGGTCTCGGGCGAAGACGGTGCGGGAGAAGAAGCGCCGGGGTCGCCGCAAGGGTCAGGGCAGCATGACTGGAAGTGGGCACGCGCGGATTTCCAAGAAAGAGGCTTGGATGATGAAGATTCGCTCTCTGAGGAAGCAGCTCCGAGAGTTGAAGGCGAACCGCGTTGTAACTGAAGCGAATTACCGGCAGCTTTACAAGATGGCGAGCAGCGGAAGGTTTGAATCAGTTGCAGACATGGAGCGCTACTTGAAAGCTCATGACTTATGGAGGAAACGATAATGGCACGAGGCTCCATGTACCGTGTGGCGCCCAGGCGCAGACGCGAAGGAAAAACCGATTACAAAGCACGCAAAGCTCTGGTTCTCTACGGGAAGCCAAGGCTGGTCGCCCGAAGCACCGTCAAGAACTTTGTGGCTCAGATTATCATGGCGAAACCGCTGGGTGACGAGGTTATAGCCTCTGCCTTTAGCCGTGAGTTGAAAAAGTTCGGGTGGAAAGCTCCATTGGGCAACGTCCCAGCAGCTTACCTGACGGGTCTTCTCTGCGGGCTGAAAGCCAAAGCGAAAGGCGTGGAAGTGGCAAATCTGGACATCGGCTTAGCTGCTCCCACGAAGGGCTCGAAAATTTTCGCTGCTTTAAGCGGAGTGTTAGACGCTGGGGTTGCGGTGCCTCATGACGAAGAGAAGATTGTCAAGGAGCGCCTGAAGGGTGAGCACATAGCCAAATACGCCAAGAGCCTGGGAACCGATTCTGAGGAGTACGCCGCCAAGTTCTCTGAGTATCTTGAAGCGAAGTTGGCTCCAGAAAAGCTTCCGGAGCATGTTGCGAAAGTGAAAGCTGACATTATCGGTTCTTTCAAGAAAGAAGAAGTTAAGAAGGAAGAGAAAAAAGCTGTCAAAAAACCAGTGAGGAAGAGGGTTAAGAAAGCATGAGTAGCAGGTATAGGAAGAGGGAAACAGCGAATTTAGAGGAATGGGTTCCCAAGACGCGTTTAGGCAAGATGATTCAGGAAGGCAAAGTCACTTCCATGGACGAAGTCTTCCTGAGCGGCTTAAAGATTTCTGAGTCCCAGATTGTGGACGCGTTGCTTCCCGACCTTCAGGAGGAAGTGATAAACGTTAACTTGGTTCAGAAGCAGACCGACGCGGGTGAGAAATCCCGGTTTAAGGCGATTGTGGCTGTCGGCAACAGAGACGGCTACATCGGCTTAGGCTCCGGCAAGGCAAGCCAGGTCAGGAACGCGATTGAGAAAGCCGCCGCCTCTGCACGACTCAACATTATTCCAGTTAAGCGTGGATGCGGAAGCTGGGAGTGCGGATGCGGAAAGCCCCATTCAGTGCCATTCATGATTGAAGGAAAATGCGGCGGAGTGCGAGTAGTCATCGTTCCAGGTCCGAGAGGCTTAGGTTTAGTGGCAAGCGAAGTTTCCAAAGTCATTCTAGGCTTAGCTGGCGTGAAGGACCTGTGGATGCGCAGCTACGGCTCCACCCGAACCGTGCCATCCTACGCGTGCGCGGTTTTTGACGCGTTGAAAAACACTTACAGCCTTGTTACTCAGGCGGACTGGGTGAGGTAAGATGGCTCAGAAAACTGAAATGCGCAAGTGCATTGCGGCGGTGAAGGTTCGAGGTGCCATAAGCGCGCAGCGTGAAGCCAAAGAAACCCTCATGATGCTTCATTTAACCCAGACTAACCATGCAGTTCTCATCGATGACCGCCCCGCGTTCAAAGGTATGCTGCTGCGCGTGCAGAGCTACGTCACATGGGGCGAAGTGTCCAAAGAAACAGTGGCGCTGATGTTGCAGAAGCGCGGCAGGCTTGCGGGCGACAAGAAACTCACGGATGAGTACGCGCAGAAAGTCGGCTACAAAACACTCAGCGAACTCGCCGATGCTGTGGCAACATGCAAGGTGGAGCACCAGAAACTGCCAGGCATTCATCCGATTTTCAGGCTGCACCCTCCAAGCAAGGGCTTCAAGGGGAAAATCAAGATGAACTTCCGTGCGGGCGGCGAGGCTGGCTACCGCGGAGAAGCCATAAACGACCTCGTAAAGCGCATGGTTTAAGCGAGCTTACTGCGGTTTTAAAAAACAAAGTTTTCCATTTTTCGACATGCATTGCTCAGGGACGGCATTTCTTAAAGCACACTGCACCGCTACCTTTTTAGTGCTTCAACAATTAGTTTCTCAGCGATTTTCAACTCTTGCACCGTGTTGATGTTAACAGCGACTTCTTCACGGTCCAGCAGGTAAACTTCTTGGTCGAGCTCTTCCTCGTCAATTCTGCGCCCGTCAATCATGTTGATTCCGGCGGGAACCACGCGCCTGTTCGCCATCACGAAAGAGTAGTCACCAGCCAATCCTAACTTCTCCTTGGTTTCCATGGGCACCACAACCGCCAAAGCGGGCTTGCCGCACCGTTCGTAACGCTCTATTATGGCGTCCACGATTTCACCCGTGATTAACGGAAGGTCAGCCGCCACAGCCAGAACGGTCTGCAGCTTCAGCTTTTTAACGGCGTAGCCCAAGTCAAAAACGTACTCTCTTCCCGGCGTGTTGACCACGGTGACGGGAAAATCATCCATCAGCTTTGTGGTTTCAGGCGTGTAACCACTGACTGCAACCGCTATCGAATCCACTTTCCCCGCGTTTTTGAGCGCGTTAAGAACATATTGGATTACGGGTTTGCCGCAGACCTGCAGAAGCGGCTTCTCCTCTGAACTTGCCATGCGCGTGCCCTTTCCGCCAGCCATGACAAGCGCCGTCACGCCCATCCAACCACCGCCAACAAAACGATTAACGCAACCATGCGGACAAGCTCGTTCGTGGCGCCCAGCACGTCACCTGTTACGCCGTTGAAGTGTCTGTGGCTGATTCCGACCATGACGAGACTCGCCAAGACAGCGGCAATCACGGTTGCTGCGCCTGCCAGCCACAGCAGAGGCACGGAAATGGCGAAGGAAATGATTAAGGCGGCTATCAGACGGGCACTGCCTTTTTCGCCGTGCATGGCTTCTAGAAACGTGGAAGCCATTCCCTGATGCACCGCTTTCCCAGCCCAAGCCCCAACAACCATTGCGAGCTTCGCCGATGCCTCGATTACGATTATGGCTTGAATGATTATGCCCGGCTTCAGCTCCGCGATGGCTAGAGCGGTGACCAAGTAAGTCATGATACCTAAGGATAAGCCCCCGGCGCCTGTCAATTGGTCGTGCATTATCTCGATTTTTCTTTCCGGCGTGCCGTGTACCATGACGCCGTCGCCGAAATCCAATAAGCCATCAGTGTGATGCAGCCCAGTGATTAGCAACAACAAGCTCAGCACTAATGCTCCGACGACTAAACTGGGGAGAAACAGCGAAGTTGCCCAGCCGAATAGCCCAGCCAATAATCCGATAAAAGCGCCTACTAACGGAAAAAGGAACATGGCCTTCGCCGCGTCAGTGAAGCAGTCCTTGTCCATGGTTGGTGTGAGGATGGTGAGAAACGAAAAGAGACTCTTGACTTCTTTAAGCATGCAGCCTCATCACTTCGCTCCCATCAACAACGCATAATTCCTCTCAATTTCCTTAAGCATCATGTCTTTAGTTATCGCGCCGCCTAATTTAGCCATCGCCGCAATGGCAGCGCCCCCAGCCCCCACGCCTTCCTTCACAATGCCTTTTTCATAAGCCTTCAAGCCGTCAAATTTGGAATGCCTGAAGTCTATGTCAGCCGCGAGAATCGGCACATCCGCAATCTGACTTACAATTCCCTTAAGGTCAGAGGAACTGTCACTCATAATCCACCTTGTGGTGCCGATTGCCACGTTGCACAGGGCATCAGGGTTCAACGCCTTGACAACAGCGAGGACGGCGCACATCTGGGTTCCTCCAGCCATCAAAACCGGAACCTCCGCGGCGGCGCCTATGACTAACCCTGCGAAAGCGGGCATCATAGAGTCACCCAAGCACGAAATCGCCCTTATCGGGTTCTCCGCGAGGCTGCCGAAACTCGCGCCTGCGGCAGATAACCCCGCCATGACGGTTTCAGCCTTCAGCCCATGCGGATTGCCGGGCATGCTGCTGCTGACTTTTCCTTCAGCCTTCACTCCCATAGCCGATAGGACGCCCAGAGCGGTGGTGGTGCCGCCTGGTATGCTTTCGCCGATTACCAGGTAATCCGCTGTCTTTGCCAAATTCTCCCCTGCGACGGTGGCTCTTTGGATGACTTCGTCCACGTTGTCCACCGCGTTTCCGGTTCTTATGTCCCTGCCCGGGTTTCCGCCTAAATCAAGAAAGGGGATTTGAGGTTTCACTCGTACTCCGCCGCTTGCCACCAGCACGGGAATATCCGCCAGCCGCAGAGCGGACATGGAAATCAAAGCGGGCGTAGGTATACCTTCTGGCGTTACGGGTACGCCGTTGATGCATTTGCATTTGCCCAGAAGCAGCAGCTCCGCGTCAGCCGGCGGTGTGTAATCCGTGAATTCGGGGTGTTTTCCAGCGGCGGAGATGCCGGAAATTTTGGCGGTTTCCGTTGTGGCTATCGTGCAAATGAAGAGCGGGATTTTTCCTTCCATTTCTTCGAGGAAAGATTGGGCTTTTAACTCGTTATGCGCCAGCAGGACATCGTATATCCGCTTCATCTGCTGAATCCCTTTTCTTTGCCTTTAACCTCAAACTGGCTGATTTCTAGGTGACCAGAGCCGTCCAGCGTCACTTTTCGGCTTTCAAGAATCTCTATACGCTTGCTGAATAGAGGGCCGTCTGTCACGAAGGTGTGGTATTCTCCGCCCTCGCCGCATGGGTCAACCCCGCTAAGCTTCGTTATGTCTGCTAAGAACGCGTCATTTAAGCTTCTTCCAAGCCATTCAACGCCTAGCACTTTGGTGTTAACTCTAACCACAGTGGCTTCGAAACCGGCTGCTATGAACTCGCGGAAAATCTCTTTCGTGTCCCGCATCCACAGCGGCTTAATGGGTTTTAAGCCGACTTCTTGGCAGACGCGGTTGAGCCAGCCCTCTTCGTGCATGGCAACTTCGTATATGTCTCCCGTTACCAAGCCTTTCGCGCCGTCTGCTTTCAGCTTTCGTAGCGCGTTCTTGAAGTCTTTCTCGTATGTGTCGGGCGTGGTTGTGCGTTTCATTAAAGGGATTTCGATGGCGTTTGCCTGCGCGTCCAGCATGTCTGCTCGGATCATGTGGAAGTTTGTTGTGGTTTCATTGGACATCATGGTTAGAAGGTTGGTTACTTCGAATCCTTCTTGGATTGCTTTGAAGCATGCGAAGCAGCTGTCTTTCCCGCCGCTCCATGCAGCTGCTACTTTCATTTGTTTTCTGTTCCTCCTCCTGTTTTCTCATGTTTTGCAGTTATATCACTTTCCTCGTGAGAGCCGTCTGGTTTCAGGTGGCTGATGATTTTGGCTTTTTCCTCCTTTGCTAGGCCGTGTTTCTCTTCAGAAACATTCAGCATTGACAACAACTCGTCTTGGTCTTTGACGAACACGGCGCCTTTGCGTTTCAGCTCGGCAAACAGAGCTTGCGCGGTTCCATGCGTGAAATCTCGGCTTTCGATTGGAACCTCGTCAACTACAAAAACTGGTATGCCTATCTCCAGCGCCTCCAACGCGGCTTCAAGGTTTTCCACGTTGCCGTGTCCAAACGGAACCGAAGTTAAAACTATGGTGCTGGCTTTGCGCATCATCGTCAAGTTTGCAGCGTGCGTTTTCTCGGTTATGGGTGAGAAGGGCGCTTCGCTGGTGACGGGAATTTTGAGGAACTGCGCGGTTTCGAAGTCTGTGTCTAGCACGTTGAGAACTCCTGCGGTTACGCAGTAGCCTTCGTCTAAGAGGACCTTCATGAGCGCGGTTCCTGTGCCGGCTCCGCATATGAGGTGGATGGAGCATTTTCTGGTGGCTGCCGGCTTCTGCGGCGAGAGGGGGATGACGAACACGGAGTTTGTGACCAGGTGTTTTTTCACTATGGCGTCGACATGGAAGACGTTCTTTATGTTTTCACTCGTTAGGACATCGGATAGGTTCCCCGCGGCGAAAACCGTGCCTTTCGTAATCATTATGGCTGTGTTGCAGTAGCGTGCGGCTAAGTTGAAGTCGTGAAAAACTGCGAGGACAATCAGCTTCTCTTTCACGCAGAGTTCTTTGACGAGGTCCATGATTTCCAGCTGGTTAATGATGTCCAGATGAGTCAAGGGCTCGTCCAGCAGCAAAATCTTGGGCTCCTGTGCCAACGCTCGGGCGATTATAACACGCTGCTTCTCGCCTCCGCTGAGCTCGTTCATCGGTCTTTCCGCCAGATGCCACGTGTTGGTGAGGTTCATGACTTTCCTTGCGACCGCCATGTCCTTTTCGCTTTCCATCTGGAACCGTCCCATGTGAGGGTTGCGCCCCATCAGCACGATGTCTAACGCTGCGAAGTTGAAGCCGATGCTGGTTTCCTGCGGGACCACCGCCATCTGTTTGGCGACTTCAACGCTTTTGAGCGCGTATATATCCGCCTCGTTGAGCAGAATGGCGCCTTTGTGGGGTTTCAGGACTCGGCTTATGCTCTTTAGCAGGGTGGTTTTTCCCGAACCGTTGGGGCCGAGAATCCCCACGAAGTCGCCGCCTTCAACCTGAAGGTTCACGTCTTCCAGAACCTTTACAGAGCCATAACGGCATTCCACGCCATCAACGTTTAACAACACCATATTCACCCATTCACCTCTCATGCTGCATATCCTTTTTTCCTCTTTAATAAGAAAATGAAGAAAGGCCCGCCGAAAAGCATTGTTATAATTCCGACGGGCAGTTCAAGGGTTGAAGCAAAAGGCGTTGCCACAACGCGAGCTATATCATCACAAATCAGTAGGAAAATGGCGCCGATGATGGTTGAGGTTGGCAGCAGAATGCGGTGGTCAGGGCCAATTAAAAGACGGGTCAGGTGCGGAATCATCAATCCCACGAAGCCTACGAGACCGCATATGGAGACCGCAGCCGCCGTTATCAAGGAGGCCAACACTAGAAGGATTTGTTTTGACCGTTCAACATTTACGCCTAGGTTGTGTGCAGTTTCTTCGCCCATGGCGAGCAGGTTAAGGTCGCGTGCGTAGAAATATGCGCCAACGATGCCTATGACAATGAAGGGCACGATTGCCCAGATGTCCTTCCACAGCACGTTTGAGAAGCCTCCGATGAGCCAGAACACGATTGAATGGAGCTCATCGCCCGCCACCACCTCTAGGAGCCCGACGACGGCGAACAGGAAGAAATTAACCGCGATGCCGCAAAGCAGCAGCGTGGCAACTGGAACTCTGGAGCCGACTCGCGACATGTTGTAGACCAGAAACATGGCGGACACCGCGCCGACGAAAGCTGCCACTTGGATTAGACGAAGCCCGAAAAAAGCGAAGCTAAGGCCGGAAAGTATGGCTACGGAGGCGCCGACTGCTGCGCCGGCTGAAACTCCTAGCACGTATGAGTCTGCCATGGGGTTTTTGAATACTCCTTGGTACAGTACGCCAGCTGCTGCCAAGGCTGCGCCGACTAGGACGCCGGCTAGTATTCGTGGCATTCGTATTTGGAGGATGATGGCGGAGTTTTGGGCTGAAATTGATGAGGAGTTGATGAGGCTGTTTAGGCCTGGAATCTGTTTGCCTATGATGCTGAGGATGTCTAGGAATGGGATTTGAGCGTAACCCACGTTAAGCGAAACTATGACTGTTATGATTAATGCTATTATTAGAAGGAGCACGATGAGTTTCCATCTTGACGTACGGCGAAAAAAGGTGCTTTCAACTTTGTCTGTGCTCATTTTTTTTCACTCCAAAAAAATAGAGGGGGTTGTTTAAAAGAGTTCGGGATGTATGAACTGCGCCAGTTGCTCTATCGCGTCTACGACTCTGGGTCCAGCCCTTTCTATGATGTTGGGGTTGATTTGGTAGATTCTGTCGTTTTGCACCGCGTTCATTGTGTCCCAGCCTGGTCGCGCCTTGACGGCGTCTATCGTTGCCTGCGTTCCAGTGCCCATGCCGCTGGCCGGCAGCACTATTACGTCAGGGTTTCTGGAGATTAACGCCTCCACTTGGTACTGGTAGTAGTCTATTTGCTGGTCGCCGAAAATGTTGGTTCCGCCTGCGAGGTCTATGAGTTCATTTTGCCATGCTTTTGCGCCGATTGTCCATGAAGATGTGCTTTCGTAGTAGACTTCATAGTAAACATTCGGCTTATCCGCGTTCGCCACTGCTTCGGTTACCGCGTTGATGCGGCTGGTTAAGCTGTCTACAAGTGTCTTTGCTTCAGCACTTTTTCCAGTTGCGTTTCCCACGAGTTCGATGTTTTCTAGGATGCCGGCGACGCTGGTTGGGTCTAGAACTAGAACTTTGTATCCGAGGTTGCGAAGGGTGTCTACGCTTTGTTTTTGTACGCCGCCGCTTGCAAGGATAAGGTCTGGGTCAAGAGAAGTAATCACTTCTAGGTTCGGGTTTGTGAAGTCGCCGATGCTTGTCATGTTGCCTGCTGCAATCCACGCCGAGAAGTCGTATGGGTAGTCATCGTAGTCGGTTACCGCTACAACTTTGTCGCCTGCGCCTATGGCGTAAAGAATCTCCGTAGCGCTTGGCGCCACCGAAACAATCTTGTTGGGGTACGCTGTTAGGGTGGTTTTGTCGCCGTGGTCGTCTACCAAATTCTGTAAAGCAGCGAGTCCTGGGTCAGTAGTCTGGCTTTGATAGTAGATGTACACGAATGCCGCGGCAGCGATTATGACGATAAGGGCAACTGCGGTGATTAGGTATTTTTTGTTCACAGTCTCAACTGTCCCCTTGGATGGTTTATCCATCCTTCAGCTAATAAACATTTCTATACACGCAACCTTTAAAGCAAACTCTCTGCTTAGGAATCGCTGAACCAACATGACCTCCCAAAATCCCCCGCTGTTGGATTATCTGGAAAAGAAGGGCATAACCCTGAAAGACCTAATCGACACCGCGCTCGA
>Ga0210077_1000263_pt1 | contig 22247 bp, 27 predicted proteins | sample RushMan_CattailN_5_FD_185556 | JGI IMG/M metagenome (GOLD analysis project Ga0210077, IMG submission 185556) | Wetland microbial communities from San Francisco Bay, California, USA, that impact long-term carbon sequestration -... | ecosystem: Environmental > Aquatic > Marine > Wetlands ... | reverse complement strand
CACCCAGTCGTCGCCCGCGCCCGCCGCGACGATGTCGCTTCCCGCACCCGTCTCGATATCATCCGGCCCGCCCACCGCCGACGTGATGCTGTCCGGACCGTCCGCGTACACCGTGTCGTCACCGCCGCCGGTGACGAACTTCTCCACCTCGTTCGCATCGCTGCCGTAAAAGAAATCCGCCTGATCCGGCGCGTCGATGTCCGGACGACCGTCCTGCCCGTCCGCGAGAATCGTGTTGCCGAAAGCGTCGAGCTGCGATTGGACACCGTTCGTCGGATCGCCGTCAGAGTCCCAAACGGCCTTGTCGCCGATAAATAGCCGAACCGCTCCTGACGGCGTACTCGCGGTAGTGACTAGCTTGATGCCAAGGTAGTCTCCCTGCGCCTGAACAGGATCGAAATTTTTGATCGTGATCTCGTCACCGTAGCCATCGTCAAAGCTGATTACAAGGTCGCTTGTATTGAAATCGTAATCAAATAAAGTCTTCACCCCCGTGGTCGGATCAGTGCTATCCCAATGACCACCAGGTGCGCTGTTATATCCTATTGCTAACTTCTTGAACCCTGTGGTGGATTCGCGAAGTATCTTGCCGTAGGTGTCGCTGTCTACGATTACGTCCTGTCCGTCCCCTTTGTGAAATATGTAAGTGTCATACCCGTCCCCTCCAACGAGAACGTCATCCCCTTTCCCACCTGTTAATTCGTCCGCTACGTTGCCACCGACCAAAATATTCTTCGCGTTACGTGCATCTCCATCGCTTGCTACCAAGTGCGCCGTTTTGTTGATATCTGGCGCGACCAAGATGTCAGTCGATATGTAGTCGCCTGGGGATAACGTGCTTAAGCTTGAATACGTATTACTCAGAAGTTCTATATAACTCCCTTTTGCCCAGTCATACGCTTCGACCAAAGTCTCCACTTGCCCAGTCGGCAAAAGCGACGTGTCACAGTCTGAGTTTGCAGTGGCAATCCTATTCCCACTGGCCCCCGGAACATTGGCCGGCGTAAGCCCAAACTGTGCTTCGTACGCGAGAATTTGGCTGCGGTGGTTTGTGAGCGTCTGGTAGACCTCGGTGGCCTCGGTCGCATCTACGCCATAGGGATTGTCGTAAAGTCCAAACAGTTCTGCCTCGTAATATCGTCTCTTGGCGATGCCCGCCCTAATATTGGACGGTTGGCTTTTAGAGTTCGACCGGTACCGTATTTCGAACCAAGCCTCTGATCGCTTTCCCGTTTGCGGATGCAATGCCGTTAGCAACCCCACACCGACAAGCGCCCTGGGATCGGTCTCGCTCGTTCCTTCCACTCCGTAGAAAAGCGACATCAACGCTTCATATTCATAGGTGTCGTGGGCGACTGTGACGCCATATTTCTGGAGCCGCGCGTCCAATCGCTTATCCTTACCGCGATCCGCAATGGCGCCTCCCGCAGTCGGATCACCTATTACGTACCCGCTGACTATGCTGCGCACGACGTTACTTGACTGTGTTTCCACGATAACGAAGAGTGGCGTAGACAGGTAATTTTGAAGTTCTGTTTCTAAGGCATTCTTGAGATCTATCTCACTTTGATCTGTTCCGGGGTATGTCGCTGGATTTCGCGACAGCCGATTCTGGGGTGATTGGATGATCCCCAAGAACTTATTCACAATTCGAACATATCGAAGGTTGCGCTGAGTAGCGGTTTCTCCGACTGGCGCGGCCGCATCTGAGGCAGCAAATACACCCAGCTCGCGCAGAACGAGAGCTAGATTCCCGCGATTCGTAACGTTGATGCCGTCGCCAATCGTCGCAATATGCCGCCCGTCATCGTAGGGCACATTGATGAAGCCTTGAATATAGCCTTCAAGGGTTCGAACGATGGCCGGGAAGTTTGCGTCGCTTAGATAGCTCGAACCCAACGGTCTGTAAGTAATTGGCATTGCTTACTCCAGCTTTAGTGTACGGGCGCACTCGCTCTTAACGTTCGCCACCATCGTTCCATCGAATTTCGCATACCTGCTTCGTAACATCATTCTGGCGGAAATAGACACTGAGTCTTTGAACTGTGCCTCTCACTTCGCTACGGTTCTTGGCGTGCGCAGCGCCCCATTTGTAGAATGAGTCGAAGTAATACCGTCCGCGAAACTTGAAGATTCCAACTGTAGTACCCATAGGCTTATATTTTTGATTTTCGGCTTCCTCAGCACCGACGCCGTGCTCATGCAAGCTCTGGAATCCAAATAGTGTCCGCGTTCTGCGAACGTCAATGCGCGTTCCGTCGGCGCTGAGAACGAACGGCACGGTAGGCGTAATTAGCACGTTATCAGCCAGGTCGCGTGCGCCACACCGTATGGCCGCCGCACTGGAGCCTAATCCTTGCCACATGATCACGTTGTCGGGCGTTCCGTCGTTGTCGACGTCAACCTGCGGTGAGTAACGCCAGACCTCGAGTATTCGGTGAAGATCGTGTTCTATCGATGAGAGGGTCTGCAGTGGATAAACGGGTACATGCAGACGCTTCCGTTCCTCATGCATCTTCGCAAAGACATCTTGATCTCCTGTTTGAACGAACCCCATGACCTTTTCCTGCAGCGCGAACACTTCGTCAGGTGAAAGGGAAACTCGCTCTAATTTCTCCAACCCGCCGACAGGATCTTCAGGGAACCGATCGCACATCGGCGAATTGGTGAAGGCGATTGAATTTAAATGCCGCAAATACGCCTCACACGCTGGCATCCCATGACCCTTCAGTAGCTCGAATTTCGGCTTCGCCGCGGGAGTTCGTCCAAAGCAAGTCGACGAGAGCGATGAAATTATTAGTACAGCGCAAATCAAGGAAGTAGATACTCCTCGCGCAAACAGCGTTTTGCGATGAAATGAGCCCTTCATATCGACCATGGCCACCTCTCCGTTGAATACATAGCCTGATGTGGCAGCTCCAGTAGAGCGACTTTCATCACGTATGACTTTCGTCGACAACTCTTACTTGAGCCAACTTCTCTCCGAGCTTGATCATTTCATCGATGTGTAATCCCTTCGGTACTTGGTGCGCAATGAAGAGCGTCGTAACCTGCCCCTTGAGCTGGTTCACGGTCTGCGCGAACTGCTCGGCGGTCGCTTGGTCCAGGCTGCTCGTGGCTTCGTCGAAGATCAGGATCCTCGGTCGCTTGAGTATTGCGCGGGCGATGGCGAGGCGCTGTTTCTGGCCGCCGGAGAGGCCGACGCCGTGCTCGCCGATCTCGGTGTTGTAGCCCTTGGGCAGCTTCTCGATCACATCGTGGATCTCGGCGATCTTGGCGGCCTGGACGACGTCGGGGAAGCCGGCGTTGGGGTTGGCGGCGATGAGGTTCTCGTAGATGGTGCCCGAGAAGAGGTAGGTTTCCTGAGGCACTATTCCGAAGTTCTGCCGCAATTCGTTGGCGGAGAAATGGCGCAGGTCGCGGCCGTCGATCTCGATCCTGCCTTCCTCGGGCTGATAGAAGCCGAGCAGCAGCTTGGAGAGGGTGCTCTTGCCCGAGCCTGAGGGGCCGGTGAGGACGGTCAGCTTGCCGGGCTTGAGGCTCAAGTCGAGGCCGCGGAATAGCCAGGGGTGCTCGGGCGAGTAGCGAAAGCCCAGGCCGCGGATCGTCACTTCGCCCTTCGATTCGGCGGCGCGCGAGGGGACGAGGGTGTAGGGCTCGATCGGCGCGTCCATGATGTCGCCGAGGCGCTTCATGGCGATGTTGGCCTGCTGGAATTCCTGCCACAGGCTCGCCAGGCGCAGCATCGGCTGGCTCATGCGCGCGGCGAACATCTGGAAGGCGACCAGCATGCCGACGGTGAAGCCGTCGTTCCGCATGACGAGCAACGCGCCGACGCAGAGGATGCCCAGGGTCATCGTCTGCTCGAGCGCGTTCGCGGCGACGTTGTAGCTGTTGGACAGCGTCCGGGTGGCGAAGCTGGAATCGAGGTAGTTGGCGAGGATCTCGTCGTAGCGCTCCTCCAGCCGCGGCTCCATCTGCAGCGACTTCACCGTCTCGATGCCGGAGACGTACTCGGTGAGGAAGGCCTGGTTCCTCGCGCCGAGCAGGAACTGGCGGTTCAGGCGCGCGCGGAAGGTGGGCGTGACGCCGAGGCTGAGCGCCGCCACCAGTCCGAGCATGCCGAGAGCGATCACGGTGAGCTGCCAGCTGTAGAAGAACATGACCGCGACAAAGATGAAGAGAAACGGCAGGTCGAGCAGCAGCGACACCGCCGCGCCGGCGAGGAAGTCGCGGATGGTCTCCACCGCGTGCACGCGCGCGACCAGGACGCCCGTCGGGCGGTGCTCGAAGTAGGGCAGGTACAGGCGCAGGATGTGGCGGAAGACCTGGCTGCCGAGCACCGCGTCGACGCGGTTCCCGGTATGGATGAGGAAGTACTGGCGCAGCCAGGTCATGAGCGCGTTGAAGGCGAGGAACATGGCGAGGCCCACCGCGATCGCGACCAGGGTGCTGTGGGTCTGGTGCACGACCACCTTGTCGATCACGACCTGGGTGCCGAGCGGCATCGCGAAACCGACCAGCTGGATGAAGAGCGAAGCGGCGAGCACGTTGCGGCATGCCCCACGGTGCTTGAGAAGCTCCGTCCAGAACCAGCGAAAGCCGAACTTGCCGGGTGCCTCGGCGCCGTCGCCGGTGGGCTCGGCCCCGCTCTCGTGGCGCACGAGGAGCACGGCCGGCTCGAAAGCCGCGCCGGTCTCGGCGAGCGGCTTGATCGAGGGGTTCTGGGAGCCGGCCTCGAAATAAAGCAGCCGTTCGGCGTCGCGCTTGACCAGGATCGCCGGGCGGGACGCCTCCCCCTCCGCCTTGAGAAAGGCCACGCAGGGAAGCCTGGCCGCCTCGAGCGCGGCCTCGCCGGTGCGAAAGCCGAAGGCCCTCAAGACTTCAATGAGTTGGCGCTGCGAGTGCGGAGCCGGAAAGCGCTGCAGGAGCAAACGGGGGTCGAACGGCAGCCGGTTGATCTGGCACAGGCTGCCGACCAACCACACGAATTCCCCTTCCGCGAGCGGAGCCTCCCTCACCTGCCGCGCCTCTCAAGGCCACGCGATGACAGCTTTTGCGGCCAAGCTATCCAAATGGAGATCGACAGTCCAACGTCAAATTGTGATAGCTTGAATTCAGATTGCTGACAGCATTTATCAAATCGTCCGACGCAAAATGGAAGTCAAAGACCTGCGCTGCTTCATCGCGGTGTACGAGGCGAGGAACTTCGCCCAGGCGGCCGCTTCGCTGCACACGGTGCAGTCGAACGTCTCGGCCCATATCAGGAAGCTGGAGGCGATGCTCGGCGTCGAGCTGTTCGAGCGTCATCGCCGGGGGGCGGTGCCGACCGACCCAGGCGAGCGCCTGTACCGCTACGCGAAGGAAGTCATCGCGCTTGTGGACGAGGCTGCGGATACGTTGCGGGGAAGGCAGGTGTCCCCTGCCACTCCGGATAACTCGACTCTGACCCCGATTATTTCTTAGCTGCGGTCGATCTCGCGGTCCATTTCCTCGTCGGTCATCGGCTTTTCTTCGCCTTCGCCCGCTTCTTCGCCTTCCTTCGCCCTGGCGGCGCGCTTGCTGACGAAGCGGCCGAAGAACAGGCCCGCCTCGAACAGCAGGCACATCGGGATCGCGAGCATGAACTGCGAGATGGCGTCGGGCGGGGTGACGATCGCGGCGGCGATGAACGCGCCGACGATGACGTAGGGGCGCGCCGCGCGCAGCTTCTCGACGCTCACGATGCCGAAGCGCACCAGCACCATGACGAGGATCGGGATCTCGAAGGTGACCCCGAACGCCAGGAACATGGTGATCACGAAGCTGAAGTAGGCCTCGATGTCCGGCGCGGGGGTGATGCTCGCCGGCGCGAAGTGCTGGATGAAGGTGAACACCCGCACGAAGACGACGTAGTAGCAGAACGCGACGCCCGTGATGAACAGGATCGTGCTGCTGATCACCACCGGCAGCGCGAGCTTTCTCTCGTGCTCGTACAGTCCGGGCGCGATGAATGCCCACAGCTGGTACAGGACGTAGGGCAGCGCGACCAGGAAGGCGACCAGCGCGGTCACCTTCATCGGCACCAGGAAGGGCGTCACCACGCCGATCGCGATCATCTTGCTGCCCTGAGGCAGCGCGTGCATCAGCGGCTCGGAGAGCCAGTCGTAAATCGGCCCGGCCCCGGGCCACAGGAACAGCGCGACGAACACGATCCCCACCGCGGCCACGGCGCGCACCAGACGCGTGCGCAGCTCGACGAGGTGCGAGATGAACGATTCGGCGTCGGTCATTGCTGCTTCGCCGGCGCGGCGGGCGGCTCGGGCGGAGCGGGCGGAGTGGGTGGCGTGGGCGGGGCGAGCGACTCAGGCGGCGAAGGCGGTTCCGGGTGGGCGGACGGTTCGGTGGCGACCTCGGCCGGCTTGGCCTCGGCCTCGGCGCGCTTGTCCTCGACGGCGGCCGGCTTGTCGCCGACCGCGTCGGCGACGCTTTTGTTGAGATCGTCCTCGGTCTTGCTCAGCTCCTTGCGAACCGTGTTTTCGACCTCGGTGGCGGCTTCCTCCATCGAGTCGCGCATCTTGCGCAGCTCGTCGAACTCCATTTCGCGGCTGATGTCGGCCTTGATGTCGGACACGTAGCGCTGCAGCCGCCCGGCGAGGTGGCCGACGGTCCGCGCCACCCCGGGCAGGCGCTCCGGCCCGATCACGATCAGCGCGACCACGCCGATCACCATCAGCTCGGTGAATCCGATGTCGAACATGCCTGTGCGGGGGATGGAGACTAAAAGGGCGCCCGCTGGGCGCCCGTTGTTACGCAGTGCGAGGCGGGGCTCAGGCTTTGGACTCGGTCTTCTCGCGGACCTCGCCCTCTACCGTCTTGCCCGTGACCTGCGGCGTCGAGGCAGCCTCGCCCGCTTTGGCCTCGGCGCCGCCTTCGCGCATGCCTTCCTTGAAGCCGCGCACCGCGCCGCCCAAGTCGGCGCCCATATTCCGCAGCTTCTTCGTGCCGAAGATCATCATCACGATCACGAGCACGATCAGCCAGTGCCAGATGCTGAATGAACCCATAAAGGCCTCCTATTTTCGCCGCTGGATCATCGGGCCGAGCGGATCTGGCCCCCCGATCACGTGCATGTGCAAATGATACACCTCCTGATGCCCGACCCGCCCGGTATTGATAATGGTGCGAAAGCCGTCGCTTGCGCCTTCCTTTCGGGCGAGCTCGCCCGCGAGCGCCAGCATCTTGCCGAGCGCGCGGTGATGATCCATCCCGGCCTCGTACAGCGAGGCCACGTGAGCCTTGGGAATGAGCATGAAATGCACCGGCGCGAGCGGCCGGATGTCGTGGAAGGCGAGCACGTCCTCGTCCTCGTACACCTTCTTGGCCGGGATCTCGCCGGCGACGATCTTGCAGAACAGGCAGCTCGGATCGCTCATGTCTCCCCCTGTTTCCCGCGCGAGGCCTTCTCGTCGATTCCCGAGATGCCCTCGCGCCGGTGCAGCTCGGCCAGCACGTCGCCCGGCCCCAGGCCGTGCTGCGCCAGCGCGATCATGCAGTGAAACCACAGGTCGGCGGTCTCGCGCACCAGCTGCAGCCGGTCGCCGCCCTTGGCCGCGAGCACCGTCTCGGTGGCCTCCTCGCCGATCTTCTTCAGCACCGCGTCGCCGCCCTTGGCGGTGAGCCGCGCGACGTAGGACTTCTCCGGGTCGCCGTTCTTGTGCTCCTCGATGACGGCCGCGATGCGCTCGAGCGCTTGGTACAGTCCAGGTTTCATCATTTCTTGCCGTAGATGAGCGATGGATCCTTTATTACCGGGTCCGTCGTCACCCACCTCCCGTTGTCCAGCTTTCGAAAATAGCAGCTCTCGCGCCCGGTGTGGCAGGCGATGCCGCCGACCTGCTCGACGCGAAGCAGGACCGCGTCTGCGTCGCAGTCCACGCGCAGCTCGAGCACCTTCTGCACGTGGCCGGATTCCTCGCCCTTGCGCCAGAGCTTCGCGCGCGAGCGGGACCAGTACACCGCGCGGCCGGTCTTCGCCGTCTCGGCGAGCGCCTCGCGGTTCATCCAGGCGAGCGTCAGCACCCGGCCGCTCGCGGCGTCCTGCGCGATCGCCGGCACCAGCCCCTGCTCGTTCCAGGCGACTTCGTCCAGCCACGCCTCGCTCATAGCCTGACCTCGATTCCGCGCGACTTCATCAGTGCCTTGCATTCGGCCACGGTGTGCTCGCCGAAATGGAAGATGCTCGCCGCCAGCACCGCATCGGCGCCGCCCGCGAGCACGCCCTCGGCCATGTGCTCGAGCGTGCCGACCCCGCCCGAGGCGATCACCGGCACGCCGACCGCGTCGCTCACCGCGCGCGTGAGCGCGAGATCGAAGCCTTCGCGCGTGCCGTCGCGGTCCATGCTGGTGAGCAGGATCTCTCCGGCGCCCGCCTGCTCCATCCGGCGCGCCCACTCGAGCGCGTCGATCCCGGTGGGCTTGCGCCCGCCGTGCGTATAAACCTCCCAGCCGCCGCCGCTTCTTCGCTTGGCGTCGATCGCGACCACGATGCACTGGTTGCCCACCCGGTCCGAGGCCTCGCGCACCAGCCCGGGATTCTGCACCGCCGCGGTATTGATCGAGACCTTGTCGGCGCCCGCGTTGAGGAGGCGCCGCACGTCCTCGACCTTGCGCACGCCGCCGCCGACGGTGAGCGGAATGAAGACCCGCTCGGCGACCGACTCGATCACGTGCACGATGATGTCGCGATCGTCCGAGCTCGCGGTGATGTCGAGAAAGCACAGCTCGTCGGCGCCCTGCTCGTCGTAGCGCGCGGCGATCTCGACCGGGTCGCCGGCGTCGCGCAGGTCGACGAAGTTCACCCCCTTCACCACCCGGCCCGCGGTGACGTCCAGGCAGGGAATGACGCGCTTGGCGAGGGACACCGCGCTACTCCTTGCCCATCGCCTTGTCCGCAGCGGCCTGCGCCTGCTTGAAGTCGAGCGAGCCCTCGTACAACGCGCGCCCGGCGATGGCGCCGATGATGCCCTCCGGGGCGAGCTTCGCGCACACGGTCTCGACATCCTTCACGCTGTTCAGCCCGCCCGAGGCGATGACCGGAGTCTTGATCGCCTCGGCGAGCTTGAGCGTGGCCTCGATATTGACGCCACCCATCATGCCGTCGCGGCCGATGTCGGTGTAGATGATCGCCTCGACCCCGTACTCCTCGTACTTCTTCGCCAGGTCGACGACGTCGTGCCCGGTCATCTTCGACCAGCCCTCCACCGCGACCTTGCCGTCCTTCGCATCGAGCCCCGCGATGATGCGCCCGGGGAAGGCATAACAGGCGTCCGACAGGAAGCCGGGGTTCTTCACCGCGGCGGTACCGATCACGACATACTGCACCCCGGCGTCGATGTAGCTCTCGATCGTGTCGAGGTCGCGGATGCCGCCGCCGATCTCGATCGGCACCTGATCGCCCACCGCGCCGATGATGGCGCGAATCACCTTCTCGTTCTTCGGCCGGCCGGCCACAGCGCCGTTCAGGTCGACGATGTGCAGGCGCCGCGCGCCCTGCCCGGCCCAGTGGCGCGCCATCGCGACGGGGTCTTCCGAAAACACGGTGGCGGTGCTCATGTCGCCTTGCTTGAGGCGCACGCAGCGCCCGTCCTTGAGGTCGATCGCGGGGATGATCAGCATGTGTGGCTCGGGGGGCGCGGCACGTCACCGTGACGCCTGGGTGCGCGGGAGGGCGCTCGAAGAATCAGGGTTGCCAGTGTACGAAGTTGCGCAGGAGCTGCAATCCAGCAGCTTGGCTCTTTTCCGGATGGAACTGTACGGCAAAGATATTATCGCGCGCAACCGCGCAGGTAAAGGCCGCGCCGTAGGTCGTGCGCCCCGCGCGCACGGCAGGGTTCGCCTCGTCGGCGTAGTAGCTGTGCACGAAATAGAAACGGCTTGCGTCGGCAATGCCTTGCCATAGCGCATGTCGCCCGCCTTGCACCACTTCGTTCCAGCCCATGTGCGGCACCTTCAACCGCTCGCCGGTGCGCGCGTCGCGCATGTCGTGCGCGAAGCGCCGCACCGTGCCCGCGAGCACGCCCAGACCCCGCACGCCGCCTTCCTCGCTCCTGTCGAACAGCATCTGCAGGCCGATGCAAATGCCGAGAAAAGGCTTCTCGCGCGAGGCCTCGAGCACCGGCTCGACCAGGCCGCGCGCGGCGAGCTCGCGCATGCAGTCCGGCATCGCGCCCTGTCCGGGCACGACCACGCGCCCGGCGGCGCGGATCGCCGCCGCGTCCGCGGTCACCCGCACCTCGGCGTCCGGCGCGACGTGCTCGAGCGCCTTCGACACGGAGCGCAGGTTCCCCATGCCGTAATCGACGACCGCGATTTTCAAGTTACAGGGAGCCCTTGGTCGAAGGAATGGCGGCGCCCGCGCGCGGGTCGGCCTCGGCCGCCATCCGCAGCGCACGGGCGAAGGCCTTGAACACCGTCTCGCACTGGTGATGCGCGTTGTCGCCGCGCAGGTTGTCGACGTGCAGCGTCACCTGGGCGTGGTTGACGAAGCCCTGGAAGAACTCGTGCACCAGGTCGACGTCGAACTCGCCGATCAGCGCCCGCGTCCAGGCGACGTGGAACTCGAGCCCCGGCCGGCCGGAGAGGTCGATCACCACCCGCGACAGCGCCTCGTCGAGCGGCACGTAGGCGTGGCCGTAGCGCCGGATGCCCGCCTTGTCGCCGATCGCCTTGGCGAACGCCTGCCCGAGCGTGATGCCGATGTCCTCGACGGTGTGGTGCGCGTCGATGTGCAGGTCGCCCTTGGCCTCGATGTCGAGCTCGAGCATGCCGTGCCGGGCGACCTGGTCGAGCATGTGCTCGAGAAAGGGGATTCCGGTGGCGAGCTTCGCCGCGCCGCTGCCGTCGAGGCCGAGCCTGACGCGGATCTGCGTTTCCTTGGTGTTGCGGACGACTTCGGCGGTACGCATTGGGTTTTCGAAGCAGGGGGTCTCAGAGCGCTTCGCGCAGCGCGGTCAACAGTATACGGTTTTCGTCGGGCGTGCCGACGGTCACGCGCAGGCAGTTCGGCAGCGCCGGGCCGTCGAGGTTCTTCACCAGCACCCCCTGGCGGCGCAGCGCCTCCCAGGTCCGGCCGGCGTCCGGGACGCGGATCATGAAGAAGTTCGCCTCCGAGGGGACCACCTTGACGCCCCGGAGCGCAGCCAGCGCCTCGCCCAGCCGGGTGCGGTCGGCGCGGATGCGTGCCGCCTGCGCTTCGAGCACCTCGATGCGCTCGAGCACGTAGAGCGCCGCGGCCTGCGTCAGGACGTTGACGTTGTAGGCCTGGCGCACCTTGTTGAACTGCTCGACCCAGCGCGGGCTCGCGGCCAGGTAGCCCAGCCGTATGCCCGCCAGCCCGAGCTTGGACACGGTGCGCATCACCGCCAGGTTGGGGAATTCCGCCAGCCGCGGCATGAAGCTCTTCTGCGCGAACACGTGGTAGGCCTCGTCGATCACCACCAGGCCCCTCGCCGCGCGCAGGATCGCGAGCACGTCGTCCTCCCGGTACAGCACCCCGGTCGGGTTGTTCGGGTAGGCGATGAACACCAGCGCCGGGTCGTGTTTCTCGATCTGCGCGAGAAAGGCCGCGCGGTCGAGCGTGTAGTCCTCGCGCAGCGGCACCGCGACCGCCTTCATCCCCGCCAGCACCGCGTCCATGCCGTACATGACGAAGGTCGGCGCCGGGTACATCATCACCGCGCCGGGACGCGCCAGCGCGAAGGTCACCATCTGGATCAGGTCGTCCGAGCCGTTGCCGAGCAGGAGCGCGGCGCCTTCCGGCACCCCCATCTTGCGCGCGAGCAGCTCGCGCAGCCTGCGCCCGGAGGGCTCCGGGTAGCGGTTGAGCTCGACCGCGGCGAGCACCTGCGCCAGCTCGCGGCGCATCTCGGCCGGCAGCGGATAGGGGTTCTCCATCGCGTCGAGCTTGACCATGCCCTCGGCCTCGGGCACGTGGTAGGCCTTGAGCGCGAGGATCTCCGGCCGCACCAGGTCTTCGGGGCTCATTCGATCCTCGCCTGGGCCGAGCGCGCGTGCGCGATCAGCCCCTCGCCCTCGGCGAGCGTGGCGGCGACGCGTCCGAGCGTGGACGCGCCCTCGCGCGAGACCGAGATCAGGCTGGTCCGCTTCTGGAAGTCGTACACGCCGAGCGGCGAGGAGAAGCGCGCCGTGCCCGCCGTGGGCAGGACGTGGTTCGGCCCGGCGCAGTAGTCGCCGATCGCCTCCGAGCTCCAGCGCCCGAGAAAGATCGCGCCGGCGTTCTTGAGGCTGGGCAGCCAGGCCTCGGGTTCGGCGACCGAGAGCTCGAGGTGCTCGGGCGCCACGCGATTCGCGATCGCGCAGGCCTCCTCGAGGTCGCGGGTGTGGATCAGCGCGCCGCGCGCACCGAGCGAGGCCTCGATCACGGCCCGCCGCGGCATCTGCGGCAGCAGCGCCTCGATCGACGCCTGCACCGCGTCGAGGTATTCGAGCCCGGGCGAGAGCAGCAGCGCCTGTGCCACCTCGTCGTGCTCGGCCTGCGAGAAGAGATCCAGTGCGATCCAGTCCGGCGGCGTCGAGCCGTCGCCGATGACGAGGATCTCCGACGGCCCGGCGATCATGTCGATGCCGACCTGGCCGAACACCTGGCGCTTGGCCGCGGCGACGTAGGCGTTGCCGGGGCCGACGATCTTGTCCACCCGCGGCACGCTCGCGGTGCCGTAGGCGAGCGCGGCCACCGCCTGCGCGCCGCCGAGCGCGAACACGCGGTCGACGCCGGCGAGCGCGGCGGCGGCGAGCACGAGCGGATTTCTCTCCCCGCCCGGGGTCGGGCTCACCATCACCAGCTCGGCCACGCCGGCCACCTTGGCCGGAATCGCGTTCATCAGCACCGAGGACGGGTAGGCCGCCTTGCCGCCGGGCACGTACAGGCCGACGCGCTCGAGCGGCGTCACGCGCTGCCCGAGCACGGTGCCGTCGGCCTCCTCGTACTGCCAGGACCGCGCGAGCTGGCGCTCGTGGTAGCTGCGCACGCGCGCGGCGGCCTCGCGCAGCGCCTGCGCCTGGACGGCCGGCAGGCCGGCGAGCGCGGCCTCGAACGCGGCGCGCGGGATCTCCAGCGCCGCGGCCGATCCCGCCTCCAGCCGGTCGAAGCGGCGCGTGTACTCGAGGAGCGCGGCGTCGCCCCGCGCGCGCACGTCCTCGACGATCGCGCGCACGGACGCTTCCACCGCGGCGTCCTGCGCCGCCTCGTAGCGCGTGAGCGCGGCGAGCGCGGCGTCGAAGCCCGCCTCGCCGCTCGAGAGCCGGCGCAGCTTCACGGCCGCTCCTCCACTGCGCGCGCGAAGGCGTCGACCAGCGGCTGCAGCCGCGCGCGCTTAAGCTTCAGCGCGGTCTGGTTCACCACCAGGCGCGCGGAGACCGGCATGATCTCCTCGACCGCGACCAGGTTGTTGGCGCGCAGCGTGTTGCCGCTCGAGACCAGGTCGACGATCGCGTCGGCGAGGCCCACGATCGGCGCCAGCTCCATCGAGCCGTAGAGCTTGATCAGGTCGACGTGCACGCCCTTGGCGGCGAAGTGCTCGCGCGCGGTGTGCAGGTACTTGGTGGCCACGCGCAGGCGCGCGCCCTGGCGCACCGCGCGCTCGTAGTCGAAGCCCTTGCGCACCGCGACCATCATGCGGCAGCGCGCGATGCCCAGGTCCACCGGCTGGTAGAGGCCCTCGCCGCCGTGCTCCACCAGCACGTCGCGCCCGGCGATGCCCATGTCGGCGCCGCCGAACTGCACGTAGGTCGGGGTGTCGGAGGCGCGCACCACGATCAGCCGCACGCCGCGCCGGTTGGTGCCGATCACGAGCTTTCTCGAGGCGCCCGGATCCTCGTCCGGCCGGATGCCCACGCGCGCGAGCAGAGGCGCGGTCTCGTCGAAGATGCGCCCCTTCGACAGGGCGATGCTGATGGTCATGACAGGGCAACCCGCGTGAGCAAGCGCGGGATTTTACCGCACCGCGTCAGCTCAGCCGCTCCACCCGGGCGCCGAGCGCGGCGAGCTTCTTTTCGAGCGCCTCGTAGCCGCGGTCGAGGTGGTAGATGCGGTCTATGACCGTCTCGCCCTCGGCGGCAAGCGCCGCGATCACCAGGCTCGCCGAGGCCCGCAGGTCGGTCGCCATGACCTGGGCGCCGGACAGGCGCGGCACGCCCTTCACGACGGCCACGTTGCCCCTCAGCTCGATGCGCGCGCCCATGCGCGCCAGCTCCGGCACGTGGGTGAAGCGGTCGAGGTAGATCGTGTCCTCGATCACGCTCGTGCCCGAGGCCAGCGCGCAGACCGCGATCATCTGGGCCTGCATGTCGGTCGGAAAGCCCGGATAGGGCTGCGTCGCCACGTTGACCGGCGCCGGGCGCGGCGGACCGGCCACCGCCACGGTCTCGGCGCCGCGCTCGACCGCGCAGCCGGCCTCCTCGAGCTTGTGCAGCGACGCCTCGAAATGCTCCGGCACCACGCCGCGAAGCCGGATCCGGCCGCCTGTCATCGCCGCCGCCGCGGCGAAGGTCGCCGCCTCGATACGGTCCGGGATGATCGTCGCGTCGATCGGACGCAGGGCGCTCACGCCGCGGATCGTCAGGCGCCGCGTGCCCAGGCCCTCGATACGCGCGCCGCAATCGTTCAGCGCCTCGCCCAGCGCGGTGACGTCGGGCTCGATGGCGACGTTCTCGAGCACGGCCGTGCCCTCGGCGAGCACCGCCGCCAGCATCAGCTGCGCGGTGGCGCCGACCGAGACCACGTCGAAGCTGAAGGTCGCCCCGCGCAGCTTCACCCCGCGCCCGACGATGTAGCCGTGCTCGATGTCGAGCTTCGCGCCCATCGCCTGCAGGCCCGCCAGGTGCAGATTGACCGGCCGCGGTCCCCAGGCGCAGCCCCCGGGAAGCGACACCCGGGCCTCGCCGAAGCGCGCGAGCAGCGGCGCGAGCACGTAGATGCTGGCGCGCATGGTCTTGACCAGCTCGTACGGCGCCTCGACCGACGCCACCTGGCTGGTGTCGATCGTCATCTCGTTGCCCTCGAACGAGAGCCTGGCGCCGAGCAGCTCCAGGACCCGCGCGAAGGTCTGGGTGTCGCGCAGGCGCGGCACGTTGCGCAGCCGGTGTACGCCGGGCGCAAGCAGGGTCGCCGCCATGATCGGCAGCGCCGCGTTCTTCGCGCCGGAGATCGCGACGTCGCCTTCGAGCCTGCGCCCGCCCGTGATGCGCAGCCTATCCACCGGCTTGCCACTCTTCCGGCGTCATGGTGCGCATCGACAGCGCGTGGATCTCTTCGCGCATGCGGTCGCCGAGTGCCCGGTAGACGAGCTGGTGGCGCTGCACCCTGTTGCGACCCTCGAACTCGCGCGACACGATCAGGGCCTGGAAGTGCTCCCCGTCGCCCGCGACCTCGAGATGCTCGCACTGGAGTCCCGCCGCGATGCCCTGCCTGACGCTTTCGACCGTCGCCATCTTCCTATCCCCGCAATTTGTATCCGCGCTCGAGCAGCCAGAGCGTGGCTGCCGCCAGCAGCACGAAGCTTAACCCGACGACCGCGAGGCTCACCACGGGGGAGACGTCGGAGACGCCGAAGAAGCCGTAGCGGAAGCCGTCGATCATGTAGAAGAAGGGGTTGGCGTGGGACATTTTCTGCCAGAACCCGGGCAGCGAGTGAATCGAGTAGAACACGCCGGAAAGGAAGGTCAGCGGCAGGATGACGAAATTCTGGAACCCGGCGAGCTGGTCGAAGCGCTCGGCGCGGATGCCCGCCACCACGCCCAGCGTGCCGAGCAGCGCGCTGCCGAGCAGCGCGAACGATAGCGCCCACAGGGGCGCCTCGAGCCGCAGGGGGACGAACCAGGCCGCGACGGCCAGCACGCCCAGCCCTACCGCGATCGCGCGCACCATCGAGGCGAGCACGTAGGCACAGTAGAACTCCAGGTAGGACACCGGCGCGAGCAGCACGAAGACCAGGGCGCCGCCGATCTTGGACTGGATCAGGCTCGAGGAGCTGTTGGCGAACGCGTTCTGCAGCACGCTCATCATGACCAGTCCCGGGACCAGAAAGGCCGTGTAGCTCACGTCCTGGTAGACGTTCACCCGCCCTTCCAGCGCGTGGGCGAAGATCAGCAGGTAGAGCAGCGCGGTGAGCACCGGCGCCGCCATGGTCTGGAAGCTCACCTTCCAGAACCGCAGCAGCTCCTTGTACACGAGCGTCCAGAAGCCGGTCGTCACGAACGCCTCATCACGCTCATGAAGACTTCCTCCAGGTCCGGCTGCTCGAGCTCGAACTCCTTGACCCCGACGCCCGCCTCGCGCAGCCCCGCCAGCACCGGCTCGATCTCGGCGTAGCTGTCCAGCTTCAGGGTCACGTTCACTCCGTCGCGCCCGACCAGCCGCGCCGCCAGCGCCTCGGGCAGCGCCTCGGCCTCGAGCGCGAGCTTGAGATACAGGCCGGAAAGGCTCGCCAGCAGGCTGCGGGTCGAGTCGAGCGCCACCAGCCGCCCGGCCTTGAGCATGCCGATGCGGGTGCACAGCGACTGCGCCTCCTCGAGGTAGTGCGTGGTGAGCACCACCGTGTGCCCGTCGAGGTTCAGCCGCCGCACGAAGTGCCACAGCCCCTGGCGCAGCTCGACGTCGACCCCGGCGGTCGGCTCGTCGAGCACGATCACCGGCGGCTTGTGCACCAGCGCCTGCGCCACCAGCACCCGGCGCTTCATGCCGCCCGAGAGCGAGCGCATGTTGACGTCGGCCTTCGCGCTCAGATCGAGGTAGTGCATGACCTCGTCGATCCAGGCGTCGTTGCGGCGGATGCCGAAATATCCCGACTGGAAGCGCAGCGTCTCGCGCACGGTGAAGAAGGGGTCGAACACCAGCTCCTGCGGCACGATGCCGAGCAGGCGCCGCGCGCGGCGGTAGTCGGCCGCCACGTCCGCGCCGAGGATCGACACCGAGCCCGCGTCCGCGCGCGCGAGGCCGGCGACGATGCTGATCAGGGTGGTCTTGCCGGCGCCGTTCGGGCCCAGCAGGCCGAAGAACTCGCCCCGCGGGATGGCGAGGCTCACGCCGTCGAGCGCGCGCAACGTTCCGTAGCGCTTCTCGACGCCGCGGATCTCGATGGCGGAGGTCAGTGGCGCGCGCCGGCCGAAGGCAGGAGTCCGTCGACGCCGTAAAGCCGGGCGATCGTCTCGAGGCCCCGCGGAAGGTTGGAAAAAGCTACTTCGGCGTTGTGCAGCTTCGCTTCGCGCAACCAGGCGAGCAGCATGGCCAGCAGCGAGGAGTCCAGCTCGGTCACGCCGCCGAGATCGATGGTGCGCACGCCCTCCCGGATCTGCTGCACGCCCTCCTCCAGCACCCGGGCGACGTTCGCGAGCGTCACCGGGCCGCACAGCATCAGCGTGCTGCCTTCCCGGCGCATCACTTCCCGTCCCGCCCGCCGGACTGCTCGAGCGTCTCGTTCTTTGCCTTCAGCGCGCGAATCAGGCCGTCGATGCCCTGCGCGCGGACCAGGTTGCCGAATTCCGTGCGGTAGGTCGCGACCAGGCTCACCAGTCCCACCGACACGTCGTAGACCTTCCAGCCATCTGCGGTCCGCTCCATCGAGTAGTCGATGGGCACGGGCTGGGCATCGGCTTGCACGACGCGCACCCGGACCGTCACGTCGGTGTCGCCCGGACTCATGTGCAGGGGCAGGAACTCGAACTTCTGTTCGCTGTAATCGGTCAGGGCGCTCGCATAGGTGCGGATCAGCAGTGTCTTGAACTGCTCGGTCAGTTCCGCCCTCTGCGCCGGCGTGGCCCGTCGCCAGCCCAGCCCCACCGCGGTGGCGGTCATGCTGCGCATGTCGAAATGCGGCAGCACCTTGGACTCGATCAGGTCGATGATCTTCTTGCGGTCGCCGTTGCGCATCGCCTTGTCGTGCTTGACGATGCCGATCACTTCGAGCGTCACGTTCTTCACCAGCACGTCCGGCGCCGTCGTCGCGGCGCCTGCGCGCCCGGCGAGCGCCGTCAGCGCGACCAGCGCGAGACCCGCAACGGCACGCTCAATGCTGAGGCCCATTGGATCCTTCCTCCGGGGGCAGGTCCGCCTCGCGCTCCCGCGGTGGCCTGCCGTCGTAGATCAGGTTCCTGCGCCGCTGCAGGTAGGCGTCGCGCAGGAACGCGTACGGATCGAGCGCCGCCTGCTCGAGCAGCCGGCTGGCGCCGAGAAGATCGGCGCGCCTGCTGACGAGGCGCAGCGTAATGGCCGAGTTGCGCTCGTCCACCGGGGTGTGGTTCGAGACCGGGTCGGTATACATGTCGAACGCCGTTCCGACGGTATCGCGCCCGTCGCTCGGCCCGAGGAACGGCAGAACGATATACGGGCCGCTGCCGACGCCCCAACGTCCGAGCGTCTGTCCGAAATCCTCGTCGTGCTTTTCCAGGCCCATCGGAGTCGCCCAGTCGGCGAGCCCCAGGAAGCCGAAGGTCGTATTGAAGGCGAACCGCCCCCAGTCGCTGAAGGCCTCCCGCGGCTTTCCCTGCAGCATGTTGTTCACGCCGATGAACACGTCGGCGATATTGGAGAAGAAGTTGCGCACGCCGTTGCGCACCGCGCCCGGCAGCACGTCCTTGTACGCGGTCGCCACCGGCTTCGCGATCGCCTTGTCGAAGCCCTCGTTGAACTTGTATACGCCGCGGTTGAACCCCTCGAAGGGGTCGCGCGGGTCGGGGTTGGGCACGCTCGCGCAGCCGACCAGGAGGACTGCCAGCGCCGGCAGCAGGAGTTTCACGCCGGAGCTCACTTTGCGCTGCCCTTGCCTTCCGCCGCCTTGTTGAACATGAACTGACTGATCAGGTTTTCCAGCACCACCGCCGACTGGGTGAGCTTGAGCCTGCCTCCGTTCGCGAGCATCTTGGTGTCGCCCCCCGCCTCGAGCCCGACGTACTGCTCGCCCAGCAGGCCGGAGGTGAGAATCTTGGCCACGGTGTCGCGCGGAAAGCGGTACCTGGAGTCCAGGCTCATCGTCACCACCGCCTCGTAGGTCTCGGTGTCGAACCTGATCTTGCTTACGCGGCCGACGACCACCCCCGCGCTCTTGACCGGCGCGCGGACCTTCAGGCCGCCGATGTTAGCAAAATCGCCCGTCACGTCGTAGGTCTGGGCGGCCGAGAACGACGCCAGGTTCCCCACTTTCAGCGCGAGGAAGAGCAGCGCGACCAGGCCCGCCGCGACGAAGATGCCGACCCAGAGGTCGATGGTGGAGCGGTTCATGTTGCGGTACCTCCAGTGAACATCAGCGCAGTGAGCAAGAAATCCAGCGCCAGTATCGCCAGCGACGAAGTCACCACGGTGCGGGTGGTCGCGCGCGAGACGCCTTCCGCCGTGGGCGCGGCGTCGTAGCCCTCGAATACCGCGATCCACGATACCGCGATGCCGAATACGACGCTCTTGATGACGCCGTTCAGGATGTCCTCGCGCACGTCGACCGCGGCCTGCATCTGCGACCAGAACGCGCCGTTGTCCACGCCGATCATCTTCACTCCCACGAGATAGCCGCCGAAGATTCCCATCGCCGAAAACAGCGCCGCAAGCACCGGCATCGAGATCACGCCGCCCCAGAACCGCGGCGCGACCACGCGCGCGATCGGGTCGACCGCCATCATCTCCATCGCCGAGATCTGCTCGGTCGCCTTCATCAGGCCGATCTCGGCGGTGATTGCAGAGCCCGCGCGGCTGGCGAACAGCAGCCCCGCGACCACGGGACCCAGCTCCCGTACCAGTGAGAGCGCGACCAGCACGCCGAGCGCCTCCGACGATCCGTAGCGCTCGAGCGTGTGGTAGCCCTGCAGCCCCAGCACCATGCCGACGAACAGCCCGGACACCAGGATGATGATGAGCGACAGCACGCCGGAGAAATAGATCTCCCGGATGGTCAGGCTGAAGCGCCGCAGGGCGGTGCCAGAGTGGAGCACCATGTAGGCGAAAAAGCGGGCCGCGAAGCCGAGCTGCCACACGCCCGAGGTCACGCGATTGCCAAGGCGCTCGAAGAATCCCCGCATGGCCTGGATCGTCATGTCACGCCTCGCTCAGCTCGAGATCGGCGGTGTAGTCCGGCGCCGGGTAATTGAACGGCACGGGACCGTCGATCTTGCCGTGCACGAACTGGTCGACGAACGGCTCGCTCGAGGCGCGGATTTCCTCCGGCGTGCCCTTCGCCACGACCTGCCCGTCCGCGACGAAGTAGAGATAATCGACGATGTCCAGGCACTCCTGGACGTCGTGGCTGACGACGATGGAGGTCGTGCCGAGCGCGTCGTTCAGAGTCCTTACCAGGCGCGCGATCGCGCCGAAGGAAATCGGATCCAGGCCGGTAAAGGGCTCGTCGTAGAGCATCAGCTGCGGGTCGAGCGCGATCGCGCGCGCGAGCGCCACCCGGCGCGCCATGCCGCCGGAGAGCTCCGAGGGCATCAGTTGCGCCGCGCCGCGCAGCCCCACCGCCTGCAGCTTGAGCATCACCAGGTCGTGGATCAGGTCTTCCGGCAGGTTTGAGTGTTCGCGCATCTGGAATGCGACGTTGTCGTAGACCGACAGGTCGGTGAACAGCGCGCCGAACTGGAACAGCATCCCCATCCGGCGGCGCATGGCGTAGAGCCCGTCCTGGTCGAGCCCGCTGGTGAGCTCGCCGAGCACCCTTGCCCGGCCGCGCGTCGGCTTGTAAACCCCGCCGATGATGCGCAGCAGCGTGGTCTTGCCGCAGCCCGACTGCCCCATGATCGCCACCACCTTTCCGCGAGGAATCGTCACGCTGACGTCCCGCAGCACGGGGCGCTGCGGATCGTAGCCGAACCAGACGTTCTCGACTTCGACGATGTTGGAGTCCGGCAAGAGTAGATGGCGCCGCGGGCAAAGGGCGGATTTTACTCGAATCCCTATATATTAGCGTCCATGCTTTCGCCCGATACGCTCCAGGCGCCGCCGGCGGTGAGCGTGGCCGGCCTCGAAAAGCGCTACGGCGCGAGGCGCGTGCTGTCAGGAATCGATCTCGAGGTCGGTCCCGGAGAGTCCGTCGGGCTGGTCGGCGTGAACGGCGCCGGCAAGACCACGCTGATCAAGTGCCTGCTCGATCTGTGCGGCCACGAGGCGGGCACGATCGAGCTGTTCGGCGTGCCGAGCCGGCGCCCGGACGCACGGCGGAGGCTCGCCTACGTGCCCGAGCGCTTCGTGCCTCCGCATTATCTGCGCTGCCGCGAATTCCTCGCGCTGATGCAATCGCTGGCCGGGGGGCGCTACGAGGCGCCGCGCGCCGTGGCGCTGCTGGCGGAGCTCGAGCTCGATGCGGACGTGCTCGAACGCCCGGTGCGCCAGCTCTCCAAAGGCATGACGCAGAAGCTCGGCCTCGCCGCCTGTTTCCTGCTCGAGCGCGATATCTACGTGCTCGACGAGCCAATGAGCGGCCTTGACCCTGCCGGCCGGGTCGCGGTCAAATCGGTACTGCAGCGCCTCGGCGGCGAGGGGCGGGCGCTGCTGATCACGTCGCACCTGCTCACCGACGTCGAAGAGCTGTGCTCGTCGATGGCGGTGCTGGATCGCGGCACAATCACGTTCCGCGGCGCGCCGGCGCAGCTGTGCGCCCGCTACGCCGAGCCAAACCTCGAGCGGGCGTTTCTGAGGTGCATACGCCGTGATGGGGGGTAATCTGCGCGATGCGCCGGACGCGAAGCCGTCGCTGCTCGTCGTCGACGACGACGAGCTGATCACGGATACGCTTTCGTTCGCGCTCGGCGCCGACTTCGACGTCCACAGCGCCGAGTCGCGCGGGCAGGCGGTCGCCCTCATTCGTCGGCTGCCGCGGCAGCCTCAACTTGCGCTGGTCGATCTGGGCCTGCCGCCCATGCCCAATGCGCCCGACGAGGGGTTCCGGCTCATTGCGGACCTGCTCGCGCATTCACCGCGCATGAAGATCTTCGTGCTGTCGGGACAGAACGACGCCGCGCACGCGCGCCATGCGCGCGCGCTCGGCGCGACGGAGTTCATCGCCAAGCCATGCGATCCGGCCACGCTCAAGCGCACTCTCGTCCGGGCGCTCGAAGTCAGCGCCGCCGAGCTCGAGCGCCCCGCCGGGGAGGAGCCCGGGCTGGTGGGCAACAGCCCGGCGCTGGCGAGACTGAGGGAACAGGTCGCGCAATTTGCCGACGCGCCGTTTCCGGTGCTCATCGAGGGTGAATCGGGCAGCGGCAAGGACCTG
>Ga0210077_1000261_pt1 | contig 22281 bp, 27 predicted proteins | sample RushMan_CattailN_5_FD_185556 | JGI IMG/M metagenome (GOLD analysis project Ga0210077, IMG submission 185556) | Wetland microbial communities from San Francisco Bay, California, USA, that impact long-term carbon sequestration -... | ecosystem: Environmental > Aquatic > Marine > Wetlands ... | reverse complement strand
AACGATTCAATTTTGCATACCAACTACCGGCAGGATCGTGCCATTCAACTTTCCATGGCCTTTGTTGATCCACGATATCCCGGAAAACTCAAGGCAAAGCGAGATATCACCTATGTGGGCCTGACACGATACTGGGATGAGTTTACGAACTACATGCTGGGCGCTATCGACGCAGGAGGGGGTATGGAACACCTTTTGGGCGAAGTGATTTCCCATGCAGGATTACGCCAGCTAAGAATTGCTGAAACACAGAAATTTCGACATGTTACGAGTTTTTTTAATGGCAAGGCCACCACGCCTTACAACAACGAGGACCAGGTCGAAGTCCCCAGCCGATTCGATCCCGCCACCTTTGCCAGTCATCCGGAAATGGAAGCTTACCATGTCACCGATGAACTGCTCAAACGGATGCGAGACGCCGCTTATCAGTTCGTTGTCGTTAATTTTGCCAACGGAGATATGGTCGGTCACACGGGAAACTTCGATGCCGCTAAAAAAGCCATTGAGGTGGTGGATGATTGTATCGGTAAAATTGTCGACCGTCTTCTTGAAATCGATGCGCATATTCTCATCACTTCGGACCACGGAAATTCAGAGCAGATGGTTGACTATGAGACCGCTATGACCAAAACCAGCCATACGCTGAATCCTGTCGAGATCATTTATATCGCGAGCAATTCCCGAAACCGTCGGCTTGTCCGCCACGGCAAATTGTCGGACATCGCGCCTACGGTTTTGTTCCTGCTCGGCCTGGATATCCCCAAGGAGATGACCGCACAGAATCTGATTGCGAATACCGGCGACTGATCTTCTCGTTTTTTTATCACTCAAATTGATCTCTTCCGATACACTTTTTTGAGACATGATGTCTCAAAAAAGTGTTCTTTTGCGCTTCCTGATGAATCTTTTCATCAATCTATATATCTAAGATGTTGATAATTTAAAAATATATTATCGTTAACCCAACTTTCGAAATTATGGCATGAAATTTGATTACTGATATTAGTATTGTTTTTGTCTCAAATGATACCCACTCGCTTTTATCTTCAAACGGCTTTTAAACAGAGGAGAGCAACTGTGGAAATGGAAAAAGCAATCCGGACAGCCATCGATTATGAAACGAACATACGGGATATCTATCGGAATGCCGCCCAAAGCGTTCTTGATCCCGAAGGCCGTCGTTTTTTCAAAATGATGGGAGATGATGAGCAATATCATCTCGATTATTTGCAGGAGAGACTCGCATCCTGGCAACAAAGCGGGAAACTGTCTGTGGAGAAACTCGATTCCATTGTTCCGCCAAAGGAGATGGTTCAGAAAGAATCTGAAAAAATTAAGGCGCATATATCACTCGATGATCTGAGCAGTATAAAAGTCATTCTCGGCAGAGCGCTTCAGGCAGAAGTCGAAACCAGCAATTTTTATGAAAAAATGGTAAAAAAAATGCCCCGGGAAGGTCAACAAATGTTTGCCCGTTTTCTGGAGATTGAAGAGAATCACATCGCAGCAGTTCAGGCCGAGCTGGACTACATTACACATACTGGATATTGGTTTAATTTCAAAGAATTCGATATGGAAGAACTCTAAAAAGGAGGATATCATGAGTGTACTCGTCGCAACCCAAGCGCCGGACTTCGTTGCACCCGCGGTCATGCCGAACGGTATTATCAAAGAAGACTTCAGATTGTCCGATCTTCGGGGAAAATACGTCGTTCTATTTTTCTGGCCCTTGGATTTTACATTTGTCTGCCCCACGGAAATTATCGCTTTTAACCACCGATTTGATACTTTCAGAGAACGATCCGTTGAATTGGTCGGCGTTTCCATCGACTCGCAGTTTACACATTTTGCATGGCGGGAAACCCCTGTTGAAAAAGGCGGAATCGGCCGGGTTCATTTTCCGATGATTGCAGATCTCAAGCATGAAATTACAAAAGCTTATGGCATTGAACATCCTGATTCCGGCGTGGCGATGCGGGCCTCTTTCCTTATTGATAAGGAAGGGATCGTTCAGCACCAGGTGGTGAACAATCTGCCGTTGGGGCGGAATATGGATGAAATGCTCCGGCTGGTTGATGCGCTGCAATTTACCGAAAAATATGGAGAGGTTTGTCCTGCCGGGTGGCAAAAGGGTGAAAGCGGCATGAAACCGACAACCGAGGGGGTTTCAGAATATCTTGAAACACATGGGGACAAACTGTGACGACAATCATGGGATAGCTTATAGTTGCACTGTCGAATAAAAAGCGTTTTAAGCGGTTGAACGGATCATCTCGTTGCATTTCTTTATTTTGTTATTATTGTATTAACCAGGATAGGCAGCGTATTGCCTATCCATAATAACGCGATTGGAAACAAATTGTTTCTAATGGTTGAGGTTGAACCTTATTGAGGAGGTGATCAATATGGCAGATGAACGAAGAAGAGTCGCTGCAGACGTATGTTCTTATGTTGACGAGGACAACAATCATCTAAATCTTGAAATCACAATTCCGGGAGTGAAAAAGGAAAATATCAGTTTAAAATTGCTAGATGACAGTTTCAACCTTCGTGCAGCAAGAGAAGAATTCGATTATGTCAGCGCCGGTGCTTTTTGCTGCCCCGTAAATCCAAAAAATGCTGAAGCGACGTATGAGAATGGATTGCTCAAAGTTGTTGTACCCTTTAAAGATCCAATGGAAAATGCTATTGAAATCCCTATTCACTAATTGATTGAACGACAACGATAATCGATCAATATCAAGGGTTTTTATGAAAATATAAATATCAAAACAGGCAGAATCCGCAACGATACTGCCTGTTTTCGTTATGAGAAAACAACAGGGTCTAAAAAATAGTTGACATAACCACATTGTGGTATTATGAATATTCAGTGTTATCCGGCACCTTTGATTCATTAGTTTTTTAATAAGGAGCACACCAATGAGAAAATGTAGAAAGCCTATTCGGACCAAAGGCTACAAAAACATCTTCTGTCCCTACTATGGGAACTGCTTGGACCATGCCAGTAAAAGACATTGGGAATATTGGACATGTTTACATTGCCGGCACAAGGGCTTGAAAGAGTCGATTCCGGACGAAACCCTTTCACCGACCTGTACGGACCCGTATTATTCCATTTCTCCGTCAATGGGCGGAAAAATAAAAAATATTGCGCTATGAATGCTGTCCTCGCAGAAAAACTCGATAGGAGGTGAATGTTATGAAGCGTTTCTCGATCCCTAGAGTCGCACATTGCAGCAACGGCTGCTGTATTTGGTCCTGGGCAAGACATTAAACTACCCGGACAACCCGCCATGGACTGACTGAAGTTCCAGCCCGCCTTTTAAACCTTTGAACCCTGAACCTTTAAACCCGAGTATGTATTTTAACCAAAATATGAAATTTCCTTGAAGTTGCCGTTGCAAGCTGGCATACGTCATGTTGCATAAACAACGCATCAAATAGACCCCATCTTTAATAATGGAAGGAGATGAGCGATGGCTAAAAAAATTTTGGTGGCGATTGATGATTCTGAAAATGCGATGCGTGCCGTTGAATTTGTAGCAGACACCTTTACGGCCGACAATCGGATCACCTTATTTAATGTTGTTCAGGACACAGCGGTCATGTGTGAAATGAACAGTCCGGAATTAACCCCCTATTTTACGTCTCAACAAAGTTCTTTTTGTCTGCTTGAAGAAAAAAAGAAAGAGCTGGTTGATAAGGCGCTGCAAAAAAGTAAAGCCTTGCTTATGGATGCGGGATTTGATGAACAAAATATCACCATAAAAGCAGAACTTAAAAAAAGCGGCGTTGCCAGAGATATTATCAAAGAAGCCCAATCCGGTTATAATATTATTGTCATGGGAAAAAGGGGGGTATCCGGAATTAAAGAGTTCCTTTTGGGAAGCATCTCGCAAAAGGTTTTCAGCCTGGCAAAGGATATATCGGTTTTGTTTGTCCACTAATACCCGAATCGAGCCAAACTCCATTCGACGTTATTCGTTATCGGTGAATAATTATTGGTTTTTTTAAATTTCATTTTCGGTCCTTCACGCACTGATTGACTTTGTTTTACCATTGATTTATGATAGTTAAGATCCTGATCGATCATCATAAAACAGGATAAAAATTTATTGGATGAATGCCATGGAAATAATAAACGTCATCGACAATATGCAGGCGCGATCCGATAAAATGCGCCGGGAGGGGAAAACCATCGTTTTCGTCCCGACCATGGGTTTTCTCCATGAGGGGCATTTGTCTCTAGTCAGGGAGGGTCAAAAATACGGCGATGATTTGGTGGTGAGCATCTTCGTAAATCCTTCTCAGTTCGGCCCGGGTGAAGACTTAGAGACCTATCCCAGAGATTTTGAAAGGGACCTTGAACTGCTTCGAAAAGAAGGTGTCGATGCGGTGTTCGCTCCGGATGCCAAAGAGATGTACGGGGAAAACTTTCAGACTTTTGTCGAAATGAAAAAGCTCCCGAAACACCTTTGCGGCCTCTCAAGACCGGTATTTTTCAGAGGTGTCGCAACCGTCGTCACAAAACTGTTTAACATTGTTAAACCCCACGCAGCCATTTTCGGCGAGAAGGATTATCAGCAACTCACGGTTATCCGTCAAATGGTGCGCGATCTTAACTTTGATATAAAAGTTGTCGGGGCTCGAACCATCAGAGAAGCTGACGGGCTCGCCATGAGTTCGCGCAACATTTACCTGAATCCAAAGCAGCGAATGAGCGCACTGTCGCTAAACCAGTCATTGATAAAAGCACAGGAACTTGTTGAAAACGGACGGATAGACACTGCTGAGATCATCGATAAAGCGGCAAAAATGATCCGATCCCAGCCGGAGACTGAGATCGACTATATCGTCATCTGTGATCCGGAAACCCTTGACGATATGAAAACCATCGACAGACCGGCACGAATGGCCCTTGCCGTAAAGGTCGGAAAAGCCCGCCTGATCGACAACATGATATTAAAACCCTGATTTTGATTTAAAAATCGTACCGGAACATGAAACCAAAAGGCGAATCAATGACGTCAAAAACAGTTGCCCAAATCAATCTGGACCATCTGGTTCACAACGTCAATGCCATCAGACAAAAAGTGGCGCCGTCCGATATCATCCCGGTGGTCAAAGCGAATGCATACGGACACGGCGCCATTGCCGTCACCCGGCGGCTTGTAAAAGAAGGGGTTACAAGATTTGCGGTGGCACAATTCCAAGAAGCGCTGGAATTAAGAGATAGCGGGATCTCCCAGCCCATATTGATTTTTGGACGGTTGTTTCCGAATGAAATCCCGGAAGCCATAAAAGCCGGATTTAGAATCAGCTTGTTCGGAAAAGAAGACATTGATTGGATTGAGAAGGCCGGTCAGGAAAAACCGGCGAATGTGCACGTGAATATTGACACCGGAATGGGGAGAATCGGCGTTCTCTTTGATCAGGAACCTGATTTCTTTGACGCGCTTTTGGCGTCCAAAGACTGTACCTGGGAAGGACTCTATTCACATTTTTCCACCTCTGACGAATCCGACAAGACTTATGCAAACTTACAATTGTCAAGGTTTAAGAATATTCTTCGTCGGGTGAAAGAAAAAGGCAAAATGCCGCCGGTCATTCACATGGCCAATAGCGGGGCTGTTCTGGATTTGCCTGAAAGCGCTTTTGATGCGGTTCGTCCCGGTATTTTGCTGTACGGACATTATCCGTCATCAGAGGTCTCGCGCGCCATAGACATCAGACAGGTCATGACCCTGAAAACATTTGTCGCCCATATTCGAAAAATTCCTGCCGATTTTCCGGTGAGTTACGGCAGGCAATGGATATCCGGAAAACCCACGACCATCGCCGTATTGCCCATCGGTTATGCCGATGGAATTCGGCGCAGCCTGACCAATAAGGCCCAGGTATCGATCCGCGGAAAGCGTTATCCTTTGGTCGGCCGGGTCACCATGGATCACATTATGATCGACGTCGGGAATGATCCCATCAATCCCGGCGATCCGGTCATCATATGGGGTGACGATGAAAAGGACTCCATACAACTCCTTGACGTCGCTCAAAGTATCGGCACGATACCGTACGAGTTAACCTGCGGCGTGTCTCCGAGGGTCAAGCGGGTTTATGTGGGATCTTAATCGAGTGAAAGCATACGTGTTCAAGGGGTGCGCTTCTCCCGTTCCACTCCGTAAGGGCAATCATCGTGTATCTTGCAACAAAACAAATCAACGGCCGGCCGCATTATTTCATTCGTGAAACATATTTGCATCAGAACCGGTTTTTAAGTCGAAATCTGTTTGACCTTGGAACCGATCCCGGCCGGTATATCGTTTATCCCGGGGGAAATTCGTTTTATATCCATGAATCCGTGGAAGAACAGTTGAGTGCGCTGAACGTTTATCCGAAAGGCGATGAATTGGAAGATGTTTTCTGGCGCTTTCTGGATCCGGGCATCAGAAGAGCACTGGAACCTTTTCGAAACCGTCAAAAAAACCTGAAACATGGAAAAACCCAAAAGGCAAAAAATACAGTCCCGACAAGGTATCATATTTTCGACCGGCGCCGAATCCTTTACTTAAGGTGCGGCCGCACGAACCAGCGCAATATCGCCTGTGTACCCCAAGAGCTGTTCCGGATATTGGCGGATAAATCCAGAGACGAAATCGAACAGAAATTCATGGAGATGGAAAGAATTCTGAATGTCCGGGAATATAAAACCTATGCTTACGTCATCTTCAACCTTCAGGATTTTTTCACGCAGTGGTTTGCCCAAACAGCGCCGAAAATGCTGGATCAAAGGGCGGTGGATGAACATTTTTTGGAAGAAATCTGCCGACTTAACAGCGATCTAACCTACTGGAACGGCATGGAGAACGGCGGCGTTTTGCACGAATACCTGGTTCGCTACGTCGTTATGTATTTTGACTACGATTACGCCCCAAAATCATTTATCGAAGAATATATTCGAAAATTTATCAACAGCCACAGGGATTACCGCCCTTTCTCCAAATCCCGGGAAATCGATCTGAACAAAGCCGGCATTCTTTTCAAAGCCGCCCCGGAGGCCTTGAAGCAGATGAGTCGAAGAGACCTGATACGGCTTTACCGGAAACGGATTCAAAAGCTTCATCCGGACAAGGGCGGCGATCATGACGCCTTTATCCGCTTGACCCGGGTGTACCATGACATTCTCAGGACTAAAACTTAAAATACATCTATTTTGACAGGTCCGCTGAACAGGGGTTTTTATATGCCTTATTTCAGCAACAGCTTTTTGGCGGGCAGCAATCCCACGCTTTTTTTATCCTCGGGCGCCTTGATCGATCCATCATAGGAAATGATTTTTCCCTCTTGGTTGCATACCGTATGATCATCGAGAATAATAAGACCCGACGTTTCGATCACCTTCTGTTTATATGCCCACTCTTGCTGTATATTGTACTTTTGGAGTTTAAATTGCCAGTAGAGCCAAAAAATCAGAAAAATCAATACCCCGGACACCAGCACGCAAAGAAGAATAAAAACATAAAATGCCGTCTTTTCGCCAATATGTCCCAATATTCTCAGGATAACATCGAGTTTAAATAAAACAACCGAACCCATTCCTAAAAGGAATAAGCCGGCAAGAACCGGCACCTGTTGAATGATGGAAAACAAGAACTTGAAACTGTGTCCGAACCGTTTCATCTTAGCCCCCACAAAGGGGCTCTCTTCAAGATCAAAAGGCGCCCGTTGGCTGCCGTAAAGATAGAAATTAAACCCGATGACAATAAGGCCGACAATAAACATCAGCACAATCGGCGCCATCAGCGATACGAAGAAATATTGTTTCCAGGGAAACGGACCCTTTTCAGGACCCAGGGAGCCGATAAAATGGGCAATAAATATGACGAATTCAACGCCGCCGATCAAGATGAAAAGCGTATCAAAATACTCTTTGATTTCCGTTTTTTCCAGTATGCCGGCAATGCCGGTTCTTTTCTTAAATTCACTCGATTTCATCAAATCATCCCTATGATAGGCAAATAACACAAGTTTTGCGCCGGATTATTGCCAAAAAACCGGCAACATTTAACGCCAAGAGAAAGGTTTTTAGGCTTTTTAGCAAAATCGACCCGGCAAATTGCAATGTGCTTTAAGGATTAACCGCCAAGCCCTAAACTCTTATCAATTTCCTTCCATCTGGCAAGGGATATCGGTTTTAAGCCCACGAGATCGCATTGGGGAATCCAACCAAGGGTTGACTTCGGGATATAATAGCAATGCTCTCCTTTAAAAGGGCCTTCTTCAACGATCCATCCATATTGAACGGCAATTCGCTTTCCTGCAAGTTTTTTCGCATCGGTAGTATAATTCATCTTTTCCGACGGTTGGAATGTTGCTTCAAAAAACATGAAAAATTTTCCTTGTAAAAAAATAAGGGCAATCCCTCTCTGTTAGGGAATGCCCTCACTATATGATAAAAATTTAAGTTAGACCACTGTGACATTGGTTGCAGCCGGGCCTTTTTGTCCCTGCTCTATGTCAAAGGTAACCCGGTCGCCCTCATTCAGCGTTTTAAAGCCAGTTGCATTGATTCCTGAATGATGTACAAACACATCCGGACCATCTTCCTGCTCAATGAATCCATAGCCTTTGCTGCTATTAAACCATTTTACGATTCCATTCGTCATTATGGCACCCTCCTTTCAAAAGAATTCTCATAGTTCCAAACTGCAGGACGCCACATCGGCAAATGGATATTTCCTTCAGAACGAAACTGGCCCGCCAATTAAGGACGGGCCTTTATTGATTAAAATAATTATAAGATATCATCGAAAAAAGTCAAGCAGATTATACAGTACTTTTTTGCAGCGGATTTTGATCCGTCACACCTGATTTTTATACAGATTTTAAAGCCTATTCAATTTCGTAGCAATCCTGGATTTCACCGAAATACAGGGTATGATAATCGTTTTGCGGATATAATTTCATGTATTCTTCATCCAGATAATCAGGATCCATGGTGGATTTATAAACGATTTTGCATTCGAAATGGATGCCCGGGGTGTTGATAATCGGTGACACAACCGTCTGGCTGTCGGCAAGCTTCAAATTGCATGCCTTGTATTTATCCACATCCCGTCCGGATTTGGTTCCGCAAAACATCACCTCGTCGTGCATATCGGTCAAAGGAACCGACACGGTAAAATCTTTGGCCTTTTCTATAATTCTATAGGTATACCGAGAATTTCTGACGGCGATCATCAAAATGGGTTTTGTCCAGATAAAACCGATGGTCGCCCATCCGATGGTCATGGTGTTGAATCCGTCATGGGACTTTACCGTCAAAAATGCCCCTTTTGTTATCTGTTTCATTGCTTTGTCTGCAATGGACATATAATCTACTTTTTTCATTATCATCTCCTTTTTATAACCCTGTCGATTTATCCTCGTTGCAATCCTACGCCTGTTCCATAAACAGAAAGTCGTATCAACTTCCGGGAACGATGATGCGGGAATCTTTTTTTTGTTGCAGCTTTTTGATTTCTGCTTCCATCTTTTCCAGGGCCGATTTCATCGTTTCGGGATACATATCCATGGCTTGTTTGAGGTTTCTGGCCTCAATCGGCGCCTGAATGGGAAGCGGTCCCTGCGGGGTCATTAAATTCAGATGCCCTATAAAAATCTGTTTTCGGCTTTTATCTTTCAACCCGTTGGGTTTGACCGGCGTCAAACGGCGGATAGACGCCATATCGAGATCAATGAAAGATTCCTCCAGGTAAAGATTGTCTTGTTTTACCGACAAATCGGCGGCATTGAGTGCGTTTTCGTCGAACATGCTTGTCTCCTTTAATAGTCAGCGATATTTCGAGATTCTACCACGGATATTTCGCGGATGAGAAGCGTTCATTTGCAATCCTTTATGGTAGTATGTCCTTTTAAAATGTCAACACATCAATTCATAAAAGCGGATTTGTCGGATTATCCTGTAGAGGCATGACAGGATTGCCTTCGGATCGGATATGTGAAACAGAAGTTTCGATTTTGAATAAGCTTAGGAATTTAAAGTTCTCATTACTCAAAATCGGAATCAACAGTTCCTTTTGGCTATTTCCTGAGCTTAACGGGAATGCTTGCGGCACGCTCCGGATTTTAGGCCGGGTTGATGGCGGCGATATTAAATTAAATAAAATCCTTACCGCCCAATCCCGCTTTCACATATGGGGATATTTACAACATCTTGATATTTCTGAAATTGCTAAAAACTAAAACATTCATCAAGATTCAGAATTCGCAGTTCCAATTCCCGTCAATATTTCCGGACAAACGATAAAAAACCTTTTCATTTCGATATGCTATTATTTTGGCACGTAATTTGCTGAACTTCCTGGAACAGAAAAGGATTATCTTTTTAACATTTTTTTTAATAAACGAACACGTAATCTAAAAGGAGGAAGTTATGAAAACGAATCGGCTGATTTATGGTATTATTTGTATCTGCTTCATGGCCTTTATTGCCGGGCCAATGTTTTTTGGGGGAGTACAAACCGCTTTCGCTGCGGAAGAGATGACCAAGCCTGCGGCACAGCCTGAAGTGAAAGCGCCCATGAAACCGGCGTCAGAACCTGCAATGAAAGCGCCGATGAAATCCGAGGCAAAGCCCGCAATGAAAGCGCATAAGAAAATGGCCAAAAAAGCCATGAAGAGCGAAAAAATCATGGCCGTGCAAAAAGCGCTGAACGACGCCGGTTTTAAACTCAAGGCAGACGGCTTTATGGGCAAACACACACGCCAGGCACTTGTGAAATACCAAAAGGATAACAACCTGAAGCCTACCGGAAAAGCAGATATGGAAACGATGGCAAAACTGGGAGTTAAATAACGTCAAAACGCGTGAAAGTTGGAAAATAAAAATCGCTTAAGTCTGATTTTAAGTCGAATTTTAAGTCGATTTTAAGAAATGGGGGGAGTTTTTCCCCCCTTTCTATTTTGAACCGAGAGAAGCGAGCGCGTAAAGAAATGGAAAGATTTATTCGCTCACAAAATTATTCTGAAAGCGTGGTCGTGTTTGCCGCCGGATTATCCTGCCAGCCGCCGCCGAGGGCTTTGTAAAGGGCCACCAGATTGGTGGAAACGGCGCTGGTGCTTTGTACCAGGGCATCTTCGGTAGCATAGAGCGCGCCCTGGGCCTGCAACACATTCAAAAAGTCGGTCTGCCCCTCGGTGTAAAGCGTTTCAGCCAAAGCTACGGCCTTGCGATTGGCGGTTACAGCCGCCGCCAGCGCCTCGCGATGCGCCTGTTCCTTGGTTGATGCGACCAGCGCATTTTCGACTTCTTGCAGGGCGGATAATACCGTTTGCCGATAGGCAATGACTTCCTGCTCCTGCAAGGCTTTTTGCAACTCCACGCCGGCCCGGATACGGCCGGTTTCAAACAAACGCCAGCTCAAGGACGGACCGTAAGACCAGAATCGGTTGACCCAGTCGAACCACGAACTGAAATTATTGGATTGAAAGCCGGCTGAACCGGCAATGGTGAACTTGGGAAACAGTTCAGCCGCGGCCACGCCGATACGTGCCGTAGCCGCATGGATTTGCGCCTCGGCCCTGCGGATATCCGGCCGACGACGCAGCAGTTCGGACGGCACGCCGGACGGCACCTCCGGCGGCGCTCCTGGAATGGTTCCCGTCGGAGATAATTCCGCCGCCAAAGCCGCCGGCGGTTCACCTAAAAGGACGCTCAGACTGTAAATCGATTGTTGGGCCGATGACTCCAATAAGGGAATCTGGGCGGCGGTGGTGGCGCTTTGGGCCTCGGCATTGGCCACATCCAGACCGCTGACAAATCCGCCTTCGAACCGCTGCCGGGTCAATTTTGCGCTGTGCCGCTGCGCCAAAAGGTTCTTCCAAGTAATGACGATTTGTTGCTGGAAGGCGCGCAGGTTGATATAGTTGCTCGCCACTTCGGCCGTCAGGCTCACAAGAACGTCCCGCTGCGTCTCGACGGCAGCCTGCAGATCGGCATCGGCAGCCTCCAGATTGCGCCGCTGCCCGCCGAAAATATCGATTTCCCATCCGGCGTCGAAACCGGCCTGGTATTGATCTCCGCTGGAAATCCCCGTTCGGTTTTCAGTGGAAGATCGGCTGCGCTGATAAGCACCTGATGCAGCGAGGGACGGGCCCAGTCCCCCGGCGACCACGCCTTTGGCTGCACGGGCCTCGCGGATGCGGGCCTCGGCCAGCTTGAGATCAAGATTGGTGAAGACGGCTCGGTCTATGAGCGATGTTAAGATGGGATCTTGAAACAGGGTCCACCAGTCGGCCAATTTCAGACCGCCGGGTGCCGCTGTCGGCTGTGCGGGTTTAACGGTGGGACCGGCCCAGCCTGCGGGTACCGAAACCTGCGGCCGGTGGAAATCAGGACCGACCGCACAGCCGGACATCAGAACCATGCCGAGACCGGCCAAAAGGGCCATGGAGCATTTTGCGAGATACCGTAAATGGCTGCCATCCGGGAATTGACCGGGAGACTCTCCCTGTGAGTTTTTGAAATTGACCGATGACCCGTGACCCACGTTAAACATTGCTTTTTCCTTTATTTAAAATAACGCTTATTCGTAGCGCAAGGCCTCAATGGGATCCATGAGCGAGGCCTTCCACGCCGGATAGAATCCAAAGACAATGCCGACGCCGGCCGAGACCACGACTGCGGCAATAATCGCCGCAAAAGACGTTTCCACCGGCCAGTGAAGAAACATGCGGACCAAATGCGAGCCGCCGTGGCCCAGAAGAATGCCCAAAGCCCCGCCGACCAGGCAGAGCACCACGGCTTCCACCAAAAACTGCCGCAGGATGTCACGGCTTCGAGCACCGACGGCCATACGCAGACCGATCTCATGGGTCCGCTCCGTCACCGAAACCAGCATGATGTTCATAATCCCTACGCCGCCCACCACCAGAGAGATCATGGCCACGCAAAGCAAAAGATTGGTCATCAAGGTCGTGGTTGACGAGAGCGTGTTGGACATCTCCGTCATATCTCGAATACTGAAGTCGTCCGGTTGGCCCGGTCGGATGTGATGACGTTCGCGCAGAAGCGTGGTAATCTGGCGTATCGCGGCGGGAATTTTATCCGTGCTTCGCGCCGCGGCCAGAATATGATCGATACTCGCAAAGCGGACCGGCATGGGATTGTCCGCAGCCTGGATTTCCGACCTCTCCGGGTAGAGGCTGGGTTGGCCGCCCGGGTAGAGGTTGCTCAGCGTATTCACCGTGCTGCTTGAGGAGCCGCTGCTCGTACTCTGGTTGGTGTCTTCAAGCGTGGCACCCGTCACGCGGTATTTGATCGTGGTCCATGGCGCCAGGATGATGTCGTCCTGGTCCATGCCCATCATGTTGGCGCCTTTGGCGCGGAGCACGCCCACAACCTGGAAGGCGACGTTCTTGATGCGAATCTCTTTTCCTAATGGCGATTCTCCTTGAAACAGCTCGCGCACCAGAGTTTTGCCCAGCACGCAGACCTTGTTGCCGTTGAGAACGTCCCGATCTGTGAAGAGTTCGCCCTCATCCATGGTCCAGTTCTGCACGCCCAGATAAGCCGGCGTGACACCATAGATGAATGTTGGAACCCAGTTTCGGCTGCCGTAAACCACTTGGGCCCGGGTGTGGACGAGGGGAGAGGCATTCCGAATCGCTGGGCATTCCCTTAAAATGGCCTCGCAGTCTCCGGGGGAGAGGGTGGTGACGCTGCCCGCTCCGAAGGTCACCCCGCCGCTTGAAGCCGCACCGGGTCTTATATTCAGGACATTGGCCCCCATGCTGGAAATCGCCTTGCGGATGGCGCCCGAAGAACCGGCGCCAATCTCCATCATAGCGATGACGGCGCCGACACCGATCACAATACCCAATGTCGTCAGCATCGCCCGCATCGGGCTGCGCCGCAGAGCCTTTATGGCCATTTGAATGGTACGATATCCTTTCATTTTGCTTTTATCTCTTTTTCCGAAGGGGGCTCACATTCTGCCGGAGATTCAGACGGTCCCTTATAATTGCCAAAAGCGCCGTCAACGATGACACCGTCGTGAACGTGAATAAGGCGCCCGGCATGCCGGGCCACGGCGGCGTCGTGGGTGACCATAATAATAGTAATACCTTCTTTTTGATTGAGCTGCTGAATCATTTCCAAAACCTCTTGGCTGGTACGCGAGTCAAGGTTGCCGGTGGGCTCGTCGGCAAGCAGCAAGGGGGGGCGGTTGATCAGTGCCCGTGCGATGGCAACCCGCTGCTGCTGGCCGCCGGAAAGCCGCGATGGTTCATAATTCAGACGGTCCTGAAGCCCGACGCGGCCGAGCATCTCCGTGGCCCGCTGCTGGGCATTACGCTCGGAAATGTGGTCCGCCGCGTACAGCAACGGCATGGCCACATTATCCAGCGCGCTGGTCCGCGGCAGAAGGTTAAAGTTCTGGAAAACAAATCCCAACTTGCGGTTGCGAAGCATCGCGCGCTGATTGGCGGAAAGTTGGGCCACTTCTTCCCCGTCAAGCCAATAGGACCCCGAATTAGGCCGGTCAAGACACCCCAGGATGTTCATTAGCGTACTTTTGCCTGATCCGGAAGAACCCATCAAAGCCACCATTTCACCCCGGGCCACCGTCAGCGAAACTCCCTTGAGCACCGGTACGTCGATATCGCCCATTTGATAGGTCTTGTGAATGTCGTTTAGCTTGACGATAGGTTCCATACTTATTTTGCTCCGGTCCGGTCAGAAGGCGTGCTTGATCCTTGACTTTGGTTGCGTCGCAAGAACTGCGGCGTAAATGGGTTTCTGGTATCAACCGATGCGGCCTCCTGGTCCCGGATGCCGGTAACGACCGCCAGACCGGCGGACAGGTCCTGGCCTTCGACCTGGGTCATAGTGCCGTCACTTAAACCGGCGCGCACCAGTATCGGCCGAACGTACTGTCCTTGAACCGCCCAAACGACATTTTGATCCATTCCGGCAAACGCGCGATCAGTCTTTGAACCGGACTGATCCATGGATTTTCTCAAATCGGGAACAATTTGCTCTGTCTTGGGATTCCAACGCAAGGCGAGGTTGGGTACCAGCAGGACATTGCTGAGGCGCTGTAACTCAAACTTGACATTGGCCGTCAGGTAAGGCAACAGACGTCCTTTTGGATTGTCGGTGATGATTTCCACGGTATAAGTGACCACGTTCTGTGTCATGGCGGCATTCAGCCGAACTTTACCCACCGTACCCTTGAAGGTTTCGCCGGAAAAGGCATCCACGGTGAAGCTCACCGGCTGGCCGGGATGAATCTTGCCGATATCCGCTTCATTGACCGCCACCCAAACCTGCATGCGCGTCAGATCCTTGGCAATCAAAAACAGGCTGGGGGCGTTGAGGCTCGCCACGACGGTCTGTCCGATATTAACACGCCGGTCGATGATAACGCCTTTAACCGGTGATTTGATCGTGCAGTAACTCAGGTTGCGCTGGGCGCGTTGCAGCACGGCCTGGGTCTGGGCAAGGTTGGCCCTGGCCTGCAGAATAGACGCTTCGCCGACCTCAACGTTGGCTTTGGCCGTCTCATAATTGGACTGATAGGCATCATAGCTGGCCTGGGCCAAGGCCTCTGAAGGACCGATCTTTTGGGCGCGCTGCCAGTCGCGTTCGGCCTGGCGGAGTTTGGCTTTCATCTGATTCAGGTCGGCTTCAGCGCGCTGAAGGCCGGCTTTGGCGGACTGGACCTGGGCCTCGGCACTGGCTTCATCGGCTGAATAGATCGAATCGTCGATCCGGGCCAGGACAGTTCCTTCGTCCACCACGGAGCCGTAATCCACGGTTTTGCCGTTGACATCCTGGCCGAATGACAGAATCTTACCGGCAACCTGGGCGCCCACATCGATCACCTCTTCCGGTTCAACCGTACCGGTGGCGCTGATGGTGAGCCTTAAATCGCCGCGGGTCACCTGGGCTGTGCGAAAAATGTTCGTACTTTCGCTGTTACTTTTCTGATACCAGGCGACCGTTGCGCCGATCAGCCCAAGGACGACCAGCGCAGTAATGATTGTTTTGATGATGGGTTTCATAATTGTCCTTTTGGGTATAACGGGATGCTTTTTGCATCCAAAACTAAGTGTCCTGTTCAGCACTTGCCGCGCTTTCCATCCATTTTCTGATCTCTCGGATGCCCGCCAAACTAAAACGCGTCACGTGGTCCACCAGCGTTTCCAGATCATCCAAATTCCATTCAGCACTTGCCGGCAGCGGGTCCGTAGAAGCGATTTTCCGACGCCGCTCGCGCATCAAGGGACCGAAACATTGGGCGTGGATGCTCATAAGGCAAAGCCGAACCTGCTGTTCGTCGGGCTGATTTCCCAACAATTCCCGGACAATGGCGGCAAAGCTTCGAAAGATCGGCTCTATCGATTGCTGTACGGTACCGGTCAGCAAGCCCGTCGAGTTGGCCATCTCATTGTAAAAAATATCCAATTCGTAACTTTGAGGATCGATCACCCGCCGCATGATGGCCAGTATCCGCCCCCGTAGTTGCTCTTCAATGGAGGCACCTCCGTCCACGCCGCCGTTCGGTGGATAGGTCCTCAAGGATTTTTCAAAGGCAAAGCGCCAACTCTCCACGTAAAGGGCATCCTTGCCGCCAAAGTGATAATTTGCGGCTGCCACATTGGCCTTGGCCTGCCGGCAAATCTCCGCAATGGTGGCATCCCTGAACCCTTTTTGGGCAAAAATTTCACTCGCTGCCGCCAGCAGGTTCCGCCTTGTTTCCTGGCCATCGATGCGTTGCTTTCTCATTCAGCATCTCCCATAAAAATATAACTCAAATTTGTATTTAAATTACAAATTAGAATTAGTCAAGCTTTTTTTCCCCGATGTTTGGCAAAATTGCAAAATCTAAGGGTTGCGTACAGAGGATAAGGGGGGAGGGTCGATGCTCACAGGCGGGCACGCCAAAATCAAACCGGTTGTTTATAGAAGCTATCTCAAAATTAGGATTTTCGGTCAAGATCAAGACGAGGCCGAGGATCAACTCGCAGACATACTTAAAGTATGTCGAGGACTTGAGACGAGGGCTCAACGCCGATATCGGGCGAAAAGACTTTTTTGAGATGGCTTCTACACGGCTTCTCTGATGAGTCGTTCCAGTTGAACATTTCGAGTTTGCCGGTCATACCAGCCGGCGAATATAACCAAGTCCATGTGGTTGTCCAGTGAGGTATAATCTCTGACCTTCACGTCGTGTTGCGCCATGGTTACCGCGCTGAAGATACGGACATCAAAAGCATTTTTGGAATTTTCCCTCGGTTTTCTTACACATTTCAGGCTCCAGACCCAATCCGGATCCAAGCCCAGATCCACCACCAAATACCGGCCGACTTCCAGGGGGAGATCACTCGGCTTGCTCAGTTTTTGAGTTTTGCCGGTCAATGGCGCCGCCGAGGTTTGATTCTTTTGCCAAAATTTCCAGCCCATGGTCATTTCCTTTCATGAGAGTTAATTCAGTCCTTGTTCTCTTTGATTAAATCTGCTGGGAAGTTGATATCAGCAGGTTTTGTGCCAAAATGTAATATGTTGATATTAATTATATATTATCCACATCGACAAACTGATCAGAACGATTGCAACCGAAAAGGAGCCTTTCATCGTTGAAAAGGGGGGCTTGAATTTGCAAGATGGTGTATAAAATGTTGAAAACAATACATTGTCTATTTCGGAACCGACGGTTCTGAAAAAAGGATTTGCAGAACTATGAATTCCGGCACCAAGAACCACGTCCGGCGAGTGGGAAAAAAGATTAGACTTTTATACGCACGGTTGGTGAGATGTCTACCCATGGACAGATATCGTGTCGTTGTTTATCAGCCCTCTGAAAGGCTTCCTTGACACTCCAAAGGCATCGTCTTAATTTAAAATTTGAGCTTTCAACCGATTTAAAGACCGCTTGGAGGCCTCGACATTTATCAAACAGGCAACGTCAGGATGGCGGTCATCCTCTTAATCTTTACGATGCTGTCAGGGTGTGCAGTTTACACCGGCTACGAGCCTGCGTATCCTTATGACCACCCCTATTATACGTATCCTTATGATCAGCCGTCTCATTATTTGGAAATTTGTGGCAAGCTGTATTCTTCTCAATAACCTCACCGATTTTCATATTGGAATCTGAAACCAAAGAATGTTTCGGTTATCTATGATTAAGAGTGTTGGTATACTAAACTTATAAAATGTAACTGGTCGTGATAAAGTGAGCCAATAATGGTCGTTTAAAAATGAGACAACTTGATAGGGGACTGGATTTAATGGTATAGTCATCACGAGGCTGGCTCTTTTTCAGATATCATTCAGCGAAATAGAATATCAAAATGGTTCAGGTTCGATGATTGATATTACTGTTTCGGAATGAAGGGGTCTAATAGAAATTGCTAAAAATTTAACCATCTGATAACTTTAAAGTAGTAAGGTAACGTTGCCATTTAGATATTAAACGGTTAAAGGATGTTGCCAATGAGCGAAATGATAGCAAACATTTTCATAATCATATTGTTGGTGGAAAGTATCGTGCTCCACGAGATGGCGCACGGCTATGTCGCCTTGTTGTTCGGAGACCCGACAGCCAAACACCAGGGGCGCCTCACGTTAAACCCGATTCCCCATATTGACCCGGTGTGGACTGTTATCATACCGATCGCCGCTTATATTCTTTCCAAAGGGACGTTTATCATCGGCGGGGCAAAGCCCGTTCCCGTAAATCCATTTAATTACCGGCGGCCGGTCTTGGGAGACATCTGCGTCTCGGTCGCCGGCGTCGCAGTAAACTTCTTGATAGCCGTAATGATGATACTGCTGCTCAATATCGTTCAATTCATTTTCGGAGGTCCCCAGGAAACACTTGCCGTGCACGTGCTGCTGAACGTGGCACTCCTGAACATTGTGCTGGCCATGTTCAACCTGATTCCCATCCCCCCGCTTGACGGCAGCCATCTTTTCAAATATCTGCTGCCGCAAGAATTGCGCCGCGGCTATGATAATCTTGGCCGGACCGGTGCCGGTTTCATAATTTTGATTATCTTAATAAATATTCCCGGGTTATGGAATATATTCAACACGGTGCTGTTTTGGTTACGGGATTTCCTGCTGACAACCCTTATCGTTTTCTAATGGCATACCGGAAAAAAATTATGGGTGGCCATTAACAGCTCGGAGCAGGTGTGTACCGGTGGTGGCAAGAACAAGCATCGTTTTTTAAGTTTTTTACTTGGGGTACACTCTATAATAGAATGCACCCCCGAAAATCGTTTGACATCACATATTTTGTATGATAAAAATCAAATCGTATGAATAAAATGTTGCGTATGATTTATTAACGTTCTGCATATCTGACGATCCAGGAGGAGGATATGACCGTTGTCACGACATCTGCAAGGGGACAGATTGTAATTCCACGTGATATTCGTCGAAGGCTCAATATCATTCCGGGCAAAAAGCTTCTCATTAAGGTAGAGGGCGAACAAGTCGTGATCCAGCCCCTGCCGGATGACCCTATTGAGGCATTTCGGGGCATCTTTGCAAAAGGGGATTCCCTGACAAAGGCATTGATCAAAGACCGCAAGGAGGAACGCCGCCGTGAAGACAAAAAGACTGCTTGACAGTTATGCCGTGCTTGCCTACCTGAATGGAGAGCCGGCAGCGGAAGCGGTGGAACAGGCCATGAAAGATGCCGGGGATTCCGGTTCTTCTCTTTTGATGAGTGAAATCAATATCGGGGAAGTTTATTACATATTAAGCCGTAAGCGCGGCCCTGAAAAGGCCGATTATTTTGTTGACACCATCCTGCAGGGTTTGCCGATCCAGGGTTTGCCCGTTGATTTTTCCCTGATCCTTCAAGCCTCGCGTCTCAAGACCAAATACCCTTTATCCTATGCGGATTGTATTGCGGCAGCCCAAGCCATTCGATCCGAAGCATCAATACTCACGGGCGATCGTGAATTCAAGGCGGTGGAGGCGTTGGTAGCCATTGAATGGCTTGCCTGAAATCAGATGAGAAAAGGGGGGCAAACTTTGAAATGTGAAATATGTCCGACAAAAAACATGATCGACTTTTCGTCGCTTTATTCGAGACTTATGTTGCCCAAAACTTGCTCTCAATTCTGAACTCCAGGCGGCAAGACGCAGTCCTTTATTTCTGGAGCATCAAGGGTCGAAACGCGGTTGACTTCGTTATAGAGCCCGGGCGGTCATGCATGGCGTTGGAACTCAAGGCAGCCGATAGGTGGCTGGAAAAAGACTTTGCGGGTCTGAATGCCTTTCTAAAGGCAACGCCACACTGTAAAGCTGCCATTCTATGCCATAACGGTGAGGAAGCGGTTAAGCTTGGAGAAAGGCTCTGGGTATTGCCGATCAGCCTCATTCTTTCAGGATATAAAACCAAAGGCAATGCGCTATCGTCGCCTCAAGTCGTGAGCCCGGTTTTTGCAAGTTGCAAAATTTCTTCCAGTGGAATGGCGGTAATCTTATTGTCAAGAGCGTATTTCTGATCCCCGGGATATATGACCCACAGATGTTCCAGCCCCAGATCTTCGATGGCGATATGCATCGACCGCTTTCGACCGGGTGCATCTGTATATTTAAATTCAAAACCATGCCGTTTACCGGCGATCGTCACCATAAGATCGAGCTCGGCACCTGAGTGTGTTGCCCAGAAATAAGAATCTCTGGCTCGAAAAACATGGATTATATGTTCCAGCGCAAACCCCTCCCATGACGCGCCGATCTTAGGATGTCCCCGCAAATCGGCCAGGGTTGAAACCTGGAGCAGGCTGTGAAACAGACCGCTGTCACGGATGTATATCTTGGGTGCTTTGACCTGGCGTTTTTTCAGATTTTCAAACCACGGCGGCAATACCCGAACCATGTAGGCACCGGTAAGGATATCGAGATATCTTCGCGCCGTATTTTCAGCAGTACTCAGCGATCGGGCGAATTCCGCTGCATTCCATACCTGACCATGGTAATGGGCCACCATCGTCCAGAATCGTCGAAGGGTTTCCGCGGCAATGGTGATGCCAAGCTGAGGGATGTCTCTTTCAAGAAACGTTCGGATAAAGCTTTCACGCCACTGAGTGCTGTCAGACTCGGAATCGGCAAGAAAGGCTCTGGGCAAACCACCTCTTATCCACAATCGATCGCGATGCTGCATCCCGACTTCCCAGAGTTGAAAACCTGCCAGATCGACGAATCCGATTCTTCCGGCCAGGGATTCCGAAACACCCTTAACCAGTTGCGGCGATGCCGATCCCAACAATAAAAATCGGGCATTTTGGCCGGGTCGATCCACAAGTACCCGGAGCAATTCGAACAATTCCGGCTTTCTTTGAACTTCGTCGATGATCACCAGACCGGAGAGATCCTTCAATGTCTGCATGGGAGCGGAAAGACGCTGGAGATCCACAGGGTTTTCCAGATCAAAAACCGTAGACGGCTCTTGTTCGACGATGACCCGTGCCAAGGTCGTTTTGCCGCACTGCCGCGGTCCGAGCAAGGCGGTAACAGGGTGTATCTGAAACGAAGCTTCGATTTGTCGGATGGGTTCTGGTCTGGGAATCATGTGACCATATTAAACCTTGAAAATCTGCATGTCAAGTGAAGATTTTCAAGGTTTAATATGGTCACATAATACTGTTAGCGGAAAATATTGTCATATTTTATCACTTGACATAGGCATTTTAACACTATTGGGCTGTTCAGTAGACATTGTAACTCGAAAAGTGCTCCAGAGGCGCATAAACCCCTGTTGCCCCGCTTGGAAAGCGGGATGTCCTGGACCTTTATTGTGCAATAAAAAAGCCCAGTCGCGGTTCGCTGGGCTTTGATCGTTTCGGTGGCGTGGCCAGGAACGCCTGTAGCGTAACCCAAATGTTTGAGGACTTCTCGATATGTCGCAGTTTTACCAGCTTTAGCATTGAAAACGCATACTTCATGAATCTTCTTTGCCTGTTGGATGGAATTCATAGAATTAACCTCCAAGCTGGATTCTTATGTGGGCCGAACTATCGAATTGTGCGGCGCGGCTTTTTGCGATGATCCGCTGGAAGAGATTGTTATGCCTTCGTCTAGTCACGTTGGTCACGTTGATTCGCATATGGACGTTGGCATGAGCCAGATTTTCCAATATGGCCCCTGCGGTGCATTTCACGGCAGCGTAGCTATGAAAATCTCGGCCGGACCGGCGTCGGTTTCATAATTTTGATTATCTTAATAAACATTCCCGGGTTATGGAATATATT
>Ga0210077_1000259_pt1 | contig 22441 bp, 21 predicted proteins | sample RushMan_CattailN_5_FD_185556 | JGI IMG/M metagenome (GOLD analysis project Ga0210077, IMG submission 185556) | Wetland microbial communities from San Francisco Bay, California, USA, that impact long-term carbon sequestration -... | ecosystem: Environmental > Aquatic > Marine > Wetlands ... | reverse complement strand
CTTGCTGAACTAGCGCTCGGAACAGTCTGTAGCCCCCTTATATAAAGGAACTATAAATAGTCCTGAAGGCGCCTCTGCTCTGAGCTTGACCCCCTCCCCTCTATTCTCTGCAATAACAGGCTCCAAATAGGCTGGTTTGCTTACTTTCGTTCTGCGCCACTGGAGTTCAATGGTTACATTTTTCTACTTGAACTAATGATTATACAGTGAAAGCGAGTTATCTATCCCTCAAAAGTATAGGTCAGGATACATTATGGTCGAAAACGTCAAAGAACTCCTCAAAGCCCACGAGGGCATAACCCACGAAGTCTACCTTGACAACGAAAACTCAAGTATGGTCCCGCAGGAAGTGCTTGACGCCATGATGCCCTATTATAACCAGCGAGCTTACGGCAACCCAACGCTCACCCACAAGCCCGGGTGGGAAGCCTTCGAAACAATCATGGAGTCAGCCCAAAAAATCAGCCAGTTCTTAGGCGCCAAAATCCTCGAAGAAATCACCTTCACCCCAGGCGCCACAGAAGCCAACAACTTGGCGTTGATGGGCGCCGCGTTCGCCATGAAAAGCAAGGGCAAAAAAATCGTTATCTCAGAAATCGAACCCATAAACGTGTTGCACGTGGCGGAGATGCTGAAGAAATTCGGTTTCACCACCACCAAAATCCCCGTCGACACGGAAGGCTTCATGGATCTCGCTAAGCTGGAGGAAGCCGTGGACAAAGATACAATTCTCGTCAGCGTCTCACTGGTTAACAACGAAATCGGCACAATCCAGCCTGTAAAGGAAGCCGTTGACATAGTTAAAGCCAAGAATCCAGCTGTGCTGTTCCACACTGATGCGTCAGACGCTTATGGCAGGATTCCCCTGAACGTGCAGGATTTGAAGGTGGACCTGGCAACCGTGAGCAGCTACAAGATTCTTGGGCCACGCGGAATCGGCGCGCTCTATGTGCGAGAAGGCATAAACATGGACAGAATTCTCGAGGGACAAATTGGAACGCAGAAGTTGTGGCCTGGAATTGAGAACACGCCGCTTATTGTCGGCTTTACAAAGGCCAGCGAGCTAGCCTTCCAGGACTTTGAGGCGAACGTGAACCGCATGCGCACACTGCGGGATAAGCTGGTGGACGGCATTTTCAAGGAGCTTTCCGACGTCAGGTATAACGGTGCGAAAGGCGACAAGCGAGTACCCGACAACGCGAACATCAGTTTCCTCAGATGCGAAGGCGAAGCCTTAACCATTGAGCTAAGCCTCAAAGGCATTTACGTGTCCAGCGGCAGCGCGTGCAGCAGAAGACTGTTGCAGCCCAGTCACGTGCTGGTGGCGATTGGTCGCAGGTTCAGCGAAGCGCACGGGAGCATCTTAATGAAGACGACGCGGTACATGACAGAAGAAGATATAACTTATGTTTTAGAAGTATTACCTAAGGCTGTAAACAGAATAAGAGGAATAGTTGGCTCCACAGGAGTTGATTAAGAATGTCACGTGTACCCTTACCCTACAACCCGAAAGTCCTTGACCTGTTCAGGAACCCGAAGAACCTTGGAAAGATGGAAGACGCCACAGTCGTTGCGGTGGCGGGAAACCCTGCTTGCGGAGACATGATAACCTTCTACCTGAAAATCAACGAACAAGAAATCATAGAGAAAGCCTCCTTCGAAAGTTACGGCTGCGCCGCAAACATCGCCACTTCCAGCATAGTCACCGAGATGATAAAGGGCTTAAGCCTCAAGAACGCGTGGGAAGACGTAACGTGGAAAAAAGTAACCGAAGCGGTCGGCGGCTTGCCCAGCATCAAATTCCACTGCGGCGTCCTAGCCGTGGGCGCGTTGAAACGTGCAATAAGAAAGTACTACTCGGAACGAAACTTGGAGCCCAGTTGGATGCCGAAAGAGCACACGTTCGAGGAGAAGCAGGCACTGGAAGAGGAAGAACTGGCAAAAACGCTTGCGAAGAGGCTGAAGGTAGAAGGAGAAAAGTAGTCATTGGATCCCTACAGGATTCGCGAAGACTTTCCAATTTTAAAACGGAAAATCAACGACAACCCCCTCATTTATTTTGACAATGCGGCTACGACGCAGAAGCCAACGCAGGTTATTGAGGCTATACGAGACTTTTATGAGAATCATAACGCCAACGTTCACCGCGCTGTTCACACGCTTTCTTTGGAAGCTACGGAGCTTCATGAAAAAGCCCGAGAAAACATCTCCCGCTTCATAAATGCAAGGGACTCAACCGAACTTGTTTTTGTCAGAGGTACAACTGAAGCCATAAACCTTGTCGCCTACTCATGGGGACTCGAAAACCTGGAAAAGGGGGATGAGGTGCTGGTGTCTTTAATGGAGCATCACAGCAACATCGTTCCATGGGACATCGTCTCAAAAATAAAAGGGTTCACCGTCAAATACGCAAAGGTCCATGATGATGGAACGCTGGACTACGAGGATTTTGAAAGCAAGTTTTCCAGCAAAACCAAAATCGCCTGCTTAAGCCAGGTCTCAAACGTCAGCGGCGTCGTGAACGACGTGAAAAGAATCGCGAAAGTCGCTCACGAACACGGCGCGTTGATGCTGGTGGATGGGGCACAATCGGTTCCGCACCTGAAGGTAGACGTGAGAGACGCAGACATCGACTTTCTAGCTTTTTCGGGACATAAAATGTTGGGTCCAACAGGCATCGGCGTACTCTACGGCAAAAAAGAGCATCTTGAAAAGATGAACCCGTTCCAAGGCGGAGGAGAGATGATAAAAGAAGTTGCTTTTAGCCCAGACAGAGAACGCTGCGACATATCTTGGAACGACCCGCCATGGAAGTTTGAGGCTGGAACACCTAACATATGCGGCGGAATCGCATTAAGCGCCGCCGTCAAATACCTCGAACGGATAGGTATGGACGAGGTTCTTAAGCATGAAAGGTCGTTAACTGAGTACGCAATGGAAAAGATGCAGACATGCTGCGCCAAGCTCAGGGTTTACGGACCAACCGAGTTAACCTCAAAGTGTGGAATAATCCCTTTCACTGTGGATGGTTTATCTTCACATGACGTGGCGCTCTTCTGCGACAATTACGGCATCATGATACGCAGCGGGTACCACTGCGCCCAGCCACTGCACCAAGTCTTCCGACTACAATCTTCCGCCAGAGCCAGCTTCTACATTTACAACACGCGTGAGGAAGTGGACCGTTTCATAGAAGTCTTGCAGGAGATTGAAAAGCTCTAATGTCGTCCGTTGATGATTACGTGGCGAGAATTGAAGAAACCTGCGGCGTAGAGAAAGACGTGATTGTGGTATTCAAGTATGATAAGAAAGAGGAAGCCATCGCCAAAATCCGCCAGCGCGCTCAGCTGAAAAACACCATCGCAGGCATAATCCTTGAACTAACGTTCAGAGACATTTCTTTCCGCGTCTACACAAGCGGGAAAGCCATCTTCAGAGGCATAAAAAACAGACAAGAACTTTACGGCATCTTGGCGGCTCTGCTGCTTCAGGCTTAAGCTTCCAAGCTTTTCTTTCCACGAATTTCTTGAAGGATTGATTTAGGCAACGTTCGCGCCTCTTTATCAATAGCCATCAAAATCGCCAAGTAAGTTCCGCCGCCGACCCCTGTTAAAATCAGGGTCTGCAGTATGCCGAACACTTTCTCCATCGAAGTCGCGGTTGCTGGTATCGGGGAGTGCGGCAGCAGGAACAGTACGACCGCGGCGACGGCTGAAGCTAGCACGTACTTACCTATGCTTTTCCAAGGAATATCTATCTTAATCATCTTGCGCACGAGAGCAAACAGTATGATGAACGTTATAAAGCGGGCTACCGCGTTGACTATGCTAACTGTGAGCGCTGCCGCTAGTGGCTGATGGAAAGCGTAAACCGTCAGCACGTAGTAGGTTGTCGGAAGCGCTATCGCCGAGTGCACAAAAGGCAGGGAGAAAGCAACGAATATTCTGCTTTTCACTAACTCCCTGAATGAAATCCGCTCTTTTTCATCTACGTTTTCCATTCCGAAAACCACTGAACTGTACATCCCCGAGATGACCGAAACCAAAGTGTCTACAGCTAACACGATAAGCACCAAGTACGCGTCTGGGTAGTCCGGTCTCAGAAGCGTAACATATGAGTTGGATAATACGATGGCGACGGCGACCATGGGAACCGCGAACATCAAAACCATCTTCAAAGCAACTGTTACGTCTTCACGTTTTTTCTCAGCCAGAAGCTTCGGGTAGAGCGCAAAAGCCAAAAACGAAGCATAGGAGACGACGTTTGCAATCTGCGCGGCGGCTCCATATCTGCCTCGTGCGCCTTCCCCGCCCATGTCGTAGAGCATGATGAATACGTAAGCGGCAATCTGGTTGCCCACGACGCTGTAGATGTTTACTACAGAGCCTTTCAGCCACTGTTTCACGTATCCCCAGTGAACTTTTTCTTTCATTCTGTCTGCCAAAAGCCTGTAATAGTAAAAGATTTGGATGACGAAAGCCACGGTTGTGGCGATTATGGCTCCTGCAAGGGGGTTGCCTGTTTGGGTTATCAGCACGTAGCCCAATGCGACTTTGCCTACTTGCTGCACCAGCAATCCGTATCCGATTGTTTGTGGTACGGTGGCTTGGAGGCAGGATTCGAGGAGGGTTATGGAGTATAATTCTGCAATCTGAAAGGCGACTATTAGGTAGATGGGTAGATAGTTGAATGAGATTCCCAGCGATGAAAGCACAAACGGGATAAGCGCCAAATATGTAACTGTACTGATTACGGCGATGGACAGGTTTGCCATGAACCCCGTTTTCGTGGCGCCTTCTTTTCCTCTGGCAACGTACCTCATGACCCAGAACGGTGCCACACCTGACATCAGAGTGAAGTAGGCGAGAACGTCGCTGGTGTTGAACCATATGTCGTATTGCCCAGGGTAAGGTATTGTGGCTTGGGCTATCAAGAACTGGAAGATTAGTCCTGTTGCAATGCTGATTAGTTTGGCTGCGAATATCACGAAGCCTGAATATTGCAGTCTGATGTCACTTTTCGCCACAACAGCACCTTGCACGGTTTTCGATTGGATAATGCCTCATATGTATTTATCCTTATGTAAGCAGTCTCGCCGTGAGGCTGGGTCTTTGCCGCGTTCGCGTTCTTTAGCTGGGCTATAGTTGGGCACGTTTTCTGCTTACCCAATTGTAAACTGGGAACAGCCGATTTTTGATGGAAGTGGGAAGAACATCCTTAGCTTCTCTCTGCAACCCCAACTTTACGGCGACTCGACCTCTTCCAGTGAGGGGTACGTAGTATCGCGTTAACGGATAACGGGTGAAGCCGTTGCTTTCTTTGAACTTGTCCAGGGACGGGTGGTTTCCCATGCGACCGTACATTATCCATCCGGTTTGCTTGGCGGCGCAGACTTCCACGGTTTTTGCGAGCAACGTGTTGTTTACGGCTTTGTCGAAGTGTTTCTGCAGGGACAGTATCTGCGAGATGATTCCTATTTTGTCGCCGAGCGTGAGTTGGATGAAGCCTGAAAGCTCTTCTTGGAGGTACGCTGCGATGAAAATGTTGTTCTGCGCGGAGAGCATCACGGCGTTTTCCACATCCTGTAATCTTGCTCCGTAGTGTGGGAATGCCCTTTCCTGCCGAATCGGGGTTTCGTTGTATATCTTCCAGATTCCTTCGGCTAGCTGCCTGTTCGGCTCTGTGACCTCCGTTTTTATGCCGCTTTTTTCTGCTTTGCGCACCATGTTGCGGGTCTTTTTTCCAATGTTTTCCCACCAGTTGTTGTACGTGGTTACCTTGAGGAGTGAGATGTTGTCTTCTGTTTTTGTCCAAGCGCTTGGCGGGTTCGGTGTGGCGCAGCACCATCGGCGTTCTATGAAGGTGAATATGTCGATGTTTCTTTCGCTGAGTTTCTCTATGAACTGGGTTGAGGGAAAAATGGTTTGTTCGTATTCTTTCTGGTGGCGTGCGATTTTTACAAATCTTCTCTTGCGTATCTCAAGGTCTTCTAGTTCTCGGTCAACGTTGAGGAGTCTTCGCAGCACAGGATAGTAGGGTCCTCTGGGGTTGATTGTTCCCCTTTGAAAAAGCCAGTCGGGGTGTATTTCTAAGACTTGGCCTTTTGCAAGGGCTTCCTGTGCCATTTCGGTTACTCTATCAGCTGGGTGGGTGCAGCATAGCATGTCTATTGCGGTTGTGGGATAGTCATGGAGGGATTTCAGCGGGAACCCTTCTGGAATCTGCGCTTGGGCTTGGTTGAGCTTTCGTCTCCAGAGGATGCGACCGAACAACCGTGCGGTTCCGTGGATGGTGTAGTAGGCTACTTTTTTCCCCGTGGCGGATTCCAGAGCAGCGAGTTCTTCTTGTGGGCGGTTCACCACGTGCAGGCCAATCTCATGCTTCGAGTTTGCCATGAGGGCGAGGAGTTGCTGGTCGGGGAGCGTTTTCGTGGTGAAGAACCAGTACGCCGTTACCTTTTCAGGTGACTCGTTTACCATCCTTGCGATTGTTTTGCAGTTTTTGAGGTAGCCGGAGCCGAGTTTCACGCCGAGAAGCGTGTAGGCAAAGCTTCTAAGCCGCGAAGGATACGGATAATCAACGTCGATTCTGATTCTCATGGGCGTGTCTTCGTTCTGCATCTTTTAATAAAAACCTTATAATTCGTATATAAGTCTCTATGCGCAAGCTGGTTTAAGCAGCAAAGAAAAAACAGGTTTGGCTGCCGTGGAAAAGGTTAGTGATGGCGGCGCTGACGTGTGATTTTTTTCTATAGCCCCCTTATATAAAGGAACTATTGATAGTCCCTTGAATTTATGTTCGCACTGTTTGAAGCAGAAGCAGAAGGTTTTCCTGCGTATTTGGTTTTGCTGTACACTGTTTCTGGTTCCAGTTCCATTTCTCATGAAAAAACTTAAGAGGTTCTTGAATGTCACCTTATTGGATGATTCTATGAGTGGATCAAATAAAGTAGCTTGGAAGTTCATGCTTATCGGTTCGGTCATCGGGTTGCTTGGGTTTGCTGCTGACCTTTTCTACCACAACTCCATGGGAGTATTACAGGAGGCTATTGGTGAGACTCCTATTGAGATAACGCTTCACGGCATTCCAGTGGCTGTCCTTGTAATCTTCTTTCTGGTTTCGTTGTGGTACCTAGTTAAAAAGGGCTAACACTCATATTTCGCCACTGAAGCCATCAAAAGCATGCCGCTGCCTGCTATGATAATAGTTTTGCTTTAGCCACTGGAAGAGCCTGGGCCCTTGTTTAAACCTGAGTTCAATAAAGTTATATACTCTTACACGAATGTTAATTGGTACTTATTCTGAGGCAAGATAGATGGAACGAACAGTTTTCACTCACCCTGCAAAAGTTGCGGTAGTTGGTGCAGGGTCTGTCGGAGCTTCCTTCGCCTATTCCCTAATGATCCACGGGTTGGTGTCCGAGATTAGCCTAATCGATGTTAATGCGGAAAAAGCCATGGGTGAAGCTATGGATCTTGAGCATGGCTTGCCTTTTGTGCAGCCTGCAAGGATAAAGGCTGGAGATTACGGAGAATGTGCGGACGCCGACATTGTAGTTGTTGCTGCGGGGGCTGCTCAGAAGCCTGGAGAATCACGATTGGTCTTGGTTAAGAGAAACGCTGCGGTCTTTAAGCAGGTGATTCCGAGGATAAAAGAGCACAATGACCAGTGCATCCTGCTGATTGCCACAAACCCTGTTGACATAATGACCTACGTTTCTTTGAAGCTTTCAGGGTTCCTGCCCAGCAGGGTCATCGGTTCAGGCACTATACTGGATACTTCACGCTTGCGCTCCCTGCTCGGGGAACACTTCAGGATAGACTCAAGGAACGTTCATGCCTACATAATCGGCGAGCACGGTGACAGTGAAGTGCCAGTTTGGAGTTCAGCAAACATCGCGGGCGTAAAAATAAAGGATTACTGCCCCATCTGTGGCACGAAATATGACGAGCCTTACTTGAACAAGATTTTCGAAGAAGTGAAGAACGCGGCGTACAAAATAATTGACCTCAAGGGTGCCACGTACTACGCCATCGGTTTGGGCTTGACCAGAATTGTCGAAAGCATAATTCGGGACGAAAACGCGGTTCTCACAGTCTCCAGTCTCCTGCATGACTATTATGGCGTCAGCGACTTATGCCTGAGCGTGCCTTCTATAGTAAACAAAGAAGGCGTCTCGCAAACTGTCAAGGTGCCGTTAGAGGCTGCTGAAATCAGGATGTTCCAGAAGTCAGCCGCCGTAATGAAGAACATAATGCAGTCTTTGGGCATGTAGGATATGTGAAGGAAATGAAGGAAGAAAATCACAGTATGCATTCAGGAATGAAACATGAAATGCCTGGCAAGTCCATGCAGGGAATGAAGCATGAAGCCTCGGGACACATGATGCAGGGGCATATGATGCACACGGGAATGTTTAAGAGAAGGTTTTTCGTTTGCCTCGCCCTCACTATTCCCGTTTTGATTCTTTCGGAAGCCATACAAACTTGGTTTCACTATACCATTACAATACCATATCAAACATACATTCTCCTGATTCTAGCCATTATAATCTACGCCTATGGTGGATGGCCCTTCCTCAAGGGATTGACGCAAGAGCTGAGAAGGGCGCAGCCCGGGATGATGACGCTTATCGGCACGGCAATCTCGGTTGCCTTCTTCTTTTCAGCCGCTACCGTCTTTGTTCCAGTTGGAAAGGACTTCTTCTGGGAACTCGCCACTCTGATAGACGTTATGCTTTTGGGGCACTGGATAGAAGCACGAAGTGTTTTGGGCGCTTCAAGAGCACTGGAAGAACTTGTCAAGATAATGCCAACGATTGCGCATTTGGTGAAGAACGGCGACATCAAAGATGTGCCGATTTCCGAGTTGCAGGCAGGCGATGTAGTTTTGGTTCGCCCAGGCGAAAAAATACCGGCGGATGGTGTCGTGACTGAGGGAGAATCATACGTTAATGAGGCGCTTCTTACGGGAGAGTCGAAGCCCGTTCACAAAGCGAAAGCAGACAAGGTCATAGGCGGTGCCGTAAACGGCGATGGCGCGCTTAGAACCAAGATTGAGAGAACGGGCGAGGAAACCTATTTGGCACAGGTGATTAAGCTCGTGCGACAGGCTCAGGAAAGCAGGTCCAGAACACAGGACTTGGCTAACAGAGCAGCGGCGCTCCTGTTTTATGTTGCTGTTTCTGCGGGTGTAATAACTTATGTGGTGTGGGCTTTGGCTGGAAACGCCCAGTTTGCACTTACACGCACAGTCACTGTCCTTGTGATAGCTTGTCCTCACGCGCTCGGATTGGCGATACCACTCGTTGTTGCCCTGTCCACTTCAATAACGGCTAAGAGCGGGATTCTCATCCGAGACCGGAAAGCTTTCGAGATGGTGAAAGACGTAAACGCCGTGGTCTTCGACAAGACAGGAACGCTGACGACAGGTCAGTTTGGCGTGAGCGATGTGGTCTCATATATTTCGGAAGAAGAACTTTTGCGGCTGACCGCTTCGGTTGAGGAGAATTCGGAGCACATAATTGCGAAGGCAATCGTGGACTACGCCAGCAAGAAAGGCGCCAAGGTTCCTAAAACTCAGGATTTCAAAGCCATCCCGGGCAAGGGCGCGCAGGGAAAAGTTGAAGGTAAAGAGGTGTACGTGGGAAGCCCGAATCTTCTGAAAGAAATGAACATCAAAGTAAACGACGAAAAAATAACGGCCTTAGAGGAAGGAGGCAAAACCGTGGTTTTCACGGTTGTGGATGGAAAACTCGCTGGCGCTTTCGCTCTCGCCGATAAGGTGCGCGAAGAATCCCGCCAGGCAATTCAAGACTTGAAAGCTGCAGGCGTAAAGGTGTACATGCTGACAGGTGACGCCGAAGCGGTTGCAAAGGGCGTCTCAAAAGAGCTAGGCATCGACGAGTATTTTGCTCAGGTTTTGCCCGCCCAGAAAGCAGCGAAAATCAAATCATTGAAAGAGAAAGGCTACAGAGTCGCCATGGTCGGGGACGGCATCAACGACGCGCCGGCATTGGTCACGGCTGACGTTGGCATCGCCATCGGCGCCGGAACCGACGTGGCAATCGAGAGCGCGGACATAATTCTCGTGAAGAATGACCCTAGGGACGTGCCGAAAGTGGCTGACCTTTCAAAGAAAACGTATTCTAAGATGGTGCAGAATCTCTGGTGGGCTGCCGGCTACAACATATTCGCCATACCTTTAGCGGCAGGCATCCTCGCCAACTTCGGCGTGATAATAGACCCCGCGGTGGGCGCGATTCTTATGTCTCTCAGCACTGTTTTGGTGGCGATAAACAGTCAGACGCTGCGAAGATATGAACCTAAAACGGAAATGCCGATGGAGAGGGCACACGCCGCCTAGCATGAAATGGCACAAATGGCACCTGAACATATGCATGAGATGTAAGTAACAAAATGCACTGAACATTGCTAAAGCGCCCGTCTGGGATTTCGATATGTTTAATAAATTCTATGGGCTATAATTTTTAGCGATTTCTCATGAGAACAATCAATCTCGTTAATGTATTGTTGATTTTTCTGTTGGTTTTTGCTTTGATTCCGTTTTTGGCTACTCAAGCTAAGGCGCAAAGCGCAAGTGATGGTACAGAGCAGCCCCAAGTCTCCAATAATGGGCAATGGTGGCAGATTAACACTACAACAATCACGGTGCTGTTTCCAGCCCAAGGACAAAAGCCGATGTTTCTCTGGTACTATAATGATAATGCAAGCGAAGTTTACTGCGTAAAATACAGAGGTTTGATAGAGTATTTGCCGTTGAATGGCTATTACACTCCTGACTGCGAAGCCAACCCTCAAACCATGCAGTCTCTAATGCTGTCAGAGTACGGCGGCATGGGAGGCATGGGTATGAGCGGCATGCAAGGCTTGATAGGTGATGCTTATCAGGGATGGGTGTCGAATTTTCACCCGTCCTATTTGCCGTTTAGCGCATGCAGCTGGGACCTAACTGGTCCAAGCCAAGGCACAGACGAGAACGGCGGCACATACGTATCATTTAACTTGACATTAGGCGGTGCACCCTCAGGATTTGGTTTTGCCCAGAACAACGTAAGTTTCAGATGCACATTCTATGAAAACCAAAGCACGCAACAGCCATACGGGTTGTACAGCTACACGATTGGGCCGGAAGAAATGGATATGGCTCTGTCTGTGAGTGATTGGAGCTGGAACACTAACTATATGAGTAGCCTTTTCACCTCCATGCACCGCGATTATGGAGTGACCGTGCCCTCGCAAACTGGAAGCCTGGCTCTCTGGTGCGACCTTACTTCAATCGACATGAAAAATCTAGGAGTTGCCTTAAACGATGCCAATGAACCCCTAACAAGCGTGCCACAGAATAGCACGCTCGCGCCGACTGGACTTTTGGAAAGCGGGTCCACTTTGACAGACATCATAGCAGGAGACCACCAGATTCATATGCAAAACATGCAAGAGTCAACTACTGACGCCTTGAGCGTGCCCACAGGCGGCGCTGCGCCTTACCGCATGCAGTTTGCCGAAGGCGACAAGACCCTTCCAGGATTTTTCGATTTTGTAAACCATGCAGCCGTTTTTAACCAAACAGCCGGAGAAGCCTACTCTGAAGACGCCACCGCCTCTTACCGTACAGCCGACAACTACATGCAGCTCTTCATATGCTATCCCTACTTTGGCGGTAACACTCTGGAACATGGACCATCTATCGGCATCGACACGAAGGCGCAGCTTATACCAGAAAACCTGCCAGTAATCTTAATCGTAATCACAGTTACGGCAATAGTAATGGCTACAGCAAAAAAATCACGTAGGTTTACAAGAAAATCTTAGCACGTCCGATTTTCCGCGTAAGTCAGAACTAAAAAATAAACTTGAAAAAAAAGAGTTTACGAAGTTAGCCGCCTGGGGCGCCGTGGAACGGCACTTCTTCCCAGAGCATCTTCCACCAGTCAGCTTCCGTAATGGTCTCGCCGTGCACGATTATCTCCAGAACCTGCTTCAGCAACGCGTGATGCCTTCTCTCGTCAGCCAGTATCGATTCTAGAAGGAATTTGACTTTGCTGCTTTCAATCTTGGGCATCATCTGCTCGATTTTCTTGATAAGCTCCGCTTCCAACTGAATGTGCTTCTCAACAAGCGCTCTTTGCGCGTCAAGGTTTTCCTGCGTCATCGCCTGAGAAACCTTCGTTAACAGCACAAGCGCTGAAGAGTAGAGTTCCGCGTGCTTCACGGAATCCAGCGAGATGCCCTTCAGGACGCCTTTGACGGGTGGGTTCTTGATGTCCACTATGCCCTTGTTCAGTGATTCCACAATTTCCTTCTCGATAAGTATCTGCCGCTTTATGAACTCGATTAACTTCTCGTTAGAGTTTGAACTCACCTTAGTTCTCCTCTCCATAAACATGCTAAGCTTGATGAATAAGGGTTTCGGAAACGTGTTTTCCAAGGTCACGGCACATGTCAAGAGTCTTCTGGTCAGGCGTGTACTTCGCCAGCAACGGCTCCCTGACCATGCGCATCTCAAACTTGTTCTTCATTACTTCAAACACGAATTTCGGCGCCTCGCCGCTCCAACCGTAAGAACCGAACGCTCCGCCCACCTTCCCCTTCAAGCTTATGCCCTTCGCGGCTGCGTCTTCAAAAAGCCGCTCCATGTCAATTGGAATCTCATGATTATACGTTGGCGCACCCACGAGAACCGCGTCGAACCCTGCCAGGTCTTCGGCGTTAACATGATAGCTCAGTTCCACATCCACGCCGCCTACGCTTTTTGCTCCTTCAACCACCGCGTTAGCCATCTTCTCCGTGTTGCCTGTTCGGCTGTAATAGAGTACAAGAATTTTCGGCACTAAATCACCGCTCTAGTTTGTAGACTTAGAAGTCATATGAACCTTTTGCACGCAGAAACCGCCTCCTCACTGTTGGAGAATATATTTTTTTGAAACACATATTCTTAAATTTGAAACATGATTTTAATGCCTCCCTAAAAAACAGTATAGTAAGAAAGGAGATTTCCGTAATGCAAATATTGAACGCTAAAAAAACACGCACGCTAGTTTCTGTCATAATCTTGACAGCGTTAATGTTGCAGTTAACAACCTTCACATCGGTCACCCAAGGATGCACGCCCATTCCCTCGGAGCCCGAGGTGCAACTGGACGTTCAGGCAGACGTTGGAGCAATACACTTCAACGGCGAAATGGCAGAATTCTACATACTCGTTTCTCTTTCAGGCAACCCAACAAACGCAACGGTCAAAGCTACCCTATACTACGACGGCGCGGTCTATGCCAACGTAACCAACTTGATTCAGCATGTTGACACAGGACTTTACCGAGTGCCCTACACCATTCCATGCGGCGCTCAAGCCGGCACTTACGCGCTGGTTGCAACCGCAAGCTACTACACGGCTGAAGGAACCGCCTTAACTTCCTTCCTGCTGAGCCCTACTCTGAAGGGATGGAACGCGTGGCTAACCGAAATCCGAAACAACGTCGCCACTATCAAAACTGATGTCAGCACGATTCAGGTGTCGCTGGCGGACTTAGACGCGGCGATAACCAACATCGAAGGAGACATAGTCACCATACAAACGAACATCGGCGTCATCCAGACAGACATCAACACCATCGGTTTGACCCTGACCAGCATTGAAGGAGACGTGGCAACCATAACCACCTCAATCGGCACCATCGAAGGCAACATAATCTCAATCCAGAACAACATAGCCACAATCCAAACGGACATAGGCTCCGTTCAAGTGGACATAAGCAACCTTGACGCTTCAGTGACCAGCATCCAGAACTCCGTGGTAACAATCGAGACCAACATAGGCGAGATACAGGTCAGCCTGAACCAGGTGAACGCCACGCTGGTCCAGCTGAACAACACCGTTGCAACCGTTCAAACCAACATCAACACGATTCAGACAAACATCACCGACATTCAGTTGAACATCACCAAGATTCAGGGAAACAACACGGAGATAACAACCAGCATAACTAACCTGACAGGCACCATAACCCGGCTGCAAGGCGACATAATCACCATCCAAACCAGCATCGGCGACATCCAAACAAACATAAACAGCTTGAACGCCACCCTAACCGTAATCAACGGAACCGTCGCCACAGTCAACACTAACGTTGGTCAAATGCAAGTCACCCTCAATCAGGTGAACGCGAAACTCGTCGGAATCGACGGAGACATAGCCACCATAACAACCAACATCGGCACCATACAAACTGACCTCAGCAGCATCAACGCCAAATTAACAAACATCCAAGGCGACACGGCAACCATAAGCACCAGCCTCGGCGACCTCAACGGCACAATACTCTCAATCCAAAACGACATCGCCACCATCAAAACAGACATCGGCGAAATCAAACTAACCTTGGATTCGATGAACGCCAAAAGCACAGAAACCGGCGACGCAACTTCACTCTGGATAATCGCCGGAGTCGTCGCAGTAATCGCGGGCATCACGGCAGCAGCGCTCATAATTAGAAGGCGCCGAAAAACAGTAGCTTAAACAGAAACCTAAAAACGTGGACGGAAAAAGATAACCGCCCAGCCCCAACTTTATTTTTTCATCCTTACGGCTCAGGCAGCAAATTGCAGAAGTAAAAACGATTATCCCTAAACACAACTTCGCCCCGCGTGAACGTCACTTTCCTGTGGAACAGGGGTCCGGCATAAACGAACGTGTGGAACTCGCCCTTCTCGCCGCACGGGTCCACGTTGGCAGGAAGGTCTGACAGGAACTTTTCATCATAGTCTCTTCCAGCAAACTCTTTTCCGAGAACTTCTCCGTCAACGACGGTGATTACCGCCTTGAAACCCTGCGTCAGGAACGTCCGCGCAAGCTCTGCGGTGTTCCTTTTCCATAGCGGGTAGACGCCCCTTAACCCTGCTTTCGCCAAAAGTTCATCCCTGTACTTCCGCACGTCTTCCAGAAAAATGTCTCCACACACTACCGCGGAAACGCCGTCAGCCCGCTGCTGCGTAAGCGATTTCAACAGTTCACACTCGTAATCCACGTTAGAAGCGTCCTTCACAATAAACATCTCCTTCAGCGGTAAACCTAACGCTTCAGCCTGCCTTTCAAGCAGGATGCGGCGCACGCCGTGTATGCTTATCCTGTCGAAGTCTCGGGTCAAGGTCGTCAGCAACGCCTCCAACTTGTAGCTTTGTGATTTCTTGGTTTCGAAAAGTGCGAGGGCGCTGTCTTTGCCTCCGCTCCATAACGCAATCGCTTTCTCTGTCAATGTAATTCCTCTCCGACGCCTTAAGCAAAATCACTTGGCAGTCAATAACCCTTGCGTTCTCGTCATTGTCTTTTGTTTATTTTGGATAAAGACTCAGGGTTCATACAAAATAAAAAGTCGTTTGCACATACTTCTAAACTATGTCGGGAATAGTGGTTTTCACCGTAGCCTTCATGGTTATTTTAGGCGTTACTATAGCAGTCCCGTATTTGCCTCCCGCGGAGACTCTGTACGCTATCACCGGAATGCCGCAAGTAACCACGTACATGGCAGGAATCGAGATGGGAACCATCCTGAACGGCATAATAAACGGACTCATTTGGGGAGCACTCATCCTAGCGGTTTACGCTGCAGCCCGCCGCGCTTCAAGAAATGAGCCTTTGCCGCCCATGCCAGTTCCATCTCGCCTGCCCACGCCAGTGCCTGAGCGGACGGTGCGGAAAGCGCCTCTGACGAATCTGAGCACCAGAATCAGGGAGAGCCGAACCCATGGACGCTTGGATAAAGACATCGAGACGATTGAGGGAATAGGACATACGTACGGCACCAGACTAAGAATTGCGGGCGTCAAAACCGTCGGGGACCTCTTGAGTGAGGGTTCCACGAGAGCAGGACGTCGTTACTTGGTAAGTAAGGTTGATGTGTCGCCAGCGACGCTGCTTAAGTGGGTTTCTCGGGCGGACTTCCTTCGCATAAAGGGCATAGGCACCCAGTACTCAGGTCTTTTGGAGTCGGCTGGAGTAGACACAGTGGCTGACCTGTCCATGAGAGACGCCGATACCCTCTTCATGAAGTTGAGGCGAATCAACATGGAAAAGAATTTGGTCAGGCGGACACCCACCGTTAAGATGGTTCGAAGCTGGGTGAGAAGCGCTAGGAACCTGAGAGCCTTAGTTGCCTATGACACATAGATAAAGCGCGTGACTCAGCAATGGTTGTTTCATTGGTGGCGTTTGGCATGCTCCATAGCTGCTTCAGCATGCGCCACTTCAACACCTTTCTTGCTTAACACCTTGCCAAAACTTGGGTTCACCGGAAAATGTGTGTCTTCTATGCAGGCTATTTCTACTCGCTGTACATTGGGTGCCTTCTTGGCTTCATTCACCAACGTCCGAATGCTGTGCAAGTCCATAACGGGCGCGATTGCCATCAGGTCGAAAGGTCCAATTACTTCGCTGATTACCATTATATTCCTTATTTTCTTGAGGGCTTCTATTGTCTCGGTTTTATCATTATTCGGGGAAATGGTAATCAGCAGAAAGGCTTTGCCTTGGTAGCCGAGTTTTGAAAGGTCAATGGACACAACGCAGTTTTCGATTATTCCTTCTTTTTTCATTTTTTCATATCGGCTTCTGACAGTGTACGGTGAAGTGCCTAGTTTCTTTGCGATTTTTACAAAAGACATCTGAGCATCTTTCAGCAGTTCGCTTAGTATGAGTAGGTCAAGTTTTTCCATTCTCATCATGCTTCCTGGGTTGCAGGTCAACGTTTTCCATACCAGAATAAGGTCTTCCAGACCAGACGTTCACTGTTACTTTTCTCACTCCGAAGCGCTTCCTTATCTCGTACTCCACCTTCGCCAATGCAGCAACGCTCTCAGCGTAAACGAAGGCTGTTAGATCATATTTACCCACGCTCTTCGAAGGCTCAATAAGGTCCGTATGCTCGTCGATGTACCTTATGATTTCAGCCTCATTCGAGTCTGTCTCGACTCCAATAGTTGCTACAATTTGGAATTCGAAGGGGGCCAAGCGGGGGAAAAGGGTTGCTCCTGTTATAACCCCGAGTTTTTTTAAGCGCTTTATTCGGTTTAACACTGAAACGGAGGATATGCCGCATTCTTTGGCTATATCTTTCAGCCTTGAACGGGCTTCTTTTATTAGTGCATGCAAAATTTTGTTGTCAATTTCGTCAATCTCGACTATGGTGCCCATTGTTACATCCTTCAATGTGTTATTCCAATCATGTAAATAACATTTCTGGCAAATGAGTGGGTTCGTGTTTATGGCTATTTTACACTCGTTTCTTTTTTTTTAAAAAGATTAGTCATAATTACGTAAAGAAACTAATTTTGATAACTATGGTTTCTATATATTGACAAAAGTTAAATACAACTGCCAAAGAAATGAGGGGCTGCTGAATTTAAGGAGAATAAAAGTACATGAAAACTTCGAGAAGAAAAACACCTACAGTGATGATTGCTGGGTTTCTAATTTCGATTTTCACCATGCCAGTTATCGATTTGCCAGGCTAAGGACAAGAGGAAAAACGAGAGATGGGGCTGAGAGGGCTCTGGATAGTTCACGATGGCTGTCTTACCATCGCGGATTGTCTTTTTCTCCTTTAATTTGCTTATCCAGAGTCCCAGCAAACCTTCTTTCAACATTTTCTCACAGCTGCCAAGTGTAATTTTCATGCATGAAAAAAGCGCCATTAAAAGTTTGAGATGTGGCGGGCCCGAGGGGATTTGAACCCCTGTTCTTCGGCTTTCTTCCGCCTACGTGCGCCCGGAGGCCGACGCCTTAATCCGTGCTGGGCAACGGGCCCTGTGGACATTGCTTAGGGTGCTGTAAAACTTAAGCTGTTCGCCTGCTACTCCTGTATAAGTTCCTCGTTTATCCACCACGCCTTCTTCTTGCCCGACTTCTCGCCGGCGTAGTAGTCGATTATGGGTTTGCCGAACTGTTTCTTCGAGTTCCGCTGTATCTTTCTGAGCCTGCCCAACACCAGCCACCGGTTCGTTTTCGTGTACTCCGCAATTTCCGGCGTGGTCGCGCCTTTGTAGTGCAGCAGGTAATCCACTATCTGGTGGTCTGTTTCGTCGATGCAGAAAGTGTGCGGGTTAATCTGCCCATGCTGGTACGTGAGCAACTCCAAGTCTGCGAGGTACTTCCTGACTTCGCCGAGCTCGTTCTCAATCTTGCCCATCCGCTTCTCCAGTTCAAGAAGTTTATCCGCACGGGGCGTTTTCTGAAGCTTCTCCATTATGGCTTCTCGGATAAAGCTGCTCCTGTCCCCTTCTGGAACCCGCAAAATCATCTCACTATAGACTTCTTCAGGAATCTTTACTGAAACCACTCTGACCTCACTCAACGCTGGAACACTCCGCCCTGTGAATATGTACCTCTTATTATTTCATGGTTTCCCAAATTCCTATTTCCCGAACATCTGAAAACCTTAAATGCAATCCACACCGAGGTCTAGATGGGGTTGCGTGTTGCCTAAAAAAACCACCATCTCCATAATCAAATGTGACGTCGGCTCCTTAGCCGGGCACCACATAGTTCCCAAACCTTTGTTTGATGTCGCAGAAAAAAACCTTAAAAAAGCCCAAGAAGAAGGCGTGATAAACAACTTTTACGTTTTCAACGCTGGCGACGACCTTGAACTTCTAATGGCGCATGAGAAGGGTGAGCAGAACCACATGATTCACGAGCTTGCCTGGAACATCTTCAAAGAAGCCGCAGATAAAGCATCGCAGTTGAAGCTCTACGCTGCTGGACAAGACCTTTTGAAGGACGCGTTCAGCGGCAACGTTCGCGGAATGGGTCCGGGCGTGGCGGAAATTGAGATAGAGGAGAGAAAGTCTGACCCAGTCGTGGTTTTCGCTGCTGACAAAACCTCTGCGGGTTCATTCAATTATCCGCTTTTCCGCATGTTCGCTGACCCTATGAGCACTGCTGGACTGGTTATTGACCCTAGCATGCTTTGCGGCTTCAAGTTTGAAGTTATAGACACGTTGGAAGACAAGGCTATCACGCTTAAGTGTCCCGAGGAAATGTACGAGTTGCTCGCGTTGATCGGCACTGTGGGGCGCTACGTTATTTCTCGCGTTTGGCGGGCAAGCGACGACTTAATCTGCGCCGCAAGTAGCGTAAGCAAACTCTCTTTGATAGCTGGAAAATACGTTGGTAAAGATGACCCTGTTATGATTGCCCGAGCACAGCATGGGTTGCCCGCGGTGGGTGAAATCTTGGCGCCTTTCATGCACAGCTACTTCGTTCAAGGATGGATGCGGGGCAGCCACTGGGGTCCACTGATGCCTGTTGGACTAAAAGCCTCAAAGTGCACAGTGTTCGACGGTCCTCCCCGAATTGTTGCGTTAGGTTTTCAGGTGGCAGATGGCAAAATATCAAGCGACGACGAAGGAAACCTGCTAATCGCGGACTTGTTTGATGATCCGGCGTTTGCTACTGCGCGGCATGAAGCCATGCATAACGCTTGCACGTTGCGGAACATGGGCGAGTTTGAGCCGGCCCGTCTCAGCGCTGAGGACATGGAGTACACTACCATTCAGCAAGTTCTGGAAAAGCTTGGACCGCGCTTCAAAGCTTTAGACGAATAAGCCAAAGCTCACTAAACAGGAACAATGGGACTAACTATTCTAGCGAGCGCCGTGCATCGGTTCGCTACCAGTTCCTGCAGTTTCCGTCCCATTTCCTCACTGCTCAGCTTTCTTTCCTTGAGTAGCGTCGTTTTTTTCGCAAGTTCTGTGTCGCCGAGTCCATTGAACCAGGCTTCGAAATCTCCTCTGTTCATGTGAAACTCTATTGAGGCTGTTTTGACTCCGAGGATTTTGTCGCTGAAGTCCTGAAGGCTTTGCGCGCAGAGACCTAGAGGTTTCCCTAGGTCTTCGTAGAAGTAAAATTCCTTGTCGTTGGGCACTTGCGAGAGTATTGCTTTGGCGGTTTCCATGTTAATTTCGTTTAAGCCCAAGGCTTTTTTGCCCTTTTCAGTTATGGCGTACAAGCCTTTTTCAGGCGCGTACGCGTATCCCATGCGGGTTAGCCCGATGATGTGCATCATAACGGATGGGAATTCTTTTCCCGCTTCCTCCGCTATCTGTGTGGCTCTTGCGGGTTTGTCCTTTAAGAGCATGGTTTCGAGTATAGCGTGTTTCACAGGTGATAAACTCATTTCATTCCACCTGCAGATACTATGCGCAAACGCAGTATTCAAACTTTTTCAGTTTTGGGACTGCGGTTTCGGTTCGGCTGACGGGAAATGAGCAAAGCTTTAGTATGAAGATACATTATGCTAATGCTGGAAAAAATTGGTGAAAGCCCCGAATGAAGATTGCTGTGCTTGTTTATGAGTATCCGCCTAAAATCGTGGGTGGACTGGGAACCTACGCCGCTGAGATTACACGCAAGTTCGTCTTGATGGATCATGACGTGACCGTTTTCACCATGAATGATGACGGCGGCACTCTTCCAACCCGGGAGATTTGGCGCGGTATAGAAATTCACCGTCCACTGCACCTTGACGTTTCTGACTCGCTGCCCGACGTGATTGCGGATGACATAAAGAAGTGGGGCAGGGGACTGAATCTGTTCGGCAAGCTTCTCGTCTACAACTACTTGACCGCTTCCAAGTTGGTTAATGAGTTGATAAAGAAGGAGGGCATCAACTACGATGTTGTGGTTGCTCATGACTGGCTCTCAGTGATGGGCGGCGTAACCGTCAAGAAAGAGACTGGGCTGCCTTTGGCGTTTCATGTTCACTCAACCGAGAAGGGGCGAACGCTGGGAAACGGCTCCAGCGTAGTCAGCAATATCGAGCTCCGCGGCGCCAACATGGCAGACATGATAGTCACCGTATCGTACGCCATGAAAGACGAGTTAATCCAGCTGGGTTTCCCGAAAGATAAGATAGAGGTAAGCTATAACGGCGTTGACCCGCAGAAATACAACCCCGCGAACTTCGCCGCTGAGGATGTGCGCCGAATCAGGGAGTACTACGGGATTAAAGACGGCGACTTTATGATTCTGTTTCTGGGAAGGCTTGTGGGCGTGAAAGGCATTGATAAGCTCATCATGTCGCTACAGCACGTTTTAAGGAAGGTTCCCACGGCGAAGCTGGTCATTGTGGGCGTGGGTGAACTTCAGGAGTACTTGACTAACTTGACGCGAACTATGCGTTTGGACGAGTATGTCAAGTTCCGTTTCGACTTCATTCCAGAGGAAGAGCGCATCTTGCACTACGCCGCTTGTGATGTGGCGGTTTTTCCAAGCTTCTACGAGCCTTTCGGCATCGTTGCTTTGGAAGCGATGAGTATGGAAAAACCCGTTGTGGTGGGCGCTACAGGTGTCAGCGGGATGCGGGAGATAGTTATCTGCCGTGGGGAAGAGCAGTGTGGTTATCACATAGACCCGAATAACCCGTCTGACATTGCTTGGGGAATAATAAACGCGCTTGAGAATCCCGAAAGGCGGAAGTGGCTTGGGCAGAACGGGAGAAAGCGGGTTTTGAACGAGTTCACGTGGACCAAAATCGCTGAGAAAACGGTTGAGCTGTACGAAAAAATTGTCAAGCGCTGATTCTTCTGTTTGGCTTGTTGGGCTTAGTGAGAAGGGTTTGCTGGGGCTCTGGACACCAAATAAAGGAGAAAAGAGAAAAATGACAATCCGCGATGGAAGACAGCCATCGTGAGTCTTAGTCCGGAGTCTCTCTCAGCCCCTTCTCGTTTGCTGTTGTGACTAAAAAAGGGGAAAGGTGGTTTTTTTGCGCTGTATAGGCTGCAATTACTTTCTTCTGAGTATCAGTATTATTGCTGCGCCAACTACGATGATTGCTATGATTATGCCGATTCCGAAAGCTGTAACATATGTGTCAGTGTTTGATGCGGGCGGTGGCGTGGGTGTGGCGGTGGGTTGTGCTTCGGTTAGAGTGAAGGATGATTCTGCGTATGATGGCCAGTAGCCGTTGGTGCCTTCGAAGTTTGCGATGACGGTGAATTTGCCTGGGATGTCAGGGTTCCATTCGAAGCTGAAGTAACCGTTTGCGTCGCTTATGGCTGTGCCGATGTTTCTGTAGTTGTTGTTGGAATCCCATACGTTGATTGCAACTGGGACTCCGCTGCAGTTGGCTGGGAATGGCTGCTGCTGATAAACATAGCCCATATAATCAGCCATGTTGGCGTCAGAGACGCATGCAACTCCGTTGGGGAACGCCCCTGCCTGCTCTGTCTGCTGTGTTCCTGCAGCTACATCCGTCACGGTGCCCTCTATGAGTACGTGGGTTCCGTATGTTGAGACCTTGGGTGAGGCGGTGACTGTTGTTTTGCTGGGGCCTTTGCCCACAACGTAGATTTGGTTGTCATAGCCGTTGAACCATGTTGCGTAGCCGTCTGCGATGGCGTAGCTATTTGTGAAGAATTCGGTAGTA
>Ga0210077_1000258_pt1 | contig 22477 bp, 26 predicted proteins | sample RushMan_CattailN_5_FD_185556 | JGI IMG/M metagenome (GOLD analysis project Ga0210077, IMG submission 185556) | Wetland microbial communities from San Francisco Bay, California, USA, that impact long-term carbon sequestration -... | ecosystem: Environmental > Aquatic > Marine > Wetlands ... | reverse complement strand
AAATGGTTTTTATTCTTTTTTTTCCTTTGTATTTGATGTGAAAGTATGGTTTTCCTATAGCACTTTGAGGCTTCACCTGGTCGGTTTTGAACGTCAACAGGATGGAAAGGGTTAATCGTCTTGAGCGCTACTAAGTAAGGGGGCAAAAGAGCTTCGAAAAAGAGGTCAATGAGTCAACATCCATTAGGGTTACATACGAGGAAGCAGAGGCTAGCGAATGGAAATTGAGAGAGTGGTATTCTGGATATTCTCTTCTGACGGAGCTCGTCTGCGCGTTGTCTAAGCGGAGGCGTTTCATAACTGTTCTCTGTAGATAACGCGACGCTAAAGAAGGTCGCTGCGTTGTTCGGCGAGGATGCTGTTAGAGTAGTTGAGGCCCTCAAAGAGGTTCACGAGATCACAGATAATGAGATAGCGGATAAAACCCAAACACGCCTCAACTTGGTTCGTAAGGCGCTCTACAGGCTCTACGACCACTCCATCGTGGCTCTCAGGCTGTCACGCGACAAAGAAACAGGCTGGTTTATCTTCAACTGGAGACTCCAACCCGACCAACTGGTGGGCTTCATCCTGAACCAAAAGCGTCATGTTCTAGAAAAACTGGAAATCCGGCTTGAATATGAGAAAAGCCATGAGTTTTACAGCTGCCAAACCCTAGGCTGCAAGAAATTTCCCTTTGAGGAGGCGTTTGAGCTTCTCTTTAAATGTCCCACCTGCAACAAACCAATGATGCACCTCAACAACGACCGGATCGTTGAGATCCTAACCCGAAAAATTGAACAGATAAAAGTTCTGTGAGCGTTGAAATGCTAGAGAATTATTCCATCCGCGTATTTGCGAAGCATCATTGACCCATTCTATTTTATGTTGCGTCTGTTCGCGGCTCATTGAGGCAATGTCTTTGCCGCAACATCCCGGCGTAGAGGTTGGACAATCTCGCCGATTTGTTTGGGTTAAGACTCAATGGAGCGACTACCAAGAAAGACTTTTAGGAAAATCATAACAAAATAGAAGAATGTTTTTAAGAGAACACGATTTTTTAGTTTTGGTTAGTTGATGTCTGCCATTTCAAGAGTCGACGCACTCAAGAAAACTATAACATACATTTTTTCAGGAGAAGTCAGTGGCCAAAGCCTGACTTCTATCTATCCTTTGGGAACGGGCTTTTTTGTCGCTGTCCCTCATCTGCAAGTTGAAGGACGATCTTGGATATACCTTGTGACGGCAAAACACGTGCTGAGATCTAATTCGGAGGAATATTACAGACAGGTATTCTGCAGGGCAAATCTTAGAGATTGGAACCCAGCAAGCGATCGGGTCGGGGTTGAATTTATCCAGGTTAGTACATCTGGCACAGAAGGGAACCTATTGTGGGTTGTTCATTCAAATCCAGCCGTTGACATCGCCGTTATTCAACAATACCCTAGACCTGACAGATATGACTTTCAGACGATACCAACTGCGGCTTTTGTAACTCAGGAAATTATACAAAGAGAGGGAATTGTTGAAGGCCAAGAGTTGTTCTTTCCCTGCTTTACTCCAGAAATACCACAACACAGACGCAACAACCCTATAATCAGATTTGGAAGAATTTCTCTCCTATCCACAGAAGATTTCGAGACACGAGAAGGGAGCGTGAGGTTTCATTTAGCAGAGTGTTTTCCATTTGGAGGAAACAGCGGATCTCCCGTTTTTGTGCGCGCAACAGAAGAGAGATATGGTTTATTTGGGATAATGACCGGGTATTACCGTACTACACAACCCGCTATTCAGACTACTCAATCTGGCTTGGTGACACCGCAACACATGGGTATAGCTACAATAGTGCCTATTGATCATCTAACTGATATTTTGTTCAGCAATGCCTTGCGAAGAAGTAGAGGCGAAATCAGTTAGCATTTTACATTATTCCACTGACGTAGAATACTTTTTGATTTTGAAGCGCGCGCTTGCGTTTGAGGTAATTAAAATGTCTTTTAGCATTATAAAGGAAGCAGTAAAGAACAATGAAAATGGGTGCATGATAAAATCCCAAGCAAAGGGAATTGAAAGAAATTGCTTTTCAGGCTGTAATGGCGTTTTCTTGCTCTACACTAAGCGTTCCTTTTCGTCCGATCCGCAGTTGTTTCTCGCCTCTAAACGCAAACGCCTGAGCATCTCTAATCTGAACAGCGTCGCCGACAGAAACAGAGCTTATCTGCGCATCCCAAAGGGTAAGCTTGATCGTGCCAGTCTTATCCCCGATCAGAGCGTTGGCCACGGCAGCAGAATTCCCAAACCGCGTAAAAACCGAAACAGATTTGTTAATTTCAAGAACCTTAGCACTCAGATTAACATGTTTCATTCCAACACGCAGGCCGCCAATGAAACTGGACTGAAACGCATCAGCCTTCCTAACCAAGTACCTGCGGATCCTGTCACAACCCATAAACTTTCTAAGAGGATTACCTCTTTCCGAAAGAAAACTCTCGGAAACCCTACACTGCGCAACCACCGTCGAGCCGTCCATCATCAAAAAAATCTTCTCGTCTCTTATCTTGCCACGACATTCGATTGAAAGACTTCCACACAAGACTTTCTCGCGCTCTTTTGTCGAGACCAAAGCTTGAAACAACTTGTCAGGGTCAACACTATGCTTCACTGAAAGAAAAGCGAGATATTCGCCCAATGGCACGCTCTTGTATCTCAAGCTCTTTGTTCCCCACCGTACTCGCCATAGCCACCTCGAGAAAGATGAGAAATGCCGAGTATTACTGATCCGCCCCTTTTCTAAAGAACACCAGCAGGTGGTTATCAAACGCCTGCTCGCTATATTAACCTAGCCAAGTAGAGTTTCACCTTGATCTTACTCTCTGCACTGATTAGGTGGTTAAAATGGGAGTCGAAAAAGCTCAGGGTTAATCCAAGCTTCAGGACTCTGATACTTCACAGCGCGTTGGAATTAAATTTTATAACCAACCCATATTTTCAGATCTGATTTAATGGAAAAATAACTATTGAGGTTGCCGTATACGGGATTCAGGGCATATATGGTTCTAGTCAGGGCAGGAAAGAGGTAGGTTTCCAGAAGTCAGACTGATAAGGTAAGGATATAGTATAGTCGGAAACGAGTATACGCTTTTTTAAGTTTGTATTCGGTCTTGCCGAAAACAGCTAAGGATTAATGCTGATAGGAATCAAAAAGATGAGAAATCTGGCTGCCATAAGATGGCGGTGTTCTTTTTGTTCGGTAATTGCTTAAATTTCGGTGTGAATAATCTAACTTGATGACGCACGCTAGAAAACCTGGGCGACCTCGCGAATGGGTCTTGAACGAAGAAATCATTGAAGTACACAGACTAGCGACGGAACTGAAAACCAAGAATCCACAGATACATTGGTCTAAAATCGAAGGCATGCTTAAAAAACAGCTGGAACAAAATGAAAGAAAAGACCTCCTATCAAAGATAGACAAGATTATTGGCTTAATGAAGCAAGTTATTCCAACGCCCCCACGATGCATCTGTGGACACAGGGTATATTCTTACACTTACAACAAAGTGGAGAATGAAATGGAGCATTATTGGGAAGTCTTTGCTAGATGCGTGAATCCAGACTGCCGTTACATGAGAAGGTACCTGCCAGACACATCGTACAAGTGGTCAAGACCCAAATCCATAATTAAGGAGCTTGCGAAGACACCAACTTTCTACGAGATGGATGGGCAACTGGTGGAAGAGCCAAGAAGGTAATTGTGTACTATACTATTGAGGAGCAGTCCGCTACTTCTGTAGAAGCATTTGCGTTGCATTGTTTGATTTTGACCCATACCTGACTTAAGCGTGCGCTAAATTCCTGAAACAATTAATTAACTGTGCAGTTAAATAGATTTTAATGCCACCACTAACTTACGCTATTGGACCGCGTATCTCTGGAAGCTGTCAAGAAACATATGTGGATGGTACATTATGCGAAAATTGAAAAGGAGAACCAGTTTAATGTGTCCTCAAAAGAGTTTATTGGCTAACATGCGTATCATTTATAATTCGATACCTGACATGGGAAAGCCTTAGTACAGCTTCATGCTTTATGACTTTCTGGGAGGTGCTCACGATTGTTTGAGGAAGAAGACGTTGAAGACGACGAAGGTTGGGACGAAGAAGGAGACGACTGGTAACAGCAGCTACCCCTTTTTCCAGTTGGGAAAAGACTTTGATTTTTGCTTGCAGTTTAGTCGACTATTTCGTTCAGTATAAATTTAAGTCAAGAGCCCCCTTTCACTTTGAGGCAATTTAAAATCATAAAAGACTACTTAGCGGTTAGGGCGATTAACGTCTGAAGTTTTCATTCGTAGAATATGAGGTTTTGTTCCTCCAAGCTTCCGTGAAGCTTATGCACTGCGTCATAAACGTCCTGTTCTTTCTCCGCTCCAGTCACAACAAGGCTCCCGCTTGCAAATATCAATATGACCACCTTGGGCTCGTCCATCCTGTAGATTAAGCCTGGAAACTGCTCTGGCTCATACATTGCTTTTCCAAGCGTGGTAACTGCCTTCTCCAAATCTACTTTTCCGCCTAGACTTGCAGAAGCAACGATGTTCACAACCTTGAAGTCTGGCTTGCTGTGGATGATTATTCCAACCTTTTTCAGTTCTTTAACAACTTTCATGATTGCGCTGTGGGATTCCTTTCCCGATCGTGCTCCTGTGCACACCATCTTTCCCGAGCTAAAAATCAACGTAGCCGTCTTCGGTCTCTTAAGCCTGAATACTAACCCCGGAAACTGTTCTGGTCGATATTCTACGCCTGGATAACCCTTGAAAACAGCGTTTAAATCAACTTTCTGGTTCATAGTTCCAGTAGCAACAACGTTCTGAATGTTTATTATGGCTTCAGTCTTCGGCATTAAAAACCACTTCTTATAGTGTAGCGGATGCTTAAATACCCTTTATAAAAGGCCTTATGTTTCATAGGCGTTATTATAGGGTAAGACTTAGTTACATGATAAGGATAGCATGCGTTTTTGTTTCTTGGGCAAACTTGATATGCTAATGACGAGTATATTGGTTTATTGGCGTCTTTGTGCGTAAGAGTAGGATTTTTAGCAATCCTGAGTGTAGAGATTGCATCTATCAAGGAAACAGTTATTGTTGGAACAAGTGTCCCTACAATGTCTGGAAGAGGAGTAACAGATAATAGCTCGCGCTTTTGGTCATTTCTAATTTTTAAACTAAAGGAAAAAAAGATTGATCTATTTTTTCTGTTTTAGAAAAAGCGCGCGTACCTTTACTAGTAAATTGGGGTTCGAGTCCCTTCCCCAATACCAACCTTTTGAAAAAGAAACAAAGCCCTCTTGTCACAGCAAAGTTCCGCCCCCTTTTGGGACTGGGTCCCGGAGTTGCTCTCAATAAAAAATAAAAAAGGGGAAGGTTGTGCGGGAGAAGTTAGCTGGAGTGCTGAGATTTCCTCATCGTCCAAAGTTATAGGAGACCGCACCAGTTTATTTGCGTTTTCGGAAAAGTCTGAATCTATTGATTCTTACAGGACATTCAGAGCTAACCTTAACAGCCCCGAAGCAATCGATTAAATATTGGCTAGGAGTTTGGCTTCTGTTAGGTGGCAACTTTGCCTGAAGGAATTGGAGACGAATTCCAGCGAACCACGAAACATACCCGAGCGCGGCTCATCGGCGGCTATTTAGATTGGGAAAATAAGCCAGAAACCTACAGGGAGTACCCGTCAGCCCGCAAGGTTCCGCTCCCCAAAAACTTCCCCAGCCAAACCCTCCCCGTAGTCGAAGCGCTAAAAAAACGCAAAAGCATCCGCTCCTTCCTGCCCGAGCCCCTGTCTTTGGCGGATTTGTCTTTTCTGCTTTGGGCTGCCACGGGCGTTCAAAGGACGGAGCAGGGTTACGAGTTCCGAACCGTGCCATCGGCTGGCGCCCTGTACCCCGTCGAAACCTACCTCGTCGCCAACAACGTTGAAGGCTTGGAGAAGGGCTTGTACCACTACAACATACAAGACCATGCCCTTGAGGAATTGGAGGCGGGAAGTCTCGGGGAAAGAATGGCTCGCGCCGCTCTGGGACAGAGAATGCTTTCTGACGCGCCTGTCGCGCTGGTTTGGACGGCGGTTTTTGCAAGGTCGAAGTGGAAGTACGCACAGAGGGCTTACAGGTACGTTTACTTGGACGCGGGGCACATAGCGCAGAACCTCGCCCTGTCGGCAACCAGCGTCGGTTTGGGGTCGTGCCAAATCGGAGCGTTCTTTGATGATGAAGTCAACCAAATAGTAGGCGTCGACGGAGTGGAAGAGAGTGTGCTGTACCTAAGCGTGGTAGGGCACCCCAGATAACCCCCTATTCTGGTCAGAAAGGCCTATTTTGTTTTGGCGTGCGCTAAAAGTCAACGTTTAAAGGTCAGCGGAAGTTACTACAGCAAAGGTACCGCAATGGAGAAATCGAAAGTCGCAATCGTGAAAGGCGAAAGAGGACACGAACCCGTATTCAAAGCACTGGACCTGATAGACTACAAATCGGCGCTGTCCGGTTGGCGGAAGGTCCTCATAAAAGTCAACTTCATAACCACCGAAAAATGGGACACAGGAGCCACAACAGACCCCATAGTGGTAGAAGCGATAATAAAAAAGCTGAAAGACCTGCCGGTTGAGGTTTTCGTGGTCGAATCAGACGCCACCATGACCAACGCGGACAAAGCCTTCGAAGCCACCGGCATGAAAGAGATGTGTCAACGCAACGGCGTAGAATGCGTGAACCTGCGGCACATAGAGGACAGGGTCAAAATCGACATCCCCAACGGTGAAACGCTGAAGAGTATCACCGTGCCGCGCATCGTCACCGAATCCGCCATAATAAGCGCCGCAAAACTCAAAACCCACGTGGCAACCAAAGTCACCTTGGGCATGAAGAACATGTTCGGACTCCTCCCGGACAAGTTTAAAGGAAAATTCCACGCCAAAGGCATAAGCAAAGTCATAGTCGACATCAACACAGTGCTCAAACCCGCGTTAACAGTGATTGACGGCTTCGTCGCCATGGAGGGAAATGGACCGACCGACGGCACGCCAGTCAAGATGGACCTGATTATCGCGGGAAAAGACGTTGTCGCTACGGACGCAACCGCAGCCAGAGTCATGGGGTTTGAACCTTGGGAAATCGCGCACATTCGAAAAGCCCACGACAAGGGACTGGGAAACATCGACGACATAGAAATCGTGGGCGCAAAACTTGACGAAGTGAGACGCGTGTTTCAGCCCGCGTAATGAGACCAGACTGCGGAACCCTTTAAGGAACGTGAACCACGGCTTCTTCATAGGAGCTTGTTTTGGGGTCAAACCAGTATGTTCCGATAGTAATCGAATAGCCTTTTAGGGGCTCCCTGATGCCTTTAACGGTGCATCGTATCTCTTTGCTAAAATAGCTGCATTGGCAACCTCGCCGAGGCTTCCGCGAATAGGTTTTAGGCTCAATATTAAGCACCATTTCTATCCAACTGGTAATGCCGACCTCATCCTTCGCCAGGTCTTTAATCTCCTGTTCAATGAACTCCTTATCGTCATCAGACAGTTCAGCCACATTCGCGATGTGACTATGATACTCGCCGACTATGTTGAAACCTATGGCTTTTATGGTGCCGATAATTCGTTTGTAAGCTCTCGTATTAGCGGGTTGCCAGAACCCTTTACCGCTCCTACACGTTCGAATTGGGTAAGCTGCATCTAAAGTCAAGCACCCGATTCTTTCACCAGCCACAAAACGCTTGTCCTCTTTCCCAATTAGGAACCCGCCCGCTTCCTTGTGCGGCACTTCCAAACATGACGCAATTAGAGTTGCAAGACAGTTTTCAGCGACGTAAACCGTGCTTTTCATGCTATCCAAGCCTGCTTTTACCTTTCTTCTACCCTCTATTAATATGCTTTTTTTGGCACCTATGAGAAAAAACAAATAAGCAGATTAGAAGACGAAGTGGCAAAAGGCAAAACCGCGAGCTGCTCGCGCCGTTCTTTCAGCGGAACAGAGCGTTCTCCAGAGAGAGCTAATAACCCGTTCTGCTAGAGATTATGGTGATGAACCGTATGCACCAAAAACAGTCCGTGGAAATTCACCACGTTAACATTCATCTTCTTAATGACCATGTGCTCGGTAAGCGTTCAGTCTGGAAACGCTGCTAAAACGATTGTTGTGCCACAACTATCCAACCATAAGCGCAGCCGTGGCTAACGCTTCAGCGGGCGACACCATAATCGTGAAAAGCGGAGTCCACCATGAAAACGTGGTAGTCGACAATTTTTTTTTCAAAATCTTAAATTCACAGTTTCCCATGCAGCCCTAGTTCCGGCGCCATTTCGACTACGAATTTGACGCTTCCTGACTGCCACAGCAAACATTCCGGCGCCCATGACCAAGAGCAGAACAGCCCAAACAGGCAACTCGGGAATAACCGCTTGAGACGTTTCAACCGTGAAGCTGCTGCCGCCGTCGGTGAGGTCTGAAACCGCCGCCAGTTGATTTGTGCCGTCGCTGTTTTGGTTCACGGTCTGGTACATGATGGATTCGAGTGCGGGAAAACTGCTGATGTTGCCACCCTGCGAGCCTAAGGTTGCTTGGCAGTTGGTGAACACGACGGTGTCTATGTTTGCTAGGGTTGACAGGCGCCGCCCAGCCAATGGTCTTTCCACTATCCATTCAGCTGAAAGCTGGGAGGAAGCGTAGATGAAGTCGTCCTGGAAGGATTGGCTTGTGGTTAGGTCTTCGATGGAGATGGACCATGTGTCAGTGGCGGAATCCACGAGCTGTATGGAAGCGTTCATCTGGTCGCCAAGCGAAATCGTTATCGTGTCTATGGTGACGGCGAATGCTGGCAGAAGCTCGTACCAAGCTGAATAGTCGCCCTGTCCGCCTATGGAGTCCTGTTCGGTTCCCGTCTGGATGAGCGTGTTGTCATAGTAGCCTCCGATGCCTATCCACACCGCCGCGAACGTGTCGTTTTGAGCGGAACCTGTAACCGTGGGAACCGTCCATGACGCGCTGATGCCGGTGACGGTTGGCTGGGGGTTCTGCAGGTCAGAGGATACGATGTATCCCGCCCAGTTTGAATCGTTCGAGGGGACGGGCGCCGCTGAAATTGCGGATGCTGCAGTTAACGATACTTCAGTGAAGGGAGACGAGGCGCGCGCCGTAGCTGCAGGTGTATTCGTTAGCTTGCTAAAGATGAGATAAGACGCGCCGACGCTGGCAACGAGGATTAAAGCAACCAGAATTGTAGCCTGCGCTTTTGAAGCTGTGTTATTCATAAACGTTCTCTCTCCACGTGGTAATCAGGCTTGAGTTGAAATTAAGAATATGTGACTGTCACCAGACAACCACAAGCCGTTCGTTACTGTTTCTGCCGCATTCAGGGCAAAAACGGAATCTCCACCTAATATCTCCATCTCCCGCAACTTTTCCCTTTTCTTTTTTGTTACTACGTACATGCTGGGGAAGCCCTTTGGAGGTTGCGTGCTGCTCTTCTTGTAGATGGCAATCTCGTACAGTATAATGTGTGGTTACACATAGGCACCAACATTGGCTTAATAATTACTCCACGTAACTTGGTAAAGGGAGAAGATTATATGGAAAAAGGTTTATGCGATTTCCCTTTTCAAGTTCTGATTGCTGCTTTAAACGAGGAGCAAGGTATCGGGCCAACAATTACCGAGTTTTCAAGAAACCTAAGAGCCCGTTTTTTGGTGGTTGACGGCCACAGTGTTGATAGGACTGTTGAGATTGCCAAAGATTGCGGTGCCCAGGTGCTGTTTCAGGATGGTAAAGGTAAGGGTGACGCCATTTTGAAGGGATTGAAGCATTTGGATTCAAGCGTGAACTACGTTGTTTTCACAGATGCCGATTACACTTATCCGGCTGAATATGTTCCGCAGATGATTAAGATTTTGCATGATAATCCTGAAGTTGGGATGGTGTGTGGGAACAGGTTTAGCAAGCAAATTGATGACTACGCGTTTTATAGTTCGTTCTCTTTGGGGAACCGGTTGCTGGCGTTTGCGCACGCGGTCCTTAATGGCGTGTTTTTGATGGACCCGTTGACCGGGCTGAGGGCTGTTCGGGCTGATATTCTTAGGAACTGGGTGGTTAAGTCTCAGGGTTTTGATATTGAGGTTGAGTTAAACCGCGAAGTAGAAAGGCAGGGTTTCGTTTCGCTTGAGGTTCCTATAAGGTACAGGGCTAGGCTAGGTAAGAAGAAGTTGAGGGTGAAAGATGGGGTGACGATTCTTAAGCGGATACTGTTGGAATTCGCCTATGCGACAGTTGAGGCTGTAGAAGCAAAAGGAAAAGAGAAATCTGCCACTGTATTAGCTGTGTGATACATCTGCATTTTAATGCTGGGCGATAGGCAGCCAATGTACGCTGTCAAACAATTATTTCCATCGCAACGAAAATGTCTAGCATTTCACTGTTTTTGTCCGCATTCAGGACAAAACTTGGCGGTTACGGGTATGCGGGTTTTGCATCGGGGGCAGACCTTCATTATTATCCGTGGGCGCAGGGCGGTTCCGCAGAAACTGCAGTAGTTATCGGCGACTGACACTTGTGAGCCGCACCACGGGCACGTCAAGTACTGCGTGTAGCCTGGGACGGGAACCATCACGTAACCTGAAAGAATCGCAAGCACTCTCCATTAGAGTATTGGCTTTTCTGGTTCTTGTTCTTTTTGTTTTTTGAGATAAAAGGATAAAGCCCACGCCTTCAGTAGTTTCTCTCGGCAATCACAGTTATGCAAGTGGATGAGGCACGTTCGGTTTTCGATTTGCTCGCTAAGCCTGTGCGCAAGGCGCTGGCTGAGCTTGGGTTCTCAGAGCCGACTCTGCCGCAGACCATGGCTTTCCCGCCGATTTTAGAGGGCAAAAACGTGCTGCTCATCGCGCCGACGGGCACGGGGAAAACCGAAGCGGTGCTGCTTCCCGTCTTCTCCAAGCTTATCGAGCAGGCGGCGGAAGAGGAGAAGGGCATAAGGGTCATTTACATCACGCCTTTGCGGGCTTTGAACCGCGACATGCTTAAGCGCTTAACGTTTTGGTCGCAGCAGCTGGGCGTAACCGTGGAGGTTCGGCACGGCGACACCGAAACCAAAATCCGCCGAAAGCAGGCACGACAGCCACCCCAAATGCTGGTCACGACGCCGGAGACGTTGCAGGCGATTCTTCCCGGCTCGCAGATGCGCAGACACCTCAGCAGCGTCCAGTACGTCATCGTTGACGAGGTGCACGAGTTGGCGGAGAGCAAGCGCGGCGTGCAGTTGACTTTGGCGCTTGAGCGGCTTTTCGAGGTGACGCAGCGGGAGTTTCAGCGTGTCGGCTTGTCCGCCACGGTGGGCAACCCAGCGGAAGTGGCAAAGTTCATCGCGGGAACTGACAGGGACATAAGCATCGTGCAAGCGGTGCTCGCCAAAAACTACCGTTACCAAGTCGTGAGCCCAGTGCCGACCGAAGCCGATTATGAGTTGGCTGGGAAACTGGAGACATCGCCTGAAGCCGCCGCGCGGATAAGGCGGTTAGCTAAGCTGGTGGACAGCCACCGGTCAACGCTGATTTTCGTGAACAGCCGCACCATCGCCGAGATGCTGGGGCACAAGTTCAGCCAGCTTGGACGCGCAGACATCGCGGTGCATCACGGTTCCCTCAGCAAGGAGGAGCGCGTGAGCATCGAAGACCAGTTCAAGGCTGGAGCGTTGAGGGCGATTATCTGCACGAGCACGCTTGAGCTGGGCATCGACATCGGCAACGTGGACTTGGTGGTGCAGTACATGTCGCCGCGGCAGGTCAGCAGCCTAATCCAGCGTGTGGGCAGAAGCGGACACAGCTTGGAAAGGCTTTCCGAAGGCGTGATTGTCACGGTTTATCCTGATGACACGTTGGAGTCGGTTGCGGCGGTGCGGAACGCGGTGGCGAACCGCATTGAGCCCGTGCTGTTCCATGAGAACGCTTTGGATGTGCTGGCGCACCAGGTTGCCGGAATCCTCATGGATAAAACCGCCATCACGCTGAAGGAGCTTGCCGCCATAGTGCACCGTGCTTACCCGTACCGGAACCTGCCCCGCAAGAAGCTGCTTGGCGTGATAGATTTTTTAGACAGCCTCAACAAACTACGCGTAGAAGGAAAGCTAGTGCGGAAAACAGGCAGAACTCGCGAATACTACTACGGCAACCTCAGCATGATACCCGACGAAAGACGCTACCCAGTCATAAACGTGCTCAGCGACAGGCGCATCGGCACCTTAGGCGACGAATTTATGGCGCTTGACGCCCGAGTCGGCTTGCACTTCATCATGCGCGGCAAAGTCTGGCGCATCGTCCAAATCGAAGAAGAAACCGGCACCGTGTATGTGGTTCCCGCTGAAGACCCGTTCGCGGCGATTCCCGGGTGGGACGGAGAAATCTTGCCCGTGCCGTTTGAGCTGGCGCAGCAGACTGGAGTTGCACGCGAGAAAATCGGCAAGCTGCTCAAAGAAAACAAGAGTGCAGAGCAAGTGGCTGAAGAGTTAGCGGCGGAGCTCAAGACAGATAAGGCGACGCTGTTGGAGACGGTTAAGGAGATTGACGAGCACCTGAAAGAGGGCGCGCCTTTGCCTACGGAGAACTGCGTTGTCCTCGAGGGTTTCGACAGGTACCTTGTGGTTCACGCGTGCTTCGGCGAGATTGTTAACAAGACGTTGGCGGGCGTCTTTGACTCGGTGCTTTCGGAGCGGGAGGTCATCACGGGTTGGTGGGCGGACGGCTACCGCATTCTGGTGGAGACGCCGCGGAGGCTGACGGCGCAGGAAGTCGCCGAAATGCCCAGCCTGCTCTTCGGCTTGTCGGATGAGGAGGTTGACGCCGCGTTCAGCAAGTACGTGAAAGCCAAGTTTCCTTTCGCTTACAAGATGAAGTTTGTAGCTGAAAGATTCGGCGCGCTGCCGCGTGGGAAGACCATGAGTTATGAGCGGCAAGCCAAGCTGAAAGCCGCGTTCGAGGACACGCCGATTTACGATGAGACCCTGCGCGAGGCGATGCTGGAGAAAGCTGACCTGAAAAAAGTCAACCAGATAATGCACGAAGTTAAAGAGGGCACAATGCTGGTCAGCACTGTGGTCAGGCAGGAGAAGCCGACGCCGCTGGCGTACCATATTCTGGCGCAGTACGCAGACATTTCCGAGCTGATGGCTCCTGAACGCGTCATACTCAGCAACATCGACAAGATGAAGAACTCCATCGAAGCCCGAACCGCCACGCTGCTGTGCATGAACTGCGGCGAATGGACAACTCAGGTCAGAGTCAAGGACTTGCCGAAGAAACCGACGTGCGAGAAGTGTGGTTCAAACCTGCTGACCCTACTGTACCACGGTCAAGACGCAAACCGCCTTGAGGATTTTCTGCGGAAACGACGCGAAGGCAAAGAGTTGGCAGATGAGGAGCTTAAGGAGCTGTCGCAGGCTAGGCGCAAGGCGGATTTGGTTCTCAGCTACGGGAAACAAGCCGTGCAAGCACTGGAAGTGAAAGGCGTTGGACCTGAAACGGCTTCGCGGATTCTGGGGAAGATGCATCAGAACGAGGACGAGTTTTACATGGACCTGCTGAAGGCGAAGATTCAGTTTTTGCGCACAAGGGAATTCTGGAACAACAACCGTTAAGAGGTGCTTGTTATGTGGGAGCTACTTTTGCCACTGGCTGGTTTCCTGATTGGGGCAGTGGCTGCGATGGCTGGGGTCGGAGGCGGCGTTTTCATCGTGCCGCTGCTGACGCTTGCGTTTTCTTTTTCGCCCGCCCACGCCGTGGGTACAAGTTTGACGGTGATTGTTTTCACGGCGGTTGCAGCTACAGTCGGTTATTCAAGGCAGAAGCGCATTTACTATAAGACGGGGTTGCTGCTGGCGGTTTTGACGGTTCCAGGCGCAGTTCTGGGAGCTTACCTGACGGTGATTCTGCCCGCGTCTCTGCTGGGGCTGATTTTCGGCGTGTTCCTGGTATTGGTCGCGGTGCAGATGATTGCTGGAGGCGGCTTGGGAAAGCGCGGCGCAGATGGTTCGGTGAGTTCAGAAGCGGAGCTGTTCACCTCTAGGAAGAGGCTTGCGGGCGGGATTTTGCTGGCGTTTTTCGGCGGTTTAGCCTCTGGGTTGCTGGGCATCGGCGGAGGCGCAGTTTTGGTGCCGATTATGGTTTTGGTGCTTTTGATGCCGATACACGTTGCTGTGGCGACTTCGATGTTCACGATGATTCTCACCTCGCTATCAGGCGTGGCGCAGCACTTCGCGCTGGGAAACGTTAACATAGAATTCGCATTGCTAATCGCGGTTGGCTCAGTCTTTGGTGCTCAGCTTGGCGCTTACACGAGCAAGAGGGTTTCAGGCAGGAACCTGCGCAGAATCTTCGCCGTAGTGCTAATAATCGTCAGCGTGCAGATGATAATAAAATACATCTAACGACTTGGTGCTATCATCACGCGATTCCCGGAAGCATAGGTATTGTACTTTAACTCATACTCCACAGACATAGGTAAACATTAAAATTGCTTGTCAAGAAAATTTGACTAAGGCTTAGTCAAGAAACCTTGACAAAAACGCTTTTACCATGGAAAAACAAAATAATTTTGACGCTGAAATGAAGAAAGCAGTCGTAATAGCACTGGCACTTTTAATCGCTTCTCTCTTAATTCCATTAGTGGTAGAGGCTCAGCCAGAACCACCAAATGTTGACACTCTAGGTCCTGTGGTGTATTTGCCCCCATCAGGTAGTGCCATAATTCTTTCTCCTATAAACTCAACCAGCTATGTGAACCAAATTCAACTAGTTTTTGTGGTAGAAGCGTATGGAATGCTTGGGCAATTTGGGAATGTGGGAGTAAGCATAGATGGTGGAGTCATTAACAGCGTAACTGACTTCATAGATAAATCAGTAGTAGAATCAGGTCCTGAGTGGTACTGGTATAAGATAACAGTTCTGGCTAGTGTCACGTTACCAACTTTATCTGAAGGAAATCATACAGCTACCGTTTACTATGGATGGCAGTATCTAGGGATTCCTGAAAACCCAAGTTTACAGAGATACGAAGTCTGTGCACACGCAACTATTAATTTCGCAGTTGTTAATGCAGATACATCTAATATGAGTACCGCCGTCTCTGACATAACAAGCTATACCAAACCAGAAATATCAATCAGTTCTCCATCAAACATGAGCTTTAATACCAATTCACTGCCCTTGAATTTTACCGTGGGTCACATAAACTCGTTGGCAACAGAAGCATCTGCCTGCTATTCATTGGATGGAAAAGACAATATTACACTTTCTAGTGGTAAAGAGTCAAGTATAGAAAAAATAGTTACGTCATACAACTTGGAGATTGGCAATCTGTCTGATGGCTTGCATAACTTGACTGTTTATGCGGAAATAACCTACTGGCATTATAGCTTAAGTTCAGCTTCATCCTCAGTCCAATTTTCTGTGGACACATCTCCGCCAATAATCTCAGAGCTATCTATTGCTAATAAAATCTACAATGACCAAAATGTTCCATTGAGTTTTAACCTAAATGAAGATGCTTCATGGATAGCTTATGATTTAGACAACCATGGGAACACCACTCTGCAAGGAAATACAACCCTGACAGGATTGTCGCGTGGCTCTCACAGCATAGTTGTTTATGCTAATGATACTGTAGGCAACATGGGTAAATCTGAAATGATGAATTTCACCATCAAGGAACCTGATACTTTTCCAAAAGCATTAACCATAATTGCTTCTGTAGCTACGGTCGTTATGGTGGGCACTGGTTTGTTTGTCTACTTCAAGAAGCGCAAACACTAAGCGCTGTTCACTTTCGCTTTCTAAACAACTTTTCCAATAGGCAATAAGTCTTAAATCTGTACAGCATGGAAATAGTCTAAACATGGATAAAATAAAAGTGCCTACAAGAGATTTGTATCTGCTCATTATAGGTGTTCTGCTTGCATTTTTAGTTCAAGTGGTTTACGAAGCATTGAGTGAAGTGATGACTAACCAGATTAATAGTAATTGGTTGCGTACCCAAGCAGTTATAGCAGTAATAATTGGTATTATTTTACTGACATTTATTATCAATTTAGAAGAAGAAAAGAAAGTTAACAAGTCTTAAATCTGCATAGCACAGAAATAGCCAAAATATTGAAACGAAAAAGCAACTGAGAATGAATCAATAGAAATTACTTTGAATTTAGCAATTAGCAATCGAGATTAGTTGTTGTATAGGAACAATCACATCAGGTTATTAACTCATCGAAACATACTTTTGTTGGCAAAAGAGGGGGGTGATTTATTTGATTTTCATAAGTTTGAGTAAGATGAGGAAAAAACCAGTTAAGGGAACAGCAAAGCAGGGAAGCACGATAATTGATGAATTTAAAAACAAGGGTATTAAAATCATTGGCTGGTACTGGACTTTAGGTCGATATGATGTCGCTGTTATTTTTGAAGCTGCAAACGAAAAGGAAGCACTTAAGTTTTCGCTTGGAGTTGCAGATATTGTAGCATCAGAAACGCTTGTAGCAATCCCAAGAGAAGAAGCAATTAAACTACTGTAAATCGAAACTAAACAATTCCTTTTTTCTTTTTTTGTTATAACTATGTAGACTATTATGGCATTAGTGGATTTGAGAAACTCTAGAGAAAGAATAATCGTATGATTTTCTAAACAACTTTTCCAATAGTCAATAATCTTAAATCTGCACATCAGAGAAATAGCTTCAGGTGCTTAAAGTGACTATCAAGCTAAAAATAGATAGAATCCAATTAATTCTTCTATCTATAGCGGCATTCTTCTTGATAATAATCCTTCAATGGGTACTCCCAAATATGCTAACCATAACTAATGACCCTTATCACTCTCCCATAATGCCTTCGTATGTCATAATCTCTCTAATGCTAGAGTTTCTCTCAATCGCAGCATTGTTGGCTTATACCCTTTACCTTAAAACTTCGAACCAACCAAAAACATAAATCTGCATAGCGTAGAATAGTGAAACGGGGAGATTTTGGCTTTAACACAAAGCCTGAAAATCAGAAGAATAGCCATAATTATCATAGCTATTGGTCTATCATCTTGGGGTGTTAGTGCTTTTCTGCAAATATGGTCTAGAAACACTAACCCTTACAACAACTTTTATTTTATAGCCATCTGGTCGGTTGGGATGTTGATTCTATTTTACAGCAATCATTTAAGACGAGTTGAAAAGAAAAATCTTGACAACAAGTAAAAAACATAATAGCTGAACCGAAAGAATTAATTAGAATAATGAAAGGCTAAAATTCAAGAACTTGATTTTTGTGGTGAGTAGATAATTAAGTAGCCTTTGGATTGCTTCATTGCCAAACCATGTTTTTCAACTATAGGCTTTATGCAATCCAAGCATTCTTTTTTTGCTGGGGGAATCAGTCTAATTTGACAATCATCATCCGAATGTGTTCCATTAATATAGTATCCTTGTATGGGAGTTTTCTCTTTCCAACTGTTTAGAATTTCCTGCAAAACCTGACCTGCCTTTCTCCTATCCATATGCACAGCCAATTATATCGTTATCGAGAAATATAATTAAAACTTTTGGCATACTTCCCTGCACTTTCAAGACTTCTTCTCTTACAATAGCCAAAAACATAATATCTAACCCGAAAGAACTAATCAGAATGTCAAAGATTTTTTGTTGTTGTGGCTCAACAGTCACATTAGTTTATACTCATGCTCCCATTATCAAGATACTTGTGGTTGGGATTCAGTTCTGTGAATCTTAGAGAGGCAATAGCGCTGCTTGAAGTTGTTTCAGATTTCCACTTTAAAGATTCAGAGAAGATACCAGAATTCTCCATTTATGACAACCAAAAAGAAGGCTACATTCTATGCGTAAAAGCAGATTTGATTAGTGAAGAGTATCGTAACCATATTAAAGAAATAGTTGAATCACGTAAGCTTAGAATCAATGAATTAGAGGGTTACCTCACGATTCATGGTAAGGGCTTTCATGAATAATTAGTATTCCCTTTACTTCTTTCAATGCTAACTTGTGTTTTTGAACAATCTGCTCTAAAGAAGCCGAAAATACCAAAGCAGGTTTGATATGTATTTCATAATCGTCTGATTCTTTATTTACCAGAGATACCCATGAGACGGAGAAACGAGTTCCAGCAATCTCCTTTAAGATAGCTATCGCTTCCTCTCTCTTCATCAGATTTCCCCTATGTCCTAATATATTTTAGACGTATCTTAACACTTTCGGTCTAAACATTTTCTACTCTTTCAAATTCTGAAAGGCAATTAGACAGCAAAAATAAGGGACAGAGAAAGCTAAGTTTTCCTAACCTTCTTCTCCAAGTCCATTAGGTAGGAGTTTTTCTCAGAGGTCTTACGTCTCAATGTCTGTTTATGTGAGTCTGAATCTTAATTTTGTTTTCATAAGTTTTGTATAGTTTGTGCGTTATAATTGGAAATTTGGTTCTATAAGAGGCAGAGCTACTGTGAAGAAAGTAAAAGTTATTGAGGTCTATTCGAGAGGCAATGAAGTTTACCTTGTTCTGCCAGAGCATAGAAATGATACTCGTCCAAGATGTGATGACTTAAGCTGTAGTGAAGTCAAGAAGATTATGAGGGAAGAGGCTGCAAAGCCACTATTCTTGCTGCGTACAGAATGATTCATGGTACCCTAATGCAAAGCAGAAGGATGGCAGAGAATTCCAAAAGGCAAATCTCTAATACTCGCATAGAATAAGTGATTTATGCTTCTAAAGCAGGAGAGGCGTGAATTTGAACCCTGTTGGTTTGTGGACGCTTCACTTTGATTGGGGTCTAAAAGGAAACTACAGTTGGACTCCGTTATACTTCAATTTTGACGGTACATTTGCTTACTTGGCTGGAGACAATGAAGGGGCATGGGTGATGGTTGACGACATGATACTTTTGAGGTTCAAAAGACCTTCTGACAAAGAAAACAACACAGTCTATTCTGGGAGCGCAAGTAGGAATTTTATGTCTGGCATGATGATGTCATCTAAAGGGGATAAAGGGCACTGGTACGCAATCAAAAAGGGCACTAGAGTGTTCGCTTTCAGAGAAAAAGATAAGCTGCCTTACCTGATTGAAAAAGAGAGCAAGCCAAAACTTGACCTAGCAGGAAAAGAAGCGTAATAACAGCACAGACTAATTTTGAAGTTGTCACCTTCTTAGAAAATAAGGGGAAATTTTGTAGCATAGAAGGAGTAGTGTGAAAAAGCATAGGTAATATACTTTAACTCATACTCTGCAGACATAGGTAAACATAAGACGGGCTTAGTCAAGAAATGTTGACAAAGCCTTAGTCAAGAAACCTTGACAAAAACGCTTTTTACAGCAGAAATAACCCAACAGTACGTGGATACGCATGACTAGAAGTGTTGCTTTACTGCTTTTTCTCGTTTTAACTGTTTCATCAATAGTTAGTGTATTGCCTGTTAAAGCTGAATATAACGGCACTATTACCATCGGCGCTGACGGAAGCGTTAACCCTTCAATATCATTTATCCAACAATCAGGTAACACGTATTTTCTAACAGCAGATATTGCTGGAAACATAACTGTGCAGAAAAGTAACATTGTGCTTGATGGAAACGGATACAAAGCAGATTCAGTTGCAATAGGTCTCGATACAACAACAGGTATTTCAAATGTAACAGTCAAGAACTTTATTATAGATGGAACACGCGGTTTCGCGGTTTCTGGACACTTTAGCAGTTTCGGAATTTTTGTGCATAACGGGTCAAATGTCTTACTGACTAATAATACCATTATCAACACTCGGCATCCAGGGGTTTTCGTTTCAACTGTTGGTATAAATATAGTGGGCGGGAGTTCAAACAAGGTAATTGGAAATAATTTGGAAAATAACTCAGACGGCTTATCTTTCTCACACACACAAGACAACATCATAACCGAAAACAACGTTACCGCTAATCATGGTTGGTTTCTGGAATTTACTTGGGGAATCAGCTTTTTTGATGCGTCAAATAACTTGATTTTTAATAATAATTTCATTGATAATTACAATGACCTTGGCAATTACGCGCAGGTTGGCTCTGAAGATTCAATCAATATGTGGGATAATGGAAAAATAGGCAATTACTGGAGTGATTACGATGGCACAGACGCGAATGGTGACGGAACAGGAGATACGCCCTATGAGGTGGATAGTAAAAACACTGACCGTCATCCTCTCATCAAACCTTCTAACATTTCCGTGTATTGGCAAAAGACAACTCCACCAAAAATAGCGCTTCTATCGCCAGTAAATCAGGTGTTTAATGAGTCGAGTATTCCTCTGGTTTTGACTGCGGACAAGCAAGTTAGCTGGATTGGCTACAGCCTTGACGGACAGGACAATGTGACAGTAACTGGCAACAGCACAATAACCGAGCTAACCAACGGCATTCACAACGTAACCGTCTATGCAAAAGACACGTTTGAAAATATAGGCGCCTCAGCGACTGTCACTTTTACCGTAGCCAAACCAGAGCCTTTCCCAACAACGCTATTAATTGCTACAGCAGTCCTAGTGGCAATCGTTTGTGCTGGTTTGCTGCTCTACTTCAAGAAACGCAAACACTAACCGCTGTTCACTTTCGCTTTCTAAACAACTTTTCCAATAGTCAAAAAATCTTAAATCTCTAAAGCAAAAATTAGGTTAACGAGGTGTAATGAACATGCAGAAGGATTATGAGGTGTTTGAACCAGGCAATGAGCACCTTGCACGGGTTATCGTGAGAATTCTTGAGGAGAGAGGGTACAGAGCTGGTTATCAAATCGGTTACCCAAACAATAAGGTCTTCATAACTGTTGAAACCAAAGAAGAAGCAGACCGAATCTCAGAGATAATTACTAAGTTCATGGAAAAATCCAATTTAACAGAGAGAGGAATGACAACTGACAGATTTAACAAATTAACAAGTAAACTTGGGAGCCTGATACCAAAAACATCAAAGAGAGCATGAGAAAAACCAAAGCAGAAGGCACATCTACTTTACACCAATAAATCTTGCTGATTTCGGTTTTGCTGATGTAAAGAAAATCTTAAATTTCAACCATAGTTACTCTATGCTATGAATAAGAAGATTATAGTAGCAGTATCAGTCCTGTGCGTGGTAATAATTATTGCTGGAATAATCATTTATTACAACAGTCAAATTGCCAACCTTAAAAAAACAGATTTAGTTGCAGACTTAAGTATTTCTGAGATAACAAGTGATTTACCATATAATGTAAACGACCCAAACACATACAATCATATTTTAATTATAGGCACTGTCACCAACACGGGTTCAGGTACAGCGCATAATGCTGGACTACATGTTGTCGCAGTTGATGCTACAGGTGAGACACTGATTAATATGACTGTTCCAATAGCTACTGGTACATATGGGCTTGGAGGCAATCAAGGAGGACCATTTACCCTCAATGACTTGCCAAGCCAAGAAATTGGACAAGTGGCTATTGCTATTTATCATGAAAGTAATGCGACCGATTGCACTGCAACGCCTACTTGGACAAATTAAGACACCTTGCTCCCTAATGTAGCTCCAACTTTTCTAATAGCCGAAAACATAATAGCTGAACCGAAAGAACTAATCAGAATAGTGAAGAAATGAGCGAAGAAGAAAAGCAAAAAGATAAAATGAGTTTGAATCGTTATAAATAACGGAATTGCCAAAAGGAACCTTTGTTTATCCAACAACCGACCAAACGTTAACTACGGAACCTTTCAAGCAGAACGGAAAGCCTTTTGAGATTATGCCACAAATCACGGAGCAACCGCAACCAAAAAAGGAACTTTAACGCAAAAAACGAAAAGATGGTTTTCTTATTTGAATGCAAGCAACTACATTAACAGAAACGGAATTCCACACCAAGAACAGCTAGCGGAAAATGTACCTGATTCTGAAGATGAGCTAGACGGAGCGGTTATTTTATGACCGAAAAAGCGATTGACACGCTTCAAGTATGTCTATACCAAAATCAAACCTTATGGGTTTGCGATTTAATAGTAAACCCTGAAGAGCCTTCTAACTTGTGCGGATTTAATAGTGTTTTCTTAAATAAGGGGGGCTATAGACAAAAATCGCACAATAGCCCCAAACGCAAAAGCACACGGCGTAATTTTTCGTAACTTTTTGTTATCAATTTGCTTTCACCAACCTCAGCTTCGCAGACTTCTGCTTGAAACTCTTATATATCACCGTGGACACTTCAGTTTTGAGCGTCATGGCTGAAGTTTGTTCAACATGCGGGCTACCAAAGGACTTATGCGTTTGTGGAGAAATAGAAAAAGAGCAACAGCGTATCCGCATCCGACTTGAAACCAGAAAATTCGGAAGACCAAGCACCATCATCGACGGAATCGACGACAAAAACGCAAACCTTTCTAACATAGCACAAAAACTCAAAGGATACTGCGCATGCG